>Ga0272443_10000383_pt1 | contig 84858 bp, 82 predicted proteins | sample SSMAcet12_FD_193581 | JGI IMG/M metagenome (GOLD analysis project Ga0272443, IMG submission 193581) | Marine sediment archaeal communities from Little Sippewissett salt marsh, Falmouth, MA, United States - SSM-Acet-12 | ecosystem: Environmental > Aquatic > Marine > Wetlands > Sediment ...
CTGAATATTTGCTCGCCGATCATTCCCTTTCCAATATTTTCATGCCGATCCACACGGGAACCTCTCTCTTTCATGGAGTCATTCAGATGAAGCACCTTGAGGTTTCTTATTCCGATTGTGCTCTCGACTTTTCTAAAGAGATCGTTATAGTCTTTCTCCGTCCGCAGATCATATCCCGCCGCGAATATATGGCATGTATCAAGACAGAATGACAGCCTGGAATTTTCTTTTACTCCATCGATAATCCGGGCAATCTGTTCAAACCTGCATCCGAGGACGGTCCCCTGGCCTGCTGTTGTCTCCAGTGCGATCTTTACCCTGAATCCCTCTGTATCCGCATGAAGAGTATCCAGGGCACTGATGATCCTGTCCGTTCCGTATTTCTCTCCGTGTCCCTTATGAAATCCCGGATGAACAACAAGATACTCTATACCAAGCTGTTCGCACGCGGAGAGTTCTTCCAGCATTGCATTAACGGATTTTTTATACAGATCTTCGTCGGGCGAAGCCAGATTGATCAGATAGCTGGCATGGGAAATGACCGGGTGTATGCCCGTCTCTATTCTCTTTTGACGAAACAGGTCTATCTTTGATCGTTCCAGCGGACGCCTGTCCCATCTGTTTGAGTTTCCGGTGAACATCTGAATTGTGTTACACCCGAGCGCATGCCCTCTCACAAGGGCCTTTTCCAAACCGCCTGAAATCGACATATGCGCTCCCAGTAGCGGTTCATTTCGGGTATCATGCTCATTCATCCCTTTTGTACCTTACAATGATTCTGAGCCGGGAGAAACAATTACTCCCGCTTCCATCAAGATGGCATTGAAAAGACTGTCATTAGAGCGCAACGGCACGGTGCCGATCCGCTTTCAGCGGCGTGTCTGTCCGGTATGTTTTTCAACGATGGTGATCATTTTTTCAACGACACCATCCACATCAATTCCTGTGGTATCGATAATGACTGAATCGCCGGCCGGTTTCAGCGGGGCTATCTTTCTCTGTGTATCCTGAGAATCCCGTGCTTCCAGTCCCCTTTTAATTTCATCGAGATCAACGTTCGAACCACTTTCCATCAACTGCAGATACCTGCGTTTTGCACGTTCATCGACATCGGCATCCAGAAAGAATTTTATATCCGCTCCGGGAAACACTATCGTTCCCATATCTCTTCCCTCGGCCACGATCCCCCCGTCTCTGCCCGCGTTTCTCTGCGGGAGAAGGAGGGCCTGCCTCACCGCGGATACTGCGGATATCGTGGAAGCACGCATGCTTATTTCCTCGGTTCTGACATTTCCGGAGACATCCTCCCCGTCTATCAGAACGTTCATATTTCCATCAGCCGTCCGGGGAAGAATAGTGATACGGCTGCACAGCGCCTCAAGCGCCGTACTATCGTCGAGGGCTATCGCACTCTGCATTGCCGCATACGCGACAACCCTGTAAAGGAGTCCTGTATCCAGATACATATATGATATTCTATCGGCAAGAATCCTGCTTACGGTGCTCTTTCCAGAGCCTGCGGGACCATCCACCGTAATTACCAGCCGTTTTCCCATTCCCTGCATCCTTTCAATCGCGTTTGCTGTTTCTTCTATACGAGTCATTTTTTGCCGTATACCCCCCGCATCTGACAACTGCGGGGAAGATTGCCCAACTATAAACCCAATATCATATATTACGGCGTCTTTTCCCGGGACGAAAGACTGATGCAATACCGGTCACCGTACCGATACCTTTTACATCAGTCAGCACAATCCGGCTATTCCGCTGATGTTAAAAGTGTGTCATCGGAGGCTTGCCGACAGGAAAGACATTGAAACCGATCGTGAACAGTGCATCGTGGTCAAGGATATTCCTGCCGTCAAAGATGAAGGCGGGTTTTCGCATATTGGTGTATATCTTTTCAAAATCGAGGGTGGTATAGATATCCCACTCGGTCATCACGGCGATGGCATCACACCCGGTTGCCGCCTCATAGGGGTCTTTTATAAAGTCAATCTCTTTCTTTATGTCCGCAAGGTCCGTCTCGGCATTTGTCAGCGCCTTGGGATCCGTGATTACAAGTTCGGCCTTCTCTTCGAAAAGCCTTCTGGATATATATATTGCGGGGCTTTCTCGTGTATCCCCGGTATCGGCCTTGAAGGCGAAACCGAAAAGGCATATTTTTTTGCCGGCCAGCGTGTTAAACATGGCGCCGAGCATCTTCAGAATTAACCGTTCCTTTTGATAGTCATTAATTCCCACTACACCTTCCCAGTAATTCGCGACTTCATGGAGACCATAATGCCTGCACAGATAAACCAGGTTGAGAATATCTTTTTTAAAGCATGATCCGCCGAAGCCGACGCTTGCATTGAGAAATTTGTCCCCTATTCGGCTGTCCATACCAACGGCCCCGGCAACCTCGGTTATGTCTGCTTCCGTTTTCTCGCATAAAGCCGAGATGGAGTTGATGGAGGATATTCGTTGTGCCAGAAAGGCATTTGAGACAAGTTTTGACAATTCACTGCTCCATATGTTGGAGGTGATTATGCGGTCGCGAGATACCCAGTTGGCATATATTTCAACCAGTTCCTCTCTCGCTTTGAGACCATCGGGAGTCTCACGGGATCCGATAAGAACCCTGTCCGGTGCTTCCAGATCTTTGATCCCCGTTCCTTCGGCCATGAATTCGGGATTGGAGAGGATCTCAAAATGGATTCCGTTGTTCGTCGCGGTAAGTATTCGTTCCATCGCAAGTGCGGTCTTAACGGGGAGCGTGCTTTTTTCGACGATTATCTTGTTCGATGTCGATGCATTGCGTATCTGCCTGGCTGTTTTCTCCCAGTATTGAAGATCGGCGGCCATCCCGGACCCCGCGCCGAATGTCTTTGTCGGGGTATTCACGCTGACAAATATTATGTCCGCTTCTCGTATCCCCTTTTCGGTTTCGGTGTTGAAGAACAGGTTCCTACCGCGAACCGCTTTTACTATTTGATCAAGACCGGGTTCATATATGGGAAGGGTGTCCGAATTCCACGCCGCAATACGCTCCGGGTTAACGTCAACAACTGTGACATGGTATTGAGGGCACTTATGCGCGATCATTGCCATTGTCGGCCCCCCTACATACCCTGCCCCGATACACAAGATCTTTCTTTCAAAAGCCATGGTTCTCTCCCGTGAATTCACATGAACAAAACAGAACAACGTGGTTCGCACGTAACAAAAAAAGAGGGAGGTAAGCCAAGGACTTACCTCCCTTCATCATTGGAGGCGGCAACCGGACTCGAACCGGTGAATAACGGTTTTGCAGACCGCAGGCCTACCTTGGTAACTACCCGATTTATATCAGTATTCTAAGTTCAATACTGTTTCTGCTGTGGATTTCGATGGGACTTCATCCAGAATTTTGATCGCATTCAGCTTGTGACTCGCCCCTGGGTGCTGATACCGCATAGCCATTTTGTGTGTCTTGTGCCCCATGATTTCCATAATGGTTTTAGTGTCCTCAGCGGCTATACCTAATCGGGATCCGAATGTATGCCGCAAATCGTGAAAACGGAAACGCACTCTTCCCTTCTCACCCTTTTCGTCTATTTTCCACTTATACAGACCAGCCTCATCAACGGCTTTCCAAAATGCATTGGTGAGAATAGTCAGTTTTTTCCTTTTGCGTTGCGGAATATATACTCTGAACCTTTTTCTTTCAACCTCTTTTTCAGTATTTCATAAGTTGTATTGTTAATTGGCACTCTCCGGTTGTTATGCGTTTTCGTATCAGTAATCTCGATATAACGATCTTTCATCTTCACATTGCTTTCTTTAAGATTGAATATTTCCGCTTGGCACATTCCGGTATTGAGCGCAAACAAAACCAAGTCTTTGAGATATTTTTCCCGCTGTGGCCTTTTGTCGCATTCCTGTAATAGATTCTCTTCCTCTTCCCGTGTAAGACACCACATGACCTCATTATCCTCTATCAGGCTCTTTCCTTCACAATGGGATTGAAGCGCAGGAAGCCCCATTCTATGGCTTTGTTCAGCATATTTTTCAGAGTTGTAACATCCCGATTGATTGTCGCAGGCTTTACCCCTCGTTCTTTTCTGGTTGTTTTGTACTGTTCAACCATTAAAGGGTGAATTTTATCAATTAATTTACCCTTAAAGTCTGGCTCCAGCATTCTAATTGATACCTCGTTGCGCTTTACAGTGCTGGGTTTTTTGTTCACTCGGGCAGCTTCAAGATACTTTTCCGCAAAATTTTCGAACAGGATCTTCTTTGATCTCAGTTCGTGTTTGCCCTCTCGAACTTCTGTTTTGAATTTTTGCTCTTTCTCGGTGGCAACCGTTTTACTGATAGCGCTCCACGTTTTTGTATAACGCTTTCCATTATACCAAAAATCTGAATACCAAGAATTGGATCGCTTATACATAATGGTCGACCTCCGTTCTGCTCTATTTCTTCTGGCTTACTATTTTTATATCGTTTCCTGTTTACTCCGGCTCGGGTAAAGGGCTTTTCAAGCTCCGGCATCTTCACGCTTTATATTTAGCCAACCTCTAGCTAATTGGAATGTTTTTTGGAAAGTTCCAATCCCACTTGAAGCAAACAAAGTTTCTTCCTAGAATCGAAGAAATCAATCTAACCTGTTTTATCATTCCTTTCTTTTAGTAATTAGTAACTTTTCGGCACACTAATAATTATGAAAGCAGATGAAGATCCATCCGCTGCAAGCCCTGTCTTGAAATGCTGTATTACCGACGAACGAGTTTACTACAAATATCTCTCGGTAAGGTACCTGATATACGCACTATGGTCTGAACGTAATTCATTCGCCAGTCTTTTAATCAGATCCTGATAGGTGAGGGAATGAAACTTAATTCCATCTTTCTTTGCCACCTTGGCAAACGCTTCAACTTCATCTTGATGGCACTTTCCCTGTTCACCGAGAACATCATACCACAGGTACAATAATCGGAAACCACCTCGCCCGAATTGCCGCTTCATGCCAAGGATGTGTTTGATCAACTGGGCCGGGTGAAGATGTCTGAACTCGTTGTCATCTAGCGATATGCGCTGTGCAAAGGTTAACAGGTTGGGAATATCATCCCAGATACCGCTACATTCGAAATAGTCCTGTTTCAATCCGTCATGCTTGTATGCACCGTACGCTTCAGAGAACTTGCACTCAATCGCAAATCGCTTGATCGTCGCTTCGGGTTTGTTATGAATAACAACATCAATGTTAGGGTGCCTGCGAAAACTGTCGTCTATAGGATACTTTTCCTCGAATTTTATATCATACGAAACGGTCGATCCGCGCCTGCACAGACCACACGCAGTTGCGATGACCGGGACCGCCGAGATAGACTTCCAATAATGGAATATGTTGACCCCTAATGCCGAAGACGAATGTATCGCCTGCATTTTGCCCGGTCGATCAGGGGAGCCGAGTTCTTTGCCATCACCGGAAACAAACGATTTCCGGACTTCAGGAAGTAATGGCTGGAAAAGGTTAGCGTCAAGAGCGGTTGTATACGTAGAACGACCACGATTTGGTTTGCTGCCCGTCAGGTCTATCCCCTGATTCTTGGCCCATTCGGTCTGTTTTGTCAAAATGTACTGATGTCCGTTCATTGTTCCTTCATTTCACAATAGAAAGCCAACCGGTGGTTTGTTGAGCTCAGTCAAGAACCCTCCATGAGGAGGCCTTGCCAAGTGAGGGTGGCGTGCAACCTTCACACTATCCTTACGATCTATCGTTAATCAAACCTATGAAGTCCCCTCAAGTTTTTTATGAAGATTGTACAAATTTCGTGCACATTCCTCTTCTTCCTTACTCACACGTTCCCAATAAGGAGCGTGCGCGATAAAGCTGAGTTTCTTTTGAGGTTCACTGACATCTCCGGTCCTAAGGTCTACGACTGAGATCATTTCCCCTTCTTCAACAAAAATTCTGCTATCCCCCTTCCCGATCACCTTGATCACTCGAGTGCCTCATTGCATGGTGTGGAATGATAAACACAACACGCCTTTCTGATTCCAGCTACATATAATCCGCGATTAACGCCATTACGGTATCTTGTCAAGGGATATTGCTGTGAGACTTTCAAATCCAAAGCTTCACCGTAGAGGATCGAGGCAAATTATTGAATACGGGATGAAAGCGTAAGCTTCCCTGTCAAGTGGAAAATTGAAAAATAGAGTTTCCGACGTTCTTTGATAAATATTCTACCGGTGTCATATCATCCAGTGAATCATGTGGCCGATGTTCATTATATTCAATCATCCACCAGTACGTTGCTTCTCTGACCTCGGCCAGGTCACGAAACAGGTAGAGATCAAGCAGTTCATTCCTGTAGGTCCGATTAAAGCGTTCAACGTAAGCATTCTGATTCGGTTCTCCCGGCTGAATGTACTGGATATTCATATCAACTGATTCAGCCCATGCAACAAAATCTCCACTTAAGAACTCCGGACCGTTGTCGACTCGCAAAACCGCAGGCAGACCACGCTCCACGCGCACATGCTCAAAGATTCGAATCAGGCGTCTGCCGGTTATTGATGTGTCAATCTCGATATGAATCACCTCGCGGTTAAAATCGTCAATCACGTTAAAAGTGCGGAACCGTTTACCCGAATAGAGCATGTCGCTTACAAAATCGGCAGACCAGACCTGATTAGGCAGCGGCGGCACCAACAGGGGTCGTTTAACTCGCTCAGGAAGCCTTTTCTTGGCTCGGCGCTTCTGGTTCAGCCTCAGGTCACAGTACACACGGTAGACTCGCTTATGGTTCCAGCCATGACCGTTACGCCGCAGGGCCTTGAAGGTTTTCCAGAAACCCCAGCGGGGGTGATGATCGATCATTGCATTAATGGCATCAATAACCCCGGCATCGCGGTCCCGGTCTTTTGGAGGATGATAAAACGCCGCCCGTGATAAAGCAACACAACAACAACTTTGCCGAACTGAAAGCCGATGCTCGGCCACCAGATAGTTCACCGCTTCGCGTTTCTCCGGTGGCCCTAGAGTTTTTTTTCGATCAGATCCCTCAAGGCACGATTTTCCATGGCCAGGTCAGTGTACATGCGCTTGAGTTGCGAGAGCTCTCGTTCCATCTCCTTCATGCGTTCCAGATCGGACGCGTTCATGCCGGCATACTTGGATTTCCAGTTGTAGTAAGTGGCATCAGAGATTCCATGGGTGCGGCAAATCTCTTTGATAGGAATCCCTGCATCAGCTTCCTTGAGAATGCCGATGATCTGTGTTTCGGTAAAACGTGACTTTTTCATATGAGCCTCCTGGGTGTATTATGCCAGAAAACTCTACTTTTGACTTGTCTGTATTTAGGGGAAGCTTACGGTTTTACATACTTGTTACTTATTGACATGACTAGACTTTTAGCACATTTCATGGTGCTGTTCTAGTCAAGACCCTAATATAATACCGATCGGGATACCTTTCCCCTCCGACCTCAGTCAAGTTAGAAGAACGCACGAAAATCGTATTCCCTAGGTCTGGGGAATAAATGGTGTTTTTTATCGGCAGCTCTATAGCTGTAGTAATAGCCATCGAATATGGTTTTGAATCCGCTATCTTGTTCGCCTTGACTCTTTATATAATCTGTGGATTCTTATATACATGGATGTGTTCAGAAAGATGTACATTTTTGAAGTAAGGGTTTCCCGGCAAAAATCCAAATCATGTACCAGACTCTCCCGTTGATTTGCTATGTTTCTGAGAGATAAAGCATGTACCGTGTTCAGCATGAAAACTAAGAAGAGTTCGTTGACATACTTTTTACCGCATACGCTCTCAGATCTCTGCAACATATTCCAAATAGTTACTTCAGGCAAAAGTCTTGTGTGAGAATTTTATCACGGTTGGTTCAACCAGTTTCGTAAAATCCTTATATGCGAGTTTTATCAATTCCGTATGTGAGCCCGCATTAAAAGCAATTGTTTTGTTTCCTGTTAGACTCTCTTCTACGAAGACATCCATTTCATAAAGATTTCCGAAAGGTGGCATTGCACCAATTTCACATTCCGGAAACATGTTTTGAAATTCACTTTCACTGGCTAACTCGATTTTCCCTGCCCCGATTGCTTCTCTTAACAGATCAAGATCTACCTTGTAACTTGAAGGCAGAACCGCCATAATCATTCTACCATCAGACTTGATCATTACCGTTTTGGCCAGTTCTTTCCCAGGCATAAGCGCCGACATTGCGATCTCCTGAGAGGTATAAGCTCGAGAGTGAGTTATGACAACATATTTTATACGATTTTTGTCCAAGAAGTCTTTTAATCTTTGTGCCGGCATGGGAGACCTCCTTTCATATGGAAACATTAGGAATTTTATTAACTGGAAGGCAAAAAACACCCCCCCCCCACACTATTGTTAGATTACATTTTTCTTAGATAATGCTCGTCTTGTATTTTATACATCTTTGCCTGTCCACTCACCGGAAGAACTGAGAAATTAGCATGGCTAAGAGGGTAGCTATAAACATCCAGAAAAAAGTTTTTATCACTTCAAGATACTTGGGTACGCGGAAAACAGAGAAGCCATGCGTAGGGAAAAAAGTGTCAGGATATCGATCCGTTGAATCTTCAGGATACAGGAGAAACATTATAAGTTCAGTGAATTCAAATCTTTTCTTCTTCATTTGCTGACCTCCTTTCTCTTACATGATCAGCAACGCCGGAAAAATATATCTGAACTGCACAAGAGCACCGTATAGGTTGAACGTTCTGTCCGTGTGACTGTGAAAAGACGTCTCCGGTGAATAACCGTGGGAAATGAAAACGGTATAAGTGCATTTCCGGATAATCTCGGTTAACTCTTTTGTGTGATTATTGTACTCCTTTTTTTAAAATTACCAAGAATTTTTTCAGGTATCATACGGCACGCAACTATCTATAATAACATACATTAAAAACAAGTGACCAACAAAAATGATAATGGGGAAATCCGCAAAACCAGACAACGGCCCACCTTCCATCCAGAAGCAATAACCTCATGTATTATTACGGGACTTTATCAATATTTACAAAGCTTCAGGAACTGCCAAAATGAATATAGAAATGTAATTGATGCCTGTTCTCAACTCCTGTGTATGTTTAAAGAACAACTACCGAATTGCTACAATCCTCATAAGGAGTTGGCGCATATCTATCAGCATTCGAAGCATTCTCCCATTTTGTCTCATCGATCAGGTAACGAAACTGATACTCTCTCCCCTGTTCGAGATCAATGGTCACAGTAAATACACCGTTTTTCAGTTTTTTCATAGGGGTAGCTTTGGTGTCCCAACCGTTAAATTCACCAACGACGTGAGCTGTAAGGGCAGATTCAGACATTTTCCCAGACAATCCGAACGTGACCTTACATACAGGTTTACTTTTAAGATATTGTTTTTTGATAATCATGATAATTCTCCCTTTATTAGTCTGCCCTAAAAAATGAGCTATAAGAATCTCCACGCCCGATTTTCCACCGGCTTAAGTTGTGAGACCTTTGTAAGATATTAAACATTCAACAGCCTTTTTAGCAAAAGATCTAGCTGAGAGGTTTTCCGCCATTTAGCCTTTCGTATATGGAGATATACTCGGCAACCATTTTGTTCAGATCATGCTTCGCTCTTGTTTCGCACATAACCCTTTTGATTTGCGATTCCCTTATCTCTATGGGTCTTCTGTGAAAGTTGGCGCTCTTTTCCAATCCGTACCACAATCCTCCGGAATCATAATCTCTAAAAAGAAATCCATTTCCCTCATCCTGAGGAGCAAAGTCAACCTTCAATCTCAATTCTCGAATTTTGTCGTGGTAACCGCCCGTGTCGCGATTAGTGGCTGTCGCGCCGAAGAGATTTCCCACCTGATCTATCTGTCCGCAGGGCTCATAAAGAGAGGCGCCGAAAACATCACTTGCGGCTGCATAACCAAGCATGGAAAGTTCTTCGCCGAAAGGTTGATAGGTTATTTTGCCTCCAGAAGCCCAGGCAATTCTTCCGAGAATCTCCTCATGTGTCCGATCATTTCCCACACCATCGGCTACAATTGCAATTTGGACATCACCGTGTTCTATAACGAATTTTAGGGCAATATCCTCGAGAAGCTCAACCCCTTTTTGCGACGTATCCAGTCTTGACGGCCAGTAGAGAAGAATCGCATCGGGATTAACTATAAGCCCTGTCCTTTTCTGGAACTCTATGAGGTTTTCTTGTTTGGCGGCAAACACGTCGCCATCAGGTCCATATTTCCTGACGAGATGGTCGCATCTTTCCGGATACATAGCGGGTGAAGGCGCATTGATGATCGTCAATGCGGAACCGTGGTAATATTTTTCCTTTACTTCCCGCCTTACACTCGTCGGAATAATATGCCTGTCAGAAAAATAATCATTCACGATTTCATCAAGAAACCTTTTTCCCACAAAATTTATTAATGTTGCATTCTTGATAGCGGTAGCCTGGCAGTCGATGCATCTCTTCTCATCCTCTTCTGAGAAATAAAGAAGCTTTGACAGTTGCTTGAGGTTCACTCTACGCATCATATAAAGGGGGATGTGTCCGGTAAAACTATTATGAACCGTATGGAGTACCGGGCAGCCCCTCGATTTAGCATAGGCGGTAATCACTCCGCCTGCCATCCAGTCATGGCTATGTATAATAAGTCGTCCCCTGTTTTCCGCTCTGACTGTCTTTATGATCTGATTGACAGCTTCTCTTTGTAATTCGGAAGCGTTTAATTCAGCATTACCCGAGTAGGCACTGGGCAGATCCTCAAAGAGGGCGGAACAGACTAAGTGCACACGTTCAGGATCTACCTTATATCTGATCGCGCGCCACTCATTTTCATCCATATGGCTTTCTCTCTGGAATCTTTTCTTCAGATTCAGGGTTACCAGATGACAATCGACACCTCTCTCCGTTAACCCTTTACTCAATGCGGTAACAAATTCACCCATTCCACCGCTCTTACCGGATATATATTGTGCCAGAGGACCCATATCTTCCGGCAATCTTCCGGTTTCAGGTGCTATTAAAATAACCGGCGTTTTTTCAGCTTTCATACCTTTGATCGCTATCCACGCCCTCCTTACCTGTCTTATACACCCGGTTGTCTTCCCTCTTGACTTCAGGTTGTTGATCTATATAGATCAGTTCGCCACTACGATAAACAGCCTGAACGCCGACCAGATCAGACCTTTGTATACGTATCTTTTCCATCTTTTAACCCCCCCGTTTTTCTAGTCATTAATGCTCAAAACCGTAAAGATAACTCAGTTGTATCCCTGAGAAACGCAATCTATTGTTCCCCGTCTTACCTTTGGACTGGCTCTATCAAGTATTGTTAATCCCGGTTTATTACTGTTTAATTCTTTACGCAGTAACAGAGCCTGAAATCAAAGGAAAACTAGAACAATTACTTGAACTTAGCGGGTCGGTTTTGTCTTTTACATGCGTGATTATGATATGATCTTCACGTTTGCCGCTGCCTCGCCTTTCTGGCCATTCTCGATATCAAAACTTACCTGTTGATTCTCATACAAAGTTTTAAAGCCGCTACCCTGAATAGCATTGTAATGAACGAAAACATCGCCCCCTTCTTTCTTCTCAATAAATCCATAACCTTTCTTCTCATCAAACCACTTTACTGTACCTTCCGACATTGTCTGCCCTCCTTTTTTCTTATGTAACGTTCTTCTACCCTTCGGCAAAATGGATGCGACTTTTCTAAAAAGTAATTTATTTTCTAACTTATTAAGGCAAATACATGAATGGGGTGAATACAGTATTTTTTGATGTGAAACACAGTATTTCAAGACAAGTTTAACCATGAATGGTTTTCTCTTGTAGAACTCTCAACAACAAAGGAAAACGCATCTATATCTGCTGCCATTGCGTTGCATCTGTGGGAAAAATAACTTCTCAGTGAAAGACAGGCTGCAGGACCAGAACCGTGCGGGTGGGAAGATAGAGACTGAGTAAATGCCTTTTCCGGTCTCGCGAGGTATCGGGGAAGGTCAAATGATACTGATCCGGGCGTAAGCGGCCATGACCACCGTATTCCGGGGCATCGCTGTCAAGAATCATCCGGTATTTTCCGGGCGGCGCTTCGAAACGGTAGTCAACATGAGAACGCGTGTGGTGCATGTTGAACACGAACAGAAGACCTGCTCGTTGAAAGATAAATACCTTATCGTCTGAATGCTCGTACAAAAGGCGGATTCCAGAAGACTCCAGAACACGAAAACGTTTGGCAAGTGCAATCATATCTCGGTCAAAACGGGAGAGAAAGCGATATTTCAAATCAGGATTGTCCACAAGATGCCACTGACGTCGCGCATAGTGGTAAGACCACATATTACCTTCGCGGGGAAAATCCACCCATTCGGGATGTCCAAATTCGTTGCCCATAAAGTTGAGATAGCCATTGCCGGCTGTAGCCAGAGTGATAAAGCGTATAAGTTTGTGCAACGCAATGCCCCTGTCAATCTTTATGTTTTTATCACTAATGCGCATGCGTTGATACATGTCTGAACCGATAAGCCGGAAGATAAGGGTTTTGTCCCCCACAAGAGCCTGGTCGTGAGACTCGGCGTATCCGATGGTTTTTTCGTCCATTCTCCGGTTGGTCAGTTCATGCCAGAGATTCCCCATGGGCCAATCTTCATCCGGCACTTCCTTGACAAGCCGTATCCAATAGTCAGGAATCCCCATGGCCAAACGGTAGTCAAAACCGACACCGCCCTCAGATTGCCGGACGGCCAGTCCCGGCATGCCGCTGATGTCCTCAGCGATAGTAACAGCATCGGGACGCACATCATGAATGAGTTTATTGGCCAGAGCCAGGTAGATAAGAGCGTCTTCGTCTACACTGTCATCATAATAATAATCATAGGAGGAGAAGGCTCTGCCCAGGCCATGATGATTGTACATCATACTGGTAACGCCGTCTAAACGGAAACCGTCAAAGCGGTATTCATCGAGCCAGAAGCGGCAATTGGAAAGAAGGAAATGGAGAACCTGGAGTTTTCCGTAGTCGAAGCACCGGGAGTTCCAAGCCTCATGAAAACCACGCGGTCCATTATGAAAATACTGGTATAGCGTACCGTCGAAGCGACTTAAGCCCTCTATCTCATTGCTTACGGCATGGGAGTGGATCAGGTCCATGATCACCCGAAGACCGGCGGCGTGGGCTGTATCAATCAGTTCCTTTAGATCTTCAGGTGTCCCGAAGCGAGAGGAGGCAGCAAAAAAGCTCGAAACCTGGTAGCCGAAAGACGCGTAATATGGATGCTCCGGTATTGCCATAAGCTGAAGTGTGTTATAACCGCTTGCAATAATACGTGGAAGGATCTGTTTGGCAAACTCTTGATAGGAACCGATCTTCTCTTTCTCCTGAGCCATGCCAACATGGGCTTCATAGATAAAAAGGGAATCTGACGGGCACCGAAAATCATCACACCGCCATTCGTAAGGAGAGGAGGGGCGCCATACCTGCGCATTAAAGATCAGAGTATGAGGGTCCTGTACCACGCGTCTCGCATATGCCGGAATGCGGTCTCCTTTCCCTGCATTCCAGTGAACACGAAGTCGATAGAAATCCCTGTGTCCCAAGGCCCCTGTGGGCAAGCGGATTTCCCATACTCCCTCTTCGTTGATACGCTCCAGGGCAAATGCCTTTTTTTCCTTCCAGCCGGTCATATTTCCCACCAGAAAGATAGCGGTGGCGTTGGGCGCCCATTCCCGAAAAATCCACTCGTTACCGCAGAATTTGAGACCAAAATACTCATGACCCGCGGCAAATTCGGCAAGGTTCATTTTCCCTTGGGTGAGTTTTTTCTCCATCTCAAGAAATCGCTCAAACCGTTTTCTGATTACATTCTCATACGGCCGCAGATATGGATCCTTTTCCAAAAGACGCAGGGAAGGCTCGGCCGCATAATCTGACTGTCTGTGTGAATTCCGGGATGCGGACATTCTTTAAATCCTTTCAGAATTAATGAGGGGGCGTTCTAACATCTTTTCATAAAGATCGATATACTGCCTCGCTGTAACAGCATGGTTAAAAGCGGCGGTGCTCTCAGTCATTATCCGTTCGATTTGGTGAGCTTTAACCTCCTGGGGAAGATTATAAAAATTCATAGCCTCCTCGATGGCCCAGAGCAGGCCGGTAGAATCGTAAACATTGAAAAGAAATCCGTTACCCTTTTCCTTGTCTATATCCATGTGGGCTATCGTGTCATGAATCCCTCCTGTATCATTTGCAATCGGAAGTGATCCGTAGATCGGACCGATCATCTGAGGAAGGCCGCAAGGCTCAAAAAGAGAAGGCATAACAACAAAATCCGAGGCCCCGTAGGCCAAACGTGCCAATTGTTCATCAAAATTGCATACCGCCACCCGGTCATATAAACCATAAAATCGAACTATTTCTTTAAAATAAACCTGAAATTCACCGTTGGCCACAAAGACAATCTCCAGGTTCTGATCCCTATAACGGGAAAGCACATCATATAGGATTTCCGCCAATAATTGACACCCCTTTTGAACCGCGTCAAGACGCGACGGCCAGAAAAATAAGGGGGTTTTATCGTCCTGTATAAGACCCAGGCTTTCCTGAAGGAAGCACTTGTTCTTTATTTTTCCTGTGACATGATTCTTTGAGGTGTATTGACAGAATAAATCCTTGTCTGTGGCAGGGTTAAAAGAGGGTTCCGGTGCATTTAGAATTCCAACAGCACACCCGGCATTCCATTTATTGGTCAGTTCCTGCCTCAGAGGAGCCTGGATAAAACCGTGATGACCTTTGATTATCTCCGATAGAAAGGTTGGACTAACCGTGTTGACAAAGTGAGCGGCGAAAACCCCGCTTATGAGGAAATCCACGGAGTCAATATCCCGGGCATTCTCATAGCTGGATGGGTGATACTCGAAGAAAAGATGCAGCCAGAATGATGCGGCATCGATTCCTCTATCTTCGATGTAGGACATAGGGCACTTTACAGTATGGATATTATGTATCGTAAAAAGACATGGGATGGCCAGTTGTCTTGCAAAGGCAGGAATAAGACCTGTCATCCAATCGTTGCAATGGATGAGATCGGGCTGCACACGGGGGATAATGTTGTTGATGACCTCCCGCTGAAATGCAAGGGCTACGTTGATATTTTTATATCCATAATTGGAATAGACGCGGCTTTTATAAAAAAAAGCCCTGTCTTCGGCAAGGTGAATCCTTTCGTCGGGCATTCTTCTCCGGAAGATGTTTAGTTCCTTTCTTAACACTGGATCAAGATGTTCACTGAAGATAGTACGGTAATCCGGCATCGCGACATGAACATCAACTCCATTCTCAAACAGGGCACTGATAAGGGCAGCCGAGACATCGGCCAAACCCCCTGCCTTGGCAGTAAGATTATTTGCAAGATTACCCATACCGTCTGGCAGATATGTGACTTCAGGGGTCACAATAAGAATTCGGGGATTTTTTCGAGGATCCACTATGAACCGTTCCTAACTACTTATTTACTGATAAAGAACATCTGTTGAAAATATTCAATCCATCCTCATTGACTCATGCCCAGGTGATAAGCCCGGGAGCAAATTTGATCAGGTCATCTCCCCTGGGTCTTGCCCTTGCTGTGAAACCATATCGCCCGGAATCGCGGCAGGTTATATTACAGGCATAAAGGTAATGTCCGTCTCCCATGTCTTTCAGTACGGTCATTTGTTGAGTCTGGCCGGTGGTCAGAGTATCTACGGACTTCAGATGTCCGTAATAAAGTTGCACTTCAACTTCGTCCGGATGAAGTTCTCCCAGAGTCACCTTTGCTTTCATGCGAAAGGTTTGTCCCACACGAAACGAGCTGTCGGCATCCCTTACAGGTGGCTCTATCCGAATACCATCCCAGAAATCCAGAAGCCGTTCGTGCTGAGCCAGCAGACTTCCGGCCTCGGCGGCATCATTTTTGATCAGGCCTCTGAAACGTTTTGCCGCCGGCATATAAAATCGTTTTTCGTATTCACCCACCATTCGACGGCTGCAAAAACTCCTCAGAACCATCTTCATCGACTCTTTCATCATCCTTACCCACCGTGTCGTAGCGTCTCCACTCCTTCTTTCATAAAAAGATGGGATCACATCGTTTTCCAGAATATTGTAAAGGGCCTTACTCTCAACAGCATCCTGATAAGCCGTATCTGTATATTCTTCTCCGTTGCCTATCCGCCAGCCTCTTTCTTCGGAGTATCCTTCGCACCACCATCCATCAAGGATACTCAGGTTGAGTACGCCGTTGATTGCCGCCTTCATACCGGAAGTGCCGCATGCCTCGAATGTTCGCCTGGGGGTATTGAGCCACACATCTGCTCCCTGTACCAGGTGCCTTGCCACGTTTATATCGTAGTCATCGAGAAAAATTATTCGATGGCGCGTGTTTGGTCTGTTGGCAAACTGGATCAGGTTTTTGATCAGAGCTTTTCCCTCATTATCGTCAGGATGGGCCTTTCCCGCGAAGATAAACTGTACCGGGTGTTTTTCGGAATTGAGTATCGCCTCAAAACGCTCCGGATCGTGAAGCAGAAGGTTGGCCCGCTTATACGTAGCAAAACGACGCGCGAAGACAATAGTCAGCACATCCTGATCCAGTACGGATTCAACTTCTTTCATCATCGTCTCAGGGGAGTTGAGACGCCGGTGTTGTCTTACCAAATGTTGCCGGCAGTAGCGAATAAGGCGAGCGCTGCCCATTTCATGGGCACGCATAAGTTCCTCGTCGTAGATTTCGTCAATCCTCTCAATAATGTCGGGTTTCGCGAACTGCGAATGCCAGTCAGGGCCAAAATAGTTTTCAAAGAGAAGGGCATTCTCATGGGAAATCCACGAAAGAACGTGTACTCCGTTTGTGACATAGGTTATGGGAACCTCATCTTCAGGTCTCTCCGGCCAGACATGTGACCACATACGTTGTGCCACACTGCCATGCAACTGGCTGACCCCATTGCAGTACTGGGACATACGCAACCCCAGCGCAAACATGGAAAACAGTCCATCCGTATCACCATTTGATACTCTGCCCCATGATAAAATCTCGTCAATATCGGTGCCCAGTTTCTCTTCAAATGGAACGAGACACGGCCTCACGAGATCGTCAGAAAATCTATCATAACCGGCCCGCACCGGGGTATGTGTGGTAAAAACTGAAGTCCGCGGGATGATCTCCAGAGCCGTTTTCAAATCGACATTATATCTGGAAATGATTTGAGCAAGCCGTTCCAGGCTGGAAAAAGCGGAATGCCCTTCATTCATATGATATACCGTTGGAAAAATATTTAAGGCTTCAAGGGCACGTATCCCGCCGATTCCCAAGAGCACCTCCTGGCTTAATCGTTTCTTTTGATCACTGACATACAGCCTAGAGGTAATGTCCCGAATATTGGGTACATTCTCCGGCAGATTCGTATCAAGAAGGTAAAGAGAGACGCGGCCAACATTAATTTTCCAGACCACTGCATGGATTTCACCATCCGGCCCGGCAACAGAAACATGTACCTCATTTCCCGAACTATCCCGGGCTCTCTCCACAGGAAGCTGATAGATATCGGCCTCCGGGTATGCCTCCTGCTGCCATCCATCCTGGTTGAGAAACTGATGAAAGTAACCATATCGATAGAGAAGCCCGAGTCCTGTCAGGGGAAGAGACATGTCCGAGGCGGTCTTCAGATGGTCGCCTGCAAGGACTCCGAGTCCCCCGGCAAAAAGGGGAAGACTTTCATGAATTCCAAACTCCATGGAAAAATATGCTATTGTCTCATCCTCCGCAAACAACTTATTGGAACTATCCGCCCTAGTAAGATCAAGTTTTTTAAAACTCTCTCTCACCCGCTCCAGGTGAGCCAGAAAACCATCGTCTTCTGCAAGCTCCTCAAATCGTTCCTGGGAAATACGCGTTAAAAAGATGATAGGGTTTCGTCCAACTTCCACCCATAGAGGGGGATTGATGCGACGGAAAAGCTCTATGGCTTCTTTCTGCCAGCACCACCAGAGATTACGCGATAGTACCTCGAGAAAAGACAAAGATTCCGGAATGTCCGGAAATACTTGAAAAGTTTGTAATTTATTCATTTTATCAATTTCCTGGATATTAAACCAACAACTGAATTTCCACAATCACTAAAGTGAGGCGACGTATATTTGCCAGCATCTCAATCATTTCCCCAACTTGTCTCATCTATCAGATAATGAATTAGAAATTGTTTTTTCAGTATCGTGACAACATCTTTCCGATTGATGATTAGTTGGTTAAATCCTAATTTACCGCTTTTCAATAGTCAATCTTAAATTACCTCATCCTTTAATTCCAACAACACCCGAAGTAGTTCACTTGCCCCCCAGGCTTGCGCGTCGCAGCCGCGCTGCCTATGGGGAAAATCACCGTCCAGGATCTCCGGAACATGTCCTGCGCATCCCTGGTTGATGAGGACGGTACTGCTTGCAAGCCATGCCAAGGCAGTTTCCTTTCCTTTATCGCCGTATGCTTTCATCCATGCCTCGCAAAAAGTGGGAAACAGCCATGTCCAGGCCGTACCATTATGGTATGCAGGTTTACGCCTTAAATCCTCATCTCCTTCATATTTTCCCTGATAGGGATTATATGGATCGTTAATTACTCTTTTCTGGTGGACAATTGCAAGCGGACAGCGAACGGTCCGGTCCGCCAGGCTCCGAACGGCACCGGGAACGAGAAGTTTCTCACACGCCGCTACGATCTTGCGGGAGATATTTATATCTGTGACAGCTTCCAGTGTCACGACGAAAAGCTGATTCGGCCGTAGGGCATCGTCCTGCTCCGCTCGACTTGCCGGCACTCCGGGACGGGCGTGAAGGCAGTCCGCCAGGTGGTCTTCATTTTTGAGCACAAAGAGGTCTAAAATAGATGACTGAACCTGCAAGGCCCTTTCCCCCCAATCGCTTCTTCCTTCTCCCTCAGGATCAATGCGAGCTAAAAAGGATAGAGCAACATACCAGAGGGCTTGGATTTCGATTGGGTATCCTTCGCGTGGCGTCCCTGCCGGATGATTTGTATCCATCCAGGTAAAATGAGCGGGACTGAAAATCAAGCCTGATTCCGGATCCATCCGGATGCCATTCGAAATACCTCCGGTAAAGAAACGCCCTATTGAAAGAAGTGCCTGGCGTATCGTCCTGTCGCCACACTCGGCATCGAGAAAGTCCTCTTTCCCTTCAACACGTACCAGATCGGAGCATGCCAGAAAAAACCATAGCGGCGCATCGGAGGTATCTCGGTTTGATATATCCTCACCCCGGATCATGTTCGGAATCGTTCCTTCTTTTTCTAACTGCCCGAACTGTTGCAAGATAACACGGGCATCATCAGTCATACCTGTCCTTATTAAGCCTCTAACAAATATTAATGTGTCGCGTCCCCAATCAAGAAACCAGGGATACCCGGCAATCACCGTCTTAAAATTTTTCCGCTTTACGATATAATGATCCACAGCACTCTTCAGAGCCTCATCCAGTTTCCACGAGGTGTTTTTCTCAAAGGCAGATGACTCTATATTATGGGCAACAGGCATCATGTGCGTGGACTTTGTATCACCTGTGTCCTCGATTTGCGCCGTAAGTTCGACAGCCTGTCCTCCTTTCAGGTTTGCAGAAAAATAGCCCGGGCTAAACAAATCCGAATCAGGATCAAGGCCACGCTCTGCATCCAGGGGTCGGTGTACCATGTAGTGCCACTCCGGTTCCCACACAAAGTTGCCGCGAGAGATCCAAACATGGAGTTTATGTTCCGCTTCGGGTGCAAAGATAAAACTCTGGGAATGTGTCTCCACGGAATCAGGCCAGTGACGTTCCGGCCCTGTATATGCCTTGGTAGTTTCGTGAAAGTTTCGATCCTCAATGTCAGGACGAAGAATGAGCCGAACCTCTTCATGGTCTGCCAGTTTATTTTTCTCCCCTCCGGAATTTTGACGGGAAAAGACCATGCGCACGGCGTTTTTTCCGGGTACCATCTCAATCCCTATGTTGAGGAATATATCTTCACCCTGGCCGGCAGGAACATGATATCGCCAGAAACCACACGAATTGTAGTTAAAACAGAACGAATCAACGCAATCACTACAGATTTTCTGTGAGTAGCCTTGAAACACAAGCCAGGCACGGCACCGGGTGAACATGATCCGGCGATCTTCGGGATAAGCAGGGTTCAGATTTGCGGCAAGGAGAGCATCGTATCTACTGCTCAGTTCTCCCCACGAGACGTTGGCCCGAAGCATGCCTCCGCGGCCGTTGCTTCCTAACAGGAGAAGCGGCTTGTTTAACAATTCTGATCTTCGAAAGATTCTTTTCACCTCGGCATCTTCCGGCCGTGGTAGGAAAAAAAGAGGCGCTTCGGCATGTTCGTAATGTCCCGGCTTGTAAACCGACAGCTTCAAAATAGAAGAACGGTGGAACTTCGGTGTAGGTAATGGAGAAAAAAGAACAAAAAACGACCCGTCGGAGCAAGACAGACTTTTTTCCTGTGCCTTGCACCGTTCATTTTCCATAATTCGGGCTCGAAAAGGCGTCTCGGAACGAACAAGCAGAAAATGTTCCGGCGGCACCATTACTTTCCGCTTCACGTCACTTGGCCATTGCCATGTTATCACACGGGGCTCCTCACTGAAGGGATTGAGTTTGCGGCAGTATTCCACAGGATCCGTCGCCAGATGTTGAGCTGCTTGATCAGGATCAAAATTCTCCAAATCCCGGACGCCATAATAAAACCGGAATACGTCAAGGGCTCTGACACGCAGACACTGTCTTTCAATTCGCTCCGGAATTGTGAAGTCCGGACGGGATGCATTTCGGGCAAGGTCAACATCGCCTTTATCAGCGGTAAGGCATAGAACCTCGCCCGGATCAAGAAGATAAGTATGCCTTCCTCCGGAAACGGCAACGTCCACCCTCTCTTCGGATATGAGATCGGTAAACACAGAGCTATTCATGCCAGCCTGCTGTGGATTCCATGACCCAAGGGTCTTATTCTCATGATCGAGGTTTGCCATAATAAGAAGTTTTTTCCCGGAGGGAAGATGGTGGCGTATCAGGACAATGTGATTTTCCCTGCCTTCTTGAACCAGTTTCAAGTCGGTTTTGTCGTGAAAAGCAGGATGTACTCTGAGAAGGGCATTGAGACGGCGGATGTGTTGCACCTGGTTGGATGTCGCCCCCCAGTTAAGGGAAGGAGATTCGTGAACATTGATCTTTTCTGTAGCGTACCATTCCATACCATTGGCAAAACCAAAACCTCCCTGCTGAGAACAAAGAGCACACAGGGCGGTGCGCATCCGGGCATAGACCTTTGAGAGTGAGGCCAGGCGAATATTGTCATGGGTTTCAGCAAAATGTATCATGATACCGTCGCCTTTGGAAATCTCGCCGGCTTCGGGAAGATAGTTTTCGATCTGGTTTCGATCATAGTTTTGAAACAGTTCCGAATAAGCCCAGTCAAAGTTAGCTGTATTCAGTATGTCACGGGTCACGGATATTTTTCCGCCAAGCCCTTCAAGAAAAAAAACAGTATCGGGATATTGATCACGGACAACGGCAACAATGTACTTCCAGGCAGACGTCGGGATCATGTATCCAGCGTCACACCGGAATCCGTCCACGCCCCTCCTGCACCACGTGAGAAAAACATCTGCCACATATCGCCACAGGTCTTTATAGGTGTAATCAAGCGCTGTCAGGTCTTCCCACAGGACACCCCACGCTCCGGGAACCCTAATTCGGCCGTCCACGTCCCGAACAAGCCATTGCGGATGGGTCTCGTGTAGGCTGGCGGCCCATCCCGTGTGGTTGATGGCTATATCTATAAAGATCTTCGCGTTTCGTTCGTGAACCGCGTCGACAAGCTCCGTGAACTGTTCCAGGGGAGTAGCTCTTGAATCGAATTCCGCCAGGGCTGGATCGACGGCAGTAAAACTGAGCGCCGCGTAAGGGCTTCCAAATCGTCCCATACGGGGGTAAGTGGTTGGTGCAGGATGGATGGGAAGCAGTTGAATGATTCGGCAGCCGAGTTCCCCTATAATGAAGTCAAGTTCCCGGATCAGGTCACGAAAGGTTCCCGACGGCGGGATCACTCCATAACCGGCTCTGTCAAGAACCTGGATACTTCCCTCTTCCGACGAATCAGGGGCACCGCCACCTTCCTTGTTCGGGCCGAACTGCCGTACGAACGCATTATAGATTATGTTTGAGCAACAGGTATCTGCCGGCTCCACGTTTATAACGGTATTGGGACCACGTGGCCAGAGCGGGTTTGACTCTCCTTCTCTTAAAAAGAAGCTTTTGGCCTGAAAATGTCCGACTTCATAAAGAGGAATAATGACCTGAAAATGCCGGTCATCAACTTGTTCCATTGGGATATCGAACCAGTCCCGCCCCAGTGGAGTGTCATCATGGTCGACTTCCCGTATGATTTCATTTCTTGTGATTTGCGCATGTCCGATGTTGGTACGAAGCCATGCCCACCCCTTCTCGGGATGGGAAAGGGAAAGAGTAAAGCTCTGGGTATCGCCCCGAAACATAAGAATATGCGTTCCGGGTGCAGGATCCTGAATAACCCAATCTGAGTTGTTCATGGTCCCTTACCTTTCATTCTCTATAACAGGTTCTGCTGGTTTAAGAACTTGCTTTATTATTGGAAAAGTATAGAAAAATAGAAGTTATGCGTCAAGAAAAATAGAGCTGGCCTCAGTTGTAATATTCAGGAGTATAAAATATGGGTGCGGGCCTTATTATCTTTACTGTGCGAGGGAAGGAATTTAGAGATAGAAGGAAAAAGAATTGCTAAGTAGGCCCGGAACTGTTTTAATGTATCAGATGAAGAGTGTTAAGTTATGAGAAACTTTTTTAATTTTCTGAAGAAATGTTAAACAGAAGGAATCTTCCAGGTAAGGCCATGATACTTATAGGCGATATAGGCGGTACCAAAACGGCACTAGCCGTGGTTTCAAAGGAATTGGGGCCACGTCATCTCGTAGCAGAGGCTACTTTCCCCAGCGCAAAATTTGCTTCATTGGAAGCTATTGCCAGAGAGTTTCTGAAAGAAATAAATCTTGCTATAGATGATGCCGTTTTCGGGGTTGCCGGACCCGTGGTGAAAGGTCGGACCAAATTAACAAATTTACCGTGGGTTTTAGACGGAAACAAACTTCAGAAAACATTTCACTTTTCGTCTGTCCGCATCCTCAATGATTTAGAGGCAATTGCTCATGCCGTCCCTATTTTGGAACGCTCGGAGTTATTTACATTGAACGAAGGAGTATCTGTCAATAGAGGTAATATTGCTGTCGTTGCTCCGGGCACAGGTTTGGGAGAGGCTTTTCTTGCCTGGGATGGCAAGCGTTACCAGGTGCACTCATCGGAGGGTGGACATGCTGATTTTGCCCCGAATAACCGTTTAGAGATAGATCTTCTGAATTATCTCCGGGGAAGATTTGATCACGTCAGTTATGAAAGGGTTTGTTCAGGCCCTGGTATTTCAAACATTTACTCTTATTTAAAGCAGAGGGGATATGGCACTGAACCATTGTGGGTAACAGGACGACTGGCAGAGGGTAAAGATTCCACACCGGTTATTGTGAATGCCGCTCTTGACGAAGAAAGGCCGTGTGAAACATGTATCAAGGCCCTTGATGAATTTGTTTCTATTTTGGGGGCAGAGGCGGGCAATCTTGCCCTTAAGGTTTTGGCCACAAAGGGGGTTTTTCTCAGCGGCGGCATTACGCCTCGCATTCTCCCTTTTTTTAAAAAAGACCTCTTTATGAAATCATTCCGAAGTAAAGGCCGGTATTCGGATTTTATGGACAGAATTCCGGTGCATCTTATTTTAAATACTAAAATTGCTCTTATAGGAGCAGCCTGCAAGGCGCTGGGAGATTAGAGATTAATCCTTTTATCTATTACTCCGGGGAAGGTACATGAAGATGAGTAGTATAAATGTGATACTTATTTCATGACAGACTCTAAGGAAACGCAAATGGACAAACGCGCTGTATTAACACCATTCGCTTTATCCCCATTGGCTCGATACAGAAAACCCTGTCGGGGCATTAGGGTTTACCCATAAGGACAGCCACCCCGGCACCGGGGATCCCAGACTACACATTCAGTCTGCCGGTTCTCCAGAGGGCAACGGCGCTGTAAGTTCTTGCCCAGAAATTTGCTTTTTCCTCCGCCGGATATTTAAAAAAATCCTGCGACCAGTTGAAAAAAGGATTTTGATAAATATCTCGAAGGATGTTTGCTATGGCCTTTGGTTTCCAGTGGGCATGGATAAGGAAATCGTAAACAAACCCTATCATTTGTTTTGGTTGGAGGGCCGAGGGGTTTGGAAAGTAAAGGATATGCTTTGTCCAGTCGGGAATGTTTCCCTCTTTTTTTGCATGCTCCAAGGCGAATCCTCGAGGGATATCTTCCTGGCTTTCAAAATCCCGGTGAAACAGATAAAGGTCAGATGCCTTGTATTCACAGACAAAATCGATCAATGTTTCGTTAGAACAGGGTATAAAACCGGAAAACCTCCGAGCGTGATTCGCCGCCTTCTCCAGATCCCACATGCAATCCAGGATTAAATTCATATTGGTCTCTTCGTTTACAACCTTTCCATCAAAGCAGGTACCGATTACATCTGCAAGGGGCGGGGCGTGGCATTCCCCGTATTTTTCTTGATTTTTTTTGTGGAGGCTGAAAGGGCTTCGAATGTTACGCATGAAAGGAGACCCCTCATTCCACGAATTGTCAAAGTTGATACAACGGTCATTACTATCGGAAATGGCAATCGGGAGTAGGCCTTCGGATTCATTATCCTTAAAAGCTTTCATGGCAAGAAAGGAAATATATTCCGCAATCTTGCCGAGTCCGCTAAATACACGTGCCGCGTCAAGCGAAACCCCGTACCAACGTCTGATGTCATCGGGATCAATGTAGTTACACGCCTTAATAAGATCTTCTTCCAGAAAACCGATTTTTTTCAACTCCTCAGTGGCTCGATATCCCAAAAGATTCTGAAATAAGATATGCCCACCGGAAGGCGTGTAATCCAGAAGATAGGGGATACCCCTTGATTGGAAGAGGTTTTCAAGAAAGCGAATAACAGGGACGATCTGATCGAATAATTCTCTCTGGGTTTTCTTGTTTTCGTACAGTTTGTGGTTTTCCTGTGTAAGAAAGATTTCAAGATCAAGCGGCATAAGCACAGACTGAGACCTTTCTCCGATAATGGGTATATGAACCTGAAGGCCCCTTTGGACTGTAAGATTTTCAAGTCTATCAACCGGTTCGGCTATTGCCGGAAAAACAGGATCTTGTACCTCCGCGGTAAGTTCATTGCCCGACGCAATGGCATAGTGTGTGAATTGATAACAATTTTTTAACCGATCAATCACACGATGATAATATTCCTGAGCATTCATAAGCTTATAGCGATTTCTTTCCTCATCGATAATCTTGACGACAGATTTTTAAAAAAGGAATTTCCCCAAATTTTTTCAAGTAAAGAATGGTAAGTAAATAATACAGGAATTTTTATTTCAAAACCACATTGAATCTCCCCGCAATCCCGTATAAGCGGGATCTTCGTTTTCGCTTCGACAGTTGCAGGGAATTTCCGATTGTTTAGTGAGCTAGAAATTATTTTCTGTGTTTTACGGCAGAAAATAATGTCGTTAGCACACTTATCCCAATTATCGGGATTAAGGAGAAAATATTTGTTTTCTATTCACTCGTTAACCCCGCCGCAAGCAAGTAGGGGATTGGCTCGCTGTTTAATTCAATCAATATCCACAGCCCGATTGAACGGCATCGGTCATTTATTTTGGACAAAAACACTTTGATATGATAACAAAATTTCATGACTCTTTGAACTTGGCATGGGGGGCTTTTTCATGAAGAAAAAAAGGGTTGTTATAGCTGAAGATCATACGATACTCCGGGAAGGTTTACGGGCGCTTCTCTCTTCGACTCCGGACCTAGAAGTCATAGGGGAGGCGGAAAATGGCCGCACCGCCGTCCAATGTGTGCAAAATATGAAACCCGACCTCGCATTGATGGACCTCTCCATGCCGAAGACGAGCGGCATAGATGCCATCAGGGAAATCAAGAAACAATTTTCGGATACAAAGATCCTGGCGTTGACCATTCACGACGAAGACGAATACATCTTGGCGGCCCTTAAGGCCGGAGCCGACGGATATGTCTTGAAAGATGCCACGCGGGGTGAATTGTTAACGGCGATAAAAACCGTTCTGGCTGGAAAATCATATCTCACCCCCGGGATCTCCGAAAAGGTCATAAATGGGTACTTGGAAGGGAAAAAAAAGCTCAAGGAACAATCGGGATGGGATACCATCACTAGTCGCGAGCAAGAGATACTGAAACTGATTGCCGAAGGACATAAAAACAGGGAGATTGCCGATTACCTGTGCATCAGTGCAAAAACCGTAGAGAAGCATCGAGCCAACCTTATGAAAAAGTTAGACCTGCACTCCGCCCCGGCTCTGACGGCCTTTGCCGTAAAGAAGGGATTAATCGCAAAGTAGCGGTTATTCCCCGACAGGCCACGACGATAAAATGGTGGTTCCCTTCCCCTGTATGGATTTGACAACAAAAGACCCGCCTGAAAGTTCAGTTCTTTCTTTCATGTTAAAAGAACCCAGCCTTCTTTTGGAACTGTCCCCGTAGAAAACATCTTTTGCATTAAACCCCTTGCCGTTGTCTTCAACTGATAGTTCTATAGAATCTTTCGCTTTATTTAGAGAAACGCAGACGCGATCAGCCTTGCTGTGTCTGGCAATGTTATTTAAAGCTTCCTGCAAGACCCTGAATATCACTATCTTTAAATAGTCAGGCACTTCGTCCTCTTGAACGTTAATCCGTTGCTCAATTTGAATCGCCGAATAAATAATCTTAAATTCCTTGCAAAGCCGCGAAATGGCAGCCATGATCCCCAGATCATCCAGGATGGATGGCCATAAGTCCGCACAGATTTTTCGGATTTCTTCAATCCCGTCTTGCGCTATAAAAACAAGAGTCCTTATCTTTTCAACGTCAACATCAGGCGTCGCTGCACCCTCATCTGTTAGACTTGCAAGACTCTCCACACCAAATTTGATGCTTGTCAGGATTTGTCCGATGCTGTCGTGGAGTTCCTGAGCGATACGTTTTCTGTCAGCTTCACGAACTGTTAACAGTCTGGAAGAAAGATCCTGAAGTTGTTTTCTCGACTCACGCAGAGCATCCTCCGCCAGCTTCCGGTCGGTAATATCCCGCGTAACTCCCAGAATTTCCACAGGCCGGCCATTTGAGTCTCGCAGAAAAGTTATTTTCATATCCGTCCAAAATGTGGAGCCGTCCTTACGCATCACTTCAAGTTCTAGTGTCCGCACTCGCGACAGGTCTTTTTGCGCCTTGCTTTCCACAGCCAGCTCTTCCGCAAGGATCTTATTAGCGACATCTAAAGAGGCGGGGGATAAGGTCTTCTCCACGGTCTGCCCTATAAGTTCTTCAACGCTGTAACCTCGCAGGCGCATAACGGAAGGACTGACGTAGGTATACCGGAGGTTCATATCTGTGGTCCAGATTACATCTGTTATATTATCAGCAATAAGACGATACTTTTTCTCGCTTTCTTGCAGCACCCTGTCAATACGCTTGTGCTCGGTCATATCTAAAAATGATGCTACGCTTTTTTTTGTTCCGGGGATCAAGGCTACGGAAATAAAGATATCCTTTATATTACCCTGTTTGTCAATGAACTTGAGCTCATAGTTATCCGGAGCCGCATTCGGATCAACTCTTCTCAGGTAATGGTACTCTCTCATTTTTTTTAAATCATCACCCCGGACAAATTCCATCCAACTTTTGATGCCTTCTATCTCTTCTTTGGAATAGCCGGACAGTCTTTCAAATTCCCTGTTTGCTATACAGATTGTCATGTCTTCCTCAACTGTTATCATCGCGGTGCCGGTTGTTTCGAAAACAGTTCGATACCTGTTTTCGGATTCCCGCAGCATCTCCTCCGCCTGACTGCGCTCTCTTATCTCTTTTATCAACTGTTCATTTCTCATTGACAGTTCAACGGTTCGTTCTTTTACGCGCTGTTCCAGCATGGCATGGGATTCCCTTAAAGCTTCTTCCATCTGCTTCCGATCGGTAATGTCCCGTCCCGTCGCTTGATACTCGATGAATTTCCCCTTGTTATTAAATATTGCTCTAGTAATCCATTGCTGCCAGCCGATTGTGCCGTCAGGAAAAATGCCCCGGTGCTCAAAAATGGCAACTGGGTTTTCTCGGGTAAGCAATGACAAATTCTTTTCTACCATTGCACGATCTTCTTTCAGAACCTGGGGCATGAAGCTAAGCCCAAGCAACTCTTCTCTTTTTTTTCCGAAATAGTTGCAGAAAGCATTATTTGCGAAGGTGAGCATCCCCCCGGAAGTATAACGACAAATCAGTTCGGTCTGATCTTGGACGATGTGACGATGACGCGCCTCGCTCTTCTTCAGCGCATCTTCGGCCAGTTTTCGCTCGGTGATATCCAGCGTGACCTCGACCCCGCCTATCACATTGCCATCGGAGTCTCGAACCGGAGAGCCTTTTACGGTCCAGACCCTCCCGTCCGGTGTCACCTTCTCCACTTCCTGGTACTGGCCCGTTTCCATGGCCTTCAAGACCGGACAATCCGGGCAGGGATCGGTGCGTCGCGCCCATATCTCATAACAATGGCTTCCAATGACTTCCGCAAGTGACAAATCCGCTGATTCACATGCCGCACGATTTGCCCATAGTATCGACAGCTCTGTGTCGTGGTATGCTACGAGTTCTGCCAAATTGTCTAGAATAATTAACCTTGAAGCAACAAAAAAGTCCTCCTCTTTCTTACGCCCGACTTCTAAATCTTCCATTTCAGCGGACCGCCGGCGCAGTGTAACCAGTTCATCTAATAGCAGCTCTCTGGCTTTCCCCTCATCCTTCATTCTTTTGCCTCCGAACTGATGAAATTTGTTTGCGGTTATGTTCGAACAGGAAAACGGGTTTTGAAACAGTACGAGTAATGGGTAAAGGTCGTGGCCAATCGGTTTTCTCTTTGGGTAAGTTGTTTTGAAGCAAAAAACATCAATAAACCGAAGGAGAAAAAATATGACAGCCGGAAAGAAGATAGCACAAAAGAGACTTCCATTGCTATAATTAATTGGGCAAATCAGGAATGTTCCAGAATCTTGATGGCATTGGACGCTGTTTCCCCGACATTTACCCACTGGGCTTTTGGTCCTTATTACCAGAAAATAACCATTGGTCGAGACTCAATTGTACTTCATTTTACGGTGAATCTCCCGCTTTTCATTTTTCATGAATTGAAGTAGAATTGCACAACAGTTCGGGAAATACCCACCAAATATATTAATTGTTAGGCGGCCGAAGCTATGCTGAAAATAATCGCCTGGAACATTGCTCACCGAGACGAGGCGTGGCGTTACCTCCTCGATACCGACGCAGATATTGCATTGCTGTCGGAGGCAACCGAGCCTCCGGCCGATGTTGCAGGTAAGTTGGACGTCGATCCAGCTCCTTGGCAAACAGCCGGCGCTAGGGTGAACCGACCATGGCGAGCGGCAATTGTCAATTTATCGAATCGCGTGGGAATGCAGTGGTTCGAGCCGAAATTAGTAGCGGATGCCGTGCCCGGCGATCTAAATGTCGCATGTCCCGGCTCAACAATTCCTTTGTATCATGGCTAAGCTCTTCGTTGTTCATGCATGTCTTTATTGCCTTTATTGCCATAACAAGCCTTTGATATTCTCTTTTTCGTATTTCCAGATCTGATTCGGGTATGCCCTTAGCTCCCTGTACGATAAATACTTTTTCATCAGATAAGGGAGCTACATATTTATACCCGTATGTTTTACACAGAACACCAAAGATAGCATTGTCTTTCAATCCTAGCTCTTTCAATGTATCTGCAAGCTGTTTGTTTCGTGTTATAAGAGTCAATGGTTTGGGGCTAGGAGATTTAAAGGGGGGGGGGGGATATAGAGGCATTCCCCTAGGTCAGAAACCTGAGAAGTTTCTATCTTGATCCGACATGGCCATCCTCCGCTTGATAGCTCCGCAGAATTAGAATGCTAGGAGCCAGACCATTACGCAAAATGACTTTTAGAGTAATCTTCCCTAGGCTCCGCTCTTAAATGACTGATAACAATACTTGAAAAGTTTTTAAAGCAATAATCTTGGCGTAAGCCTACTATAACTTCTCCGGTTTGCCTGATGGGACTTTTGATGGGACTTCATCGGAAAAAGGGGCTTTTCCTGTCCTTTTCTGTCCCATGGAGGACAAGCCCCCCAAAATAGAAAAGGGGCTGCAAGTATCTGTTTTTACTTGCAGCCCCTTAACTTTACTTGGAGGCGGCAACCGGACTCGAACCGGTGAATAACGGTTTTGCAGACCGCTGCCTTAGCCACTTGGCTATGCCGCCAAAAAAATGGAGCGGGCGAACGGATTTGAACCGTCGACGTCAACCTTGGCAAGGTTGCACTCTACCACTGAGTTACGCCCGCTTGAATTCTAAAGGCATTGTACTAATAAAATACGCTTCGATTGTCAATGAAAACTTTCAAATATCACCGTTTAAAAAATCAAAGGCCGCTTGTCTAGAAACGAAAGAAAAGATCAAGGAACGGATCGTCAAATCTCTTCTGCGCTTTTTTAAAGCGATAACCGACCGAGGTTATTGCTATGCCGACAAGAATAAGTACCGATGCTACTATAATCGACAATAGCGGGGGATACACAGCTATAAGAATACCTGCAACAATTAAGATGATCCCTGCAATCATGTAACACCTCCACCTGAGACGTTCTTTACCTCTCTATACGTTCGATATGGCACTGAAAAGGAGCCTGTTGTTTAATTAAATCTCCCCGCCGAAACCAGCCGGGAGTGTCCCGACGGATCGGGGTTTAAGTTAAGCTCTTGACGGCATTCTCAATACGCGCAATCCCTTCACGGATGCTTTCCATCGACGTGGCGTACGAGAGGCGTATGTGATCATCGCTGCCGAAAGCGACACCCGGTACCACCGCAACATTCGCGACATCGAGAAAATATTCGGCGAGAGATGCCGACCCGGTGATTTCCTTGCCATCATACGATTTTCCATAGAGTGCGGACACATCGGGGAACGCATAGAAGGCCCCGTCGGGATTCATGCACTTTATACCATTTATAGCGTTGAGGGCTTTTACTATATAGTTTCGCCTTCTGTCGAATTCCTCCACCATTTCGACCAGTTTGCTTTGATCACCATTGAGCGCCTCAACCGCGGCTTTCTGGGAGATTGATGTCGGGTTCGATGTGTTCTGGCTTTGAATCTTCGTCATCGCCGCGATTATATTATCCGGCCCGGCCGCATATCCTATTCTCCATCCCGTCATGGAATATGATTTCGAGACACCGTTGACAACAATAGAGCGTTGTTTTATCTCCTCGCCGACCATGGCAATACTGTAAAAAGACCGTTTGTCATATAGAATCTTTTCATATATTTCATCTGAAATTACGAGTATGTCCTTTCTGACTATCACTTCCGCAAGCGCCTCCAGCTCTTCGAGGGTATATGTCGATCCGGTCGGGTTGGAGGGACTGTTCAGGATAATGGCCCTCGTTCTCTCGTTGATTGCCGCTTCAAGCTGATCGGGCTGTATCTTGAACCCTTCCGCCTCTCGTGTTGTGAGGATGGAGGGAACGGCCCCTGAGAGCAGAATAATATCCGGATAGGATACCCAGTACGGCGACGGTATAATAACCTCATCACCCTCTTCGAATAGGGCCTGCGCAAGGTTATACAGAACGTGTTTTGCCCCGCAGGATACGACAATTTCCGGTTTTGTGTATATAAGCTGGTTGTCACGCCGGAGCTTTTCAATAATTGCGGATTTAAGCTCATCTATACCGCCTACAGGGGTATACCCGGTAAATCCGTCATGTATGGAGCGTATCGCCGCCTCTCTGATGTTCACCGGCGTGTCGAAATCAGGTTCACCGGCGCCAAAACTCATAATATCTCTCCCCTCCGCCCGAAGCGCGTTTGCCTTCGCGGTAATGGCCAGCGTCGGTGAAGGTTTTATTCTTTCCACTCTTTTCGCAAATTTCATATCGTTTTTCACGTCTCCATCGATTGTTATAAGGTTATATCTCTGAATTATTGATTTTCATATCCGGGAATTTTTCCTTAAGCCTTTTTGAGACCACGCTGGGAACAAAATCGTCTATCGATTCCCCCAGGGCGGCAGCCTCTTTTACGATACTTGAATTACAGTAAAACCACCTTGATCCGGTCATCAGAAACACCGATTCTACGCTTTTGCGTAATTTTCTGTTAATAAGGGCCAGCTGAAATTCATACTCAAAATCAGACATCGCGCGAAGGCCACGCAGTATACAACAGGTATTCGATCTCTTTACGTAATCCACGAGAAGGCCGGAAAAAGAGTCAATCTTAATTCTGGGATCATCTCCGACAACATCTCTGATCATCGCCATTCTCTCTTCAACGGAAAAGAGTGTCGAAAGCTTGTTCGGATTATATCCGACAAGGACAATTATTTTCTCAAATATACTCAGGCCCCTGTTGATGATATCCACATGTCCGTTCGTTATGGGATCGAATGAACCGGGATATACCGCTGATTTTTTCATATCGTTACCCTCCGTCTGGTCTAAAGAAAGACAGTACCGTATCTCCATACCGTCTCTGATCTGTCAGGATAAATTCATTTTCGGAAACTATAGTTTCTCTGAAGGAATGCTCCACAACCAGGAAACCATCCTCTGCAATTAAATCGGTCCCTTCGAGCAGTTCAACGGTTCTTGTCGCCAGCCCTTTGCCATAGGGAGGGTCGGCAAATACGATATCAAACCGCCGCCGGTGTTCCGACAAGGTTCGAATTCCCCTCTCAGCAGAACAGACAATAACTTCAGAGGCCTTTTCAAAACCACACAGGGCAAGGTTTTTCTTAAGTTCTATTGCGTGAAGCGTTTCCTTTTCAATAAAAACAACCGACGCGCTCCCTCTGCTGAGGGCCTCGATACCTACACTGCCCGTGCCGGCAAATATATCCAGAAATGACACACTCTCCATAGATGGAAGAATATTAAACAGAGACTCTCTGACCCTGTCTGACGTAACTCGTACCTTCTCGCTCTTCGGTGCATAGATCTTTCTGCCTCGAACGCGCCCACCGGTTATTCTCATCTATTATCAGTCCAGATAGTTCTCTTTTGCAAGTATTTCGGCTATTTGCACCGCATTTAACGCGGCTCCCTTTCGTATGTTGTCGGCTACAACCCACATATTGATCCCGTTCGGAATCGATTCGTCTTCCCTGATTCTCCCGACATACGTATCATCTTTGCCGGCCGCATCGCTGGCAAGTGGATATTCCGACAGATCCGGATTATCCGCCACGGTGATCCCAGGAGCCTTTGAAAGTATCTCCTTCACTTCATCAGGGGTGATTTTTTTCTCCGTTTCTATGTTAACAGATTCCGAATGGCCGTAAAACACCGGCACTCTTACCGTGGTCGCGGTTACAGCCATGGATGGCGCTTTCAGAATCTTCCTGGTTTCATTCACCATCTTCATTTCTTCTTTTGTATAGCCGTTATCCAGGAATACATCTATGTGGGGAAGACAGTTGAATGCGATCCGGTGCGGATAGACCTTTGTCTCGACTTCTTTCATGCTCAGGAGCGCCTTTGTCTGCTCAAGGAGCTCTTCGATTGCATTCTTCCCGGAACCCGATACTGCCTGATACGTAGATACCACTATGCGTTTTATCCCTACCGCATCATGAATAGGCTTGAGGGCCACAACCATCTGTATGGTTGAACAGTTGGGATTTGCGATAATTCGCCGCGAACCATATGCGCCGATATCTTCAGGGTTCACCTCCGGGACAACCAGAGGGATATCCGGCTCCATTCTGAATGCGCTGGTATTGTCGATCACCACACACCCTTCCTTCGCAGCGATGGGAGCAAAACGCTCACTGATGCTTCCTCCGGCCGAAAACAGTCCTATTTCAACCCCTTTAAATGAATCGTCATTTAAAATTCTGACCGGATACTCTTTTCCCCTGAAGGTAAGATTCTTCCCCAGCGAACGTTCCGAAGCAAGAAGAATAATCTCTTTTACCGGAAAATTCCTCTTCTCCAGCGTGCTTATCATTTCGGTTCCGACAACTCCTGTCGCACCGACAACGGCAACATTGTATTCTCTCATATTCACTTCCTTTTCAGTTCATTATATAGAAAGCCACAAGTTTCCCTGTGGCTCATGCGCACATCATACTTGATTCAGACCCGCGCTTCAGGTCGGAGCGCCAACACCCTCCATCCCCGAAAGCATGCAATTACCATCTATCCTTACGCCCTGTGATGAAACCTTTCCATTCGTTTTTGATTCTGTTTTTTTGCAGCTATAAACAACATCCGCACAGGACCGGAGAGGCTATAACTGACGGCTATCGCAAAAAGCATAATATGCGGCTCAAGAATAATCACGATCAGCAGAAAGATAATCATGACAAAGGTCATGAAGGGTTTTCTCGAAAAGAAATTAAGGTTTTTAAAACTATAGTATTTCAGGTTGCTTACCATCAATAGTGAAAGGGCAACAATGCCCATCAAAACGGAGACGCTATTGAACTGTCCCTCGACACCCAGATAGTTGACGAAAAGAACGGCCGTGGCGACAACAACGGCGGCTGCCGGGATAGCCAGACCGTTAAATATCTTGCTGTCGATAATGTCTATCTGAACATTGAACCGCGCAAGCCTCAACGCTCCGCATACCACAAAGAGAAATGCGGCAAGCCACCCATATCTTCCAAAGGATATAAGTCCCCATGAATAGGCAAGGACAGCCGGCGCGATACCAAAAGCGACAAGATCCGAAAGAGAGTCGTACTCGGCGCCGAATTTGCTGGTGGTATTGGTAACCCTGGCAATCTTTCCGTCGAGACCGTCAAGAATACAGGATATTATTATGGCAATGGCCGCCTTTGGATAATCTCCTCCTATTGAGGCGATTATCGAATAAAACCCGAAAAAAAGGCTCGCTGTCGTAAAAAGATTCGGAAGTATATAAATACCCTTTTTCATATTATCACGATTTATTTTGTGATTTTTATTCATGATAAATAACCTATTGTGCTTTCTCCGGCTTTTACCTTGTCTCCGACAGTTACGCGAACTGTGGAGTCAGGAGGCATAAAAACTTCCAGGCGTGAACCGAATTTGATAAGCCCAAAACGTTCGCCCTTCTGAATCTGTGTGTTTTCTTTGACCCAGCAGACGATTCTTCGCGCGATTATTCCCGCTATCTGAATAGTAAGTATCTCTTTATTATCCGCCGTTTTTATAAGAACCGAATTTCTCTCGTTGAAAACCGACGCCTTGTCAAGACTGGCAGGGAAAAACTTGCCCTTGCTGTAGCGAATTTTCTTTACCGTACCGGCACATGGCATTCTGTTCACGTGAACATTGAAGATGTTCATAAAGATGCTTACTTTTATGACCTTTCCACTCAGCATCTCTTCTTCCACTTCTTCTATCTTGATAACCCTGCCGTCCGCCGGCGATATTACAGCCTTTTCGTCTTCAGGGGTTGTCCTGTTGGGATTACGAAAGAACCACAGCACAAAAAGAGTGATAATAAGGAAGAAGATTCCCGCGCAGGTGATGTTCAGCCATATCAATACAATAGCGATGAGAGCAAGGGGTATGATGAAGAAAAACCCATCAGGAATAATAGGAAAAGTTTTATTGTTCATATGAATCCCACGAGCCTCAGATCACTTCTTGAGGCCGTTGTGCAATCACGTTTATTGTCATCCCAAGGAGCAGAGCAAATGGCAATCTGTTATGATTGTGTGGAGACGAAGATTGCTTCGTCCCTGATTTCGTTGAGACTCGCGACAACACAATTATTATGTCTATAGCTGTTCTTTCTGTTATACGTACCGATATACATCGGTTGGGCCGGTTTATAATAGATAACGAAGCCTGTGTCAACACATTCACGCGAATTAAAAGACATCGTATGTTCTAAAGATCATCAGGTCTTTTCCAGGTAAGAAGCACGAAGGTAATCGGGAGCCACAGTCATTATATCCGATATATCGCCATTGTAAAACTTTTTTCTCCCTAAAAGACCCACCGACCCGGCCCGTACGTGATTAAGGTGCGCGGGCATAATAAACGATCTTACGGGCACTATATCACCGATAGTACCGCGATATTTTTCAGCTCCGTCACCCAGGAAGATAACCCTCCCACTGATTGATCTCAGGAACTCTTCCGGACGCACAACGCGTTCTGACAATGACTTTTCGTATGTCCCGTTCTCGCAGAGGGTATACAGGGCGGTATATATCTCCCCTCTTCCCGCATCGACCATAGGGCATACCGTGACAGTTTCAGTGTTGATATTCGTAACGTTCGGTATAAGCGCGTCCAGGGTACAGACCCCAACAGCGGGTTTTTGAAGCACGAATGCCAGACCCTTAACGGTACTCGCACCCACTCTCAATCCCGTAAAAGACCCCGGTCCCACCGTAAAGGCGAACAGGTCTATTCCCGAAAAGGGCGCTTTGCGCTCGGTGCTGATTCCCGCGGAGTCTACCAGTTTTCCAATTACCGGCAAAAGTGTCTCCGCATGCTTTCTCCCGCTATTTAAGAACAATTCCGAAAGGATGCAGCTATCTTCGAGCAGCGCGACACTTGTTGTTTTTGAAGAGGTATCAATGGCTAATATAATCATGGTACATTTAAAGGGAAGAACCGCGTAATTAGGGTACTCAGTTACCCAATATTCGAACTATGTCATTATAAAAGACAAATATCATCAGAAGTATCAGAAGGAAGAATCCCACCTGCTGCGATATCTCTTTCCACTTCATGTTTACTTCTTTCCCTGTAACGGCTTCGACCAGGAAGAAACAGAGGTGTCCCCCGTCAAGCACCGGTATGGGAAGGAAATTCAAGACCCCGAGATTTACACTGAGGACCGCCATCAGGAATATGAAGGGCAATATCCCTTTCCGTACCTGAGAACCTGCCATTTGGGCTATCAGTATCGGCCCGCCGAGTTGTTTGGGAGAAACAACCCCCTGAATCATCTTGACAATCCCGAGGCAGGTGAGTTTTGTCCATCCCCATGTCTGCTCAACGCCGGAATACAGCGCACGGAACGGGCCCTGGCTTACCATAACCGTTTCGTCTGAAATGGCTATGCCTATCCTGTACGAGCTGATCTCTTCATCAAAAATATTTTTCGATTTCACCAGCCTGGGGACGACAGGCAGATCAAGAATCGTGTTTCCCCGCTTCACTACCAGGCTGAGCATCTCGCCCTTGCTTTTATTGATCTCGTTCACAAGCTCCGACCAGAGCGAAATTTCCTTTTCATTTATCGCAATGATAACATCCCCGCTCTGAACACCCGCTTCAAGCGCCGCACTGTCTTTCTGTACCTCTCCAACCATGGATGTGGAGGTTGGGACTCCGATACCGTATATGACCGCGAAAGCAACAACCGCGAAAAGAAAATTGGTCAGTGGCCCCGCGGCTACTATCGCCATTTTCTTTAATGCGCTCTGCTCCCGGAATGATCGGTGTTTATCTTCCGGAGGCAGCTCTTCCCCGTGTTCTGATTCACCCAGCATCTTTACGTATCCCCCAAGCGGGATCGCCGAGAGGACATACTCCGTTTCTCCAATCTTTTTACCGATTAATCGGGGACCGAAACCGAGTGAGAATTTAAGAACGCCCACGCCGAAAAACTTTGCCACGGAAAAGTGACCGAGTTCGTGAACAAAAATTAACACGCCCAGTAGAATTATGACCGATACAATACTTAACCCCATTAAGCTGGAATCCTTTTTTCAATAATTTCTCGTGCCATGGCCCGTCCGCGACAGTCCGCATCAATGATATCTTCAAGCCGGCTAACGTCCCTTGCCTGGTGAGAGTCGAGAACATCCTTTACGATGAAAGCAATATCTACAAATCGTATCTTTCCCTCCACAAACGCCTCGACAGCCACCTCATTGGAAGCATTCAACACCGCCGGGGCGGACCCGCCCTTACGGGCGGCTGCGTACGCAAGCTCCAGCGCTGGAAACTTTGTGCTGTCAGGCGGTATGAACTCCAGCGGACCGGCAGAGCACAGATCCAGTGTCCCAAACGTTTCCTGTAATCGCTCGGGATATGAAAGGGCGTACGAGATGGGACCTCTCATATCAGGCACCCCCATCTGGGCTATAACAGAGCCGTCGATATATTCCACCATTGAATGGACAATGCTCTGCGGGTGCACACAAACATCAATTTTATCTATATCCATGTCAAACAGCCATCTGGCCTCGATGATTTCGAGCCCTTTGTTCATCATAGACGCAGAATCGATGGTAATCTTCCGGCCCATTTCCCAGTTCGGATGTTGAAGAGCATCAGCGAGGGTTACGGATACAAACCGCTCAAGAGGGAGGTGCAAGAAGGGTCCCCCGGAGGCCGTAAGCACAAGCCTCCTGACTTCGTTCCTGTTATGCCCCTTAAGGCACTGGAAGATTGCGCTGTGTTCACTGTCAACGGGAAGAATTTTCACCCCTCGTGACGCAGCCCTGGCGATAACCAGTTCCCCCGCCATAACCATTGTTTCTTTATTGGCAAGAGCGATGTCTTTTCCCGCCTCGATAGCCTCGATCGTCGGAGACAGACCCGCCGCACCCGATATCGCCGACACGACCATATCCGTCTTTTTGCATGAGGCGACTTCCCTGTATCCGTCGTCACCTGACAATATCTCCGGGACAGATGGATGCCCAAGCATCTCACGTAACCGTTGAGCGTGTTCGTCATCGATAACGGACACGACTTCCGGCCGAAAGATGTCTATCTGTTTCGTAAGAAGTGACAGATTTTTCCCTGCCGCAAGAGCATACACTTTAAATCGTGAGGGATTTTGAGCGACGATATCAAGAGTATTTACCCCTATCGAGCCGGTTGATCCCAGGATGGATATATTCTTCATGTAATCACTAAAACAGTATAATAATATACGAAGGGAATCATAAAAATCAGCGAATCCAGACGATCCAATATCCCTCCGTGACCCGGGAGAAAAAATCCGGAATCTTTAACCATGTATGTTCTCTTAACAACCGATTCGCAAAGATCTCCCAACTGACCGATAATGCTTCCCAGGAAACCGAGCACTATCGCATTCAACATAGAGAGACCATGTAAGAACAGTAACTTGAATACTACACACGCAACGATGGTGCCGGCAATAGAACCAAGCGCCCCCTCTACGGTTTTCCCGGCGCTGACTGAGGGCATTAACTTGTTCTTACCGAACGTTCTGCCCGCGTAAAAGGCACTGCTGTCACCTGCAAAAGCAGCAACAATAACAAAAAAGACCCATGCGATACCGTTCTCTGAGGATCTCAGAGGGATAATATACGATATGAGCAACGGTATATACATAAACCCGAATACAACTCCGGCAACCGAAGAAAAATCGGCCAGACCATCCTTCGCCCTGAAAAGAAAAAGAAGAAAGACGACGATAACGGAAAAGGTCGCCGTGGCAAACATCAATTGCACCCCGCCCAGATATGCCGAGAAGGGTATCAGGAAAGCGATGACCAGCCCCTCGGTTTTTTCCCACGGGTATTTTCCCTTAAAGATCATTGAATTGTATTCGAAAACACTTCCGATAATGACCAGGATTATGAGCATGGAAAAGACCAGGGGGGAACCGTACACGATCACCAGAATGAGTAGAGGGATTGCTATAATTCCTGTAATCCATCTTTTTATATGGGAGCTCATGTTACTCACTCCTTCGGCAACTGATCGCTTATCATTCCGAAACGTCTTTCTCTCTGCTGATAATCTATTATGGCTTCTATCAGATCATTCTTTGAGAAATCCGGCCACAGTACATCTGTAAAATACAGTTCGGTATAGGCCAGCTGCCATAAAAGAAAGTTGCTCAGTCTATATTCCCCGCTTGTCCGTATCAGCAGATCCGGATCAGGAATGTTCGCCGTATCCAGATATCCCGAGAAGAAATCTTTGGTGATTGTCTCTTCGTCGATATTCAGGGATTTACTATCTTTCAATAACCTCTTTACCGCACCGATAATTTCGTCTCTTCCGCCATAGCTCAGTGCAAGGTTCAATACCATTCCCTTGTTTTCCGAGGTCCTTTTCATTACATCTGAAAGCACCTCTCTGACCCTTTGAGGAAGTCTTCCGGTATCTCCTATTGCCACCAGCTTTATATCGGTATCCGTCATTTCCTTAAGTTCCATACGGAGATAGTCCTCAAGGAGCGACGCCAAAGCCATCACTTCGCTTTCCGGGCGCTGCCAGTTTTCAATTGAGAATGCATAGAGGGTCAGATACCGTATACCCAGCTCACGACAGGTCTTCACCACGAGACGGACCGATTCCGCCCCTTTTTTGTGACCCATTATCCGGTTCAAAAGATTTTTTTTTGCCCATCTGCCGTTACCATCCATGATAACGGCTATATGACGTGGAAGTTTATCCTTGATAATTCGATGCATGTATCTTTTCCCATTTTGAAATGAAGTACCACAGCACCCCCCTGTTTTTCAACAGGTATCTTCAGGTAACGAAGTCCTGCGGGCTGCGAATAAAAAAGGGGCCCGCAGGCCCCTGTCATTCGCTATCAGCTGTTTTTATACTATACTTCCATGATCTCTTCTTCCTTATCGGCAAGAAGTTTATTTATCTTATCCGTATAATCGTCGGTTATCTTTTGAACCTCTTCCTGACGATCATGCATATTATCCTCCGATATGTCTCCATCGGTCTTCAATTTCTTGAGATCGCTATTGGCATCTCTCCGGGTGTTCCGAAGCCGTATTTTGTACTCTTCCGCCATCTTTTTGACGACCTTTACAAGCTCTTTCCTTCTTTCTTCCGTAAGGGGGGGAATGTTGATCCTGATTACCTTGCCGTCACTGTTCGGAACCAGGCCCAGTTCGGATTTCTGTATGGCTTTCCCGATTGCGTCTATCGCCCCTTTATCCCACGGAGAAATAAGGATAAGCTGGCTTTCCGGGGTTGAAAGAGTAGCGACCTGGTTCAGTGGCGTCATAACTCCATAATAATCGACCTTGATACCGTCAAGAAGTGCCACGGACGCTCTGCCCGTACGGACTTTACTAAACGATCTCTCTAAAGACTGTATATGCTCTTCCATTGTCTCTTTTAATTGTTCAAATATAAGATCCGTCATTTTCCATCCTCTACAATTGTTCCTATGGGTTTTCCACAGACAACGCCCTTGATATTCCCCTTCTTTCCAAAATTAAATACGATAAGAGGAAGATTGTTATCTCTGCACATGGAAACCGCTGTCGAATCCATTACTTTAAGATTTCTGGTCAAGACATCGGTATAACTGATTGTGGTAAATATTTTGGCATCTTTTTCCTTTACGGGATCCTTATCGTAAATCCCGTTCACCTTGGTAGCCTTCAGTATGGCATCCGCCTGTATTTCCATGGCCCTCAAAGAAGCTGCCGTATCGGTCGTAAGATACGGGTTTCCCGTTCCGCATGCGAAGATTACCACCCGCCCCTTTTCAAGATGCCGTACCGCCCTTCTCTTGATAAACGGTTCGGCGATCTCTTTCATCTCTATAGCAGACTGGACCCGTGTCGGAATTCCCCGATCTTCGAGGGCGTTTTGAAGAGCCAGGCCATTCATAGCCGTGGCAAGCATTCCCATATAGTCGGCAGAAACCCTGTCGAGGCCCCTGGCACTGGCGTCCATTCCGCGAAAGATGTTTCCGCCTCCGATAACGATACCCGTCTGTACATCGAGCGTCTGGAGGTCTGCAATCTCTTCCGCCATGAATTGCAGCACCTTGGTATCTATTCCGAAAGATTTCTCTCCCAGCAACACCTCTCCGCTCAGTTTAAGGAGTATTCTTTTGTATGCAGGTTTATTCACTTTTACGATCCGGGAACAATAAAACTATCGTTACTCTCAGACTGTCGGGGAAAGCAGCCTTCCATTCACACTCTGACCGTTATGCGTCTTCACCCAGCTGGAAGCGTGCAAATCTCCGTATAACGATATTTTCGCCTGTATTGGCGATCATGTTGTTAACAAGCGTCTGAACGGTAATATCCATATCCTTGACGAATTTCTGATTCATGAGGCAAACTTCTTCATAAAATTTCTTGATCTTGCCCTCAATAATCCTGTCGAGAATTTTCTCGGGTTTACCCTCGGCCACGGCCTGATCCCTGTATATGGATTTTTCCCGTTCCATGATATTTTCCGGCACATCTTCAGGTCCCAGGTATGTGGGGTTGGCGGCGGCGATTTGCATGGCGATATCTTTAACCATGTTCTTGAAATTATCGGTTTTGGCGACAAAGTCTGTCTCGCAGTTGACTTCCAGTAAAACGCCTATTTTCCCGGCCATATGTATATAGGATTCAACCATCCCGTCTTTTGCGGCTCTCGAAGATCTCTTCGTCGCGGCAGACAGGCCCTTTTTCCTCAAATATTCAACTGCTTTTTCAAGATCACCATCAGAGGCGGCAAGCGCTTCTTTACAATCCATCATGCCTGCATTTGTTTTATCCCTTAGCTCTTTTACCATAGATGCTGTAATATCCAATGTTACTCTACCTCCCCAGTTTCCTGTATCTCAATATCTTCAGTCTCGCCATCGGTTGCGGGCTCTTCACCGGTCTCAACGCTCTCGGGAACATCCTGTTCTTCATCCTCGGATGTTTCCTCCTTATCGCTCTCTGCCCGTATACGCTCTTCCAGCCTCCTCTTTCCTTCAAGGGCGGCATCCGCTATTTTGGAAGAGAAGAGTTTTATGGCTCGTATGGCATCGTCATTGCCTGGAATAATAAAATCTATAGAATCGGGATCACAATTGGTATCGACAATTGCCACTATGGGAATCCCCAGTTTTCCGGCTTCTTTGACGGCGATATTCTCTTTTTTGGGGTCAATAATGAACAACACCCCGGGATGATTCTTCATCTCCTTGATACCGCCCAGAACTTTCTGAAGTTTATCCTTCTCCTTCTGAAGTCCCAGGATTTCTTTTTTAGGAAATGAGTTGATACTTTCATCATTGAGCATTGAGTCGAGGTTGGCCAACCTGTCGACACTTTTTTTAATCGTGACAAAATTCGTGAGCATTCCACCCAGCCAGCGGTGATTGACATAGGGCATTCCGGCTCTCTCAGCTTCCGTCTTGACAGATTCCTGCGCCTGCCTCTTGGTGCCTACGAACATGACATCACGACCCGCGGCAACGGTATCGACCACAAAATTGTAAGCCGTATCGAACATCTGCACCGTCTGTTGCAGGTCGATAATGTAGATGCCATTCCTCGCCCCGAAGATATAGGGCTTCATCTTTGGATTCCATCGGTTTGTCTGGTGCCCGAAGTGAACTCCGGATTCCAGCAGCATTTTCATTGATACCTGTGACATATAATTCTCCTTGTTTGTTTTTCCCTCCATTCCCATCGCTTTACCAAAGAACCCGAGTTTCACAGGCAACCCTTTGATAATCAGGAAATGAGCGTAATATTTTAAAGCTGCAGCGGGATACCACATGCAGCGAAAATAATCAAGGCAAAAACCACCTGTTGTCAGCTGCGATAGGCTGAATTGATCTTCACATACGTATGGGAAAGATCGGATGTATATACTCTGAATGCCTCTTTCCCCATGCCGAGTCGCAGGAGAACCCGGATATGGTCCCGTTTCATGATCTCCGCGGCCTCTTCTCCCGAAACCCCGGCACCATGTATAAAGAGGAGCACATCCTCAATATACAGTTCCAGCGAATCGACTGAAAAAGGCACTCCGGTTGAACCTGCCGCCGATATAATTCTCCCCCAATTCGGATCCTCGCCGTAAAATGCCGTTTTTACAAGATTGGAGTGTGCGACGGCATACGCCATCTCTTTCGCATCTTCCTCTGACTGCGCTCCCTCAACAATGATTTCTATCAGTTTTGTAGCACCCTCTCCATCCTTTACGATAGATTTTGCGAGGGAAATCATAACATCGGACAGGGCTTCCCGGAATTCCATCAGGGTACCGGACGTCTCACTGAGAGGGGTATTGCCGGCGATACCGTTGGCCAGCATGATAGTAGTGTCATTCGTGCTCATACACCCATCTACCGTTATCGTGTTAAAGCTTCTGTCAACAGATTCCCTGAAAAGGGTGGGCAGGGACATGTGATCGATATCAGCATCCGTCATGATAAAAGAGAGCATTGTCGCCATGTTGGGTTCTATCATTCCCGCTCCTTTGGCGATTCCGCAAATGGTGATCTCTTTGCCTCCCGAAAAACATCTTCGATATTCTATCTTCGGAAACCGATCCGTAGTAATAATGCCCTCTGCAACCAGGGGCATGCCATCGGCGCTCAAACCGCTGACAAGGGGATCGATCGACCGGGCGATCTTTTCAATGGGGAGTTTCTCGCCGATAATACCGGTAGAGGCTACAAGAACAAGGTCATCCTCTATTCCCAGCGCCCTGGAAGTGACGTTCGACATGGTGGCGGCATCGTTTTCACCCTCTTCTCCGGTCGCCGCGTTGGCATTGCCGCTATTTACTATTATGGCCTGAGCTGTGCCTCTCTTTATCCTTTCCATATCAAGAATGACAGGGGCTGCCTTAAAGCGGTTGGTCGTAAACACACCTGCCGCCCTGGCGGGAACCTCTGAAAATATCAGGGACAGATCCCTGTATTCACCCTTTTTTATTCCGGCGGCTATTCCGTTGCCGAGAAATCCCGGAATTTGAATGCTGTCATTCATAGCAGTCTCCCTTGTTATCTGCCGCAACAATGCTTGTACTTCTTCCCACTGCCACACGGGCAGGGAGCATTTCGCCCTATCTTTTTCCCCTCTCTTTTGACAGTCGCATGGGAAGCGCCGGTATCTCCCCTGCTCATCACATAGTCCTTTTTTTGCTGTTCCTGGATGTCTGTCACATCTTCCTGGCCCTGGATCTGTACAATACACAGTTTTTGCAGGGTGTCTTCCTTGACACGATACACCATTTCCATGAACATATCGTAGCCTTCTTTTTGATACTCCCTTACCGGGTCTTTCTGCCCGTATCCACGAAGGCCGATACCCTCCTTGAGATGATCCATGGCAAGCAGGTGATCTTTCCAGTGGGAATCTATCGCCTGAAGCATGATCACCTTCATTATATACTTCATGACATCTTCGCCGAATTGTTTTTCTTTGTCGCGCAGCAGTGCGCGTACATCGGACAGTATCATCGTGATAATTTCATCCCGATTTATTCCCGACCGATCCGTATTATCAATATTCCACTTCAGCGAAAACTGTTTATAGATGATGTCACTCAGACCTTTAATATCCCATTCGTCCGGACGAACTTTCTCATCCAGGTAATCGTACACGATATCTTCGACAACCTCTTTGAGCATATCATCGACGGTCGGCCATAAATCACCTCCGTCAAGAACATTTCGACGCTGTTCATAGACCACCTGCCGCTGTCGGTTCATCACATCATCGTATTCGAGGAGATGTTTCCGTATATCGAAGTTCTGTCCTTCCACCCTTTTCTGGGCGCCTTCGATCGCCTTGCTGATAAGGCTGTGCTCTATCGGCTGTCCTTCTTCAACTCCTATTCTGTCCATAACGGATGATATTCTCTCAGCCCCGAATATCCTGAGAAGATCATCCTCAAGTGATAGATAGAACCGCGAAGACCCCTTGTCTCCCTGTCTTCCCGATCTACCCCGGAGCTGATTGTCGATACGTCTGCTTTCATGGCGTTCAGTACCTAAGATGTGGAGGCCACCGAGTTCGGCGACACCCTCTCCCAGTTTTATGTCGGTTCCTCTCCCCGCCATATTGGTGGATATGGTAACAGACCCCGGCTGTCCGGCCTGGGCTATGATCTCGGCTTCCTTTTCATGGTTCTTGGCGTTGAGTATGTTATGCTTAATGCCGTTTTTTGAAAGATATTTACTGAGAAGTTCGGATTTTTCGATGGAGATCGTTCCTACCAGGACCGGTCGTTTCTGTTGATGCAGTTCCTTTATCTCTTCGACGGCGGCCCTGAACTTTTCTTCTTCCGTCTTGTAGATAACATCGGTATTGTCAACCCGTATCATCGGCATATTTGTCGGTATAACGACTACTTCGAGATTGTATATCTTTTTAAACTCGGTAGCCTCCGTATCCGCCGTTCCGGTCATTCCCGACAATTTTTCATACATCCTGAAGTAATTCTGAAACGTCACTGAGGCCAGCGTCTGATTTTCTCTTTCTATTTTAACTCGTTCCTTGGCCTCGAGCGCCTGGTGAAGGCCGTCGCTGTATCTCCTGCCGGGCATTACTCTCCCTGTAAATTCGTCCACGATCACAACCTGGCCGTCCTTCACAAGATAATCGATATCTTTCCTAAACAGAGTATGTGCCTTCAGCGCCTGGTTTACATGGTGAAGAATCTCCATATTTCCGGGTTCATACAGATTCTGGACATTCAGCAATTTTTCGGATCGCGCCACACCCTCTTCCGTCAGGACAACCGTTTTACTCTTCTCATCTATGGTGTAGTCATGATTTTTCTTAAGACGCGGAATTACCTGGTTGATTTTGTAGTATTTATCGGTGGATTCTTCAGAGGGCCCGGAAATAATAAGAGGGGTCCTGGCTTCATCGATCAGAATACTGTCCACCTCGTCGACGATCGCATAATTAAATTCCCGCTGAACATAATTTTCGAGCTGGAAACTCATATTGTCACGAAGATAGTCAAACCCGAATTCGTTGTTTGTGCCATATGTCACATCACGGTTATACGCATCGCGTCTTTCCGTGTCATCCAACCCGTGAATAATCACCCCGACTGAGAGACCGAGAAACTCATAGATCGGTCTCATCCAGTTTGCGTCTCTGTTTGCGAGATAATCATTCACGGTAACAACATGCACACCCTTGCCGGTCAAGGCATTCAGATAGACCGGCATGGTGGAGGCCAGGGTTTTTCCCTCGCCGGTTTTCATCTCCGCGATCTTACCTTCATGCAAAACGATACCGCCTATGATCTGGACGTCAAACGGCCTCATATTCAGCGTTCTCTTTGAAACTTCCCTGACAACGGCAAAGGCCTCCACGAGAAGATCATCGAGAGAAGCCCCCCCGGAGAGTTTCTCTTTAAAATAGTCCGTTTTTGCCCTGAGCTCGGAATCGGTTAAACGTTCAATTGAAGCTTCCTGATCGTTTACCTTCTCCATGATAAGTGACAGACGCTTTATTTCTCTGTCATTTTTGCTCCCGACAACTTTTTTCAATACATAATTAAACATAATCACACCACAAAAAAACCCGGCAATAAATATTACCGGGGGAGTCTAACTGACAGGTAACGAGCCACACCCGTCCGCATTAAAAGAGATGTCTTCGCGGATTCACATAAACACCATCTATGCAAACACCATAGTGAAGATGAGGACCGGTACTCCTCCCTGAATTACCTACATATCCGATAACATCTCCCCTTGTTACTTTCTGTCCCTTTCTGACATTGCTCTTCTTTAACAGATGGCCATATATTGTGACAACCCCGTTTCCATGATTTATTTTAATCATGTTTCCCATACCTCTTTGCATGGATACATTCGACACAAAACCATCAGCAGGGGCTACAATTTCTTTGCCGATTTCCGTTGCTATATCGATGCCCCGATGAAACTCTCTCTTCCCGGTAAATGGTGAAACTCTGTATCCAAACTCTGAAGTTATCCAGCCGATTGTAGGCCATATTGAAGGCGTGGAGGCAAGGATGGATTTTTGCTTGCCGAGAAAATCGAGCAATTCTGTAAAACTATCCCTCCGAAGGTCGGCTTCATCAAGCAGGGTATCCATATTGTCATGTATTCTGTCAATAAGGGCGGAGTTCAGTTCGGCTGCCTGTGAAACAGTACTCTCCTCTTCCGACATCGGCCCCCCCACACCCAGCAACTGGCTGGTATTCTGGTTATTGTCAAGATTTGTCATAATTCGGATCTTTTTGTCGAACTGAGCAAGGCTTATCATTCTTTTCTCAAAATCATCAACCTTGCTCGCGAGATAGTCAAGACGATCTTTTTGAAGAGAGGTGACCTGTTCCAGTCTGGCGAGCTCTCCCATCTTGTCCCTGGCGTCTATATAACTGTAGGAAAGATAACAAAACGACAATAAAAGGGTTGATATCGCAACGAAGATAACGGTTAAAAATGCGGTTGAGATTCCCAGCTTCTTTATCGATCCCTTTCTCTGAGGAATAACAAGAAGGGTATAATATTTGTTCTCCACCCCGGATCCTTTCAAACAATGTCCAACGGCTGCCCTGAAAGGCGGACTATCGCCACAATCAGAATATTAAAGACTTCTCTTAAATGAACCTCAAAAGACCGGCAAACTGCACTTCTACTGGTGATACTGCGCACAGGTTTACCATAACTGTTTTAAATGTCAAGAAAAGATTAAACGCAATCAGCTTCTTTTATCAATCACAATAAGGGGATCGCCCACATCGACCTCATCTCCGGGATCTACCAGTACATCCGAGACTGCTCCGTTTATTTCAGAGATTATATTGTTAAGCATCTTCATAGCTTCGAGGACAATCAAAATCTGTCCGGCAGAAATATCTTCCCCTTCAGTAACGGGGATTTCGCTTACCGTTCCCTTTATCGGTGATCTGACATCTCCCGACTGCGCCAGTTCCTCTATCTCTTTCGCTGAGAGCGTGACCTTCCTCTCTTTTCCCCCGTCCCCCTGCTCTAGTTCGGTCAGTATGGGCTCAGGATGATGGTTGATGGTCAGATAGGTAACGGCATCTCCTGTCTTTGTTTTTCGTTTCGGACCAATTTCGATAATATGATTTTTTCCATACGCATCTGAAAATTCAAATTTTTCGCCAAGATTAAATCCACCCTTCTTAAACCATAAATCGGGAGGTAATACCCACGATTTGCCATATTCCTCCTCGAATTTAAAGAAATTCGCCGCGTCATTGGGATGCTGCAGATATAAGACAAACTCGTCCTCCGTAACCGCACGCCCGAGACGATGCTCAAACACGCTTTTTTCCACATCCAGATCGATATCTTCTATCTTCTGATAGCCCTTCTCTCTCCCTACCGTTTCCTTCCAATCCGGGCCGAAAACGGCTTCATAGATTTCATCGGAGGGCGTATAGAAAGGAAGTTCTCCGTACCTTCCCAGCATCAAATTTTTCAGATCATCATTGGCATCTTTGTATCTCTTCCCGCTGAGAACATTATTTACCGCCGTGGTCCACAGGATCTGCGAGCCCGGGGTCACACTCCACCAGTTACCCAGTTCATTCTGGACTCGGGGCAATTCTTTCTGGAGAATTTCAGGCATCAGTTCCAGAAATTCACCCTTGACCGCCTGTTCGAAACTCGACCCTGTCGCTCCCCCGGGCAATTTGTGGGTTTGAACGGTGGGATCAAACCCGAGAAACTGGGATTCAAGGTTCTTGTAATGCTCTCTCTCCGGACGCAGCTTGTTTGAGGTATCAACGACCGCCTGTCTCTTTATACCCAGCGCGCGGTGTCCATATTCGTCCAATGTATCAATCACCGTTAACAGGGGAGGCGGCCCATAGAAACCGGTAAAGGCGTGATCGGCCGCGTCAACAATTTTCGCTCCGTTTCTCACAGCTTCGACTATTCTTCCAACATCATTCCCATCCGTGTTATGGCCGTGGTAGTGAATAACGAGATCCGGGTAGCGGTCCAGAATGGACCTGGTCAAGTCCCCTATCCTCTTGGGGGAACCGAGACCACCGTGATTCTTTATACAGAGAATTATATCCTCACCGGTAACGTCGAGGATCTCCTTTACCTTCTGCACGTAAAACGCGTCAGTATGCTCGGGTCCCGTCGAGAAACATATCGAAGGTTCCAATATACACCCCGCGTCTTTAACCTCTTCAAATACCGCGGTCATATTGGGTATATAATTAAGAAAATCAAAAACTCTCCACAGATGGACATAACGGGCGAAACTTTGGACGGTCAATCGAATCACATTTTCAGGATATGGCCGGTAACCGAAGAGATTAATCCCCCTGCAAAGAGTCTGAAACATCGTATCGGGCATTAAAGAACTGAGAATCTGCAATTTCTCCAGGGGATTGATCTGCCTGCGCAGCATGTCAACATGAACCGATGCCCCTCCCGTTATCTCGAGAGAAAGGTATCCGGAGTCATTTCGTTCGCGGGAAACCAGGATCTGAGTGTGCGGCATTATACGATTTTTAAAATCGGACTGGGAGAGGTCTCTCTCCGTATTGGTTATGTAATAACCATCTCCCATCCTGATCTTGTCGAGTATATGGTGTACCCCTTTTTCGCGTAAATCGCGGGGAGTAATTCTTTCATCAATAATTTGTTGCACCGTTTTACATCCTTTCACTAATACGCATATGGGTTAGTCTTTTTCGCGTGAATCTCCGCGATCAGCTGAGAAAGCTTGGCAATCTCCCGCTTATTTTCAATGTAGTCAAATACGTTTTCATGTGTGTCCAGATACGACGTATCGAACACGCCCTTAAGAAAATCGGGTTCATCACAGATTGCCAGATAGAATGGTATTGTAGTCTTCGGACCACAGATCAGAAAATCATTCAATGCCCTTTTGAGCCTCTGTACGGTCTGTTTCCAGTCATATCCCCGAACAGTCATCTTGACCAGAAGCGAGTCGTATTCGGTTGGAATCCGGTATCCCTGATATGCCATACCATCCAGCCGTATGCCGGGACCTCCCGGAGATTGATATACTTCCACTCGCTTCCCGCCTTCCGGCATAAAATCGTTTTTCGGATCTTCGGCATTAATCCGTACCTGGATAGCTTTACCCAAAAGACTGATCCGCTCTTCGGGGATTTTCAGATGTTTCCCTGCAGCTATCATTATCTGTTCTCTTACTATATCCACACCGCTCAGCACTTCGGTAACCGTGTGTTCGACCTGAAGCCTTGTGTTGATTTCCATAAACCAGAACTTATTAGTGGCGGGGTCAACCAGAAACTCAACAGTCCCCGCGTTGATATAGCCGGACTCCCTCGCCGCCACAATGGCCTTTTCATACATCGACGCAAGAACATCATCGGGAAGATCCGCAGGCGCGATCTCTATCAGCTTCTGGTGCCTCCTCTGAATTGAACAATCCCGCGAACCGAGATGAATAACCTTCCCATGCTGATCCGCTAGTATCTGAATCTCCACATGGCGGGGATTTTCAATACATTTCTCTATATACACAGTATCGTCATTAAACGCCTGCAGGGCTTCCGATCTCGACAGGGGCAGCTGGATCAGCAAGTCATTCTCATCTTTAACTTTCCTGATACCTCTCCCCCCTCCCCCGGAGGATGCCTTCAACATCAGTGGATAGCCGTATTTCCTCCCGAAATCGGTGGCTGTTTTTATACCGTCTTCCCCCCTGGAGAGGTTCTCCGTACCCGGAACAACCGGTATGCCGGCTTTCTTCATTATTCCCCTGGCAACGATCTTGTTTCCCAGATTATGTATAACTTCGGGAGGGGGTCCGACAAATGTTATGCCGGCCCTTTCACAGGCACTGGAGAAATCCGGATTTTCCGCCAGGAATCCATACCCGGGGTGAATCGCATCGGAGTCGCTCTTGCGGGCAGCCCATATCATCCTGTCAATATCAAGATAATCCTTCCTCGGCCCGTCTCCTATTACGATAGCATCGTCCGCAGATCTGATGAACAATGCTTCTTTATCCGGCTTTTCATAAACGGCTACAGCACCGAGTCCAAGCTCCTTGATCGTTCGAATAAGTCTCAGGGCTATTTCGCCCCTGTTCGCAACTAGAATTCTGCGTATCTTTTTACCCGTTGTCATTTAGATCATCCTTCCAGATAAAGATGTAAAAGTCCTTTATCTTACATGCATCATTGTATCATGTCAAGAGCATGAGTACGCTAGAGAGCGTAATGCATCTGTCCGCAAAGGGATCAAATATAATGATGCATTATTCGCCGCAAATATCTGTTCAAATTTTCTGTGTTTTTTACTCCGTACTCTGCCAGCACAGAGTTGAGCGTACGATACGTCCCGGCATCCGCAAGGTCATCGAGGTTTCGATATATACCCTTTCTCCTGCCGAGGCGGTATATCAGCCTGTCCATTTCGGGCATCGCGAAGAATCGGTCAATAATGGCGAGGAGTTTCTCTTTCTCCCCGGGAAGTGTGCCGTTGAGCTCTTCCAGCAGATTGAGTATATGATCACTGACTATCCGGCTTGTAACACCATCAAGGTTTTCGATAAACAGCCGTATCTCCCTCACGACATCCTCATCACCGAGCGGATTGAATTCTCCTTCATTCATCATCCGGTAAAGCTCTGTATCTCTTCTTACATGCAGCGATCGCAGCCTTACGTAATCCGGATTGATTTCGTTGATAACCCGGGCGGTTTCCACGGCATTTTCACGTGACCACCTGTCTCCCCCAAGACCCGGAATGATATACTCTGAAAGAGATATGCCCGACTCTACAACCTTTTGTCCGCCTTCTATATGGTCCGCGGCGGTGCTCCCCTTCCTGACAAATTTCAAGACAGAGTCGCTTCCGCTCTCCAGTCCGATATGGATCCTTGTCAGACCCGCTTCGCGCAGCATGCGCAACTCCTCAAGGGATTTCCTGCGGGCGGTATGTGACCGGGCGTAGGAGGTGATCCTCTTGGCATCCGGGAATGTTTCTCTGAGAAACGTTAGTATCTCAACCAGGTCTTCTGTCTTCAGTATCAGTGAATTGGCGTCCTGCAGAAAGATCGATTCGCCACCCGAATAGAGCCATGCGGCCACCTGCAAAAAACTGCCGCTGTCGAACGCGTCCTCCATGTAAATACGGTCTATTACGGAGCGCGTGACCAATCCCTCATGCCCCACCTCCCAGGATATTTCCCGTATCCGATCCGCCATATCCCTCGCGTTCTGTATATCCGCCTTAACATCATCCACGGATCTCAGCTCAAATTTTGTTCCGCGATAGATATGGCAGAAGGCGCATTTATTCCAGGGACAATTTCTTGTAACTCTGATCAGGAGGCTCTGCGCTTCGCTTGGAGGTCTTATGGGACCCTGTTCAAAGGAAAAGTTCATACAGTGCCACCGTGGATTAAACGAGTTTCTTCAGCTCATGGGAGAAAACATCATACGTGTCCCGCCCGAATAAGACAAACCTGACCAGGGTTATCTCTTTGTGATCCTTTACATAATTAATCGTGGTATCAAAGGCGATGCGCGCCGCTTCATGTAATGGATATCCATATATTCCGGCACTTATCGCGGGGAACGACACACTTGTGAGCCCATAGTGCGTGACCTTTTTAAGACTCTCGAGGTAAGCACTTTTCAGAAGTTCCGCCTCTCCCCGATTGCCTCCACTGTACACAGGGCCTACCGTATGTATCACATACCCGGCTTTGAGGTTCCCGCCTCCGGTAACCACTGCCTGTCCCGTGGGACAGGACCCGATACCCCTGCACTCCTCCATAATTGAAGGACCTCCGGCCCGGTGTATGGCGCCATCGACTCCGCCGCCGCCCCGTAATCCGGAATTTGCGGCGTTTACAATTGCGTCCGTCTCTTCCTTCGTTATGTCTCCCTGGACAAGTTCAATGACCGCATTCTGTATCGTTACTTTCATGTGTGCCTCCTTTGTATATACGTCCGGCATACAGTGCGTTTATCTACAACGGGTGAATATTCTAAAATAGATTGCGTAATTTATCAATTCCTGAATGGCCGGCAACAGCGGAGAGTGAAGCAACAAAATGGTCTCGGGGAAAAAGCAGCAGGGGTGGATGTTTCATTGGAACGCAAGAAAACATTGGATCGTAACGGCCGGGCACTTCAAGCTCTAAACCGGGAACACGCGAAACGATCGGTGAGGTAAAAGGGGTGAAGTATGTTGCGAACGATTCCGACTGTCAGGGCAAATGGTTGTCAGACATTCGCCTGCCGGACCCTTCGGCAAACCTGATTTTTGACGGTGAGAAGCTTCAATCCCACCTGTTATTTTTTGATCTTTTTCTCGTAAAACTTCATGAAATACTCTGCGCCCGACCACACCGTAAAAACAAGAGCGAGGTAAAGGATAACCATACCAACCGCGTGTGCGTTGAGACCGAAGACGGTGTCGTAATGTATCAAAAGCGCCGAAACGGCTACAATCTGGGTCAGGGTTTTCTGCTTGCCCAGCCGGCTTGCATCGATTACGAGACCCTCTGCCGAAGCGACACTTCGCAGGCCGTCGACAATTACGTCTCTCATGATAATAACAGCAACAATCCACGCCGGAATTCTGCCTATGGGAATCATCATGATCATTGCGGTAGTTACGATCAGCTTGTCCGCTACCGGATCCAGAAACTTCCCCATCGTGGTGATGATATTGTACTTCCTTGCCACATACCCGTCTATCAAGTCGGTAATGGAAGCCATGATAAACAACACGGCAATAATCATACTCAGGATTCTGCCGGGGGAAAGGAGCAGCAGAAACAATACCGGTATCACCGCCAGCCTGAGAAGGGTGATACAATTAGGAAGATTAAAGACTTCGCTTCTATCCTCCGATATGGTCATCTTATCAAAGGAATCTTTCAGGAAGTTTATCATGTCATACCTTTGGGACTTTACTCCAGTCAGCCAAAAATTTTTCGACACCGACATCCGTAAGGGGATGGCCGGCAAGCTGCTTTATAACCTTAAAGGGTATAGTGGCGATATCCGCCCCGAGGAGAGATGCTTCAAGGACATGGAGAGGATGCCGCACGCTGGCAACAATAACCTCGCAATCAAAGCCGTAATTATCAAAGATGGTCAATATCTGTTCAACAAGATCCATTCCGGTCTGAGAAATATCGTCAAGCCTTCCGATGAAAGGACTGACATAGTCCGCGCCTGCTTTGGCAGCCAGGAGCGCCTGTACCGGAGAAAAAATCAGTGTCTGGTTTACGCTGATCCCGAGATCCGACAGCCTTCGCGTAGCCTTCAAACCTTCGGTTGTCATGGGAACCTTCACGACAACATTATCCGCCAGCTTTGCCAGTTTTTCTCCTTCCGCAACCATGCCGTCAGCATCTTCGCTTATCACTTCGAGACTTACAGGCCCTTTGACTATTGCTAGTATTTCTTCGACGACGGTGTTAAAATCCTTCTTTTCCTTCGCGACAAGCGAGGGATTCGTTGTAACTCCGTCAACCATACCCAGTTCAAGACCTTCTTTGATTTCATCAATATTACCGGTATCTATAAAAAACTTCATACTCTCTCCTCAATTATTCTCTTTCATGTATTTTTCAAGACATTCTCTGCTGCAGAAATAGAGGGTCTTGCCGTTACGCGTAGCCTTGTGGGCACTGTTTAACGGCACATATGTACCGCAATAGGGATCTTTTACAAGCTCCTCTCCCTTAACCCTGGGTGCCTCTCCGGGGCGATCTTTGAATATCTTCTCTGACGGAGCAAGCAAAAACTTCGAGAGACGATATATCACATATACGATAATGCCTGCAATTACTAAACGAATCATTTCAAACAGACAGGCGGCCCCACTCGCCGCTCAACCATTCAACCGAATTTTTATCCTCAAGCCTGTCGAGCAATCCCTTAACAGAAATCCCGAATGCGGGATGTATAGCACAGGGAGCTATTTCATTCAACGGAACAAGCACAAAACGTCTCTTGTGAAATTCGGGGTGCGGTATTACAAGCCCGTCTTCCTCGATAACGGCCTGACCATGCATGATGATATCGATGTCGATTATCCTCGGACCCCATTTATGACCCCTGACTCTGCCCATCTCCCTTTCAACACGCTGTATTGCGTCCATGAGAGCGCGTGGTTTGAGAGAGGTTCGTATCTCGACCACCCCGTTTACGAACCAGTCCTGATCTTCAAATCCGACCGGCTGCGTCCTGTAGAGCGACGAGACCCTCAGGACATTGATACCCTCGATATCCGACATGCGGATTACGGCACCGTCGCAGTTCGACACCGGATTCCCCAGGTTGGACCCTATGCCCAGAAAGCAGATACTTCCGTTTTCCAACAACCGATACCCTCAGTTTTTCAATCCCAGCACATCCTGCATATCGTACAGCCCGTTGTCCTTGTCCATAACCCATACGGCCGCCCTGATCGCGCCCCCGGCAAAATTATCCCGGCTGTGTGCCCTGTGAACGAACTCCAGTCTTTCGCCCATACCGCCGAAAATCACGGTATGTTCGCCCACAATATCGCCGGCCCGTACAGTCTGTATGCCTATCTCGTTCTTCGGGCGCGCCCCGATCATCCCTTTGCGCCCGTAGACACCGACATCGTCCAGGTCTCTGCCGAGTTCTTCCGCTATGGTTTCGGCAATCTTCACGGCTGTTCCGCTGGGGGCATCCTTCTTCTGGTTGTGGTGTGCCTCGACAATTTCAACGTCGTACCCGTCACCAAGAATCCCGGCCACGTCCTTGAGTATCTTGAGCATTACATTGACTCCGACACTCATGTTCGGCGCCAGAACGCATCTCGCCCCCCTGGAAATCTCAGCGATCTGCTCCATTTCATCGGGAGTGATACCCGTTGATCCTATTACGATCGCCTTGCCGTTTTGCGCGGCTGTTTTGAGATTATCCACCGATGCGACATGACTGCTGAAATCGATAACAACATCGCCCCGCCCGATACAGGTGCTAAGATCGTCTTCGAGGATCACACCCGTTTTGCCCAATCCGAGATAATCGCCCACATCGGTGCCGACAAGTCGATGTCCCTTCTGCTCCACGGCCCCGGAGAGCGTTATCCCTTCGGCATCCCGGATGAGGGTTATTATACGCCCTCCCATTCTCCCCGCGGCGCCGGTAACGATTGCTTTTATCATAGTATTCACCATTACCAGATGAGACCATAATCGGTCATTATTTCCTTTAATTTCTCATAGGTTACATCTGACATTCTGCATAGCGGAGACCTGACTTCATATGCGATCTTGCCCATCATCGCGAGGGCGGCCTTTACCGGAACAGGATTGGTTTCCAGGAAACAACCGTCCATCACCGGCCGCATGCGGTAATGGAACTCTCTGGCTTTGTCCGGGCTGCCCTGGTCGAAAGCGTCAATCATGGCTGCCATGTCTTCGGGAATAATATTGGATACGACAGAGATTACGCCCTTGCCCCCGACCGCGAGAATGGGCAGAACCGTAAAATCATCACCGGACAGCACAACAAAATCGTCCGTGCAGAGCTCGATAATCTTACTGATATGTTTCAGGTCTCCCGACGCCTCCTTTATTCCGACAATATTGCTGATTTTCGAAAGTCTGGCATCGGTTTCGGGCATAAGATTAATTCCCGTTCTGCCGGGTACATTGTAAAGTACGATCGGAACCGGAACCGCTTCGGCAACAGCTTTATAGTGCTGGTATAATCCTTCCTGCGACGGCTTATTGTAGTAGGGAGTAACCAGCAATGTTCCGTCGACCCCCGCCTCATAGGCGTGCCTGGTAAGCCGGATAGCTTCGGTTGTATTATTGGAACCGGTTCCCGCAATCACCGGAACCCGCTTTTTGACGGCATCGACGGTTATCTCGATAACCCTGTCGTGCTCTTCGTGGGACATCGTCGCGCTCTCTCCCGTCGTACCACACGGAACAATTCCGTCAGTCCCCCCCTCTATCTGGAATTCGATAAGTTCCCGTAATGCTTCCTCATCCACCTTTCCATCTTTGAAAGGTGTGACAATCGCGACTATTGCGCCTCTAAACATACCCCTCTCCTCCTGTTAAATTTTACTTTTCCGGTCAGATAACACAACTGTACTCGGGCTCCGGATTTTTCATCCTTGAGTGTTTATCGTGATTGCAGAAAATCCGGAATATTTTCGCCTCTTGTGAGGTCTTCCCTGGTTTCGCCTTCCCGTATTACGTAAAACTCGCCATCTTTGACCAGGACTTCGGGACTTCTCGGTCTTGAGTTATAGTTCGAAGACATAGAGTAGCCATACGCCCCGGCACTCATGACAGCTATCAGCTCTCCCCGTTCCAGTCCGGGAATCATCCTTCCCCTGGCAAGATAATCGCCCGACTCACAGATAGGGCCTACCACGTCGGAAAAGACATCGCCCCGCTCTTTCAGCTCAACGGGCTGAATCTTGTGATACGAGTCATACAGGCTGGGCCTTGTCAGATCATTCATTCCCGCATCAACAACGACAAATCGTTTGTCCACCTTTGTCTTTGTATAAAGCACTTCGGAAACCAGGATACCCGCGTTTCCTACAATTACTCTTCCCGGTTCGAAAATGAAAGTACAATCGATATCTTTTACGCTATCCATGACAGCTTTCGCGTAATCCTGCGGATGAGGAGGGGTTTCATCATCATAGGTGATACCCAGCCCGCCGCCCACATCAAGATACCTGATATCGATATTTTCATTTCGCAGAGAGTATATCAAATCTTTCAGACGATCCAGCGCATCGATAAAAGGGGATATTTCCGTAATCTGCGATCCTATATGGCAATCGACTCCCACAATATCTATATGATCCAGCCCCATGGCATACCGGTACTCGTCCAGAGATTTTTCAATATCTATCCCGAACTTGTTTTCCTTCATACCGGTGGATATATGAGGGTGTGTCATGGGATCCACATCGGGATTTACACGCAACGATATTCGCGCTACCCGGTCGAGTTTTTCGGCGCATTCATTGATTACTTTCAACTCCTCCGAAGATTCGATATTGAACATGAGTATCTCGCTCTCGAGCGCATATTGTATCTCCTCTTCCCGTTTACCAACGCCGGAATAGACTATCTTTCCGGGGTCAGCCCCCGCCTTGAGGACCCTGTAGAGCTCTCCTCCCGAGACAATATCCATGCCGCTTCCCTCATTTATGAACAATTTGAGGATAGCCGCGTTAGAATTGGCTTTAGCTGAAAAACAGACAATATGGGGGATTCCATCAAACGCGGAGTCAAAGACCCTGAAATGTCTCTTGAGAGTTCGGTGGCTGTAAAGATAAAAAGGAGTGCCTACGGCGTTTGCCACTTCAGCAACCGGGACATCCTCACAGTACAGCTCGTTGTTTACATAATTAAAATAATTCATACTGTGTTCATCCTACATGTGAAGTTCCGGTGTTGGGGTTTACGGTATCTCTATCTGGGCGGTATTCGATCTTTCTCCGCAGACATCCGAGGAATCGCATATCACAATCCTGTAACAGTAATGAAAGCCTCTTCGTATGTTTCGATCCAGATATATGAACCTTTTCTCTTCATCCATTTTCAGATCACGAAGTTGAACATATCCCGCAATCGTATATATACGCGGGCACGTCGGACAATTGTTATCTTCTGATTTCAGCGCGCTTTTCAAGATCATTGCATATCCTTCACCATGACCTCCGGGAACGCTCCACTTCAGAGCGGCACCGCCCTCTACAACAGACACATCAAGGTCTGTAACGGTTCCGGGACATCTGGCAGAGGGGAAACGCGGGTCTGCTTTTTTCCCGCAACCGGCGCAGAATATAACAGCTAAAGAAACCGATATGATAAGGGTTGTCCATACTCTATTCTTTCTCATGATACTCGCACCTTTATTCCGGCTTGTTTGACTCTATCTCATGTATTCTTCGCAACACCGCTTCTTTCGCGGTCCCGCCGAGAATGTTTCTCGCGCCTACTGAACCTTCCACGCTCATACAGGTATAGATATCGGCATCTGCGTCGCTCCAGAACATCTTGATCTCCTCCATATCAAGCGACTGCATCTCTTTTTGTTTTTCGATGCAGTATCCGACAATGCGTCCCACTATACCGTGCGCCTCCCTGAAGGGTATACCCTTCATCACGAGATAATCGGCTACGTCGGTCGCCGTGGAGAAATCTTCCGCTGCCCTTTTCAGCATCTTCTCCCTGTTGAATTTCAATTGTGCCGTCATGTCCCCAAGGACGGAAAGACAGGCCTTTATAGTATCAATCGTATCGAACAGCGGCTCCTTGTCTTCCTGGAGATCCCTGTCGTACGTCATGGGAATTCCTTTCATGACGGTGAGTATCGCCATAAGGTCTCCGTAGACACGGCCGGTTTTTCCACGTACCAGTTCGGCCACATCAGGATTTTTCTTCTGAGGCATGATGCTGCTGCCCGTTGTAAACGAATCCGGCATAACGACAAACCCGAACTCACCCCCGGACCATATAACAAGATCCTCACAGAAACGGCTCATATGCATCATTATAAGGCTTGCATCGAAAATAAATTCCGCCACAAAATCCCTGTCTGAGACCGCATCCATGCTGTTTTTCGAGAGTTCAGGAAAACCGAGGAGCCCGGCCACGTATTCACGATCGATCGCGAATCCCGTACCCGCGAGAGCCGCTGACCCCAGAGGCATGACATTTATCCTTTTTCTGCAGTCCTTCAGGCGATCGATATCTCTGTCCAGCATCTCCCAGTACGCGAGGAGGTAGTGAGCCAGAGAAACCGGCTGCGCCTTCTGCAGATGAGTGTATCCGGGCAGTATGGTATCGATTTCCCGCTTTGCCACATCGAAGAGCGATGCCTGGAAACCGGCCAGGAGATCGAGAACAGCATCTGTCTCATCCCTGAGGTAAAGCCTCATGTCGAGAGATATCTGATCGTTTCGGCTCCTCGCCGTATGAAGCCTGCCGCCCGTTTCACCGATTCGATCGATGAGCGCTGTTTCGATAGCCATGTGTATATCTTCCAGATCGGAGGTAAAAGAAAACTCACCCTGTTCGATACAGTGGAGGACATCTTGAAGGCCGGATTGTATCTTTTCGGCATCGTCGGAAGAGATGATCCCCTGGGCGGCGAGCATGCTGCAATGCGCGATACTCCCTTCAATATCATAACGATACAGTCTTTTATCGAAGTGGAGAGAGGACGTGAGTTCCTCCACGCCGCTGTCGGTAGCTTCGGAAAATCTTCCTCCCCACGGTTTTTTCTGTTTTTTCATAAGTCAATCCTGCAATGAGAAACGAAAGACTATCGGTTTACGGATACCGGCTCTTGCCGTAACCCCCTGAGTATTCAACCTCTATTTCTTCAGTAACGCCTGCATCTTCAATCTGAGTGCGTTCAATCTGATGAAACCGGTCGCATCCTGCTGATTATACACCTCATCCTCTTCAAAGGTGGCCAGATCTTCACTGTAGAGCGAAACAGGCGCTTTGACACCGACAGGCGTGCAGTTCCCCTTATAGAATTTGAGACGAACCGTCCCGGTAACATCTTTTTGCGATTCGTCTATCATCTTCTGGATCATTTCACGTTCCGGGGAATACCAGAAACCGTTATATATGATCTGAGCGTACCGCGGCATTATTGAATCCCGGATAAGCATGGCTTCCCTGTCCATTGTGATCGTCTCCATCGCCCGGTGCGCGGACCACAGGGCGGTTCCGCCCGGAGTCTCGTACACTCCCCTCGATTTCATGCCTACAAACCGGTTCTCCACCATATCCATCCTACCGATGCCGTTCTCTCCGGCAAGCGTGTTCATATGGTCCAGAAGCTGAGCCGGACTCATTGTCTCCCCGTTGACAGCCACGGGATTTCCCTTCTCGAACTCAATCTCCACATATGTCGGACGGTCGGGCGCCTTTTCCGGAGAAACAGTCATCACAAACATATCTTCGGGGGGTTCCTGCCACAGGTCTTCGAGAATTCCTCCTTCATGAGAAATATGGAGAAGATTCCGGTCCTCGCTGTAGGGATTCTTTTTTGTCATCTTTATCGGAATATTGTATTTTTCGGCATAGTCGATCATCGATTCCCTCGAATTAAGGGTCCAGTTCTTATCCTTCCACGCCGACAGTATCTTTATATCGGGATCAAGAGCCATATAGGTCATCTCAAATCTCACCTGGTCATTTCCTTTACCTGTAGCGCCGTGGCAGACAGCGTCGGCTCCCTCCTTGTGGGCGATTTCTATCTGTCTCCGTGCCACTATCGGTCGTGCGAGAGAGGTACCCAAAAGATATGTTCCCTCGTATATTGCATTGCCTCTCAGTGCCGGAAATACAAAATCTCTTACAAATTCATCTTTCAGGTCTTCCACGTATGCCTTGACTGCCCCCGTGGCAACAGCTTTTTCTTCCAGACCGTCAAGTTCCTGCTTCTGCCCGACATCTCCCGTAAGCGTAATGACTTCACATCCATATGTTTCAATCAACCATCTGACAATAACCGATGAATCGAGTCCCCCGGAATACGCCAGAACCACCTTCTTTACTGTATTATTCACTTCTTGTCTCCTCCACCCATAAGTATTTCCATGATCGCCTTCTGTACGTGCAGGCGATTCTCCGCCTGATCGAACACGACAGACTGTGGTCCATCTATCACGCCTGCCGCTATCTCTTCACCGCGATGCGCGGGCAGACAGTGCATAATGATGGCGTCATCCTTCGCACAGGCGACCAGTTTTTCATCTACCTGATAATCACGAAATGCCGATATCCTTTCCTTCTGTTCATCTTCCTGCCCCATGCTGGCCCATACATCAGTATATATCACGTCGGCGCCTGAGGCCGCATCGGACGGAACACGGAAGAGTGTGATCCGTTCATTCGACTCCCGCATCCCTCTCTTCAATATGGCATCATCAGGATCATACCCTTCAGGACAGGCAATAGCCAGATCAAAGGGTAGCGCTGCCGCGGCATTGATCCAGGAATTCGTCATATTGTTTCCGTCTCCGATATACGCTATCTTCAGTCCTTCATACCCACCCTTTTTTTCTATTATGGTAAAGAGATCGCTCAGCACCTGGCACGGATGCAGCAGGTCGGTCAGTCCGTTAATAACAGGTATTGTGGCATGCTGCGCGAATTCTTCGATCAGATCCTGTTCGAATGTTCGTATCATGATCCCGTCGAGGTACCTGGACATTACCCGTGCCGTATCGGAAACGGTTTCCCCTCTTCCAAGCTGAAGATCACGCCTGCTCATGAATATGCCTGCGCCACCCAGTTGATGGATTCCCGCCTCAAAGGACAACCGTGTCCGTGTGGATGATTTATCGAACAGCATACCCAGTGTCTGTCCCTTCAGGGACTCGTGTATTTCTCCCCGGTACAGGAGATCTTTCAGCTTTTTTGCCGTAGCGAATATCTCGTTGAATTCATCGACACTCAGATTCTGGATTGTCAGCAGATCTTTCTTCATACGTCTCTCATCACCTCATCGAGGATATGAACCGCCTGATCGATATCCTCTTCAGTAATAATCAGGGGAGGAACAAATCGCAGGACGTTATCGCATGTGCAGTTGATGAGCAGGCCGTTATCCATGCACCCGCGTACAATGTCAGCGCCTTCGATGGAAAGCTCCATGCCCAGCATAAGGCCTCTGCCCCTGATTTCTTTTATAAAATCATATCTTTTCTTTAATTCGTCGAGTTGCCCGCGGAAGTAGACCCCCATTTTTCTGCAGTTATCCAGCACTCCACCCTGTAATAACTCGCCCATTACGGAAATCCCCGCCGCCATGGCCAGCGGATTCCCCCCAAAGGTGGTCGCATGGCTCCCCGGCGTAAAGGACGACGCAATCGCATCGGTTGCCAGCATGGCGCCGACAGGGAACCCGTTCCCAAGAGCCTTGGCCAGGGTCATAATGTCGGGTTTAACGTCAGTCGCTTCATAGGCAAACAGGGTACCGGTACGCCCCATACCCGTCTGAACCTCATCCAGAATCAGAAGCACACCCGTTGTATCGCATATCTTTCGAACCCCCTCAAGATATCCGTCTGCCGGGACCCTGACTCCTCCTTCACCCTGTATGACTTCTACCATAACGGCACACACATCATCCGCAACGGCCCGTTCAAGCGCATCAAGATCACCGAACGGAACATACCCGAAACCTTCCGGCAGAGGATCAAAACCGTTTTGAAACTTCTCCTGTCCGGTTGCCGTAACGGTGGCAAGCGTTCGTCCGTGGAAAGAGTCCTTCATCGTCACTATACGATATCTGCCCGCATCCATATGTTCATGCGCGTATTTTCGCGCCAGCTTGATGGCTGCTTCGTTTGCCTCCGCCCCGCTGTTACAGAAAAACGCCTTATCAGCAAAAGAATTTTGCACCAGAAGAGCGGCAAGCCGGATCTGCGGCTCAATATGGTATATATTGGAAACATGCATCAGCTCTGCGGCCTGCCTGCAGATGGCATCGGATACCGATGAGTTGGCATGGCCGAGACAACACACGGCGATTCCCGCCAGAAAATCAAGGTATTTCTTTCCGTCGGAATCCCACACATGCGCCCCTTTGCCCTTTACCAGGACAATCGGCAAGCGGGAGTATGTGTTCATTATATATTTGTTCGCATCAGAGATCAGTTCTTTTGTCGTCATATATTCCCTGTCTTTCAGACTCTCTATTGCGGCACTGAACCGTTTCCGCGGTATCGGTCGCGTAGTTAATCGTTAATCACCTCGGTGCCGATACCGCTGTCCGTAAATATTTCCAGAAGGACCGAGTGATCCAGCCGTCCGTCGATTATGTGGGTCTTTCCGACACCATTCCGGAGCGCTTTCAGACAACATTTCACCTTGGGATACATCCCTCCGGCGATAGTCCCGTCCTCGATCATTTCTTCCGCCTCCACATTATTTATGGAATGTATCAGCCGGCCTTTTTTGTCCAGGATTCCCTCAACATCGGTTAAAAGAATAAGTTTCTCTGCGTCGAGGGCGGCGGCCACCGCTCCGGCTACAAGATCGGCATTTATATTATACGTTTCACCGTTGGCTCCGGCTCCGGTAGGCGCGATAACCGGAATGAAACCGTCCGCCGACAGTGATTGAATGATCCCTGCATTGACCTTTTTGACCCTTCCCACCATTCCGATGTCGATTATCTCAGGTGGAGAATCCTTCGCTTTTTCAGCACTCAGAATGTATTTTTCCGCCTCGATAATATTTCCATCCTTGCCGCTCAACCCGACCGCACGGCCGCCATGGCTGTTGATCAGCCCTACAATCTCTTTGTTTACCTTGCCTGCAAGAACCATCTCGACTATATTCATGGTCTCTTCATCCGTCACCCTCATTCCCCTGACGAACTGTGAATCCTTCCCCATCCTGTCCAGAAAAACGGCGATTTGAGGCCCTCCGCCATGCACGATTACCGGGTTGATCCCGATATACTTCATCATAACAATGTTCATGGCGAACATTTCTTTCAGGCTGTCATCCCCCATGGCATGACCGCCATATTTGATAACCACGGTCTTGTTGTAAAATCGCTTTATATACGGCAGCACCTCGAGGAGGATATCCGCCTTTTCTATTGAGTCTTTCAGATTATACGAACTCATAATTTAAAATCTCCTACAAGACATACCTGCTCAAATCTTCATCTTCGACGACATCTTCCAGCTTACTCTTCACGTAATCAGCGTCAATCTTTACTTTTTTCTTCGAAACCGCGATATCCGGAGCGTCAAAAGATATCTCTTCCAGGAGTGTTTCCATAACAGTGTAGAGTCTCCTGGCACCGATATTTTCCGTTCTCTCATTAACGAGCGCCGCAACCTCCGCAATCTGGGCTATGGCATCATCCTGAAATGTAAGCACGATGCTTTCAGTCGCCATCATCTCGGTATACTGTTTCACCAGGGCATTGTGAGGTTCTGTCAGAATCCTGATAAAATCCTCCTTTTCAAGCGAATCGAGTTCCACTCGTATGGGAAATCGTCCCTGCAGCTCGGGTATCAGATCGGAGGGCTTGGCAATATTGAACGCGCCGGCGGCGATAAAGAGTATGTGATCCGTCTTTACCATACCATACTTGGTATTCACATTGGATCCCTCAACAATCGGAAGAAGGTCTCTCTGAACGCCCTCCCTGGATACATCAGGGCCGTGGGATGAATCACCACCCACGATCTTGTCTATTTCGTCAAGAAATATGATCCCTGACTGTTCAACTTTTTCGACAGCCGCTCTGGTGACTTTCTCCATATCGACAAGTCTCTGCGCTTCTTCTTCCGCCAGCATCTTTACTGCCTCGGAGACTTTGACCTTTCGTTCTTTTTTCTTCTGCGGAAACATATTTCCGAACATTTCCTTGATATTCATCCCCATGTCTTCAACGCCGGAGGTAGAGAAAATTTCAATCATGGGACCGCTGGGATTGTCTGCAACTTCGATTTCTACAATCCGATCGTCCAGTTTTCCGTTGCGAAAGAGGCGCCGCAGTTTCTCGCGCGTTTCATTATGATGCCTGTCCTCCTGGACAACCAAAGCATCATCCGGCATATCCGACAGCCCCTCTTCCGGCGAATCCGCCACGTCCTGTTCCCTGCGTTTTAACGGGAGAAGAATGTCAAGTATCCTTTCCTCGGCAATTTCCATCGCTTTGGTCCTTACATTCTCCTGTTCTTCCAGTTTCAGCATGTTTATTGCCAGATCCACCAGATCTCTGACCATCGATTCAACATCTCTGCCGACGTAGCCAACCTCTGTAAATTTGGAGGCCTCTATCTTCAGAAAAGGCGAATTATCAAGTTTGGCGAGCCTGCGTGCAATTTCAGTCTTTCCCACCCCCGTGGGGCCTATCATGATTATATTTTTGGGCGCTATCTCTTCCCTGAGCTCTTCCGGCACATTCTGGCGCCTCCATCTGTTCCGGAGCGCCACGGCAACAGCCCTCTTGGCGTCATGCTGACCTATGATATATTTGTCCAGTTGAGATACGGTCTCTCTCGGTGTCAAATTCGTTGATGACATGCAGTTTATTACTCCTTACCTTTCAATGTGTACTGCCGGACTTATTCGACTACGTCCAGCTCTTCGATTCTGATTGTGTTGTTCGTGAAGATACATATATCGGCCGCTATGCGCATCGACTCTTCCACAATCTCTTTAGCGCTCAGCGTGGAGTGCTTTATGAGTGCGCGTGCCGCCGACTGAGCATAGGGCCCGCCCGAGCCTATCGCCAGGACTTCATCGTCCGATTCTATTACATCTCCATTACCTGATATTATCAGAAAATCCACGTCACTGACAGCTATCATCAGGGCTTCAAGATGCCGTAAAACCCTGTCCGTTCTCCAATCCTTGGTCAGTTCAACCGCGGCCCTCAAAAGATTGCCGCTGTACTGCTCCAGCTTCTGGTCAAACCGGTCGAAAAGGGTAAAAGCGTCGGCAGTCGCACCCGCGAACCCTACAATTACCTTGTCGTGATACAATCTTCGAACCTTCCTGGCATTATGCTTCAGGGCTATTGTATCGAGGGTCACCTGACCGTCACCGGCAACGGCCACTTTTCCTTTGTGCTTCACTGCCACTATTGTTGTTCCCATCATCTTATTCATGTTTTTGTTCTCCTGCCGCCCGAGGGTGGCTTTTATCGTATACATCCATCAATCGCGTAACGCTGACAGACGTGTATTTCTGTGTGGTGGAAAGACTTTCGTGCCCCAACAGTTCCTGTATAACCCTCAAATCAGCTCCTGCATCCATGAGATGGGTCGCGAAGGTGTGCCTGAGCGCGTGAGGGCTTATCTTTCTGCCGATACCACTTAACGTTATATACTTGTCTATAATTCTCCTTACACTCCTCGGAGTCAATCTCGAACCCGATCTGTTCAAGAAGAGAGGCGCTCCGGTGAAGCTGTCGGGTGCAGCGCCCTTCCCAACCGGCCTGCCGTCGAGATACTCCCTCAGGGCGGACAGTGCGGGCTGACCGACAGGGACTATCCTCTCTTTTCTGCCTTTTCCCCTGACTTTGACCAGACCGCTCGAAAAATCGACATCTGCCACATTCAGACCGGTAAGTTCGCCCACACGCACGCCGGCTGAATATAAAAATTCGATTATTGCTCTATCTCGTAATCCCGACACATCCGATTCGAACGCTACTCCCATAAGAGAAAATATTTCGTCGATGCTCAGAAAAGAAGGCAAGTGCCTGTCCGCTTTCGGTGCCTGAACTGTTTGAGCGGGATTATGCTTGATTCTTCCTTCTCGAAGGAGAAATTTAAAGAACGCTCTGAGACTGGCCACCTTCCTCGACACGGTAACCTTTTTTATTTTCCCGCGATAGAGAGACGCCAGAAACGCTCTTATTACCGTCTGGTCGACATCGGATGGTTTGTTCACCCCGCTCTTCAAAAGGAATTCTCTGAACTGTCTCAGGTCGGAGAGATAGTTTCTTTTTGTATGATAAGAAAGATTCCTTTCAACATCGATGTGGGCGGAGAAATCTTTGATGGCATTTTCCATCCCAACATACCCCTTAACACGTCCGACACGCCATTGTTACATCTTATATTTTCCGAAATCTTCGGAAGAAAGATTCTCAAGAAATTCTTTCAACTGTTCTCTTGTGTATGTATTCAAATCAGCTGTCTTTTTGTCAAAATCAATACTCGTTGATTTCTCGATAATTTTCTCATCCACAAAAATGGGCGCGCCGGCGCGTATTGCAAGCGCAATCGCGTCGCTTGGGCGTGCGTCAACCGAAATTGCGACATCATCCTTCAAGATATGTATGGTAGCAAAGAAGGTATTGTCTCTCAGGTCATTGATAACCACTTCCAGGACCTTTACCTCAAGAATTTTTAACACCTCGTTCATGAGATCATGCGTCATCGGCCTCGCCAGGTTTATTTTTTCCATCTGTGTGGCTATGGCGCTCGCCTCAAACAACCCTATCCATATGGGAATGGCCCTCTTTCCCTGCAGATCCTTCAGTATCACTATCGGTGTATTTGTTATAGGATCCATGGCAAGTCCAAATATTTTTACCTCTATCAGCATCTCTATCACCCCTCGATCAGTTCTCCTCTAAGAGAGTGCATATAGGCCTGTACAATTTTCACATGCACGGTTTCTCCCGACAGATCGGCATTACCTGCCAGATTAACAATCTTGTTACTCCGTGTTCTGCCGGTAACATCGGCACTACTGTTCTTACTGATACCCTCTATAAGCACATCTTCCGCACTTCCTTCAAGAGATCGGTTCTTTTCGATACTATGGCTTTCCTGCAGTGCCTGAAGCTCGGTTAATCGTTTGCTTTTAATCGTTTCTTCAACTTTTTTATCATATTCCTTCGAAGCCGTGCCGTCTCTGTCAGAATACTTAAACGAAAAAGTATTATCAAATCGTACTTCTTTCATAAGGTCAATAGTTTTTTGAAAGTCGCTGTCCGTCTCTCCCGGAAATCCGACAATGATATCAGATGTTATGCTGATATCCGGGTTTGCTCTCTTTAACATTTCGATCTTTTTCAGATATTCCCCCGCAGTATACCCTCTCTTCATTTTCTTCAACACATCATCCGAACCGGACTGTACCGGAAGATGAATATGTTCACACAGGGTATCAAGATCGGCAAAACAATCGGCCAGTCTCTCTGAAAGATCTTTCGGATGAGATGTAGTAAAGCGGATCCTTTCTATCCCCTGGATTTTATGGATCTCTCTCAATAATGCGGGGAAGTCGGTGTTTCCCGAAAGCGTACTGCCGTATGAATTAACGTTCTGCCCCAGGAGCGTTATCTCCCTGACACCGTTATCGGCGAGAAACCTGATTTCATCAAGTATGTCTCCGCTTGTCCTGCTCTCCTCTCTTCCCCGTACGTACGGCACAATGCAATAGGAGCAAAAATTGTTACACCCCTGCATGATTGTTACATACGCGCTTACCTCTCCTTCGGGAGGCAGGGTTCGAATTCCCAAAGATCGTATCGAATCGTGAAAAGAGGTGTCCACTCCCGGAGATCGGGTACTGCTGATTTCCTCCAGCATCGCGGGAAGTCGATGTATATTATGCGTACCAACTACAAGATCAAGATAGGGAGCTTTCCGGAAAAATCCGGCTCCATGTTCCTGGGCAAGACATCCCGCCACCGCTATAATGAGGCCGGGTCGTTTTTTCCGTAACCGCTTCAACCTTCCAAGCTGACTGTACGCCTTCTGTGCCGCTTTCTCCCTCACACTGCAGGTGTTGACAATGATAATATCCGCCGTGTCGGCTTCATCTGTCTCGACATACCCCGCATCACTGAGAATCTGCGCCATCTGCCGAGAATCATGAACATTCATCTGGCACCCGAAAGTATGTATATAAAACTGTTCTGAGGACATACAAGATACCCGCATACGTTAGCGAAAATTACTGCTGAAAGGAGGGGGTGGGGAAAAAGAGATGCCGACACCGATACTGCTTTCGCTCATAAAATGAAAAAGAGGGGGAGTGTACCCCCTCTTGTTTGCAGCATGAGACTATATACTCAATTTTCCGAATGTATCTGCAGAAAACAGGAATATCGCCGTAATTATTTCCCGGAATTTACTCTTTCCTTGAGCTCTTTGCCCACCTTGAAGAATGGCAGTTTTTTGGGATTTACCTGTATGGTTCCGCCGGTCTTGGGATTCCTCCCGGTATATGAGCCGTATTCTCGTACGACAAAACTCCCGAATCCCCTGATTTCAATCCTGCCCCCGTTCTTTAGCTGATCGCCAAACCCTTTAAATATAAGACCAACTATATCGGCGGCCTGTTTTTCCGTTAAACCTTCTTTTTTGCTCAAAGCATCTACCAGTTCCGACTTATTCATAACCTCCCCCTGTCAACTCTTCAAAATAATCTCAATAAAATTTCCGCTCAGTCTTAAGTTAAGAATTTAAACCAGATATTATTTATTTTATTATTAAAGTCAAGATAATTTTTATTGTTTTTCAGATCAATTTCTTTTCCCGCGTGACCCTGAAAGGTCAAGCAGATTTTTCACCTCTCTCTTCTGCATATACCGGTATTCTCCCGTTTTAAGCTCTCCGAGATCGATATTGCCGATGGAGATCCGTACCAGCCGCGCTACGGGATGATGGATCGAATCGAAAAATCTCCTGATTATCCTGTTTCTTCCCTCAACGATCGTCAGTTCCACCCAGGAGCTTTTCCTGTTGTTTTTATCTATTCGTACCGATAACGGCTTAAAAGTCCCATCCTCGAGCATAACACCCTCTCTAAGGGCTTCAAGTTCTCTCCCCGTAAGGGTTCCTCTGACTTTCACCATATATGTTTTAGGCACTTTGAACACGGGATGCTGTATCTTTTGTGAAAAATCACCATCATTGGTCAGCAGGAGCAGTCCCTCCGAATCATAATCAAGCCTGCCGACGGGGAAGACTCTCTCGGGAACATCTTTCAGCAGATCGGTGACAATCGGCCTTTTCTGAGGATCTTTAAGGGTGACGACGTATCCCGGCGGTTTATTTAATATAAGGTATACGCGATTGACCGCATCTCCGGATACAAGCCCTCCGTCGACGCGTATCTCATCCCGCGAGGCATCGACCTTTACCCCCGGCTGAGTCATTACGACACCATTGACGCTGATCCGTCCGTCCCGCATCATCTGTTCGGCAGCACGCCTCGATGCGATGCCGTATCCGGCTATTACCTTCTGGAGACGCTCTTCCATCGCGATTATTCTCCAAGTTCCTTAAATTCTCTGAGAGTAGGAAGATCCGAAAGATTTTTAAGTCCGAACGTTTCAAGAAACTGCCTAGTGGTTCCATATATTATGGGTCTGCCCGGTACATCCTTTCTCCCCACAATTCTTACAAGATTTTTCTCCAGCAGCCCTCTCAGGATGCCGCTTATATCCACACCCCGCACCTTTTCTATCTCCGATCGCATGACGGGCTGCCTGTAAGCAACCACCGCGAGTGTCTCCATGGCAGCCGGGCTTAAAACAGCAGACTTCTGCCCTTTCAGTTTATGAACCCACGGCGCGACTGTCTCACCGGTTCTGAACTGGTATCCTCCGGCAATTTCTTTCAGAAATACGCCGCCATTCCTCTCGTCATATTCCCGTATAAGATCGTTAACAGCGGAAGAGATCTCTTCGTCCTTAACCCCTTCGAGAACTGCTCCGATCTTTGCGGATGTTATGGGAACATCGGAGACAAAGATAAGAGCTTCGATTATGGTCTTCAGGTTATCCATTTATTCCCCCGCAAGAGATATTCGTATTGTCCCGTAAGGAACCGCCTGATATGCCCTGATTATTCTTAGTTTCATAAGCTCAAGAATAGCCAGAAAGGTATATATCAAACTCCTGCGATTATCCGCATCCTTCAACAGATCGGTGAATGTAAGCTCACCTCTCTTTTCCAGTTCGTCTACTATATCATTTATCCTGTCGGAAAGAGATATCTTTTCTACATCTATCTCCATCAAATCCTTCTGACCGGTATCGAGTTGTATTCTCCGGAACGCCTCTACAAGCTCAAATATCCCGATTTCCCTGAGAGGCTGTTCATCGTGCTCGATTGTGTCCCCGGTATGATCCCTGCGAAACACATCCCGACCGAGGATATTCATCCGTTCCAGACCCAGCGCGGCTTCCTTGAACGCTTTATATTCCAGGAGCTGTTTAACAAGTTCTTCGCGCGGATCAACATCCTCTTCTTCCTCGTCTTCTTCACTGACGGGCAGAAGCATTCGGGATTTGATATGTGTCAACGTGGCTGCGAGAACCAGATATTCCCCGGCAAGGTCGAGATTAAGGGACTTCATGGCATCGATATATTTCATATATTGCCTGGTTATGCGGGCAATAGGAATATCGTATATATCGACTTCGTTTTTTCTGATCAGGTAGAGGAGCAGGTCAAGAGGGCCTTCAAATATATCCAGCTTGATTTCATACGCCTCGTCCGTCATATCTTCACGGCTTCCCTCACCTGCTCCATGGTGGAACGGGCTATCTCCGAGGCCTTCCGGACACCATCGGCTATTATGTCCCTGACCTCATCCAGGTGATTGAGGTAATAGTCCTGACGTTCGTGTACAGAGGCCATGCTGTCGAGTATTCGCCGGCCAAGCCGTTTTTTACATTCGACACACCCGATATCGGCCTTTCTGCACCCATCCGATATTTCATCCACTTCCGAAGGGGGCGAGTATATCTGGTGAAACGCGAAGGCATTACAGATCTCCGGTCTTCCCGGATCCGTTTTCCGCATCCTCTGCGGATCGGTAAACATTGAAGAGACTTTCTGTTTTAACACATCTCCCCGGTCGCGAAGATAGATCGAATTGTCGTACGATTTGCTCATCTTTCTTCCGTCAATCCCGAGAAGTTTGGGTACTTCCGTGAGCAGAGGTTCCGGGACAGGGAATACCTCCTTATACAAGAAGTTGAATCGTCTCGCGATTTCTCGGGTGAGTTCCACATGTGGAAGCTGATCCACCCCGACGGGAACACCATACGCCTTGTACATGATGATATCCGCCGCCTGAAGAACGGGATATCCGAGAAACCCGAATGTGGAGATATCCTTGTCGGACAGTTCTGTCTTCATCTCCTTATATGTCGGATTTCGCTCCAGCCATGAGAGGGGTGTAATCATAGAAAGTATCAGGAACAGTTCGGCGTGTTCTTTTACTTCCGACTGAACAAATAGTGTGCTTCTGGAGGGATCCAGCCCTACGCTCAGCCAATCGACAACCATGTCGAGGGAATGCTCCTTTATACGGTCGGTGTCTTTATAGTCGCTGGTAAGCGCATGCCAGTCAGCGACAAAATAAAAACAGTCATATACACCTTCGTTCTGAATATTCACCCAGTTTGCGAGCGCGCCGTGCAGATTGCCCAGATGCAGTCTGCCGGTTGGACGCATACCACTCAAGATTCGTTTTTTCATCTCGTTGCCTCGGAAAATATAATGAATGTAACCGTTACCGGTTGATATAGCAATTAAATATATCGAATGTTACGCCGGACTCAGACAAATATGCCCCGTACGTTATATGGGACCCGTTCCGCACTCGATACGGGATTATCCGGACGCGTCATCCCGGCGACAGCCGGGGAAAGACTTTAAACATATAGTATCGCCGGAGTAATAAAATATTCTCAGCCGGTCTTGCAATACTATTTTCCCTGATTCAGGAACAGCATTACATATAAGAGCGGTCGTATAACAAAAAAACCTGCTTCCTGTCAAACCACCAGTCTCATTTCATGTATCCTGTGCAGCAATTTTTTTACCTCTTTATGCTTTTCCGCCGTTCCGGCAACGGCGGAAAGGACGCCGAGGTCATCAAGACGCGCAGCGGGGAGCATCGGATTGCGCTCTGCCAGGATATATCTCAGCTCGGAAGCAACGCGGTGCCCCGATAATTTCCCGACAAATCCCTTCTGTACAGCATTGTTGATGAGTTCTTCGGTAGCATCCTCAATCCTGAAATCAAGCCTCTTTTCAAATCGTACTGCCCGAAATATTCGTGTCGGATCATCGACAAAACTCCTCTTATGAAGAACTCTTATCAATCTCTTCCGTATATCATCCCTCCCATGGAAGAGATCAAGCAACTCTCCGAAACGGTCGGGGTTCAGACTGAACGCAAGTGTGTTTATGGAAAAATCTCTCCTGAACATGTCATCCCGTATGGAGCCGGGCTTTACAACGGGAAGGGCCGCAGGCCGTTCATACGTTTCTATCCGAGCCGTTGCCACATCAATCTCTATTCCATTCTGGAAAAAAAGATGTGCCGTACCGAATTTCTCGTAGGTAATAAGGCGGGCGCCATGATCAGCAGAAAATCGTGAGGCGAATGTGAGGCCGTCTCCCTCTATAACGATATCAACATCGGAATTATCCACCCCGAGAAAGAGATCACGCACAAGCCCTCCCACGGCAAACGAGGGGAAACCCATCTTTTCGGCACACATCCCCGCATCACGCAACAGGTCCAGAACATGCGATGGAAACCGTGTTAATAATGTACGAATATTCATAAGCGTTATGCATATATCCAGGAAGAACTACGGATTGAGAGATGAGAGGAGAAACATACAAGGGCATTCGAAAAGACTCAAGGAAAGATTTTGCCCGTATTCCGGCGAAAAGGTCTTTTGACAGGCCCCTTCAGACGCCCGTTTTCACCGAAGAGCCATCATTTAGAAATCCGTCAAACAAAAAAATGGCCCCTGGTCTTGAGACCAGGGGCCGGTATAATTATTAATGGCTATCAAACCTTGTCGGCAAGAGTCTTACCCGCTTTGAACTTAACGACATTCTTTGCCTTGATCTGGATCTCTTCCCCGGTCTGAGGATTCCTGCCTGTTCGCGCCTTCCTCTTCATTACTGAGAATGTGCCGAAGCCGACGAGACCGAGTTTACCGTCCTTTTTGAGCGCGCCGGTTACATTGGCAATGTACGAATCCAAAGCTTTAGAAGCCTGTACCTTTGTTATTCCTGCATCCCCCGCGATTGCTGCTATCAATTCAGCTTTTGTCATACCTTCTCTCCTCCTCTCCGTTTTTGTTATAACATTATATAAATACGGCCCCTGAAGCAGGGGTTACCATACCCTCTCCAGAAACTTACCCACCATGATAGAACCCGATATTCTACCCGGCAAAAATGACTGTTGAAAACGTCTCAAACTCACGCCAGCACAGCAACAGACACAACTATTATCTCACGTAACACAAAGAAAATCAACAATCAAGCAAAAACTGCCGGGAAGCAACAGAAAAAATGTGGAACGAGAAAACGATCTGTTCAGGTACTATTTAAAGTAAAAAGAGGGGGACATTTGCCCCCCCTCTTTTTGCCGTGATGGTGTTTTGTATAGAGATATCTGATTGCAGCTGATCTCTCTCACTACAACTTCTTACGCCGATGTAATAGCCCCGTTCGCGTCAACCGAGTATGTTAACGTACCGTTCGCATGTACACAGGACATATCGAGGCCAGCCATCGTCCCATTCGTAATCGTCAGCGTTACACCGCTGGATTTTTTCCATCCGTTAGTTGTCAAGAGAGCCTCTGTAACCGTTCCAGCAGGATTTTCAGCAAAGTACGCCTGCGCCGCGGTGTAGGCGTTTTTCACATCCGAGTTTGCCGTCGCATTGAAACCGCGTGCCCTGTAGGCCGAAAACTGCGGGATGGCGATTGCCGCCAGGATACCGATAATCGCGATTACGATCATCAATTCGATCAGTGTAAAACCTTTCTGCCCTTTTCTTTCATTTAATTTTACCAACATGTCGTTTTCCTCCTGAGTTGTTTTTTTAATTTTGGTTGTGTGATGTCTTTTGTCTTGTAATAAAGCAATGAGCATGCCAGATTGTCGTACACACCCTGGATCTATACCTAACGCATTGATATATCTATCAGATTATTGAAAAGACAACTCATACGCCGCACAATTAACCGTAGGCGATGCGAGAGAAAACGGTGATTTTCACTGTTTATATGTGATTTTGAAGAAAATGGAGTATGGAGAGCCATTCCCCTTTTGAGAACCGCGAATCGTCCTTCAACCGGAACCTTAACCCTTCGGTTTTTCTATCAATATGGATCGCCCTCTTCATCGTCACCGATGCGAACAATCTACGGTACCGATATATATGGCGCTTCATCGATTCAGGAAAAGATGGCGGGCGTCAGCAACAGAGGAGTTCCAATGTTGCCTAAATCGATAACAAAATGACAAATCATCGAGGGAAGAATGCTTTCATTTTTCTCTTTGATAAGCCCCAGGAGTATCCCGTACAGAAAAGCGAACAGGGCAAAGCGCATGCCGCCGATAAAATAATGAGGAAGCGCGTAGACGGCACTTTGCAGTATATTTGCCAGGAGTACCGGTCGAATGAGTTTTCTGAGAAGTTCGAAAAGGACTAATCTGTAAAACACCTCTTCACTGAAGGCGTTAAGCAGACTCAGCATGATAACGGGTATCCAGAAGAATATTCTCGACATATCGACAGGATTTCTGATGAGCAGATACATCGAGTACCAGGCGCTGATAATAAAACCCACAAAAAAAATGTTCGAAAATCTTCTCCAGGCAAATTGTTTCAAGAGAGGGATCTTCGCCCATTTGAGCCACAAAAGAGAGAGGCACGCCAGAAAGAACATGGGCAGGTATCGTGCGATGCCTGCATATAATGTAGCTAATCTGGCCGAACCGGTAAAGGGCCACCTGATATAGCCATGACCGACAAGATAGAAGACGGCACCCATGGTGACAAACAGAAAAACCAGATACGAAGCCAACGGGAGGAAACGATTCAGCGGAGATTCCCTCAATGGCTTACCGGTCTCATACCCCGTTTCTTCCTCCGATGACTGTTCTGTACCGAGATCCGGAGAGGATACCGAATATCGAGGATTCTTCTGCGTGAGGAACAGTATGAAGGCGCCGGTAAGGATAAACAGAATCATTACAAGCTGAGGCTGTGTCAGCCCCCATTCCTCTATCTTGTTCGTTCTGATAAACTCCATGAGAAACCTGGCCGTACCATATAAGAGGAAATATCCTCCGACTATGCCCCCCTTGTTTCTCACATAATCGAGGGGATGCCCGAATCGTTCCCGAAACCGGATACCAGTCATTCTACGGCCGGGGAACGTTCCGGCTTTTTTATTACGTAATGTAGTGTCGATGTAAATACGGTTATAGATACGGTTTAGCACGAAAAATATGGCCAGGTTGGCGAGGACAGCGTAAAGGGGCGTGGGATGCGTAAAGGAGAGATGGTTGCCGAACAGTGTAATATCTACCGGCTTTCCCCAGCAGCAGCCGGCGGACAGACACCCCAGCCGACCGATCGCGTGCGCCAGAGGAACGTGCAGAAAGGCCGCGTCGACAACACGCATCTCGGCAAACCGGAAAATCACTGTTAAGAGGAAAAAGAAGGCTACGGGCACGATCAGGCTCGCGTGAAATGTATGAAGCATCCCGGACGTCGCCTGGTTGTACAGCAACTCCAGACTCCAGTCTTTAAGGGGATAATGCAGGATACCTCCCGCTCTGCTGCTTATATAGCCGAGAGGGAAGGAGAAAACAGCCATCAGAAAAATAAACAGCTCGACCTTTCTCTTCGGATAACCGGCCTGGAGCATCCTTCTGTAAAAAAAGAAAACGGCGGTAAAGATACCCAGCAGAATAAAGAAATAGTAGGCCGTGTTTATGAGGAGGTGTACCTGATGGAAATCAAAGGCATACCGCTGAAGAATACATTTGAGCACACAGAGGCTCCCTTGTTACAAAAAAAGTCCCGGGCGGGCCGGGACTTTCCGCTTCCGGCCGTTTACCGGCGGGCGGCGTATTGGTATTTATTGAGTCGTGATCCCCGGAAAAGCTACTACGGCACCTGTTCCCTGGGTGAATCTCCAGGCAAAATCGTCGAAATACGCGGTTTCTCTCTCCTCGGCGGAGAGAGTAGCGCTCGCGTTGATACCCAGCGTATGCGCCCCGAATTCGGGAATGTCCTGCGTATAAAAATTATAGTCTTCGGTTGTAAATGTCGGGGAATAGACCATTGTCGGATCACCCGCGCCGTCATAGCCGATTTCCACCAGTTTATGAACGGCCTCCGCACAACCGATGGCCGCATATACAAACGTCTCACTGCTGTAGCCCTTCTTTTCGTCGTCGAGCCCCCTACCCCATACAACCTGTGTAAAATAATCGCCCTGATCGGGCCATTTTATCGTGCCCCTGTCCAGTTTTTTCCTGTTCAGATCGGTCGAAGAGACATTACCGAACGATGAGCCGACATCGGTGCCGGGACTCGCGAAGTAAGCTACTATGACATTTACCCTGCGATCGGGCTGACAAGCGGGTATTGTCTCGTAGATATTTACCATGAGAGTGATCCATTCCTTGGGATATATCCGATAATTGTAAATGGCCTTATTCGTCCGACATTGTTGCGAATCATCCTCCTCGTCACAGCCGGGCGGCCTTATGTACCCCACGGGTCCATTTGCCCCCCCGGCAACTGGTTTTCCGACCGGATCTTCTTCTGTTTTAGTAGCCGGATCTCTCACCACTTCCGCGCCGGGGAGCCCGAGCACCGTTATACCCTCGACATCATAGGTCTTAAAGAGGTTATATTTATCTGTGAGCTTCCACACCAATATCGGTTCCCCTCCGCTGCTTCCTTCATAGACAACTTCCACATTCTGAGATCCATCCCAAACAGTTTCATAATGCACATACACCTCTTCGTGGTCCAGCAGGGGAGCATACGCCATCCTCTCCCAGGGAGAATAGGTGTCACATCCGCTCGAATAACCGGTGGCATCCTTCTGCCACAGGATAAGACACGGAATTCCGTCGAGCGGAGGTGTATCGTCCCAGTTGTTCTCTTGAAACCCTTCACATTCTATCGTATCTGCTACTGTCGTCGATCCGTGATCTTCATAAAATGTGTCGGGGATATCATCATCTTCTGTATAGTAGATTTCCTCATCACACCCCGACCCAACGGTATGATCGGACCTTCCCTCTATGCCTCTCATAATGGAAAACCCGTAGTACGAGTAATCTGACGAACTGCCCCCGAGAGGTCCTTTGACCCTGAAAGATACCCCGGGCATGTAGTTGCCGGGGTGATTGAGAGGCTCGGATTCCGAAAGATCGTCTTCCGCATCCGTGAAACGGATCTTCGTCTGGAGATCATACCTGAGTTTGTTGGTCGATCCCTCCCACAATGTTTCCAGCGGATTGGGATCGGTTCCCCAGTTCATTACTCCCAGGCTTTCCTGCATATAGACATCTTCAGGAATAAAGGCCGAGATCACCATCTCCGTCTGGCTCACCTTGATGGCCGTATCACCATCGATTTCAACCCCTTCGTGCGAACCGATTACTGACCTGACATCACCGGCGGTCATTTGACCTTCAATGGTTCTATACAACTGCACTGCCGTCATCGGCTGAAAGAGGGTCATGGAGCGCGACACTGAATCGCTTCCCATATTGACTGTGCCTGTCGAGGTAAAGGTGGCGAATTCATTAAACACGATAACCGCGTCGTCATTCAATACACCGGTAAAATCCGAAACGCCGGGAGGACAATGCAACCCGACAAGCTTGCTGTTAGCTGTATCAAGATAATCGTATTGCAGGAAGACCTCGACCCCGTCGGCAGTTGATGCGATAAAAGTACCCTGTACCCCGGGAAGGATCGAGAGGTTGCCGCTTATATTCAGATCACTCGAGGATTCAGAACCGATACTGACGGGGGAAATTGTCTGATTGCCATTCACCCTGGCAACGGGGTAAACAGAAGCATTGTCCTCAGGTGTTGCAGTGGCTGCCGGATTTAATGTGAAGGTAACAGAACTCCCGCCGACCGAGTAACTGTCATATGATACGGTTTCATATGTCGAACCGGTGCCGTCCGGAACCGCGATACTTAATTCCCCACTGTCGCTCCCGGCGAGAAAATCGCCGGGAAGACTCCCAATCCCCATGCCGCCCGGAGCCGTAGCAACAAGACTGCCGGTCGTCGAATTCGCGCCGGACGATTCTTCGAGCCAGTTCACCCTGGCACTCAATGTAAAGCTGTCGTTCCCGACGGGAAACGCCTGACCCAGAAACAGGGAATCGACAAGATCCTTACGTAGAATATTTAGATTGGCATCCCTGTTAACCGCAACCCGGCTCAGGGCGTAGTTAAGCCCGGAGCGTGCAAGGTATTGGGCTTTTTGCGCGTATGCGAACCTGACCGTGCCGGTGCTGGAAGAACTGAACAATGTAACCATAGCGGATCCCAGAATCGCGACGATAACCATGGTGACGACTACACCGATGAGTATGGAACCCGTTTTCCCTGAAACAGACGGGAGCTTCACTCCTTTCAGCACTCGATGCCGTCGTAAAAACACCAGAAAGATTCCTCCCAATAAAAGTACGATGATAATATGTTTCTTGCAGCACCCTATATAGTTCAGCACAGTTCCATTTTCAAACCCAACCGTATCCATAAAACAGCTAACGGTTGAAGTTCCGGTAGTTCCCGATGGAAAGGAAACGCCGCTGAACCCCTGCGGAACATAGACATTCTCGGGCAGAACCTCATCAACATAGGTCATAGCCGTCCCTTCCGAGGCGCCGAAACTTATTGAAATACCGATACGTGAAAGGTCGCTGAGGCGGTCCGACGAAGACCACGTATTTCCGGAACCATCCAGATAACTCAGGGTCAACGACGAGACATCATCGGCCAATGTATAGAAATTGCCGGGAGTGAAATCACTGCTTCTTACCTGCAGCTCGTCTCCTGACAATTGAAATGTCTCTGTTATCAGTGTCCCATTCGGACTCCGTCTGGTCATGGTTATCGTCTCACTTCCAGCGGCGCTGATTGAGGTGAGGTTCTGCAGAGACATTCGCAGGCGGGTCATGGCCAGCTGGTTCTTCTGAGCGAGAGCGTTGGAGTCTTTCGCGAAGATAAAGGCGTTTGTCATTTCAACTATTCCCATACCGGCAACAGCCGCCATGACAGAAACGATAAGCAGGGATACGATTACCTCGATCAGCGTAAATCCCTTTCGATTTTTCAATGACACACGCATATGATGTCTCCTTATACCTGACTGCCTCTAAATCTCCAGATCCCCGACCAGTAACGTATAGGTCAGACCGGAGTTACCGGTTATGGTAACCTTCAAAAGATCACTGGAACTCCCCTCTACAGGAGACGCTCCGGTACCGTAACCCGTTGAGGCGGCTGCGACTGTTATTCCAGTGCCTTCCGGATCGAAATCTCCAGCGGCGATACTGTTTTGCAAATCAGTGACACTGCCAAGCTCCCGGTAAGCCCGCGAAACGCTGTCGGCCACCTGGTTCATGAAATGAACTTCTCGTGCTTGCAATGCCGGCTTCGTACTGTTTGTAAGCACCCCTCCCATCATTGAAGCCAGCATGGCTCCAAGTATTGAGACAATAATCAATGTCACGATTATCTCCAGAAGGGTGAATCCCGCCTCTTTGTTCCTTAACAGTTGAGTTTTCATGGTATGAATCCTGTGTATGGCGTAATATTGATGATTCTTGACGTTCCCCCTTCCGACACGGTTATCGTTGCTGCCGTCGTCAATCTGCTACCGGCAGCAGCATCCGTGCAGGGGGCTCCCCAGGTTTCAAAAGAATAGGTAGACAAACCGGAAACCGAAAGCCCGTGAGCGGAGAGATCAACATCGAGGCCGCTTTCACCGGGAAGCTGTCGTTTTGTAGCGGTACTTCCACCTGTAAAGAGCCAATAGCTGTTCCCGGAACCGCTGATCCCCCACACGGCATTCGAACTCATGCTCTTCATCTGGGCATACCGCAGGTGGGATTTAAGCACTTCCGTTCGGGCAACCAGCTCGGAATTATGGCTGGTGGCGTTCATCGCAACGAATGCCGTCGTAATTCCCAGAAGTATTAAAACGACAACCACTTCAATCAGGGTAAATCCCGATGTGCCTATGAGCGTACGCTGCTTGAATTGTGTTCTAATCATCTATTACACCTTTTGTCCCCTCACAACCTCAGACCAATACTTCCCGACTCTCGTTATATCTGTTTCAGAAACAGATTTTCTGAGCATTTCATCGTGTTACTCATCGTTTATATGGAATGAAATTGTGAGAATATCTATCTATTACATAAAAGAGAAACCAGCCGATAATCACGCTCCCGATTGTGAGGGGGAGCAACGCAAAAGCCACAACAGGAATGTTCATATCCATCTGCAGAACCATACTGTTGATTATCACCAGCCCCACATATATAAAAATTCCGAACTTGTACAGACCAATGGACACCGAACGGCTTGCAATAAACGATATACCGAAAAGCGCGAACCCGATCGCGACGGCAAAAGAAAATTCCGGTTGATACGGCAGCCACATCGTCTGGTACCCGGTGCTGCTGACAGCTTCCAGACTCCGGGAAAAAACCAGACCTACTATGAAATAAAAAAGGCCGACGAAGATGAAGTAGTAGCCGCACTGCCGTTTTGTAATATTTCCCGCCAAAAAACCGAGATCGTTTAAAGAGCGGGATTGCGTGAAGAAGGACACGATCTTATCAGCTGGACTATAGTGTGGTGAAGATAGACCGATTTGATCCATAACCCGATCGGTAAAACCCTCCGGCGGCTGTATCACGGGGGTTTTTTGTATCATCTCTCTGATATCTTCTGTCTTGATTCCGGTTTTCATTCAACAATCCTATACTGTGTATCTTTGTATATTATACAACCGACAAAGCAAAAAGTCACATTAAGAGACACAGCGTTGCCTTTCGTCAGGCTACCCGGTCTGTTCCTCCATCAATTCCCGCAGTTTCTCCAGCCCCCGGTATACTCTCATCTTTGCGGCGCTCAGGGACAGTCCGGATATCTGCGCAATATCTTCAAACGAGAGTTCCTGATAGAACCTCATTACAATCGCCTCTTTCAGATTTTCCGAAAGGCGGTGGAGGCAGATATCCAGATGTCCCATCATCTGATCGCTGACCATCGAATGCTCAGGGCTGGAAAGAGTGTCTCGCAACGGGGAATGCCTGTCCTCTCTATCCTTGAGCACAGAGATTCTCTTCCCCCTCTTCACATGATTCCTGACAAGATTCAGCCCTATCGTATAGAGCCAGGTAAAAAAGGTCCTTTTCTGATCGAAACGCCCGAGATTCTCGAATGCCCGTATGAATGTTTCCTGCGCGAGATCGTCGGCATCCTCATACGATCCTGTCATACGGTAGGCCAGGGTAAAAATCGGCCCCTTGTAGGCATCAACCAGCAGGGCGTACAAATCACGGTCCCCTTCGAGAACCGATTGTATAATGTCGTTGTCGTTTTTTTCTTCCATTGTTATCGCCGGAACATATTAAAATTACAGCAGTTTCGATTTATATGGAGTAAAGGATGTGTTCTATGATCCGGTCTTACCCACTCTGAATAATTAATTTCAGATGTACGTTTATAATGAAATAATGTCAACGTTTTTCTCAGAATATTCTTGCAAATACAAGACCATGCTGTATATATTTCGAGAAACACGTCACAAAACGCACTGTGCGAACCGAAAGCGAGGCCCTTTGCAATGCCGGACATAAGTATCATTATCCCCGCATATCGGGAAGAAGCAATAATTTCCGACGTTGTAACAGATATACAGCGGGTAATGGATACAACGGATTACCGGCATGAAATCATCGTCATCGATGACGGTTCGGACGATGAAACCGCCGCGAAAGCGCAAGAGGCAGGCGCCCGCCTGATAGCGCATCCATATAATATCGGCAACGGAGCCGCCGTAAAAACAGGGATCAGAAACGCACTGGGAAAAATCATTGTTACGCTGGACGGCGACGGACAGCATTCACCCGAAGACATCCCCCGTCTGCTGGAAAAAATTGATACATACGATATGGTTGTCGGGGCGCGCACAGGTGATTCGGAGACCTCTCGCTCCAGAACCATGGCAAACAAAATATATAACCGGTTTGCCACCTATATGTGCAAACGCAGGATCGAAGACCTGACATCGGGATTCAGGGCGGTAAAGAGGGACATCGCCCGCCAGTTTGTATCACTCCTGCCCAATACCTTTTCCTATCCGACAACCATCACCATGGCGGTGGTTCGATCGGGATACAGTCTCGCGTATGTTCCGATAAAAGCAGCCCGCCGCGTAGGCAAAAGCAAAATTAACCCGGTAAGAGACGGCTCGCGTTTCTTTCTGATTATCATCAAGATAGCGACCCTCTTCTCGCCCATGCGCGTATTTCTTCCCGTCAGCACCATC
>Ga0272443_10000385_pt1 | contig 84165 bp, 75 predicted proteins | sample SSMAcet12_FD_193581 | JGI IMG/M metagenome (GOLD analysis project Ga0272443, IMG submission 193581) | Marine sediment archaeal communities from Little Sippewissett salt marsh, Falmouth, MA, United States - SSM-Acet-12 | ecosystem: Environmental > Aquatic > Marine > Wetlands > Sediment ...
CAACCCTCGGGCAAGTAAAGTGATCTGTTGTAATTACAACACGATCGAATAGCAGAGTGACTGTACTTACGCCTTTATAAAGATGTAAATATTTAAATGGGTTGACAGGTTTCTACATAGCAGGCGCTGAGGAAAGGCACAAAAATCTCCGCGTTCCCCGCGCCTCCGCGTGACACTTTTTTTTAACATTTTTCATGATTCAGAAAGTTCCAGGAGAAATATCATTATTTCAAAAAAAGACTTGATAGAAAACTAGAATAACAGTGTTATGTTACTACTACAACTTTCAAGCATAAGGGTGTCATCATGAAAATATTGATCTTCAACGGTAATCCTGATGTAAATGATGTCCAATTTGACACTGGCATTACGCAATTTGCAAACCAGCTTACAGATACCGGTCATAACGCGGAGATAGTGAATCTACGTGAGAAAAACATTCGTCCTTGTACCGGTTGCTTCAAGTGCTGGATAAAAACCCCGGGCACATGTGTGATTAAAGATGATGCCATAGAACTATCCGAAAAATTCATACATTCTGACCATGTGGTGCTAGCCTCTCCGCTGATGATGGGATATTTCAGCGCTCTTTTGAAAAACGCCCTCGACAGAAGTATTCCGAATTTACACCCCCATCTCGAAGAAGTTGATGGAGAGATACATCATAAAAAAAGATATGATACATATCCAGATATTGGCGTCTTATTGAAACGTGAAGAAAGTACAGACCAGGAGGATATTGACATTGTGACAGATCTGTGTACCCGTATGTGCATCAATATCAGGACAAGCCTGAGTTTTGTACATTTTATCGAAGATTCTCTCCAGGAGGCAGTCAATGCAGTTAACATTCATTAATGGATCACCCCGTGGTAAAAACAGCAACACCGGTAAATTTATGGATAACTTCATCAGGGGATTCCTTGAAACAGATGGGAACAACTGCGATGTTGAGTATCTTGTGCATCACCGTAAAGACCTGGATAGACTTGTGACAATCTTTTCAAATTCTGAAAACGTTATCATAGCTTTTCCATTATACGTTGACGCGATGCCGGGAAGCACCAAGGAATTCATGGAAGCACTTGTCCCGATTGCCCATACAGGCACAATACCTGCACTGGGATTCATGTCACAATGCGGATTTCCAGAAACTCATCATCTTCGTTTTGTTGAAAGATATCTTGAAAAATATACAAGAAAACTGGGTTGTAACTACATCGGTTCGATAATGAAAGGCGGCGGTGAAGGACTTCATATTCAACCGGGATTCCTTGTGGAAAAAAGTTTCGAACTTATGTATGAAATTGGTCTGGAATTCGGTAAAACCGGATCATTGAATCCGATCTTGCTGGAAAAACTTGCCCAGCCTGAATCACTTGAAATTCAGCAGATACAGGGACTTGTCCCATATGTAAACGAAAAGCTCTGGGACGGGTGGCTTGCTGAAAACGATGCCCTGGACAAAAGTTTTGATCGCCCATGGGATTAATAATGTTATAACGGTAACTCTACGCTGTGTGTAATTCATACTTTACTTCTTTCCTGTAACCATAATTTCGGTTATACTTACTGTATGGTAGAATAATGATATTTACTGCCATACATTAAATGGATTATTATTATGAAGTCGACCGAAATTCTGACAGAAAAGTCATATTCTGTGTACAGGTACCTTGAATACCTTCCCAGGGGCTATACCTCCAGGGGAAAGAATTCATTTCCTCTTATACTCTTCCTTCATGGTGCGGGGGAACGGGGAAAAAACATTGAAAAAGTAAAACATGTTGGACTTCCCCCGGTTCTAATGGAACATTCACTTCCATTTGTGGTAATTGCCCCGCAATGTCCTCTGCATAATACGTGGGTGGTAAAAGATATTGAGTCGTTTCTATCATTTCTGTTGGAAAAGTATAATTTAGACAAATCGCGCCTGTACCTTACGGGTATCAGCATGGGGGGATATGCAACCTGGTACATGGCAGGGTACCTGCCCGACACCTTTGCAGCCATTGCACCCATTTGCGGCGGTGGAAATATTGCACACGCAAAAAAGATGATAAACCTTCCCGTGTGGGCTTTTCATGGGGGAAAGGATAATATTGTACCCCCTGAACGCAGCAAAAAAATGGTAGATGAATTAATAAAAATTGGCGCCGACGTACGATATACCGTGTTCCCAGAAGCCGGTCATGATTCATGGACCATGACCTACAATAACCCTGAACTGTATAAATGGTTCTTAGAGCATCGTCGAACGTAACCGTTTCACATCTACTTATCTTTCAATTCTTCACCAGGCCTGTAAGCCTCTTCCAGGTTGGCCCTGATATCTTTTTCATCAAGCCAGACCTGCTTTAGCTGCCGTTTCACAAAAAGCGGTGACTGATCGGCATAATGCGGTGATGAACTGTCCTTTGTTGCACTTCCAAACTGATGAATGCTTTCAGATTTCACCTTACCTGAAGAATCCCACCTGGCAAGGAGAATATACGAGTCACCCTTTATTCCTTTCAGTTGCGCATCACCATAGGGTTCATTCTCAACTGCGTGCAGTACGTGGGGACCTCCCCCGATTCCGAGGTTTACATCACCACGAACCAGACGGTGCACTTCTTTCCATGGTACCGATATGGAATCGTAATGCTTCTTCAACCTTTCCGCAGTATTTACTATTCGATCCACCAGCAAAGAATCAGGTATTTTATCCGGTCTATGTTTTAAAATTGGTTCAAATGCCATTACAGGCAATGCGGCATGAGTATTTTCCGGGTTTGTATTAAAATCCCATTTCTTCAGTACCCCTATTGCTTCAGCCAGCGTTTTATTTTCATCAACATCCATTTCAAGCAAACGCTTAACCAGAACTCCCATTCTGGATTCACGGTCATAACGCATGTCGTACTTGTATTGTTTGAATTCTTTCCAGCTTATTGAGTCATCATCTCCCAGGAGTTTCAATATACGCATTGCACGGTTATTCACGTTGTTCTCGATCCCCAGTGATTTTCCGTATTTTTTTGGGTCAGGATTACCTCTTCCAATAGTTGTATTGTATGGACTGCTGTTACAATTGATGACAAAACCAGATGGCGGGTTGATAACCATTGGTTGCTTTTCAAAAGGAATATACTCTGTCCATAGGGTTTCAGAGGTATTTCCGGGTACAGGTTTACTCCAATCGAATTTTTCATTACGTAATGGAATAAGGGCGTTATATAAATATATTATATTGCCTTCACGGTCAGCATAACCGCAATTGAAACACGGAATGGCCCTTATTTTCATTGCATCTATCCATTCTTTCATGTTGCGGGCCCGGTTCATACGGTACCACTGCTCTACCTGTCGTATTCTGCCCATGGCAGCATATCGCAATGCATATGTGCCGTGAGGACGCATAATAACCGGTCCATGAACTGACCGGTAAACCTTCTTTTTCACCGGTATAACAAATGGACCAAGAATACGTACGTTAAGGGTTACCTCACGCACCTCCAGGTCTTTCCATTCACCGTCAAACCTGTATTGTTCCGGATTATCCGGGTTTATCTCCAGTGTATACACGTCAAGGAGGTCGGGCCTGTTCACGGTATGGGCCCAGCCAAGGTTCCTGTTATGCCCATGCAGCACCATGGGTGTTCCGGGAAAAAGACCGCCGACAGCGTCCCAGCCTTCATCGCTGTACAGATGCGCCTCGTACCAGCTTACAGGACCCTTCCATGGTTGATGAGAATTAATGGCAAGGTAGGTACTCCCATCTGAAGTTCTCTTCGGAGAGATTCCGAATGTATTGGAACCCTCAAGGGCATATTGTGATTTATGAAGTGCTGCTTCCAGCTTTTCAACCGGGGCCTCTGTTTCAAGTGGTGTTTCCGAGCTGAAGATCAGCTTTAATGTCTTGTCCATGTTAAAAAACAGGGGAACCTTGTGTACAAAACCGGCGGCGACGTCCTTCCCCCTTGCAGGGTAAAGCTGTTTATTGGCCTTGTCAGGATGAAGGGAAGCATAATAATTGAGTCCATCGGCATATGCCTGGCAGATGGCCCTGGTTTGAGGGCTCAGTTCTTTCTCGTATTTTTCGTTGATAGTGTCCCATATATTCAACATTTGTACCATGTAATCGTTTGGTGCACCCTTCAATCCAAGCTCGGTTGCCAGCATGCCGCGTGCGGCAAGCAGGGTCCCCTGTATTGTGACGAAATCATCTTCTGCATGGGCATAGGCGATTCCGAACGCAGTGTCCACGTCCGTTTTTCCGAACACGTGTGGAACTCCCCATTTGTCCCGCAGGATCTCCACGTTATAATTCTTTCCAAGATCACTGTATGTATCAAGATCCACGTAATCACGGGGTACAAAAAATAATAAACCAATGAGAAAAATAATTACAACCAATCCAGACAACACGTATACGATTTTCTTTATCATGGGGACACCTCCTGATAATCCTATAACCGTATTATAACAATATTTCTTGACTGTCAACAAAGTACTTTGTACTATTCATAATTTAGCGTATTATTCAGTGGAGGTATTTTTTATGGTCATAGACTGTCATTACCATCTTGAAAATGAACTGTTACCGGTTGAAGAATTGCTCAAAAAAATGGACGAATCTGGTGTGGATAAAACCGTTCTCATGGGACAGCAGATACCGCCCTATCCCGAACCGTCTCCTTTCCTAATAGGGCTTTTACAATTTATACTTACCAACAGGCCTTTTAAACCAATTGGTAAGTTGTTCATTGCCAGCTTTACCAGTAGGGGCATAAAGATCATGGGAAATGAATACCCCATTTTCCCCGACCCGGATAATACACCCGTGTTCGACATGGTTGACAGGTATGCCGAAAGGTTCCTTGGATGGGTCTTTGTAAATCCCAGGGGGCAAAATGATCCTGTTAAGGAATACGAGAAATGGAGAAATCATCCTGGATGTGCTGGTATAAAGGCACATTCATTCTGGAACCATCATACTCCTTATGATCTGGCACCCGTGGCTGAAAAGGCAACAGTTGATGGGAAACCCATTATAATTCACCTTGGTTACGGTGATAATGGAAATTATGAAAAACTTTTATCGGAAGTGCCGGGCGTAAAGCTTATCCTGGCCCATACCGCCTTTCCTGGCTACCATCAAACCTGGAAAAAGATAAAGGACATGGACAACGTGTACGTTGACCTTTCACAGACCAGTTATGTTGGGCCCCGTGTAATGAGAGAGGCTGTTGATTATCTGGGTGTTGAGAAATGCGTTTTCGGTACGGATGGTCCATACGGTTTTCACGGAAGGGACGGTAAATTTGATTACGGTCTTATAAAGCGCAGAATAGAGAATCTGTTTAAAGACCCTGGCACACAACGCAGGCTGCTGGGTGAGAATTTTACAGAAATAGCAGGGCTTGATAACTGAACAGTATTATTATACAGATTTTGAAAGTGCCTTTTCCCTGTACTGCACAATATCATCGATAGTTAATACCACCATGTCATGCTTACAGGCGAAGAAAATAATCTGCGGCAGACGTGCCATTGTGCCATCTGAATTTGTCAATTCGCATAACACACCTGCAGGTTCATACCCCGCTATCTGCATAAGATCAACTGTTCCTTCTGTGTGACCTCTTCTGCTAAGCACTCCACCGGGTTTTGCCCTTAGTGGAAACACGTGGCCAGGACGGGTTAGATCTTCAGGTTTACAATCAGCTGCCACCGCGGTACGAATTGTGGTAACACGGTCAGAGGCAGAAACGCCTGTAGTTACATTATGGCGTGCCTCAATAGATATGGTGAAAGCTGTCTGGTTGGTTGACGTATTGTGAGAAACCATTTGGGGTAGATCGAGTTGGTTTATCTTCTCATCTGTAAGGCACAGGCACACGATACCACTGCATTCGCGAATAAGCAGTGCCATCTGCTTGCTGGTTATCGTTTCGGCAGGAAATACAAGATCACCTTCATTTTCCCTGTCTTCATCATCAACAAGGAGCACTCCTTTACCTTTTTTTAGATCACTTACAGCTCGTTCGACCCGTTCAAAAGAATTACCAAAAAGTGATTGAAGAGAATGAGTCATTACAGAACTCCCTGAATCGTGTAGGTATTATGTAATGGGTGAGAGACAAATTTTTTTTGTCAATGAATTATTGATTTTTTCTGACTACCGCTCAATATTTTATTCTGTCGTGTTGATTATTGTATTTTTCCGGGCATGTTATATATACTGGTTTCGGGTTCATGATACTGCCTGTAAAAACGTGTTATTGTTGTATAGGTGAAAAAAGTATTTATTATTGGTATACTGGTTAATATGAAGAAAACCCAGTAACTGAGAAACAAGAACAGGAAGTATTGTACAATAAATAACCCGATACTTAAGGTTCCAGAGAGATATTGATGGATACCGGGTATTAGATCAGTTATCAGTTGAACCAGGTATATATACAGGGGAGCAGTTACAATATAATACAGCATAATACCCCAGGAATGCCCAGCTTCAATAGCAGACTGGGGGCAATATGCCATGCATCTCATACAGCTCTCACATGTAAGAGACCAGTATGGCCGGGGATTTCTTACTCCAATCATATCAATGGATCCGGTAGGACAATGCCGTTCGCATAAACCACAGCTATTACAATTATTATTTGCAAAAAAGATCTTGGCGAGAAAGAACCGGCCCAATAAAAGATATGCTGCTGATACCCAGGAAAGTAATATTCCCCAGGCGAATTCCCAGGCGGTATTAAAATGTACCAGCTTCGGCTCATCATGAAATATATGCCTGGCAAAATCATACGTCTGTCTTCTTGCCTTAAGAATTATTGTTTTTACAATATCTTTTCGAAGTCCTGTATGCAGAGATATCCAGTTTGAGGGCATATTAATACTCTTCAACCATCTCACCCTGTACCCCTTCACCCACAGGACAAGTGATGCAATGAATAATGAAGAACCTGCAATTCCGGGTGGATACCCGGGTAAGGGGCCATACTTCGCCCCTGCCCTCGTGGCAAAAATAAAAACCTGTCGGCGCATGCCTGAGGGCAGGTGCATCAGGAAACGAAGCATCATCCAGGGAATGGTGAAACCATGCGTTGGCATACCGATTCCAAGCAAGATACCGGGATCTTTTGCAAGTTGTCGTGCTGGATAAGCGTGTTCTACAGGTACGGCCCTGGAATTCATACCCCTGAATTCAGCTTCATCACTAATCCATTCTGCCACCCTTCGGGTGTTACCGGTTCCGCTCAGGTAGTAAATCAGAATCTTTTTACTGTTTCTCAATGACATAGTTTACAAATTCCAGCTGCCATTACTTATATAATGTATTATATATATTCTTTTATTATTTGTATTGGTATTGTTTTTATAATGGTACAATAGTATATTGTACATCACTATTTTTGAAGGATTTTTTATGACCTTGTTTACAATAATTTGTCACGGTGAAACGGAGTGGAATCTTATTGGAAGACAGCAGGGACAACTTGACAGTTCACTTACATCCAGGGGTGAGATGCAGGCAGAAATGGCAGCACTTGCATTAAAAGACCATCACTATGATGTGTTCTATTCCAGTGATTCCGGACGGGCAATGCAGACAGCCTGGATAATTTCAGGTATTTCCGGTATCAGCCCTATAATTCCTGAACAGGGTTTACGTGAGCAGCACATGGGTATACTACAGGGACTCACCCTGAAACAGTTCAGAGAGACATATCCCGATCCGTACATCAGGTATGTAAACAACGATCCCGAATATAACTACGAGATTGGTGAATCACGACGAGAGCGGTATGAACGAAACATGGCAACGCTGCAAAAGATTGCCATTGAACATGTTGACAGTAATGTGCTAATCGTATCACACGGGGGTCTCCTGGATAGTGTTATGAGTTTTATATTTTCAATACCCCTGAATGCTGCGCGTACATTCTCTCTTTACAATGCGGGTATTCACAGGATCGTACTTGATAAGGACTCATGGCGGCTTCTTTCGTGGGGTGAGACCACTCACCTTGCTGGAACTGAATCTCTTGATGACGGGTGATTTTCAGTTGAAACTTTTTCAGGTTCATAATATACTGCAATATCAATTTTACAGGTAAAAGGTATTTAATGTGGCATTAATCGACAGACTAACAGTAGACGAGATCGGGGCCGATAAGATCATCATCGCACATGACATGATCAAGCGTACTTTTGCAGAATATGTAGCACCTGATTTCAGTGACAGGGGTAAAGCTGCTTTTCTCGAATTTATTAAGCTTGAGACGATGAATGACCGTATTGAAAAGGGTGATAGCTTTATACTGGCTGCACTTGATGATGGAAATGTTGCCGGTGTTATTGAAATAAGTGAATACAGTTATATACGGCTCCTGTTCGTTGATAAAAAATACCAGGGTAATGGCATTGCCCGTCTGCTTCTCGACGAAGCCTATAAAAGATGCAGGGCTGACTGGCATGACTGCAGTGAACTGAAGGTAAACTCTTCTCTTTACGCCTTTGAGATATATAAAAAACTTGGTTTTGAACCTGTGGGTGAAAAGGAGGAAGAAGACGGTGTTGTCTATATACCAATGGAACGGAAATACATCTAAACATTTATCATGAGTGTACTTGCAATACTATCCTCCGGTCTTTCACTTGGCCTGACGGCCGGTTTATCCCCCGGCCCGCTGCTGGCACTGGTAATGTCTGAAACTATAAAGTACGGTAAAAAAGAAGGTATCAAGGTATCTTTCGCCCCCCTCATGACAGATGCACCCATAATGATAGTTGCAATGCTGATGATATCAGTGATCAGCACCTTCAAGGTGATACCGGGCATTATTGCACTGCTTGGTGCGGCACTGCTGGTTTACATGGGATACGAAACAATCACATACAGTGGCAACAACGCTGCAAAAGAGATACAGTCGCCACCGGCCTCGCTCAGGAAGGGATTTCTTGTGAACATGTTAAGTCCATATCCGTATCTCTTCTGGATCGGTGTTGGAGCCCCGCTCACTATACGTGCATACCAGCAGTCCGCATTGCATTCAGCCCTGTGGATAGCCGCGTTTTATATTACACTCATCGGGTCAAAAATAATGATAGCCATACTTGTTGAACGGTCACGTGTTCTGCTCAATTCAATCATATTCACATGGATTATGCGTTTTCTTGGTATTATTATGTTTGTTTTTGCAATATTATTTATACGTGAGGGTTTCATACTACTTAACAATTATTGAGCCACAGATTTACACAGATAATTAATGGATATTGACTTTTTAATCATCTGTGTAAATCTGTGTCTATCAAGCGAAGCGGGTGGCTAAAATATTTTAGATCATTTTTTCTAAATTTTTTGGTGAATTATTTTTTAAATTATTGACAACACCCCCCATTCTTTTGTATTGTTTATTCAAATTTATGTAAAAAAGGATTACTTCATCGAAATGATTACTTGCCGTGCAAACCAAAACCTTCTAGTCGCTGTCGTCAGCGTCGTTGTAGTAGTGGTCACCACTACCGTTACCGGTTTGCACTGGAGGGAATGAAGTAGTCTTTTAATATACTGAAACCCAAACCCCCGCAGGTGCAAACCGGCGGGGGTTTTTTATTTTATAACGGAGGAACACATATGAAAATGACAGGAGCAGAGCTCATTATACGACTTCTCGAACGGCAGGGCATTACTACTGTTACAGGTATACCAGGTGGGGCAAATCTGCCGGTATACAGGGCACTTGCCGACAGCCATATTGAGCATGTACTGGCCCGGCATGAACAGGGCGCCGGTTTCATCTCGCAGGGAATGGCACGAACAACCGGAAAACCCGCAGTTTGTTTTGCAACGTCTGGACCAGGTGCGGCAAATGTAATAACCGCCATCGCCGACGCTAAACTTGATTCTGTACCGGTAATTGTGATAACCGGACAGGTGGCTACCGGCATGATGGGCACCGATGCCTTCCAGGAGGTTGATACCTACGGGCTTACCATACCCATCACCAAGCATAATTTCCTTGTGAAAAGTGCAAATGAGCTTCTTTCTGTTATACCGGAAGCCTTTACCATTGCACAGAGCGGCAGGCCCGGTCCTGTAGTTATCGACGTTCCAAAAGACGTTCAGATTGGACAGGTAGAATTTGAACAGTATCCCCGGCCGGGACAGCGAAATGATATTGTGTACATGGGTATTGATGATATTGAAAAAATTGCCGCAAAAATCAATTCCTCCAAAAAGCCCCTGCTTTATGTTGGCGGTGGTATTGGTAACTCAGACACCTACGGCGAACTTTTTGCCATGGCCAGAAAAAACAACATTCCGGTTACTACAACCCTGATGGGCCTGGGTGCCTACCCGTCCTATGATCCCCTGTTCGTGGGAATGCTCGGCATGCACGGCGCACGGTATACCAACTACATACTTGACGAGATCGACCTTCTTATCGCACTTGGTGTTCGATTCGACGACAGGGCCACCGGAAAAGTTATGGAGTTTGCCCCCAACGCTTCGATTATACACATTGACATCGACCAGGCAGAGATTGACAAGATAAGGGAGACAGACCTGAACATGGTTGGTGATCTTCGCCACTCAATGAAGAGACTGGTGCCTTTGATTGAAGATAATCCGAGGGAAAACTGGGTAGACTACGTCACCGACATGAAGGCAAAACATCCCTACCCTGAACCTGAAACTGACTCGGTGTTTCACCCGGTAAACCTGCTGAAGACTATAAGCTCAATGGCAGACTACCAGACTATCATCACCACCGATGTGGGACAGCATCAGATGTGGACAGCCCAGTACTATCCATTTAATTATCCAAGGACTATGCTCACCTCCGGCGGTTTTGGTACCATGGGTTTTGGTCTGCCGGCTGCTATCGGTGCGGCTATCGCTAACCCAGAAAAGAGAATTATATGCATCAGCGGTGACGGCTCATTTCTTATGAACATACAGGAGCTTGCAACCCTGAAAGACCTTGAGCTGAATGTTACTGTAATCATTATGAACAACCAGGCGCTGGGACTTGTTCGGCAGCAACAGGAGATGTTCTATGATAAGAAGTACGTTGCTTCGTGGTTTATATCAAATCCCGATTTCGCGGGAATCGCTGAAAAATTCGGCATTCAGGGCATTAACCTTGCTGATGAAGAAAATCCCATGTATGCCATAGCAAGATCACTCAGCGAACCGGGTCCGTTTGTAATTGATGTACCCATTGGTCAATCTGAAAATGTTTATCCCATGGTGCCTCCAGGGGCAGCCAACAGGGAAATGGTAGGATAAAGGAGGACAACATGAATACTATCGTTATAGAACTTCTGGTGAACAACCATCCCGGCGTCATGTCACATATAACCGGCCTTATCATGCGCAGGGCCTGCAATATTGAAGGAATACTCTGCGGAACGGTGGGGGACGGTAATACCAGCCGCATCTACCTTTTAATGGAAGACGACTGGAGGATACCCAGAATTGTCAAGCAGCTGAAGAACCTCTACGATGTGATCGAGGTTAACCCACGGGAAGACTGCGATGCCACGGTATTTGACAGTATACCGGAGATGATGGAAACGGGTGCGGGGGTATAATACCCAATCCCGTTCTTTCTAAAAAAACTACAGTTGCTATTTTTATATAAATCCTTCCAGTATGTAGTATACTTCATGTATACCGTTCCTTTATACGGTAACATTTTTTTATACTGGTATATGGTATCATGAAAAAAACAATAATTTTGATATTAACTGTATCAATACTGGCACTGATGGGTTGTTCAGTGCCTGATAACGCTGTCATGCTTGATTCGTGGGAAATTGTTGAAGCTTCTAATGATTCCCTCCGTGTGCCGGATGTACCGGAAAGCAAGTGGAAAAAGGTTGCTGTTCCATCTACTACTCCCCTTGACAGCTATGAGAAGGTTTTCTGGATCAGGTCTACATTCAGTGGTAACTTTGACCGCCCTGGAGCCCTGAAAAAAGGACTGTCCATATACCTGGGACGTATCGCTGACACCGACCATACATTTATCAATGGAAAAATGATCGGTCATACCGGAAGTGAGCCCCCTTCCCTTTACTCGTCGTGGAGCCAGCACAGGGCTTATAATATCCCACCAGAAATTCTTAAAAAAGATGGCGAGAATACTATTCATATAAGGATATTCGCCGACACCGTACTTGCCCTGTACCATGTACCGTTTATACACAACTCGGAATTTATAGGAAAATATTTATTTTTTAAAAATTTTCAATCCTGGTATATACATATCATCACCGGTTTCATCGCCCTGGTGCTTGGAATAATTTCCCTGGTTGAACACCTTTCTGACAGGAAGCGAAAACTTCCCCTGGTATTCAGTATTCTATGTGGTGGATGGTTCGTGATTACACTTCATATGTTTCTTCCACAGACACCAATCACCTATCCTGACCGGGAAATCATTTACTTCATGCTGCTTGTGGCCGAGTCTGTACTGATTTACCTTTTCATGGAAGAACTGCTGGGAGTGCGCATTAAGTGGCTTAGAATCATCGTCCTTGTTCTCGGTATTGCCGGCATACTAATGACGGGATCAGCTTTCTTTTTCGGAAAGCTTTATGGTATACGAAAACTGGGCATCACCCTGTTGATGACATTAATGCAGGTATCATGGGCTCTTATCATCATACGCGCACTTGCCTCGGGCAACCGGGAAGCCCGCATCGTACTTGTGGCATATATTCTTTTCGTTTCAACGGTATTGATGGATGCGCTTATGATCATGCACGTGTACGAAAGTGAAATACTGTGGATAAATTTCGGTTACATGGTGCTCCTCTTTACGTTCTCTACAACAATGGCACAGCGAAACACAACCATGGCCAGGGATCTCGCCCAATCTAAATCAAGGATAGAAGACCAGAATTCAATGCTTTCTCATGTGTTCGAAAAAGTGCGATGGTCGGTAAAAACACTTACCGAATTTACGAGCTCAGTGAAAGGTCATACTGACGCCATGCAGCATAGCATGAATGACCAGTCTGCAAGCCTGGAACAGACAGCTGCATCAATGGAGGAACTGCAGGCAACTTCTCAAAGTATAAATGACCGCATAAAAGAACAGGATACTATTATACACAACAACAGGGAACTACTGAAAGGATACCTGGATTCTATTAACAATATCACCATGGCTGCCAAGGAAGCCGTGCAGTTGAGTTTCAATACCATGGGAATGACAGAAAATACCAAGTCTTCACTGCAGGATATCGTTGACGGAATGGCAAGGATTCGAGAGTCTTCTGATGCCATACGTGAAATATCCACCATGATCAATGATATCGCCGAGCAAACGAACCTTCTCTCGTTAAACGCTTCTATTGAAGCAGCCCGAGCCGGTGATTCCGGCATGGGATTCGCGGTTGTTGCCCAGGAGATCGGGAAACTTGCTGATCGATCAATAGAACAGTCAAAATCAATTCAGAATATTATCAACGAAACGGTTTCATATATCGAAAATGAAACAGATACTGTCTCCCGTTCTTCAGGTAATATTGAGCAGGTCGAGAAATCTGTAAACTCTGTCGGGAAAGCCATAGACAGTATCCTTGACCTGTGCATTGAACAGGAAGGTTTAACAACTAAAACGAAGGAAAACATAGACCGAATTGCCGCAGGTTCACAGGGTATTACATCTGCTACCGCGGATCAGCATAATACGATTTCAGAGATTTCAAAATCCATCGAAATGCTGAACGAGATAACGCAGGGTGTGGTTTCCCGCAGCGACAACATGGCAGAATCACTTGATACATTGATGACACAGGTCGATTCACTCAGGGAGATCGTGGAAAGCCAGGCAGGTAATAACAATAAAGATCAATAGCTCTGCTCTGTGCCAAAAGCACCCCGTCCTTCTACTGGTGTAAAGTCATAATCGGGGTAACGTGCTTTCAGGGAATCGGTTACTTTCTTAACGATGTGCATCGGTGTCTTTACCCCCCTGCCAAGGTGGTTCGATCCGGCGTCCACGATAAAATGTTTCTTCCCGTTTCGTGGTTTTCCCGCCTTGATATGTCCCCCGTGGGTTGGCCTGAAATTGTAAGGCTCCTGCATGAGTATTGTTTCAGTTTCGATATGTGGTTTTGTGCCGGCTGAGAAGAATTTCGGGGTATAGCTTTTCTGCTGCATCAACTGTGCAACGTAGGTTATGTGCTCACCATCATACAGTCCCTCCAGCCAGTCACGGAACATCTCTTTGCCCACCCTGTCCCAGTTGCGGCGTTCGGTAAACCTGCCTATGCGGAATTTCTGCTGTATGGGAACAAAAAGAAGTGACATGTTTTCATTCTTTTTCATCTCAAGAAGCTGTTCTGGTACGTAACTCATCACCACGAAATTTATAATGGCATCCTGCAGGTGTTCATTCTTCTTATACAGTGGCCATTCCCTGATAATTTCAAGTGCCTGGCTGGCAATTCTGCTGTCCCGGAACGATGTAGTATACCTATAGAGGTGGTCATCTTCTTTTATACGAAGAACACCCTCGGATGACGCAAGGGTTTCTTCATTTAGATCAAGCACGTTAATCATAATTATGCCACCGTCATCATCGACACGGTAAAAGCAACCCTGCTGGTCTTTGCCGTTGCCGATCCTTCTTACGATTGATCCTGAATTGAGGGAATTATAATCGACTACATTATTCAGCAAGTTATAAAACTTTATATGTTTCTGGCTCATTAGTCCTTTTCTTTCAGTTCTACAAGAAAATCCATCTCCGAGGCAATGGCATCCATTGCCTCGTGTACTTCTTTTATCTTTGATTCAACGAAATTTATATCTGATTCAACCTCTTTCTTTCTCATTTCAAGCTTCTTCTTTTCAAAGTCTTCTTTTTTCTCGTTCAGTATGGCAATAGTTTCAATGAAGTCATTCAGGTACCCGTTAAGCCGGTCACACGCTTCACGGGTCTGTTCGTAGATACGCTGTGTATCAGGGTTGTCGCTTTCTACAGGTTTCAGTTGGATGTGTTTTTTTCGCTTCATCATACTCTCCCTAATATCCTGTTAACATCTCAATGTTCTTAACCAAAGATGAACGCAGATGATTACATTAATAATAGCATACTTCCCATATCATGCAGTAAAAATATCTTGCATATTCTGTTTCCATAGTATACGTAATCAAGTTATGAAAACAACCGTTTTTCACAGGCCCTACCCGCTATGGATAAAGATCATTCTGGCAGTATACATGATTGCATTTGCTGCGGCTACATGGAACCATGCAGCCGATATTATGACCGCCGGGCTTTTCCCTTATAATAAGTTCTGGGACGTTCCATGCTGGATGAACGTGTACTGGACATCACTGAGCGTACTTGACCCGCTGGCTATAGTGGTGCTTCTGTTTTACCTGCGGCCGGGCCTGTTTATGTACTTCGCCATCATGTTCTCCGATGTTGCCATCAACGTATATGCCAATTACACGTTCTGGAACATTCCCTTACTGGAAAACTTCTTCCTGTCAAGCCAGGTACTCTTTCTGCTCTTCCTGTGTGTGACTGCTCCTTTTATTCTGAAGCACCCTGCTTCCGCAGGTGCATATCAGCAAAACGAATGAATTGTTCCCAGTCATACATGGTGACGTTATGCCTGCCGTCCCGTACATGGTAGCCTACCCTGCTGAATACCGGTTCTTCAATTTTCGGCATCTCCTTACCAGTAAGCCCCTTCATACCGTATAGCCGATACACCGGTCCCGCGTGATACGCCGAAAGGTATTCTCCACGTGGATCCGACCAGGGATCGTCATCCGCACTGGCAACGTATACCGGCCTGGGTGCTGCCAGGGCTATCAGCATATGCTGGTCAACCGGCATCTGGTTCTCCCTGTTCCTGTACCGGTCAAGGTTTTTACAGAACCAGTGGGGAAACTCAGTGGTTATGCTGGCAACAGTTTCACCGTACTTGCGCCTGGACAAGGCTGCACCCAAGCAGCCTGACTCGTTGGAAATGACCATGGCAAAACGCTCATCCTGTGCCCCCGCCCACAGGGAGGTTTTCCCAAGTCGTGAGTGTCCCATAACGATGACCCGGTGTGCGTCGATCAGGGTTTCTTTCTCAAGGTAATCAAGCACCCTTGAAAGTCCCCATGCCCATGCACTTATTGATCCCCATTCGTCCTTTTCCGGAGCATCATTTTCTTCATGGAACAGTGCGTGTATGCCGTTCCTGAAGCCGTCATCGTAATCAGGGTCAAGGTCACCGTAATACAACGTGACCAGCGCATAGCCGCTGGAAAGAATATACTCAACGGGCCAGCGATGTGATCGTACACCCCGTGACCGTTCCGTTGCACGGTGGTCTTCTATGCCGAATTCAAACCCGTTTCGTGTCCATGTATCCGTGATAATAATGCCTGGATCTTTATGTATGGACTGGTTGCCGTAGAAGTTCATGCCCAGGAATGCCGGTACCGCTTTTCCACTGTCAACCGGGATGTACATGAGAACGTCAACGGGGCACTTCTTTTTCCCGTTTGTGAAGGTGATACGCATTTGCTTTCGGTGTGCCTTTCCCCCGAGGGCATCTTGTGTATCATCAAGCACCCGGTATGATACGGTAAGCTTTTTGCCAGGGACCTTCCCGTAGACTTCCTCCCTGAAATGGGCCAGTACCCGGGGGCGTCGAAGTTTGCTCCAGGCATTCACGTCCTGCACATGTGTACCATTATCGGTTACCAGAAGTTTTGGGAGTATGTAATCAGTTTGTGCCGTAAAATATAGGTAGTTTCCAGCCTGTGACAGGAGAGCGCTTTGCAGTATTACCAGCAGGAATAACAGCGAGATAACTACTATACGGTGCAGCAACGGGGGACGGGTGGCTGAGGTTTTTAAGAAAAGGAAAATGGTGTATAGCAGACCAAGCACGCTAACACCGGTAATCATTGCAGACCACGGAGCCACAAAACCCGTGGCAAGGTTGATAGTACCATCGATGTCGGGCCAGAAGGGCCATAAGCGCCACAGTACTATGATAAATGAGAGTGCGACCACGGCTGCAATTGCAAAAATCCATTTCCAACTGTTTGTTTTACCCGTTTGCATACCTTACCCCTGGTTTTTTTCTTCAGGACAATTTCCGATTATTACCGTTTTTGGCCAGCATTGAATGTAAGTATTATGTATAAAATGATGCATGATTACAATAAAAAAACGGGGGACGGTAACATGAACGTGAAGAAGATAATAAAAGGTATATTGCTGGCACTGGTTGTATTTGTCGGCGCCCTGCTCATCCTGACAGCGTACTGGTATGTACGGCCAAACACGTCGAAGGTTGACACCGATATTGTTCCAGGGACATGGGAAGCGGTGAAGGACGGGAATCACAATTCAAATACCGACATGATCTACTGGAAGGGCTATTTCTACATGACCCATGCCTCGTCACAGTGGCATTTTGCTGACGAGGGCTGCCGGATTATCGTGCTACGTTCGGCAGACGGGAAAAACTGGGAGAAGCTTGCCGAGATATCAAATCCCGGACAGGACATTCGTGATCCCAAGCTGATGGTGATGGGAGATAAAATGATCATGTACGTGCTGAAAAACGTTGATTTTGCAGCTGAACCCTACGGCACATCCTACTGCACGTCAACGGACGGCAAGAACTGGACAGAGATACGGGACATTGAACAGGAAGGCTGGCTGTTCTGGCGGCCTAAAACCCGTGACGGACACACCTGGTACATGCCCGCATACTGGCATGAACACGGCAAGTCGGCACTGTTTAAATCAACCGACGGCATCAACTGGAAATATGTTTCCCAGGTATATGAAGGAGAACGTAACGATGAAACCGCCATAGAATTTATGCCGGACAGCAGCTTGATCGCCACGGCACGGCTGGAGGTTTCTGATAATTACTACGGTAATAAGAACGCGTCCACCCTGATAGCCGTCTCGAAGCCGCCATACAAAAACTGGTCGTACGAGAAGAGTACCATTACCAGGCTTGACGGGCCGTACCTTTTCAGTTACAGGGACGCTGTTTTTGCAGTTGGACGCCGGCATGTTGGCGGCAACACCTTCCCGAATTACTACGGCAGCATTTACGGAAAAAAGCGTACATCCATATACCGGGTTCATGCTGACAGGCTCCAGTTCATAACCGATCTGCCCAGCGCGGGTGACACAACCTATTCCGGCGTGGTGCTTCGAGACGGTTATGCGTGGATATGTTATTACACCAGCCCTGTAACACGGGACTACCCCTGGATCATCGGCATGCTGTCAGAAAGTCACATTCTCATGGCGAAGGTACCGCTGGATGTGCTGTATGATAAATCAATACAAAACGATGAGGAGGACTGATCATTATGAATACGACTATTATAAATACCACGAAAGGACTCCTTGTTGCCATAGGAACTATTCTACTGGTATTCCTTGTTATCATCGGATTATGGTTTTTCCGTGATAATGCATCAGAAATATCTGACAGGCTGGATATGAGATCATGGGTAGCATTCCATGACGGGCAGCATAACAGCAATACCGACCTTATATTCTGGAAAGGACATTTCTATCTCGTTCACCAGAATTCTCCCTACCACATGGCCAGCGAAAAGGCGAAGCTGATACTGCACAGGTCTGTTGACGCGAAAGAATGGGAAACCATCACCACCTTCAATGTCCCCGGAGAGGACATTCGTGACCCCAAGTTTGCCGCAATACGGGGAAAGCTCATCATTTACGTGCTGAAAAACAGGGGTTTCGAACCTGCACCCTACGGCACAGCCATTTCAACCAGTACTGACGGTAAAAACTGGACAGCCCTGGAAGACATTGAACCCACCGGCTGGCTTTTCTGGCGTCCAAAGACAAGGGACGAAAAAACATGGTATACCACCGCTTACTGGAAAGATCACGGCAGGTCAATACTGTTGAAATCAGCGGATGGAATAAACTGGAGTATTGTCTCAAAAATACATGAAGGTGACAGGAACGACGAAACCGCCATGGAATTTATGAATGACGGCCGCATACTGGTGACTGCCCGCCTGGAGGGTGACCGGGCATGGCACCAGGGCTCCATGAACGCGCGCACACTCATCGCCACCTCACGTTTTCCGTATACCAGCTGGAACAAGAATATCAGCAGGCTTACCAGGCTTGATGGCCCTGTACTTTTCAGTTACCGTGGAAAGATTTACGCTGTTGCCCGATTTGATCCAGAACAGTACGACCACTGGTACGGCATGTCCAGCCTGCTTGGCAGAAAGCGCACCTCTATTTACAGGGTAAGTCCCGAAAAGCTTACCAGGCTCACTGACCTTCCCAGTGCCGGTGATACGTCATATCCTGGAATAGTAATGAAGGACGGGTACCTGTACATAAGCTATTATACCAGCAACATTGATGGCGATTACCCGTGGCTGCTGGGGCTGGTTACCGAAAGTAATATAATGATGGCCAGGATTCCGCTTGAGAATATACGTACCATAAAGGAATAAGACGTGTTGCAAAAGTAAATTGACTATTCACCGCAAATGGTTTTAACTGTTGACCATTCCAGCTGGTTACAAAGGTGATGAACAGGTCAGCATTCTTCATACTGCTTGTATTGGTATTCGCATGCATTCCCGGCATTTTGCCTGCCGGGGTGCATATCTCTACACTGGACGAACCCGTTGATCTTGGCAACTCTGTGAAAGGTGCATGGGAATTCACCGGCAACGATGTAAGGGCAAACAGGTTCTATAATTCCGGTGACTCCAGCTGGCTACCCATACCAGGTTTTCCGCATGACTGGAGAAATCCATCCAATGCCGCCTGTACAAATTCACGCACCGCCTGGTACCGGCTGCGGTTTACCATGGATAAAGACGCCATCAGTGACCGGCTCTTGCTTCGACTTGGCCCAGTTAACGATGCCGATCAGACCTACCTTAATGGTGTGCAAATTGGAGCAACTGGCACCATAAATGAGAATGGTGCCCTGCCCCTTTCGCATGGCTATGACAGGATAAGGATGTATTCTATACCTGTCGGTCTGCTGGCTGAAAAGAACTTGCTGGCTGTCAGGATACAGCATTATTTCCCGGGTGAAGCGGGATTCAGGGACCATGACAGCACCGTTGTTATCGGGAAAGAACAGCAGGTTCAGCGTTCATTTTACCGTTCACAGCTCTTGCCACTGTCGGTTTTCGTGGTGATCATTACCCTTGCCGTGTATTTCATTATTCTTTTTTTTCGTTCAACCAGCACGATCGGAAATCTCTTTCTTGCCCTCTGCTGTATTACCTTTGGATTGTACTACGTTTTAACCACCCAGGTAAAATACATTATTTTCGACAACTTCATGTTATTCAAAAGGATTGAATACATACTGGTGATCACCGCCCTCTACCTTTTTGCCAACTACGTGTATTTTTCATTTCGTCATCACCTCAACGGTAATACGCGGCTATATAACGTGATACTGCCGGCACTTAATATCACCTGCATTTTGCTTTTGCTTCCCATACTTGTATCCGAAAACATTATTCTATGGGACTGGCACATGACCCACCTGGTAGAGCCTCTCTGGCTGTTCCCCATGGGATTTACACTGTGGATATTAATAAGCCTGGTTTCACACAAAAGGAAAGATGCCGTTTTAATACTGGGGATTTTTATCGTCTGTATACTGGCAGTTTTACATGATATCCTGGTACACCGTTCCGTGCTGCAGTGGGGAACCATCAGCCAGTGGCCCTTTCTTTTCATGATTTTTTCAATTCAGCAGCTATCTACAGGAACATTTTACCGGGATGAACTGATGACACCTTACAGGCTGCAGCACGCTGGTAAAGATATTGAAGATAATCATTCAATGAGTCCTGCCCGGGTAGAGAAGATGGAACATATCATTCGTTTTCTGCAAGAAAATTACCGGGAGGACATATCCCGGGAAGGACTGGCCGCCCACCTTGACCTTAGCCCGGACCACATGAGCAGGCTGTTCAAGAAATACACCGGTAAGAAGTTCGGCAGGGTTATAAACGAGATGAGAATTTCAGATGCGCTGGAACGTCTTGAATCAACGGACGAACCGGTAATAGATATCGCCTTCTCCGTGGGATTTGAATCCCTTCGTACATTTAACAGGGTATTTCGTGATATAACAGGCACAACACCAACTGTATACAGGAACAGTTCAAACAACAATGTAAAAAACTGATTGCATCTTTACTTTTTTGAATGGATAATGAGAAAGATGCTTTACATAGATCCAGCCATTGTTATATATAAAATACCATTTCATATAATACAACATGGAGTTAGCAATGAAAAAAGCATTATTGACTACAGGAATAATACTTCTGCTGTTTATACTATTACTTGCAATAGATGCATTCACTTTTGGTAAGTCTTTTACCTACCTGAAACACATATTCTTTGGTCCATCGGTTAACCCGCAATGGGAGCAGCATGAGCCAGCGTCATATATCAAGCGGTTTCCAACCGGGATGAGTGCGGAGAAAAAGGCACGGACCATCCTCAATGAGATGACTCTTGAAGAAAAGGTCCGCTATATTAGCGGCTACAGGGACTTCGGCACATTGCCAATTGAACGACTGAACCTGCCTCCCGTATGGTTTGCCGATGCCACATCCGGGGTACGCCGGGGCCTGTCTACAGCATTTCCCGTCAACGTTGCCATGACTGCCTCGTGGAACCGGGAGCTTATTAAAAAAGCTGGCATGTCAATTGGCGAGGAATGCAGGGCCAAGGGTATATCGGTGCTGCTTGGCCCGGGTATGAATATATACCGTGTCCCCACCTGCGGCCGTAACTTCGAGTACATGGGTGAAGATCCTTTCCTTGCAGGAAGCATGGGAAGCGCCTACATCCACGGTGTCCAGAGCAGGGATGTGATCGCCTGCGCCAAGCACTATACCGCCAACAACTCTGACTACGACCGTCACCGTATGAGTTCTGACATGGACGAACGTACGCTGCGTGAGATATACCTTCCTCATTTCCGCATGTCAGTAAAAGAAGGGAATGTCAAATCCATCATGACTGCATACAACCCTGTAAACGGCATTCATGCCAGCCAGCACAGGCATCTCATATATGATATCCTTTTCGGTGAATGGGGTTTTGACGGGTTCGTTATGTCAGACTGGACCTCGGTATACAGCGTCAAACCCGTGGTACAACACGGCGTGGACATCGAGATGCCGAACGGCAAATACCTGAACAAAGAAAACATATTACCCCTCATTAAAAAGGGTGAGATCAGTGAAGCTGACATTGACCGTAAGGTAATGCACCTGCTCACCACCTTTTTCGAAATGGGTATCCTTGAACGGCCGGTTGTCAGCGACAGGTACGGGGTAAATACTGATGAACACCGAAAGGCAGCCCTTGACATTGCCCGTGAAGGGATCGTGCTGCTGAAAAACGAGAATTCACTGCTGCCCCTTGTATCGTCAAAGGTGAAGAAGATCGCCGTCCTGGGCCCCATGGCCATAAACACCGAAACCTCAGGCGGCGGTTCCAGCGAGGTATTCCCCTTCAGCAAAACCGACATATTGACCGGACTGAAAGAACTGGCACCCGATGGCGTAGAAGTGGAATATGCAGGTTCCATCGGTTCGTTCATAACCGGGCGCAGCACGGTGAAAAATGCCAACGCGGTCATCGTGTGCGTTGGTTTCAACAGGGACCAGGAAAGCGAAACCTTTGACAAGTCATGGGACCTGCCCGGCTGCCAGGAAGCCCTCATTGAGAACGCCGCAGACCTGAACCCCAATACCATCGTAATTCTCACTACCGGGTCAGGCGTGGAAGGCAAATGGATAGACTCGATCCCCGGTCTCGTGCACAGCTTCTTCCTGGGACAGTCATCCGGACTGGCCGTTGCCGATGTGCTCTATGGCAACGTGAACCCCGGCGGAAAGCTTCCTTTCACCATGGCAAAGAAATGGGATGACATACTTGCCACGAAATACTATGTGGACATCCCCTGGCTGAAAAGCCCGTTCCGTATTTTCGGCAACGAGGAAGACCCCGAAGATCCGGACGATCATAAGATCTTTCACATGGAATACGGTGAAAAGCTGATGGTTGGCTACCGTCATTTCGATACCAATAACGTTGAGCCCCGGTTCCCCTTCGGTTTCGGTCTCTCTTACACCACGTTTGAAATGCCCACCCTGTCATTGTCTTCATCCACAATGCGCGGTAACAGCACAATTACCGCAAGGGTCACCGTCCGCAACACCGGAAAAACTGCAGGGTCAGAGGTTGTACAACTATATGTGCAGGACGTGAAATCTTCACATCCGCGCCCGTTGAAAGAACTGAAAGGATTCAGCAAGGTATACCTGGAACCTGGACAATCCAAGACTGTCAGCATCACCATTGACAGGATGGCATTGAGCTACTTCAACCCTGATACGAAAAAGTGGACCGCCGAACCTGGTGAGTTCGTCATCATGGTGGGGAACAGTTCACGGAATATACTGCAGATGAAAAGCATACGGTTGCAGTAAAATATGAGGGATAACCGCTAAGACGCTAAGTACGCAGAGTTCGCAAAGTAATTGTCATCGTATATTGGATTTAATAATAAAGAATTATCCTTGGTCATTTTGGACTAAGTGCCGGAATCTCATTCCGCTGAACTGGTTCTATGGGATTCCTCTATTCGCAGAAATTACATGAGTTTTCTCTGCGTTTCTTTGCGTACTTTGCGTCTCTGCGTTTGCCTTAACCGAACTACCCTGTGAAGTACAACCATACCGCCACCACGGCTGCAATCAATAAAACTGTAAGAATAATGTTTGTTCTACGCATAGCTTCATTTTCCCGTACTTCACTTAGGTCAACTGTCTGGAAGGTGAGTCCCCTGATCTGCTCTACGGGCAGGTGACTGGTCACAAGGCTCACAACCACCAGTACCAGGCTGCAGAAGATAAAGAGCATGAACGCGAAATGTAAAAAATTTACCGTGGCGTACGCATAAAGGAACCCGTCCCCCAGCGAAGACTTGTATAATTCGGCCACCAGCCTGCCCATGCCAAGCACAAAACCTGCAATCAGTGAGGTTATGGCTCCCTTCGCATTAACCCGTTTCCATGCAACACCGATGAGAAATACCGCCGCGATGGGTGGTGCAATGTAGGCCTGGACGCTCTGAAGGTACTTGTAGAGCTGGCCTGAAATAAGTTCCATAAGTGGTATCCATGCAAGCCCAAACCCAACGAGGACAACCGTTGTTACCTGGCCCACCAGTACAAGAGTGCGTTCAGATGACCCGGGTCGTAATTCACGGAAGATGTCCCAGGTAACCAGTGTTGAACATGAATTGAAGACAGAAGACAGTGAACTCATGAGAGCCGCAAGAAGACCTGCCACCACCAGCCCGCGTACACCAACCGGCAGCAGTTGGCCGATCAGTGTTGGTAATGCCTGGTCAGGATGGTCCATGGATATAACTCCCTGCTGCGAGAGACCGTAGGCAATAACCCCCGGGATAACGAATATGAACAGTGGAAGTATTTTCAGGAAACCACCGAAGATGGTACCCTGTCTGGCTGTACTGATATTTTTTGCGGACAACACACGCTGCACGATGAACTGATCGGTACACCAGTACCACACACCAAGGATGGGAGCACCGAAGATGATCCCTGTCCATGGGAAATCGGGATCGGTTGCAGGCTTCCACAGTGTCATGAAGCTGCTGCCGGCAATCTGCTCCATCTGCTGCCAGCCGCCAAGGTGCATCAGCCCGATAACGGTGACGGCAACCGAGCCCCCTACGAGTACGAACATCTGTATCATGTCGGTATAGAGCACCGCCCTGAGTCCCCCTATTACCGTGTAAATGCCTGTTGCCACAACAACGATAAGTGCCCCGGTCCAGAAGTTTATTCCCATCAGGGCTTCGAAGACTATTCCGCCCGCGGCGATGGTAACAGATATCTTGGTAAGCACGTACCCAACAATTGATATAACCGCAAGGTACCACCTTGCTGCTTTAGAATACCTGCGCTCAAGGAACTCCGGCATGGTGTACACGCCGCTTTTTATGTAAAAGGGCACAAACACCCATCCCAAAAGCAGGAGGATAAGTGAGGCCAGTATTTCGAACTGGGCAACGGCCACCCCGCTGTCGGCACCTGTCCCGGCAAGTCCCACCAGGTGCTCTGACCCTATGTTTGAGGCAAACAGTGATGCGCCAATGACAAACCAGCCGGTGTTGCGCCCGGCCAGGAAATAACCGGCAGAAGTATCGCGGGTACCCGTTTCCGCCCGGGTCATCCACAGGGCAACAGCAAAGACTGCAATAAAATATACTCCTATTACAATCCAGTCAGGTGATGAAAGAAGACTCATGACGGTGCTCCTTCACGTGTAGTCTTACTTGCCACAGGTTTTTAAGATAGCATATATCCAGGTTTACACGAAACAAAATAATTTTCAAGATGTTTTCTTATTTTGCTTGCAAATTACTATATATATTTTCATAATTACAGAAAACAATCACAAGGGAATCATATGAATACACTATGCATTATTCTCATTATCCCCATAGCCCTGATACTACTGGCACTGGTTGCTGTTATCATTTTTTTCGGTTATGTATTCCTGGTATATCCGCGGGTACGTTTTGACAAAATGACTCCACTTACCGGCAGGCTGGATGGCAACTCCGAGGTAAAAACTGCAGGTACTACATCCTACCTGGTTAGTAACGGTCTGCCTTACCCTACAGATATGGATAAGTACAGCCACGCCAGCCAGTCATTGTCAGGAAAGGCATCCATGCGCTTTGACCCTGATGATATCGGTGAGCTTGAGAAATGGTATGAAGGGGGAGAAGAGAAAGCCCCATGGGAAAGTGTGCCCATACCCTCATGCTATAACACAGCCAATAGTGCACATACCGCTTACCAGGGGTATACCTGGTATCGAATAACCTTTAAGCCCGGGTTTGCATATAAAGACCATCATTTTATCCGTCTCTGTTTCCAGGGAGTACTGCTGCGATGTAAAGTATGGTTAAACGGTCATTTACTTGGTGAACGTGAAGGGGGCTATACCCCTTTTTATTTTGATATTTCAGATAATATTAATTTAAAATCTGAAAATGTTCTGATCGTACGTTCGGATAACAGGTCAACACCCTTCTCCCTGCCCCCGGAGATACGAGCGGATCACAATCCGGGCTGGCATACATATGGAGGCATTTACCGTGATGTACTGATTGAAATGATACCCGGTCAATACGTGTTTAAGTCTTCAGTTAATGCTGTCAAAGAAGATGAGAACATAAAACTTGATATAGGCCTGTTAACCCATAACTACATTACAAAAAAAAAGTATACCATCACCTGCACAGTTAAAGATCCAGATAACAGGCAGGTGGGGAAGCTCACCTTTGAGAACAGTTCACCAGGTGAGGTGTGCGAACATAAGGGTTATATTGTTATTAAAAAACCTGTATTCTGGAACCCCAATAAAACCCGTTTGTATTCCATATCCATACTCATGACCGCTGCCGATATTAAACAGAAGCTTACCATTAAAACCGGCATACGCATTATAACAGTAAAAGGTACAGACCTGCTTTTCAACGGCAAAAATATATTTCTCAGGGGGATATGCAAACACGAGGATGACCCGTATATCGGCCCCGTACAGACAAAAAAGGTCATCTCAAGGGACCTTAACCTGATCAGGAAAATGAACGCAAATTACATCAGGCTTGCACATTATCCTCATCATCCCGATGAACTTCGTGCAGCACGTGACATGGGCTTTCTGCTCAGCGAGGAAATACCCCTCTACCAGGCAGGTGCCGGTTTTACCGCCTGGTTCGAAGAAAAAAAGGGACTTAGACTTTTTCCTGCAAAGCTGTTCGGCCTGAAGCAGATGCATAACCATGAACTGATGATGAATTCTGCCAGGCAGCTTGTAGAAATGATTGAACGTGATCGAAACAATCCATCCATCATCATGTGGAGTATCGCAAACGAAACCTATGACCTGTTTGAAAGCGGCGGAAAGCTTTATAAATGGCTTCGGGACATATGCAGGCAGTTTGATCCCAGCCGCCCTGTCACCATGGCTGAACTCACCTATGACATTCCCATATTTGATAAGAACAGGCGCGGTATGAAACACATGGATGTGATCTCAATCAACTCCTACTACGGCTGGTATTATAGTAAAACATCACAGCTGGAGAAAATGATAGAAGATGTACATCAGCGGTTCCCGGACAAACCTGTTATACTTTCCGAGTTCGGTGCCGATGCCGGTCCGGGAAGATCTGATAGTGACGGCACATGGAAGGCAGAACGGGTCGACTATGGAAAAACTTACTCCGAGGAATACCAGGAAAAGGTGATCACCGATTACTGGAACACCGTGAAGGACAAGTCATGGATAACAGGTATATCACCCTGGGTTTTCTCTGACTTCTATAATACCTGGTTCCCTAACAACCCCATTCCTAACTTCAACCTCAAGGGGATAACTTCCAGTGACAGAAAACCCAAGAAAGCCTATTATGCCATGAAAGAGATATATTCCAGCATCAAGAAATAAGCCGACATGAACGCAGGAGGATAATGCTCATGGAGCGTACATTCGATTTCACAAAATTCCAGGAAAAGATATTTCCCGCATGGATTCAGCAATTTGTCTCCGGTGACAGAACAGGAGAGTATTCATATAAAATTGGCGGACCAACAAGCTGTTACGGTACCACCGATATGCTCATCAGCAGGTACATCATGGATGAACTTGACCTTAACGAATCGGAGAAGGACCGGTGGGCCTCGGTGATAAACCAGTTCCATGATGAGAAAACCAGCTGGTACAGAAAAAAGTATACCATGCATCACCGGGAACACACCACCGCGTATGCAGTTGCAGCCCTACACCTCATGGACCGTAAACCCCTGCAGGAATTGAAATGGAAAGACCCCATTCTGAAAGATGAGAAATCCATGGAGAAGTGGATCGAGAAGGTAAACTGGTCAATTATATGGCCGGGCTCACATATAGTATCAGGTGTGCCGGCAGTGCTTGCCATGACCAAAGAGGGTACTGATGAATTCTATAACTGGTATTTCAACTGGCTTGATGAGACAGCCGATCCCGATTCCGGTTTCTGGTGCAGGGGGCTGGTTCACAAACTTGGTATGATCAGCAAGCCCACCAAGCACGAGATGGGTGGTGCTTTTCATATGTACTACGTGTACGAGTACTTTAACAGGAAATGGAAATACCCGGAGAAGATCGTAGACCATACACTGAGACTTCAGCATGAAAATGGTCTATGGGACAAGGACGTCACCTACTGCATTGACCTGGACGGTATTTACTGCCTTACCAGGTCATCCAGGAATGCAGGCGGATACAGGGATAAGAACATTCTTGAAGCAGTAATAAAATACCTGGCAGAAGCAGAAAGAATTCTGAACAACGAGGATTTCTTCTTCGCAAAATATACTAATTCTCATGTTCTTACCGGGGCACTAGCCGCCATAGCAGAATGTCAGAAATTCTATCCACACCTGGTAAAGACCACAAGGCCCTGGAAACAATCACTTGATAAGGCATGTTTCATTTAATTATCGTATCACATTACAAAAGGAGAACATGATGACCACATCCGAAAAACTGAATAAATACTTTATACCCACTGGAATGAAATTCGGCTACGGGGTGGGCGATCTTGCTTTTAATATCCTGATCAACGCAACGTCGTTATACCTGCTTTATTTCTTCACTGACGTGTTTATTATTGGCGCAGCTTCTGCCGGTCTCATTTTCCTGTTGTCCAAGCTATGGAATGCCGCAATAGATCCTTTTATCGGTTTCATGATAGACCGTACAAACACCAGGTGGGGAAAGAAACGGCCATACATGCTGTTTGGTGCTGTCCCCCTTGCCATATGCTTTTACCTTATCTTCGCCAACCCGGAACTTTCAGCAGGCATGCGTTTCGTATATGGTTTGGCCACGTTCTTACTGTTCAACTCCGTGTTTGCCATTGTGAACGTACCTTATGCCGCCCTCACCGCCTCCATGACGCTTGACACTAACGAGCGTTCAGCCCTTACCGGCTTCAGGATGTCCTTCGCCATAGTGGGTACCCTGGTTGCCGCTGGTGCCACCAAGCCGCTGGTGGGGCTGTTCCCGGACGAGGCTTCCGGTTTCAAATTCGTTGGTATTCTCTTTGGCATTATAGCTGCAATCATTATCATCATATCTTTTGCAACGGTAAAAGAAAGGGTGCAACCTGCTGACGAGCGGGAAGAGCACAGCTTTGGCAGTAACATGAAAGCAATGCTTAAGAATCCACCATTTATTCTGCTTGTCCTTTCATTTTTTGTGACTGCCGTAGCTATTTATGCAACCGCTTCTACGGTTAATTATTTTTTCAAGTATAACCTCCAACGGGAAGAACTGATACCCTATGCCTTTCTGGCCCTGTTCGCCACTGCCATACTGGCAATCCCGGTATGGGTGTATGTCTCAAAGAAGACCAGCAAAAAGACTTCTTTCATAGCCGGTTTACTCATCTTTTCACTCAGCCTGCTTTTAATATACCTGCTTCCAGACCTTACCCCTGTCATGTTGATATTTCTACTTTGCTTTGCAGGCATAGGCATGGCCACCTATTTCCTTTTTCCCTGGGCCATGGTCCCCGATACGGTTGAATATTCTGAATGGAAAACCGGGATACGACAGGAAGGATTTCTATATGGATTTTTTGTCTTCGGTCTGAAACTGTCGCAGGCCTTTGCCGGCTTTGTTGCAGGATTCGCGCTGGATTCTTTTGGTTATATTCCCAATACTATACAATCCGCAACTACATTATCAGGTATCCGTTCACTTATGACCATTATACCATGCGGACTTATACTGTTTGGTATTTTGTTTCTTGTTTTTTACCCAATAAACGCGCAGATGCATGCAAAAATGCTTGGTGAAATTGACACAAGGCAGAAAAACGATATATAATCAAGATGAGGGATATCTAGTTGCGTATACTTGAAAAAACAGCAAAAGCCATAGCAGACAGTCATTACGAAAATGTTCCAGGAGAAATTACCCTGTTCATGTCTTCCATAGCAGAATCAGGACAATCTATTGCGGCCATGGTTGAAATGGACAACACAAGGTATATCATGATCACCGGCAATGGTGCGCTTTTAGATGAGATGAAGGGAACTCCCGGCAACGGCTACCTGCTCTGTCCCCTTTCCACTCATAATCGACTTGTATTAAACCGTCACTTTCCCTTTACCTGTCCGGTTGCTCGCGGTAGAACCGGTGCTTCAATCGGACTTGGTGACCGTCTCGGCATTGCCACCCCCGGTCATATAAAAGCTGTTCAGAACAGGGATGTCTTTCCCGTTTTTGCCCAGCAGAGTATACGTGAACTTAATCTTACCGGTAGAACATACACAGATGTGCTTGATGATGCGGCATTTGCCGTCTTCCAGGAAGGTTACAAAAAAGGCTACGGGGCGGACGCGGATCACCTGAAGGATGTGGATGATATTAAATCCGCTATTGATCTTGGTTTCAGCATGATTACCCTTGATTGTTCTGATCATATAAACCAGGACGTGTCCTGGAGAGATGCCTCTTCCACAAACAGGCTGTATAAGCAGGTACCCGATGATCTTCGCCATGTATATGAAAGGAGGTACCTTGATAAAACCTTTGAAGTGGGTAATGGCAGCCTGACCTATACCGGTAATGACCTTGCAGGTGTTGTGTTAACATATCACAGGGCCCTTCAATTTATCATACAGGTGTACGAACAGTACATTAAGGATACACATGGTACCATTGATTTCGAGATATCAATTGATGAAACACAGACTCCAACCACTCCACTGGCCCACTATCTAATAGCAAATGAACTATGCCTGGCTAAGGTTGCATGCACAAGTCTTGCACCCCGTTTCTGTGGTGAATTTCAGAAGGGTATTGACTACATGGGAGACATCAGGCAGTTTGAATCAGATCTTACCATACACGCGGCAATCGCCGATCATTTTGGTTACAGGTTAAGCATACACTCGGGAAGTGATAAGTTCAGCGTATTCCCATTAATCGGCAGTTATACTTCGGGTAGATTTCACGTTAAAACTGCAGGCACCAACTGGCTGGAAGCGGTTCGGGTTATAGCTTCAAAAAATCCCTCTCTGTACAGGGAAATGCATCAATACGCACTTGATAATTTTCATGAAGCGGTAAAGTACTATCATGTTGGCACCAAAATTGAAGACATTGCACCCCTTGATACAATGAAAGATAGTGCACTCGTTGATTACATGAATGATCCGAATGCCCGTCAGCTTATGCATATTACCTATGGTATATTATTACAATCGAAAAATGATACAGGCGAATACTTGTTCAGAGACAGGATATTCCAAACCCTGACAGGCAATTATGTGGACTACAAGATTAATCTTATGAATCACATTGGAAAGCATTTAGAACTTCTTGGGATTCAGTAAATAACAAGTTGATCTATTGTAAGGGAAATATTATCTTTATCCCCGATTCTTGTAACTTATCAGTATCAATGGTGCCTTTAAGCTGATCAACAAGTATCCAGATAAATGAGATTACGAAATAGATTACAACAATTTTCGTGGATGATGATACGGGTGTAATGCCAGAAAGATCTTTTCTCATCAAACTCTTTCCTTCTCTTTTTGTTAAATAAATATCATGAACAGTAAACACTGGCAATTACTTTACAAAAAAATACCCGAATGAATAGTATATTTCATGACGTTGAAACTTATTAAATACTATTGCTAAGGGACCGGCTACAATGATGGACACGATAATACCATTTCTCATAATACTATTACTGTTGCCGTTAGTATACGTTTATATGAGAAAAAGAAAACGTGTATGGACACAAGTATTACATGAATCTATTCAATACCACAGGTATCACCTGATAATGGCAAGAGAGAACCAGCTATTATCATCTAAGTCACGTGAAATTTCCCGGGGAATGCTTTATGTCATTGACCGTCAACTGAAGAATGATTTCAACCGTAAGCAGGTTAATCTGAAGGGCTTTTTGAAATCAATAATCGGTGCGGGAACCTCCCTGCAGCTTAGTGCCGAAATCCATTACCAGATTATGAGATTTCATTACGATATTGACGAAATAATCATCAGGCTTTATATTACTTTCAGCAGTACACTTTATCGTTTATTTTTTCTTAATTCCATATTGTTACCGCTGAGCATTTTTTTTATGGATATATTCTACCTGGCTTCTCTAATAAGCAGGCGAGAATCCGGTCCTTTAAGCCTGTTCAGGGATATTATTAAACAGATTCAAAATGATAAGATATGTCAATAACCTGTGAATAATGGCTATTTAGTAATATAATACTAATTAAACATTACTCCGAAATCTTTCAACTCTACAGGGTCCATTACATCCAATGTATACTGTGGTAAGGCGTCTGCCATCGGAACCCCGATAATATTCATTCCATTTACACCCGTCATTAGTCCTGACATCCCGTCATACAGAAGTTCAATCGCTTTTCTCCCAAAACGCTGCCCGAGGTTTATATCGAAGGCGTTTGGCTTTAAACCTCTTAACGAAAAGCCAATGTTGGTCTGACGTATACTGCTTATGGGGCACCCAAGACCATTTGAAAGAAAACGCTGAATGATAATGCCTGCACCGCCAAGTTTCACATTGCCATGCTCATCATATTCAGGTTTTTCTGTAAGCATTGCTTTTAACACGGTGTCATCACACCTATCAGAAATCGCATTCCTGTAAATCGGGTCAGACGTATTAATATTGATACCTTCTGATACAATAACATTTGCAAATCCCTTATCCTTTTTTAACGCATCCACCCTGTCTATGAGTGCCTGTAATTCAAATATCTTTTCAGGTACAAGTATTATATCCGCGTTAATGGCGATCCCGGTTAGAAAAGCAAGCCATCCTGCCTTACGACCCATTATTTCATTTACCGACACCCGGGCATGAGTTTCAGCAGATACCGAGGTACTCATAAAAGCTTCCCTGGCAAAATCTATTGCTGTATTTGCACCCAGCATCCACTCTGTGCAGCTTATATCATTATCAATACTTTTAGGAATTGCTATTATCGGTATACCTGTTTCATGAATACCAAGTGCAGATTTTACAGTATCATTGCCTCCGGTTGCAATTATGGCATCGATATTTAATTTTTTTAAATTGTTCTTTATCTTTTCCGGGGCCCACGATACGTTTTCATCACTGAACGGTGCAAATCGGGATGAACCAAGTATTGTACTTGGTGCATGAAATATTTTACCGGCATCATTTATGTCCATTTCCAGGCAGTAATCTTCTATAGTATCAGCAGCAAGTCCCTCAAATGCATGTTTTATTCCTATAAAGCGGGCATTGTATTTATTCATACCGTGAAGTATTGCCCGTGAAATAGCAGAATTTATTCCTGCCGAGTCTCCACCACCTGTCACAAACGCAATATTCATTACATCCTCCATTTTGCAAAATTACAGAGTACTATATATCGATATCGACATATATTGTAAACTACTTTTTAATATTGAAAGTGAGTGAGTAATCACTCTATGTTCAATATGTTTTTTGTCAACTACTATTGAATTGTAATACTAATGTATTTTTTTACAATCACTTGAAATTTACTCAATATTTTATTACTTAAAGGTATTCATATAACAGGCGAGTAACATCAGTGAAAAAACTTTATATTTTAAAAGCTGGTACATCGTTAGCCCGGGTAATAAGATCTGAAGGAGATTTTGAAAAGCTGATCATTAACAAATCAGGTATACCGGGTTTAAGTTGCGAAATAATTTCAAACTTTTCTTATTATCATTACCGTATACCACCAGATGCTGGTGGATTTATTATTACCGGATCACACTCCATGGTAACAGATACAAATCATTGGATTATTCAACTATCAGGTATGATAAGAGAAATACTGAATTCAGGTGTTCCCCTACTTGGAATTTGTTTTGGTCATCAGCTTATTTCAACCTTAATGGGAGGTGAAGTCGATACCATTGATTCGGGGATGGAAATCGGTACTGTAAATATACGAAAAACATCTGAAGCAAATGATGATGTATTATTCAAACATATGCCAAATTCATTTCATGCCTTCGCATCTCACACACAGACAATTACATCACTTCCCGGAAATGCCAGGTGCCTTGCAGGTAATATTATTGAAAAGAACCATGCAGTATGTTATGAAACCGGCAGGGTCTGGGGTGTCCAATTTCATCCCGAATTTACTAATAATGTTATGAAAGAATACATACACCACTTTCACAATAATATTATCTCTTCAGGAGGGAATCCGCATCGAATTCTAAACAGTTTAAAGCCTGATACTCATGGAGAACTTTTACTCAGCGAGTTCTGTAAATTATGCCAGGTTATTTGAATTTAATCTAAACCTTCTCTCTTTTTACTTGCAATGTCTTCTTTTCGACTATACACTTCTTACATTCAGTTTTAAAATTGGAGTTAGGAATGCAATTTAATCCAAACGTTGACAGGTTTCATAAATACGATATTATACTTTTATGCGGTCTATATGGATCGGGAAAGACTGAATTTGCAATAATGAACTTCAAGGAACAAGAACGATATCGCGTAAGCAGAACCGAACTCAGAAAATTGATGTACGAAATGACAAATTTTGGAGAAAAATTTTCTTCATCGTCTTTTAATGAAGAGGATGATGTTCTGGTCAAACATGTTGAGAGAAAAATACTCGAGCACTTTCTTCATAATAAGAGAAAGGTTTTAATTATTAATACGTTTATGACTAAAAAATCCCGGCAAAGGTTTGTAAAACTTGCAGGGGATATGAACAGAACCATTGGAGCAATATTTCTTGATATTCCCCTTGATAAATGTATAGAACAAAGCGAAAGCAGAGCAGCTCACGTCCCCCCTAATGTTATTAAAGTATTACATGCACGTAAAGAATTGCCTGCAAAGTCAGAAGGCTTTGATGATGTGTTGATAATTGACGATTTTGAAATATAAATAACCCCCAAAGTTTATATTTAATTTATTCCAGCTTGATATAATCTGAATGTAAGCACATTATCATTTTTTTCATGGAAGAAAAACTATATATAATTGATATCACAAGCCCCTTTTTTGTTCATCATCCCGAAGGTTTGATAAACTGGTCTAAGATACCCTATTCAAGCCTTGAACAGTATTTTTTATATAACACACAGGCTAAAGTTGATATTGAAGTAAATATCATAAAATATCTCAAAAAAGTAAAATCACTGGGTTATAACGCCCTAAGTATGGACGAACTCAGCAGGCTGGTTGTATTTCCGTTTTATCCCAAAAGTCTTAAAAAGAAGATGTCAATCTATTCAGAATACTACAGGTACCTGTTTAAAATTGCAAAAAAACTCGGTTTCAAAATTTTAATAACAACTGATGTAATGTTTTTTAACCGTGCTATCGAACAATACGTGCGTAACAGTGTTACCTCAATGATAGAACTTATGAAGACCGCCGTTGTTCAGTTATTCAGCGAATATAATGATATCCATGGCATAATATTCAGAATCGGCGAGTCAGATGGAGTTGATGTACAGGGTGATTTCACCAGCAATATTGTGTTAAAAACTCCCGAGGACGCAAACTTATTTATTAAGGAACTTCTCCCGCTGTTTATTGAACTTAGAAAACTTTTCATTTTCCGAACATGGACCATTGGTGCATATAAATGCGGTGACCTGATGTGGAATGAGAAAACATATGATAAAGTCTTCAGGGACATATCAAGTGATGATGATAATTTTATAATCTCAATGAAGTATGGTAATTGCGATTTTTTCAGATTTCAATCACTCAATCCCCTGTTTCACAGGGATTCAATAAAAAAGATTGTCGAGCTCCAAACAAGGAGGGAATACGAAGGTTTCGGCGAATTCCCTTCTTTTACCGGCTGGGATTATAAAGAATACCACGATGAATTATTGACCGTAGAAAGCTTTGCCGGAATTCAGGTATGGTGTCAGACCGGGGGATGGTCACGATTCAGGAATTTTACTTTTCTTGAAAATACTTCTTACTGGAATGAACTTAATACATTTGTCACAATAAAAATATTCAGGAATAACATGACTGTTGAAGAAGCACTGGCTTCATTTCATGGCAGGGAAAAACTTGATACTTTAAAGCATTTTCTTAGACTCTCAGAAAAAACAATTAATACCATCCTTTATGATCAGAAATATGCTGAAATGAACCTGTTTTTTAATCGTGTAAGAATTCCGCCATTGCTTCATATTTCATGGGACAATGTGACGATTACTGACAGCATGTTTCACTTTTACAGGGTTTTTGTAAAAAAACGCGAAAAATCAGTTAATGATGCATATGAGACTTTAGAAGATATTAATACGATGAAAGAGCTTGCTGATCAACTGCAGGTACCATACAATTACAATTTTCATTATGATACATTCAGACTTTTCGCCATCAGCAGAGATTTACTATATTCTAAAAAAGCTTATGATACTACATTGATCAATCGACTATATGAACTCCTTGGAGAATACGAGGCGGAATATCCACTGAAATACAGATTCTATGTAAACCTGAGTAGTGATAGTAAACTGTTATCATCATTTTTTGCCCGTTTAGCCATCCGCATCCTGGTTCGAAAAAGGAAAAAATATCGCCTTGTAGATTACCTTCTTTTTAACAGGGCAACTTCTTCTATATACCTGCTTCTTTTTTACATAGTAAAAGATAAACTGCCCAAATTTGTAAATAAACAGGGAATGCCGGTCCAGTCATTGTTTAGTTAACCAGTTATTCAACTATTCGTGTCCTCTTTATCTTGTTCTTGGGAACTGTTACAGTGCCGGTGGTTGTCAGTATTTTAAAGTTTTTTCCACGTGAAAGTATAACACCTCGATGTATCTTGCCACTGTAAAGGGTTATCTCATCAATCCTGTCATAACGTTCTTTTATTTCGGACAGGGTTTTGGGTGCCATTTTTTTCTCTATTTCATTTATTTTCTGGTCGATTTCTTCATTCCGTTCTTTTATACTTTCTTCTAAAATTACACCTTTTTCGTTTTTCAGTTCTCCTCTTGATTTAATAAAATCTATTGATTCAACTTTTTCTAACTCAAGCTTTTCAATTTCTGATGTGTTTCGGCTTTGCAGTGAATCTGTAATTACAATTGCATCTCCACTTTCTGCAATCTTGCTTTCTTTCTTTTCAATCCTGGTTACCTCAACTCTACCTTTTGATACAGCTACAATATTATTTCCAGGGTAGTAACTAACACTAAATGTTGTACCCCTGACTGCTGCCAGTGAAGTTTCTGTTCTAATATTAAATTCATTATCTTTGCGTAATTTTTTGACTTTCGAAAGAATTTCCCCTTTTTCAAGGTACAATGTATCAATACCATCATCGAATAATTTTTCAACCCTGATAGTAGTATTATCCAAAATCTTCACGATTGCCGTATTCCCCACCTGTACCGCACATTGTGAATTATCACCGGTTTTAACATATGTACCGATTGCCAGTGTATCACCCCTGGCAACATCATTTTTAATACCTTCATTGTTAAGGGTCTGTACATTCCCCACTGAAAATATAACTGTGGCATTCTGCAAAATATTTTTATCCGGGCCACAACCAATTATCAAAATTATAATTGCGATTATTAGCAATACCCTGTTGATCTTCATTGGATTAACTCCTTTAACATTGTATTATTGTGTGCAAATACTATACATATTTTTAAATAAGTTCAAGGATAAAAATTACGCTACACCTGAACGACTATCAATTACCTGCCGAATTCTTTTATGTTCTGTTCTGTTTAGATTATATTTCAAAAATATTGCGATTGCTAACATGTAAAAAAACAGTGGGAAAAAAGCATACATTGAGCGCATAGCTAACCTGGTAACACCTGATTGCATGGTGTTTGGATGGAATCCGGCCAATTCAAGTATAAATCCTGTAAGAAAAAGTGTAATACCCAGTCCCGTTTTAAATATAAAGAAATATATTGAAAAATATGACCCCTCTTTTCTTTGCCCTGTCACATATTCATCGTAATCCACTATATCCGCCAGTATTGAAAATCCAATTGTCATCGCACATCCAGCCCCAGTTCCAAGAATAGCAGCCAGGATATACATTACATCGGAGTTTTGAGGACCGATCAAATACGTTGATCCGAAACCGAAACCCATAATAAAAAACGAAACTATACGAATAGTTTTTTTTTCGAAAAAATCAGCAAGCTTAACCCACAGAGGGGTGGATATGGTGGCCATGCACATGAAAACTGCTATATAATAAGGTGTTTTTTCAGGAGTACCTAATATATATTCCGCGAAATATACAGTCAAAATACTCATAACAGCTACACCAAGACTATCTATAAAACATACCAGTATTACAAGCCTCGCATGCCTGTTTTTCCAAACATCCGCGAATGCCTGCAGCGGTCTTGTGGCCGCCCTGCCCTGGTAATCAGGTCTTTCCCTTATATACATCACCATAACAGTTATCATTATAACAGTTGCAATTGTTATGGCTGTCATAACATTTATCGCGGTACCTCTTGGATCCTGTGATGTTATCATCAGGTACATACCTCCAAGACCAATAAACTGTCCAAGATTCATGAAAATATTATAAAAACCATACAACCTGTTACGTTCCCTGTAATTCGTGCTCAGTTCAGCTCCAAGTGCTAGTTCCGGCACCACGAACATGGTGATTCCTATAAAGATACCGAATATGCATATTGTCATCCAGGCTGTAAGTGATACTCCATAAAAGGAACGCGGAGGACTCCATACTGCTATGGAGAATATCGACAGGGGAATGACAGATGCCAGCATCCACGATCTTCTACGTCCTAACCTGGATATTGTTTTATCTCCCAGGTAACCGAATAATGGAGAAGATATAGCTTCTACCATCCTTGATAATCCAAAGACAACACCCATCACAACAGGTGTAATCATCAGAACATCGGTAGAGAATTTCATCAGGTAGGTGTTAACCAGTATCAGCATGCATCCAAGGCCCAGCATTGGCATGCCATACAGAAGTAAAGTACCTATGGTTAAACCGCGTGGAGTGTCCAGTGTAGTTTTATTATTCATTTCACCAGGTATATACCTGCAAGGAGAAAGGCAAAATAACTTTTAGTTTTTACCAGGGGACTATCTTCAAATACCGCTCGTTTTAAATAATCATATCGAACAACTGGTATAAAGATAAAATTTCCAATTCTTCTTTCCAACACCATGCAAAGTTGAACACCTGAGTATCCACCAACTGCGTCGTACTCTGCTCTTTCATTGGTGGCATATTCCCTGTCAACTGAATAAAAATAATCATGATACCCGTTATCGGCGAACATGGCGGCAGCGGATAGATCTGCACCAATACCAAGTGTGTATTTGTTTGGATTAATTCGATAATTTATATATGGCACAGACCACCAACCTACCTGATCTACACTGGTAAAATTTGTGGAGAATACCCTTCTAAATGGAGATTCAAGAGTTACCCTGTGTATGTTATTATCTGATTCCCATAATTTAAGAATCAGCATTGGACCGATCTCAAACAGGTAATCAAGATCAGGCATATCTTCTCTTGCCGCGTTCTCGGTACTGTCAACAGACAAACCGGCCATCACACTTATTTTCAAAGAAAAATAATTGTTCTCAAATATCGTACCTCGAACATATGAAGGTTCCGCTTCAACATGTTTACTTTCATAACAAAAGTATGGAAACGGTATAACCTTGTTCATGTACTGATTCGAGCCTCTATAATGGTTCATCCTGAGAAAGAGTAGTGATGGCCCCCATTCAAATGAAGTAGAATCATGTTCTTTAATTTCATTTTCAGGATAGTTAACTCCCGCCGCAAAAACTAAAGTTAAACAAGAAACGGATATGCAGGAAATCAAGAAGAGGTAAATTACTATACGTTTCAACAAAAATACCTTTTTAATATCAGATTAGCGTTAGGAACGTCATCACTTTTTTAACTATTTTTTACCAGAATTTTTTTTAAAAAAATATCTATGAAATGCTTGCGGTTATACATTCATATTGATAATATTATTTCATAATGAAATTAAAAAAGAAAATTACCAAGGATTTTTCATCTATACCAGCAGGTGAACTGTATGAATCTCCTGTGTATGCCCTGCATGGCATAAGTGACAGGAATGCGTTATCCCTTTACAAGGCTTTCCACGTAGACACCATCGAAGACCTTGCCAATTTAAAGTACTTCCAATGGGCACGGGAAATATGCAGTCTTGCAGACTCAGGTGCTCACTCAATCGACGATGAATACTTTTCTGACAAGCTGATTAAAAAATACAGGAAGCTCCCTCCCTCTGAGCTTGCAGACTCTCCCATAAATGCACTGTATGGATTGAGCAGGAAAAACGCCAAATTGCTGAATAAATCATTGAACCTGCATACAATAAGGGATCTATCAACTTTGAAATACATCACCTGGGCAAGAAGTATTGATTACAAGCACAGGTTAGTACGTGACTATGAAGAAAAACCGCTTTATGACATTGCCCATGCTCCTGTTCATGCCATGCAGGGAATAAGCAACAAAAAGACAAAAATACTCGAAGACAAGCTGAACATTAATACCATTAAAGATCTTGCTGAATACAGGTATGCTAAAATAGCACATGAAATATGCAGATTTGAAAAATCTCCAGACGAATACAATCCGATTGAGTATGAATCAAACTTCACCGCCCGGTTTAATGATAAATCTTTAAAACAAATCCTTCGTTCACCTGTGACAGCTTTTCGCGGTCTCGGTAAAGCTGAGGCATCTGCACTTTCTGACTCATTAGGTATTAAAAATATTAAAAATCTTGGATCTCAAAAATATATTGTCTGGGCCCGCGACATCATTGATCTTTACAATGCCGAGATGAAGTTGACTGCTCCTTCTCAGGAAAAACCCCAAAAAAAATATATTTTCAAACCTGTAGCTGCTATCGTTTTCTTAATAATTGCCCTTATAGCAGGATTGGCAATATTCATGTATAATAAGACAATACCAGGTGAAAACAGTAAAACACCATTGAGCACAGATTCATCGGGAACTCATACACCAACTGTCAATAAAACAACCAGTGAGATGCCAGGTTCAATACAGGATTCACAAGAAAATGATTATATTAAATACCGTATTCAGAAAGGTGATACCCTTGTTATTATAAGCCAGAAGATATACGGCAGCTATGAAAGATGGCCCGAGATCTACAGGCTTAACAAGGACATCATTGACCATCCGGCAAGAATTTTTCCCGGTCATACCATTAAACTCCCGCCTAAATAGTAAAAACGCATTTGCTATTTTGTTAAAAAAATATTATTGACTAAAAATAATTTATTATACCTTGTGATCACATTATTCTCAAGGACATATTCATATTGATTAAATAACAATTTAAGCCGAAGATATCTTAAAGAAAACATAAACAATATATGAAAAATATAATTATCAAATTTTTAAGTATTTCAATCATTTTGACCCTGTTTCATAATGTATATAGTGAAGAGGCTAATCATTCATCAATATACAAACTTTTATTTAATGATTATAACATTATCCTGAAAAAAAATTCATGGAACACCACTATTGATGGTAATGACTTCTTTGCGTATCGTTACAATAATGGATACCGTGAAATCATTATCAATATTTCATCAGAAACAAAAAATAATATTGTAGAACATAAGATAACAGTAACTGATAATAAATCCGTTTCAAAACGATCTTTCAAGTTTCTTGATTCTGAAAACAATCCTGAAAACCTTAGAAAAATTATTCTGCCATATCTTATACAGATCCAGCATGAACCGTATAAACCAGTCCCTGAAAAAATGTATACTGCATCAGCTTTTATTGGTTATCATCAGTTTCATGACAGGTATATCTGTCCCCGTAAACCTGAAGGTTCACTAATACTGGGATTTAACCTGGTTTACAACCCTTCCCGTTTCTCTACGCTGCCAACAGAACAACTGGCTACCGGCGATTATTTATCATTTTTCGCCTATATTAGTGCCAACAGTCGAATACGTGAACACACTTATGATATTCATTATCTACTAACTGGAACAAAAAATCGTTCTTCAAATTCTTCTGATGGTTCAATAGAAATCTCCGGAATATTTATGGGGCTGGAATATTTTAGACCAGAAGCAAATTTCGATGATTTCACATGGGATGAAGATGTATATGAACACCATCCCCATATACAATACTTCGTGTTTCGAACCATCGCATGGGAGTACATATATGAAAAGAATGCCGGTGTAGTACAGGCATTCAACTTCATGGCTGGTTGTGGTCCTTCTGTAAATTCTTCGTTGAATGCAACGAATATTAGCGAAGAAGAAGAGGATGAGCTTAGCCCAATATTCAGATCAAATTTTTATGGGGACCGACGGCAAAACTTTTATTACAGCGTAAGCGTTCCGTTAAAAATTGGATTGACTCTTTCGCTTACAAATTCTATTAATGTTGAAACTGAATGGAAATCATACATTTTTTTCTCAATTGAAGGAGAAGACGCGTTCGATCTTCTGAATATAATCCGGATATCCCCTGCGTATCGTTTAACAGAATCTTTAAGCGCGAATTTCTCCTGGGAGTACTGGCATGTACACAGCATGCTTGAAAATGAATATAAGAATAATCACTGGAACAGGCTTATATTAGCAATGCATTATAATATAATCTGATTCAAACAGGTTTCTAATACTATGAGAAATACAACTGCATTAACGTGTATACTTAATAAAATAATAACTACAGTAATTATACTGTGCGCATGTATTAATGTGTATGCAGATACTGATTCCGGTGACGGGTATAAGGGTATCCTTCTTTTCGATAGTGACATGTCTCATTCAATTCTTGGTGATATTTACGAAAATAATATACTAAATATTTTCGGACTTCCTGTACTCTATTCACATCCGGGTAAATCCCATGATATGAACACTGATGGCATCATTATAACAGCAAGCGAATTGCAGGAAGATGGTATAAAATCAATTAAGTTCACACTCAATACGGCCCTGAACAAAAACCGTTCACTTCAGATTGTATGGTCTCTTCCGGAAAATGCGGATAATTCTGACCTTTACCGGGTATCACTTCAAAATGCCGTGGCCGGTGCAATATATAGTAAGAAACGTGATATACACAGCGGCATAATGAATCTATATACTTCTTCAGATAAAATTAAAAATTTTACTGTTGAATATACTGATGACGAATCCACTGAAATTAGCGGGTATACACTTGATGTATCTACCACCCCGGTAAATGGTGGTAAATTCTGGCGCACCCTTGGTGAAATAACCGCTCTTAACGTAATCGGTGAAATTGATTATTACATGAAGCTTGACTCCAATACCGATGACTGGGAATACCAGCCTACATTCCAGGGTTTTTCTCAAAAAGTTGCAGATGGACCAGAATTCGATGCTAATAATTTCAGCACAAATGTTGCGGGTCATATATATTCGGGTAGTCTTTATTATACATCAGCAAGGAGTAACGGTTACAGTTTTTTTGAATCTTCTCTTTTTGCCCTGGGTGGAAGCCTTATGTGGGAATATTTCGGTGAGTACAAGGAGCGGGCTTCTACGAATGATATGATTTTTACCACAATGGGTGGTGCGTTGCTTGGTGAATCGCTTACTCAAACAAGTCTTTTCGTAGAACGTTCATTCAGGCAGAGTATGGGGCGTGATGTTCTTGTATTTTTGCTAAACCCGATGAGGGTGGTTAATCAGTATCTTGACAGCAGATCAGGCAGCTCTTACAGGGTACGAATCAATATTTTACCACCTGCGAGAGAAGACATTCTTCATATGGCCAGAAAATAATCCAATAAAAAAAAGTATTATTCATGTTTTACCCTTACGGTAATACCTTGCCGGGATAGCACAACTACACGTTCTCCCTTTTCGGCAATTCCATTCTCATCAAGAACAGCACGCCATAATTCTCCACCTATTCGTACATAGCCTTCAGGATCAAGTTTTCGAGTAACTGTTCCCTTCTTTCCTTTCAAACCGTGTATTTTAGTTTCACTACTTGTGTCATATGATCTCCAGGTAAAGGGAAACATTAAAATATCTTTGATAATCCAGACCAGGAATACTATCCAGAATATTTTCCATTCAAAACCGATATAATGCTGTACCATCAACATAAAACTCACAAGAATTACAGTTCCTGGTAATTGGAAAAGTATATATCGAATGTACACTTGTGTTGGTATGTTTTTAATAAATTTAATTATATCACCTGGTAATTATTATTCTGGAATATGAAATTTTAGCTCATATTCATTTTCCGTAAAGTATTATATTATTATAAAGTTTCATATTACACTTTAATTCGCTGCACAGCAGCAAAAGAAACAACGCTCAGGCATGCCCCCGCGATGAAGGGGATCCTGTAATCCACCATCCATAAAAGTCCCCCGAAAGCGGGGATCACTACAGCGGCAATGTGGTTGATGGTGAAACCAACCGCCATACTGGGAGCAATATCTGCAGGATCAGCTATTTTCTGAAAGAAGGTACGTATAGCTATTGCAAAATTGAAAAAGACATGATCAAGTACATAAAGTACACCTACCACAATAGCAGAATCGGTGAAGGCATATGCGATAAAGATAAACACCAGGCTGAAGTATTCCAGGCTCAACACCTTTCGTTCACCAAACCTGATTATGGCTTTCCCAATCATTGGCGCCAGGAAATAATTTACAACGTTATTTACAACAAAAAGAATGGTGACCATCTGGATTGAATAATTGAATACCTTCACCATAAGGAAGACCGCGAAGGCCACGAATATCTGCCGCCGGGCTCCTGCCAAAAATGTGAGAAAATAGAAGAGCCAGTACTTTTTACTGAAGATCATCTTCTTATGCTGCGGAACGATATCCACGCTTGTGGGATCTTTACGTAATGCCCAGATACCGGCACCGCCAACCATGACACCGATCAATACGTACATCTGTGTATAGGTCATGAAATTACTTATCAAAAGTATAGTTACCCCTATCCCGATGTTAGCAGCAGATGAAAGGCTCTTTAATTTGCCAAACACCCACGGGGCAGTGGCTTTGTCAAAATACTGAAGTGTCAGCGACTGGTTGGTAGTTTCGAAGTAATGGAAACCGAAACTCATTATAAGAGTTGTCACTATGAGGCCGGCAAAATTGGGAAAAAGCCCGGTACAGGTAACCCCTCCTGCCAGGATAAGTACCGATACCGCTGAAAGCCTGTGCTCTCTTATAATAAGCATCACGTATATGGCAAGCAGGGTAAGAAAACCAGGTACTTCACGTATACCCTGGATAATACCAATGTGAAAACCTTCCAGGTGGGCCTGCTCAACTGCAAAGTTATTGAACAGGGTGCGCCATCCCTGTAATCCAATAACAGAAGCAATAGTGAGTACCATGAGGTACCTGAACATGGGATTACGAAGCGTTTTTTCCATCTGTTCTTATTCAGTTACAGCAAGATTCATAAGGTCCTGGGCAGAGGATGCAATCTCTTTCGAAGTACCGGACAACTGTTGTGATCCGCTTGCGATTTGTTGTGTAGTATCGTTTATTGTGGAAATACTCTTTACTACTTCATCAAGGGCATTTTTTTGTTCCCTTGTGGCGTTAAGAATATTATTCGACTCAAGAACTACATTTTCCAGGGCTTTGCGAACATCTACATTAAGAGCGAGGTCTTCCCTTGAATACTCAACTACACTGTCTATTTTTGAACTGAGTGATTCAATATAGGTAACCATCTGGTTAAGTGATTCTATGAATATCTCAAGCTGTCCATATGCCCGGGATATTTCCTGGTTGCTTGAATTGAACATGTCATTGATTGATTTCACGTTTACAGAGGTATTTTCAGCAAGTTTTCCTATCTCATCCGCAACAACTGCAAATCCACGACCAAATTCTCCTGCCCTGGCGGCCTCTATTGCTGCATTCAATGAAAGCAGGTTTATCTGATCAGAAATATCTTCAATAATATTAACGGTTTCCTGGACATTTTTGAATTTATTAGTGGCGGTTGACATTACATCCAGTGTATTCTTAATTTCTGTTTTTGATTTATTAACGAACTGGTTCAGATCATCCCTGATTACCATGGCTTCTTCAATGCTTTTTCCAGATTTGGATACTATATCATGTAATTTCTGCATTTCACGATTAACATTTTCTATGAGGTCAACCTGTGTTCCCGCCATGGTATGCATACTGTCACCACTGGCCGTTACTTCTTCAGCAGTGGACGTTATCTCCTCGATGGAAGCTGCCTGTGTCTGTGTATTATCAGAAAATGATTCGGTTGTTCGGGCCATTTCATCAGTAGTAGCAGCCAGCTTTGATGCCACCTCGCTTGTTCGATTCAATATACTTTTAATATTGTCACTCTGCTTTCGTACGTCTGCAAGAGTATCTTCAATAAGTTTCTGTGAATTTTTACTGATATTTATAAATACATAACAGCTAACCCCCAGTACAACTATGGCAATCATTCCATCAAGAAGATAATCTACGGATTGATTATAATTCATAACGCCCTGTGTCTTCACGTATAAACTGAAAATGGTAAGCAGAACCGCGTTTCCGATAGTGTAGAGGATAACAGAAATCCTGTTAGATATAATGGTACCCACAACGATAAGGGGAAATATGTATACTATTGTATTGATAGCAGTAATAATATCATCACTTACTGATTTTTTGAAAAGCACAAGCCATATACTTGCGAACATGGGGATGAGCATAAAATGTGCGGCAATCGATGATTTACCAGATTTTGTCAGAAAAATTGCGAATACAAGTATTACCTGCGTTATTAATATGGCAACAACCGAGATATTACCAAACCCCTTACCCTGTAATATAGCCACAGAGTAGATAATACCAATCAAGCCGATTGCCAGCACAAATGACAATAAAACTACTACACTGGCCTTTTGCTTTTCAAGATATGATCGATTTTCATATTTTGAAAGAAAGTAATCTTTAATCCCCATTGCATACCCTCCACCCCATTTTATTGTTAGTATATTTACAATCATGTAATTGTAAACATTATTTTTTTCTATTGATTCTTTACTTTGAAATAATACACTGTTATTGTATTGGTATGTATATTGAAAAACGTGATATCATCCAGGTCAGGGGATTATACGGATTCAACGATTTTCGAAAAGAATTGATAAAAAAACTTGAACAGGAACTTACATATATATGTCAACAGGTTGACGAACTGTTGGTACTTATCTTCGGCAGCTTTATTACAGACAAACCATTTCCACATGATGTGGATCTTTTTATCTCCTTTAAACCCTCAAAGGACTGCGTAGCGGATATCCTTAGACATGGTCTTGACAGGCTGCATCCTGATGTTATAGATATTCAATACAGGAAGCTTGAATATGACCTGTTCAGTGCTGAAGAACTGGTAGAGTACTTTAACAACAATCCACTTAATTTCAGGCAAGGTATTTCCCTTGATCGTGTGATTGAGTTGGTAGATGTGTACTGAAGTAATTTTTACGAGGTATAAGAATGAGAGCAGCTTCCTGTAAATTACGATACCCTGTATGTATATTCTTTGCAATTAGAAGAAAGTAAAATTCAACCTGCATTCGCAGATAAAAACTCATGCTTCCATTTTTACTTAACGGGCGATCGAGTAGGAGGTGGGTGAACTAATCACCCACCTCCTACTCGATCGCGCTCCATCATCCCGAGCCTGTCTACGGTCGAAACTCGACTCCCCCACTTCGTGGGAGTCGTCTCGGACAGCCGACCTTGTAAGGTATCCGCCTACGGCGGATGTTTAACGTCACATTAACAGCAAATAGCCTATTCGATAACATGATGCAGTTTATACTGATCATCGTGTATCTTTCTCTTCACCAATTATCCTGTCCATCATTTTCCCGAAAACTATTGACACATCCCTCCGCTCTTTTTACCTTTACCCAACAAATGATAAAAGGCTGACATCATTATGAAGAAAAAACCCTATATAGACTGCGAATTTGTGGGAGTACATCCATTCACCCGTTCACTTGAAAAGGTACACATCAGCTATGAAACCATAAACCTTGCTGATGTCGAAGATCTATACAAAAAAGCCGGTGATCTTTTTAACCGAGATGATGATTCCCTGGTGACCGGAAAATGTATAAAAGACAACAAGGAAGTGTTTTTTGCCGACCTGGGGATAAAAATAACCCCCAGCTTCAATTCACATGTTGTTTTCATTTTTGACCATTTGCCCGGTAATGATGAACTGCTTACCTGTATCCGGGATATGGAGAACATAGTGATGCAGCGCCTTGATTCATTTGATCCTGGTATACTCTCCTCGGCCGATAAAACCTGCCAGTAAATGTGAAAAATATGATTTTCAACCATCTTACCCGCCGATAACAAGTATAGAAACTGTTTTGGGGGTGTGCATCATATGGCAGACGACATTAACCTTGAAAAGATTGACAGCCTTTATTCCGTAGCATCGGCCAGGCGTGAACATGGTGAACGCAAGCAACATGAACGCGAACAACCCGATGAAAAGGATAAAACAACTGAAGATAGCGTTCATGAAGCCGTTGGAACCCATTACAACGAGCTGGACAGGGAAGTTGCCTATGCCAATTTAATGCTTGAACAGGAGGAGTCCCCGTATCGCTTCAACCTGCATAAGGATGATGATGCAGTATATATAGATATAGTCGTTCTTGATGAAAACGGAAAGATTAAAGAAACCCTTCGCAAAAACGTAACACACAGGGAATTCTCACAATACAGGGTTGCTATACTGGAAGGCGGAGGCCTCTTGCTGGATAACCTGGGTTAATCTGTAAGCCATGAAACATTTATATCGTCCGCAACAACTGTCCGGTTCTGACAACCTCGTTACTGCTATGCACCAGTTTACCAGCTTTGATTACCAGCGAAGGTTCCCTGTAGCATGAAACATCTTTAAGTGGATTAGCATCAAGCAAAACAATATCAGCATACTTGCCCTTTTCTATGGATCCCAGCCTGTCTTCCATCTTCAATATTTTTGCATTATTGATGGTGGCTGTTTGCAGCACCTTGAGAGAACTAAAACCCATCCTGGAAAATAATTCAAGTTCACGGTACAAGCCGCCAAAATATGCGAATGGCATACCCGCGTCGATGCCGCAACCGATCAACACACCGGCCTTTCTCATTTTATCAACATTGGCCCTGCCTTTACGCATCATGTTAAAGTATATATCAGGATTCACCAGGTATATGTGATTCTCAACCAGATTGTCTTTACCCACTTCCCTGTACTTTTTCAGGTAATTCATGTTCTTTCGGTGAAGTTCACCGTCAAAGTGCTGCACTGCTTCTTTTGAAAAGTAATTTCTGCGTATCCTCAATTCATCTTCAACAAAATCATCCATAAACTCGGCTGGAATAGTCTCATAGGCTTCTTCCATCAACATTGAAGCTGCAATGGTCATTGTAGGAACAATGGCAACATTTCTGTCTACCATCATCTGTACCTCTTCGTCTGTTAAAAGCTCGTCTGTAACTACATGTTCCAGTGAATTTATAGGATAACGGGTTGCATGGTCAAAGCCGTACTTGTAGTGACAATGACATGATAAGGGTAGTTCTTTCTTTTCAGCGAAGTCCATTATCTTCGCATAATGTTCATCTGAATAGGAAGGGATCTCACCTTTTTTACAGAATACTGATTTATTGTCAACAGTCAGCTTGATAAGAGAAGCATTTTCGGCATTCTCTTCAAGTGATCTTTCCAATTCCTTCATGTTTTTGAAATTTGCAGCAATATCTCCGGTAAAAAGAGATAAAGGTCCCGCAAGCAGACTTACATCAGTTGGATCAATATCAGGATGTCCACCATCAATATTAATTATAGAATTGCAATATACTATTCGCGGACCATTTACTGATCCTGATTCCACGTCCTTAATAAGACCACGAAGTGATATGGGGAGTGCTCCCACATCACGAATAGTGGTTACACCATGTTTAATGCATTGGTTAAGATTCTTCTTTTGCTGGTCAATATGTTTGAATATATCCCCCGCATCTACAGAGAAAACCGGGGACATTGTACTATGGCAATGGGCGTCAATGAGACCCGGTATAACATATTTCTCTTCACATTCCACTACCAATACCGAATCAGATACAAAGGGTTCATCACACACCTGGCTTATAATACCATCACGAATTAATATTGAACCATTCTCAATTATTGATCCGTCAACAACATTCACAATTTTAGCATTATTAAGAATCAGGTCACGTTGGTATTTAAGATCCGGTATATTTTTATAACCAGCAGTGCTGCATCCAGTTGATACCGGAATTGCGGCATACGCGGCAATAGCCATTGAGGTTTTCAAAAAATTCCGTCTTGTTATTCCCTTACTATTGTCATCCATATTATAAACATACCTCTTATTTGTTATTGACGAAACGTGAATTTTGAGTTTATATAATATGCAAACTATATTTTTTAAACCAATTGGTCGGATTTTTGTCAAGAAAACCTTTTAAAAAAAAGTATATATACAGCATGAATTATAATAAATACCAAATTTTAATAGTTTCAGTAATCCTGATATTAGCATGTTGTTCCTGTATTTCATGTTCTCAGAAAATAAAAAGGGGTAATGCTCCCGCTGAAATGGGATCTATTGACAAACCGGAAATAAAAGTTCTGCGTATTATGTGGAATTTCAGGTATACAGGGATAGGCGAGGATGTATACACTAATGCCGTTATTACAGTAAAGGGAAAACACACACAAAGCCACAGCATTGGATCATTTTACGGCAGGGTTATCAGTACTATTTATAGCAATGACATCAACACCAGGCAGTTACCTGCTGATACCGTATCGGGCTTTATCACCCGCCACAATAGCGACGGACACGAGGTGTATGCCCTGTATGACAGGGATTTACATAGAATTAACGTAATCACCCGTCAACTGTTTAAGAAAAACAACACCACACCATTCCGTACCATAATGACAATACCCGTCGCGGAAGCGGGAACAGTTCGCAGTACCTTTTCAACAAAAGAATAAATCTTGGAGATTTTTATGGATTACACACTTGCAAGCATACGGGCATCTAATATCGAACAATCAGAGATACGTAGAATGACATTAGAGTGCGTAAAAAAGGAAGGCATCAACCTGGCACAGGGTGTGGCTGACCTTGAGCTACCCCGGATCATCGCTGAAGGTGGATGCGAAGCCATAATGAATGGAAACAATTCATATACGCGGTTTGACGGTATATATACGCTTAGACATGCTATTTCCAGAAAGGCGAAACTGTATAATAATATCGATGCCGATCCCGAAAGTGAGATAATCGTGTCGTCAGGTGCCACCGGTGCGTTCTATGTTGCCTGCATGTCCCTGTTAAATCCCGGTGATGAATGTATTATATTTCAGCCATATTACAGTTATCATGTGAACACCCTGGCTGCCGTAGAAGCGAAGCCAGTTTTTGCAACCCTGTACCCTCCCAATTGGGATTTTACCATTGAAGAACTTGAAAAACTGGTAACACCTTCTACCAGGGCAATAATGATAAACACCCCTGCCAATCCATGCGGCAAGGTGTTCAGTAAAAGTGAACTTGAAGAGCTTGCCGGTTTTGCCATTGCACATGATCTTATCGTTTTTACCGATGAAATATACGAGTATTACCTGTATGACGATACTGAACATGTAAGTCCGGCCTCACTGGATAGTATTCGTGACAGGACAATCACCATCAGCGGGTATTCTAAAACATTTAATATTACCGGCTGGAGAATGGGATACCTGCTGTGCAATTCGCGCTGGGCCGAAATTATCGGACATCTCAATGATCTTATATACGTATGCGCTCCAGCGCCCCTGCAGCATGGTGTGGCAAAAGGAATCGATGAATTACCATATGATTTTTACAAGTCTATAGGACAATCATACCAGCAGAAACGTAACCGCGTATGCGCGACCCTGCGCCGGATAGGACTCACCCCCCATGTCCCATCGGGGGCGTATTATATTCTGGCAGATGTATCTGCTGTGCCAGGAATTTCATCACGTGATAAAGCCATGTATATACTGGACAACGCGGGTGTGGCAACAGTTCCCGGAAAAGCATTCTTTGATGATACCGGCGGTGACAATCTCGTACGGTTCTGTTTTGCCAAGTCTGATGACATACTTGACCATGCATGTGAAAAACTGGGTACCCTTACGTTACGTTAAAGATGAAATGATACATATTGCGTTCTCCTGTGACATGGTGTATACTACACTATATTTATACACGGGAGGACAAATATGAAAACCATTGGTTTTATCGGCCTTGGAATAATGGGAAATGCCATGGCCACAAATCTGCAGAAAGCCGGTTACCAGCTTGTTGTATATAATCGCACGAAGGAAAAAGCTTCTCAACTTGTGGCACAAGGGGCAGAACTTGTCGATTCACCTGCCATGGTGGCAGAAAAAGTTAATACCCTTTTTACAATGTTATCCACTCCCGAAGCAGTGGAAGAAACCGCATGGGGACCAAATGGTTTCGCTGAAATTCTGAAAAAAGACGCGTTATGGGTAGACTGCAGCACGGTAAACCCCTCTTTCAGCCGTCACATGTCTTTCATGGCGAAATCACACAATCTTCGTTTCATGGATGCACCGGTTGCCGGCAGCAAGGCACCTGCTGAAAATGCTGAACTTATTTTTCTTGTTGGAGGTAGCCAGGTTGACCTTGATGAGGTGCGTCCCATGCTGGAGGTCATGGGTAAAAAGATTCTCCATATGGGTGATAACGGTAAGGGAGCAGCCCTTAAAATGGTGTTCAACTACTGCCTCGGTATGTCAATGGTTGCGTTTTCAGAAGCAATATCACTTGGAAAAAGCCTTGGCCTTGACGAGAAACGTATAGTTGATATTATCTCGGGTAGTCCTGTTATGGCTCCAAACGTGGCACTTAAGAAAGATAAAATACTGAATTCAGAATACTCACCGGAATTTCCGCTGAAATGGCTTCACAAGGATATGCATTTGGCCACTCTCACCGGCTACCAGCAAAATGTACCGTTACCTGCGGGTAACGTGGTAAAAGAATTATACCAGATGGCAAAAGCGGGTGGACACGGGAACGATGATTTCTCAGCAATATTCGGTTTCATGCAGAAGCTTTCAGGACAGTGAGAAGATTACGTGTTTCACGAAGACTGCATCTTCCCCTGCATGTATGACTGGAGAAATTCACGTGTTCTCTCTTGCTGCGGGTTATAGAAAACATCGTGTGGTGTTCCCTCTTCAATAATTTTACCGCCATCGATAAAACATATCCTGTCGGCAATCTCCTCCGCGAAGAACATCTCGTGTGTAACAATCAGCATGGTATGACGGTGCTCCCTGGCAACATTACGTATAACGTCAAGCACCTCACCCACCAGCTCGGGGTCAAGTGCCGAGGTGATCTCATCAAGCAGAAGTATTTCAGGCTGCATGGCAAGTGCCCTGGCGATGCCGACCCGCTGCTTTTGTCCCCCAGAAAGCTGTGCCGGGTAGGCGTCAACCTTGTCTTTTAAGCCTACTATATCAAGTAAGTCCATTGCCCGCTCAGTTGCCTCATCTTTATCCAGTTTCAACACATGTATTGGGGCCTCGGTAACATTTCGGAGCACCGTCATGTGGGGAAAAAGGTTGAAATGCTGAAACACCATGCTGATCTTTTTTCGCACACTTCTCAGGTGGGATTCGCTGGCATGTACAAGCCTGTCACCTTTTTTCATATGCCACAGGTACTCATCCTCAACCTTTATAAAGCCACCGTTGATCTTTTCAAGTGTCATCAGCATTCGAAGTATGGTAGACTTTCCCGATCCGCTTGGACCGATAATAACCACTATCTCCTGTGGTGATACGCTGAAATTGAACCCGTCAAATATTTTGGCGTCACCGAATTTCTTTTTCACATCTATGAACTGCACAAGAGGCTGGCTCATGTTTTCTCCTTATTTCATTGGTATTCCCTGCATGGGAAGCTTCTGGCTCAACAATTTAACACCATATGCTGCCACAAGACTGAAGATGAGAAACAGTATTCCCACCATCGTAATGGGTTCAAGATACCTGAACTCCTCTGATCCGATTATCTTTGCCACCTGCATCATTTCCAGCACAGTGATTGCCGAGAGCTGCGGGGTTTCCTTGAACATTGAGATAACATAGTTACCCATGGCCGGCAGTATGGGTGGAATAGCCTGCGGTATTACGATATCCCTGAAAATCCTGAATCTGCTCATACCCAGCGATATCCCGGCTTCCCATTGTCCTTTCGGTATACCTTCAATACCCGCCCGGTACACCTCAGACATGTAACTGCTGAAATGAAGGCCCAGAGCCACCACACCGGTAATAAAGGGTGTCATCTTAAATCCGAATTCGGGAAAGATATAATACACAAAATAGATCTGCACCAGCAGCGGGGTGCTTCGAATAAATTCAACAATAAATCCCACACTCCTGGATATGAGCATGTTTGAAGAGCGACGCAGTAGTGCAAAGATCAGACCGGCAAACACGGCAATAATCGTTCCAACCGCTGTTGCCTTAAGGGTTACCATGGCCGCGTCAAGCAGTAATGGCAGAATACGCAGTGTGTATGCCCAGTCCCAGGTGAAGGTAATCATCGCACACCCCCGTAATCCAGGCCAAGGGTTACCCTTTGTTCAACCTTCTTCATGATAAATGTAACTACCTGAGCTATGGCAAAATAGACCAGCAATATAATGATAAAGATCTCGGTAATTTTCATGGTGTTGGTTATGTACATTATGCTGTTGTAGGTAATATCACCAACGGTAATCAGTGAAACCAGTGATGTTGCTTTTAGTAATTCAATAAGCAGGTTCCCAAAAGTAGGAAGCATTGCCGGTATTGCCTGAGGTAATATGATATAACGCATTCTCTGGTAGGATGAAAAATTGAACGCGGTGGCAGCCTCGTATTGCCCATGGGGCACTGCAAGTATTGCACCACGCACCACTTCTGCCCCGTATGCACCGGTGTTCAGCCCAAGGGCAACTATTGCGGCGGTTAATGCTGAAATGTCCACACCAAAGAATGGAAGAACAAAATATATCCAGAACAGCTGCACCAGGGCCGAAGTGCCTCTGAAAAATTCGATGTATACAACCGCAGGAATTTTTATTAATGGTATCTTTGACAACCTGGCCAGTCCCGCACCGAAGGCAAAGAAAAAGGCCAGTATGGTTGACAAGATCAAAATGGTAACAGTGACAGCCGTCCCCTCGAGAAGGGACGGCAGAAAATCTATGACAATTGACATTATTATCCCTTATTTACCGGGTTTACAAAGCTGTTCAGCGGTTATGTTTCCGGGCAGATTCTCACTGGTAAACCCGTATTTTCCAACCGCTTCCTGGTGAATATCAGATCCGACAACTTCTTTAATATGCATGTTAAGCGCATTGAGTAATTCGGTATCATTTTTTCTAACCGCCAGTGCCCCGTATCCGCGAACAGATTTTCCATCTATTATGGGATCGGTAAACGGTGCAGCCTTTACAACACCGGCCTCTTTTTCTGCAAGCTTTGATACGGTGATACTGGTGGTAGCGAGCGCATCGATCCGTCCGCTTTTCACACCCGCCACCGCGCTAATATTGTTGGGAAACACCACAATCTTCTCTTCAGGTATTCCCAGTTTTCGGGCATATCCCAGCTCAACGGTGGCGGCAACGGCACCCAGTTTTACGTTGTCTTTTTTCTTCACGTCTTCATAGCTGTGCAGATCTTTGGGGTTTCCCCTTTTTACCAGGAATCCCTCACCGATACTGTAGGTGGGCTCAGTAAATGCTACCTGTTTGCATCGTTTGGGAGTAATGTATAGTCCGGCAGCGATGATATCGAATCTTCCCGCTTTAAGGCCGGGAATAAGGGAGCCGAACTCGGTGACAACCGCATTAACCCTGTCAACTCCCATTCTCTTCATAACAAGTTTAATTACTTCAGGTGCTTCGCCCTTCACTTCGCCATCAGGCGTTTTAAAACCATAGGGCACCTCGTTGGCCACACCTATTGTGACCTCACCCTCTTTTTTTATCTGTTCAAGTGTACTGGTTTTTTCACCACAAGCTGACAATAGCAGTATAATTGCGATTAAATAACATAGACTTCTGACGCGCATACATCATCCTCCTGGACATAATTTATTTTTTATTAACCTGCAATGGAATATATAACACAGGCGGGATCTAAACATTTTCGCTTAATTGTTGGAAATACACTATACGGTTGAATATGTACGTCAAGGAAATTATTGGATATCTTCACGTTGTTTGTTGCCCAATTCAGTTCACCTGAGAACAATAGAAAGTGAGAAAATTAAATTATTTATTTTTAGAAATCCTTGAAACTTAATAATTGCATCACGCGGAGACGCGGGGAACGCGGAGAGTTCGTGCCCTTCCTCTGCGTCTCCGCGTGATATCCCTTGGGTTACAATATTCATTAATTATCCGTGTTTATCTGTGTGTATGCTTGGGCGTCGCTCAGCACGGCGTCGAGCGACGCGGGCGGTTTCTTATATTTAGAGCCGTATGATATCATACGATCCTCTTACCAAAAATTTGCTTTACTTCGATTCACTTGAACAATACAGTACTCCAATGTTCATAGGCATTGACATAGGTGGAAGCAGTATTAAGGGAGCTGTCATCTCTTCCGGGGGAGACTGGCTTCATTTTACCAGCACGGCCACGGCAAAAACAAAAGATGTAATTGTTGATGATATACTATCCCTCATATCAATACTGGTCAAAAGTCAAAACGCTACTCTTTCAGATATAACGGCCACCGGCATAGGATCCGCAGGATCCCTGGACAGGGATACCGGCACCATTATTTCCATCCCGAATATTCCCGCCCTTTCGGATTTTCCACTGTCATCACGTATAAGTGAACGCACCGGCTCGCCAGTATACCTTGAGAACGACGCCAAGGTTGCCGTCGAAGCCGAGATGTGGAAAGGAAACGGATCACGGTATACCAACTGGATACTGTTAACCCTGGGCACCGGCATTGGCGGAGGTGCCATTATTGACGGGAAATTATATACGGGACAACATGGAAGCGCCGCCGAGTTCGGTCATACAACCATAAAATTTGACGGCATTAATTGTCCCTGCGGCAGCACAGGGTGCCTTGAACAGTACGCATCGGCCGCCGCCGTGGTACGCATGACCCGTGAGCATCTGAAACTGCATCCTGACTCTACCCTCAACACCTCAGCCCAATCCGGAAAACTCGATGCAGAGATGATATATATAGAAGCAATGAGGGGGGACGGGTGTGCTTCTGAAGTCATGCAGATGACCGGTTCATACCTTGGAATCGGCATTGCCAACCTGGTCAACATATTCAATCCTGAAGCAGTTATCATCGGTGGAGGGCTCTCAGGTGCATATGAATTACTTTTACCCGTTATCAGGGAGACAGTACACCAAAGGGCATTACCCGGCATGCGTGAAGACATAGACTATCACGTGATATCAGAACCAACAAAGGCACCTGCATTTGGTGCTGCCCACATAGCGATGAAGTATACACACAATAGTAAATAACATACCGTCAACGGAGGAAATGTATAATGGAACAACTATTTTCAAACCAGGTTCTTTTCGGCGAAGAGGTATTAAACAACCTGCACATATTTGCCGGCAGCTGGCTTGACGTGCTCATGGCCTGGATAACAGCACTGGGTAACGAGATGTTCTTCGTACTCATGATACCACTCATGTACTGGTGCGTGAACAAACGTCTTGCCTCACTTGTTGGCGCCTCCTTTCTTGTTTCCACGCTGGCCAATGATGTTGCCAAGCACATATATGAGAATCCCCGCCCAGCCGCCGACTTACTGAGAGAAGGTATTCGGGAATTGAACCAGAAATATATACCCCATAACAGTCCAGGCTTTCCCAGCGGGCATACACAGAACGCGGTTGTTTTCTGGGGAACACTGGCCTGGTTTGCTAAACATAGAATTATAACAATTGTAAGTATAGCATTGATTATACTGATCCCCTACTCAAGGATCTACCTTGGTGTTCATTTCCTCGGTGATGTCATTGGAGGTTTCATTTTAGGGGCGATTCTGCTGGCAATTCTTGTCTGGCTTCTGCCATGGCTTGAGAAGTCTTATATTAACTTTAAAGAAATTACTCTTCTTTTGATCTTTTTACTTCTGCCGCTTTTTTTGATGATGGCCCTTCCCGGTCATGATATCGCCAAAACAACAGGGGTGATGTCGGGATATCTCATTGGCCTCATACTTGCCCACAAACGTATACCATTTGACCCCAGAACCGGGGTTGTACCTGCCATTCTGAAATTTGCCGTTGGCGCTGCAGGTATTATCCTTATCAAGGCCGGCATTAAGCTGTTACTTCCCGAATTAGCCGTTGCCGACTTCTTCAGGTACTGGCTTATGGGTTTCTGGATCACCTTTGTTGCACCGCTGATATTCATACAGTTCAAAATACTAGGGGGACGCAGCGGTATTTCCATTGAATGAGATAAAAATGTTCCGTTATTTTACTTGACTTTTTATCAGCAATACACTTTCTTGAATTGCGCTATATTATACAATACAAGATAGTAAAACTATGAAAATTTCACCTTTACATAGTAACAGTTTTCCCCGCTTTTTGCGGGGATAAACTGTCTACTCCACACCCACAACCGTTCCATCAAATGACGAAAAGCGATTGTGTAACCGGTATACCCGGATACTCGTACATATATTCATAAATAATAACTGGTGTTATCATGAAAGAAAAACTTGAATCATTGTATACCGCAACCCTTGAGAAAATACAGAATGCTGACAGTACCGGCGTCCTTGAGGATATTCGTGTACGGGTACTGGGGCGCAAGGGTGAGCTTACCCAGATTTTACGATCACTCGGGCAGCTTCCTCCGGAAGAAAGGGGTGCAGTAGGAAAACAATCCAACGAAATAAAAACCCGAATCGAGCAGATTCTGGAAAACAGAAAAGAAGAATTGTCTTCCTCGAAGATCAACACACTCATTGAAGAAGAATGGATCGATGTAACACTTGATTCCGATGGCAGAACAGAAGATATTGAGCCCGGGCACCTGCATCCCATATCCCAGATACAATACGAGATCGAGGACATATTTACCTCGATGGGCTTTGAGGTGCTTGATGGTCCGGAAGTAGAAACGGATTACTACAACTTTGAAGCACTGAACATACCCGGACATCACCCCGCCAGGGACATGCAGGACACATTCTGGACCGAGGACGGTAACCTGCTTCGCACCCACACCTCGCCAATCCAGGTTCGTGGTATGGAAAGGCTAAAACCCCCCTTCCGTGTTATCGGGCCAGGCAGGGTTTTCCGCTATGAAAGCATTGATGCCTCACACGAAAATACTTTCTACCAGGTAGAAGGTATGATGGTTGACCGCAACATATCTGTTGCCAACCTCATCTATTTCATGAAAGTTCTTTTAAAAGAGATATTCCAGAAGGAAGTGGTTATCCGCCTTCGGCCGGGATATTTCCCTTTTGTGGAGCCCGGGTTTGAATTGGACATTCATTGTCTCATATGCGAAGGAGAGGGATGCAGTGTCTGCAAATATTCCGGCTGGGTTGAGCTGCTTCCATGCGGCCTTGTGCATCCCAACGTATTACGATTCGGCAATATTGACCCGGAACAGTGGTCCGGTTTCGCTTTCGGTCTGGGCCTTAACAGGCTTGTGATGATGCGATACGGCATAAACGATATTCGTCACTTCCTGAGCGGCGATATCAGGTTTCTGAAACAATTCTAAAGAAGTGGAGAGACACAATGTGGATTTCATTAAATATAATATCAAACATGGTTGACATTGAGGATATAGATCCCAATGAACTGGCGTTGCGACTTACCATGTCTTCTGCGGAAATTGAAGATGTTGAGAAGATGTATGCACATCTTGACAGTGTCATCACCGCAAAGATTGAAGATATGAAGCCTCATCCAAACGCCGATAAATTGAGCCTGTGCCAGGTTGATACAGGCTCAGAAAAGCTTCAGGTCGTCTGTGGCGCACCCAATCACAAGAAGGGTGACATGGTTGCACTGGCCCCGGTGGGAACCAGGTTAACTGAAGAATTTGAAGTGAAGAAGGCAAAAATAAGAGGTGAAGAATCCTTCGGAATGCTTTGTTCAGAAAAAGAACTTGGACTATCCGATGATCATTCAGGGATAATGATACTTCCTGAAAACACCGAAAAAGGAATCCCCCTGAGTAAACTATACAAGGGCTGGATGGACACACGGCTTGAGATCGACAACAAGTCAATAACCCACAGGCCAGACCTGTGGAGCCACCTGGGCTTTGCCAGGGAAATCGGTGCCCTCTACAACAGGGAAATGAAAAGCCCCGTCAGGCATGAACTGACATCGGAATTCAGCGATGAAGACTCCCTTTCGGTTGAAATACACGCACCTGAGGCCGCTCCCAGGTATTGCGGGCTTGTTATTAAAAACATTAAGATCCAGCAATCACCAGACTGGCTGAAAGCCATGGTAACATCCATCGGGATGAGGCCAATAAACAATATTGTGGACATCACCAACTACGTGATGGCGGAAATGGGAGAACCCATGCACGCCTTTGACAGGAAAAAGCTGAAGGGAAACCAGATCATTGTTCGAATGGCTGAAGAAGGTGAATACCTCAAAACCCTTGATGATCAGGAACATACACTTACCATCGAAGATATAGTTATCGCTGATGCCGGTGGTGCCATTGCACTTGCGGGTGTAATGGGTGGCGGTGACAGCGAGATAGATGATGACACTACCGAGATAGTTCTTGAAGCAGCAAATTTCAACCCGGTTAATATACGAAAAACTGCCACCCGATACACGCTGAGAACCGAGGCTGCCATCAGGTTTGAGAAGTCACTAGATCCGGAGCTGTGTTCTGCGGCAATTATCAGGTGTTATGACCTCATAAAGCAGCTGATACCCGATGCAAAAGCTGTAACCCCCATAGTTGATGCCTACCCTGATCCCGTGACCCCTGTGACGGTACAGGTATCAACAGATACCATTAGAAAAAAGCTTGGACATGACCTTGAGGACAGTATAATTACCGGTATTCTTGAGTCCCTTGATTTTCAACTTAAAAATAATAAAGGCAATCTTGATATCACGGTTCCAACATACCGGGCCACTAAGGATGTTTCATTACCCGACGATATCGTTGAAGAAGTTGGACGAATATTTGGGTATGATAATATCCCACCTTTGCCTCCATTTGTGCCATGCGAACCTCCGGCAAGAAATGAAAAACGTCTTTTTGAACGAAAGATAAAGCAGGTTCTGGTTCGCGACCACCATATGATTGAAGTAAGTAATTACTCCTTTGTAGGCAACCAGGCACTTGACATGCTTGGCATCAATGAAGATGCAGAGCTTCGTCTGCAAAACCCTCTTTCACAGGATCAGGACCGCCTGCGAATAAGTCTTGTACCGAATATCATCAGAAATATCTTAACTAATCAGAGATATAATGATATTTTTTCAATCTTTGAGATGGGACGAATATACTTAAAAAAAGACCGAACATCACCAGAACTTGCCCGTGAAGAAACACGTATTACAGGGGTGTACTATCAAAAGAAGCCGGCAGAACCGTTGTTCTATTCCGCGAAGAAATGCGTAAAGGACATCATCAAGCAGTCTCATCGCGATGGTATTACACTTGTGCCGGAAACTAATGAACTTGCACCCTACATGCATCCCGGAAGAAGTATGCGTGTACTGAGCGGAAAAGAAGAGATCGGTATGATCTACGAACTGCATCCTGCTACCAGGGAATCCTTTGAAATCAAGGGAGAAGCCGCGTTGTTTGATATCAGTCTTGACAGTCTTCGTGCCGCTTCAATGGATTCAATGATGTTCAGTGAGCTTCCTCGTTTTCCCGATGTACCTTTTGAACTATCAGTTATCGCCGACAGGCTTGAATATACCAAAACTATCCGATCTCTTATACACTCAGTTGACAAACAGCTTATAAAAGCCATCGACGTATTGTCAGTCTATACCGGCAAGCCCATACCCGATGGGAAGAAATCGGTATCACTGAAAATAACTTTTGCTTCTGATACAAAAACCCTTGCTCCAGAAGAAATAGAATCGCTTCAAAACAGGGTTATCAAAAAGGTTGAAAAAGCAGGATATTCCCTGCGCGAATAAATTATACCACCTTCATCATGAAGATATATCATCAAAGTTGCCGGTGAATCGAATCAATAACCAGATCGCCGGCAACATCTTCATGATATCTAACCTGCACTTTCTTCCCCACAAACATTTTAACTTTCTTCATGTAGTTTTGCATATCCTGCCTTGCGTCTTTCATGGTGCCGTGTTCGGTGAAGAAATTTTTTACGAATACCATTTTGTTGTTTTCATCATCCAGTCCAAATACCATTACCTGCTGCAGGTCATTGGCTGTAATTCCTGTAACGGCGATGGTACCAGTCATTTTCTGAGGTTTATCCTGTGAGCATTCCCTCAGGCTGCATGCAGTAAACATCACGAATACAATGGTTACCCAGATTGTCAGTCCTTTCGTTTTCATATTATCATTCCTCATATACTTTCACGTTCCCATTTAAAATGGGCCCTGTTCTTCTTCAGCATTGTTTCTTCACGCTTGAACATTGTGTACTCTTCCCACAGTTCTTTTGAAAAATATTCCACTTGAAGCCTGACACCATCCTTATATTTTTTGGTTGAGCTCTTTTTATAGTCAAACATATGGTTCCATGATATAACCTTGAAACAGACAGGTGTGCTCACCGGCCCATCAATGGCAACATCTTTATGGGTAACAGAAAAGTCCTGTGGATCGTAATCCGAGGCAGTTTCATATTCAAGCCGCATTATCCTGCCTTTCGGGGATACAACCATACCCACTACTTCAACATCACCCTTGCCGAACATAACACGCTGAATGCTGAGCCCCCCTGTATACAGGTTTCTCGAAAGAAAGGGCATCACTCCTTCCGCGTTGTTCTCCTCTTTGTCCCATATGAAATGATATGCCAGGTGAATATTACCAACGGTATCCCTGCTTGCCCTGTATAAAAGACGAACCGGCTCATCAAATTTTTCACCGGGAATCACGATGGGAACATACCTTTGTGCCACACTGTCAACACGAACCGGCGTAAAACCTTCTATGTGCCTACTATGGACCTGCACGGTTGATGTGATTTTCACATACGAATAAAATAATACCGCGATTATTATTACCAGTATTGCGTATTTTCTTGATACCTTCATGGTATTTTGTTTCTCCTATCAGAATAATCTCAATATGAACTGCAAGTATGTAACATTATCATTATGTACTGTCAAATACAATCTTTACACTTGACCTTTCATGACCTGTGCGGTAAGGTATAATATATCAATATAACGATAAAAGGATTTCAAAAATGATAGAGAAACTTGAATTTACGAAAATTGAAGGATCACATAAACCGGGTGATATTACAGTATATGCCCTCTCAACCTGTGGTCATTGCCGCAGGGCACTCAATTTTCTTGATGAGAATAATGTTGAATACAGGTATGTATATGTTGACCTTCTGCCTGTTGAAGAAAAAAACGGTGTTAAGGATGATCTGAAATCGAAGTTTCCTGATTCACGGGTTGCGTTCCCATTTCTTGTAATGGACGATACAAGACAACTTACGGGATTCAAAGAGGATGAATGGAAAAGCACACTTTCATTATAGAGCCGGAGGAAAGGTATGCCTGATATACACACTAAAACATTTGATGATACTAAAAAATTTGTCACAATGGTGGCCCAAAAGAAAAGCTGGTACCTGCACCCTGAGCAGGAATTTCTTGATATACTCTTTGAAGGATTAACTACCAATTATAACCGGTATGGCTACTTTGCGTGTCCATGCAGGGATGCTGATGGCATACGGGAAAAGGATAAGGACATTATATGTCCATGCGAATACTGTGTTCCCGACCAGGAAGAATATGGCCACTGTTATTGCGGACTGTACCTCACACCGGAGTTTCACAACACAGGAAAATCTCCTGGTTCAATTCCGGAACGCAGACCTGAATAAATTTTTTATCTTGACGAATGCCTGCAATACTATATGTTGTAAAGAGTCATAAAAGTTATTAACTGATGATCTTTAAAACCGGGGTGGTTTCGACCTGAGATAATACCCGATGAACCTGAACTGGGTAATGCCAGCGTAGGGAAATAGTATGTGCAATTGTAATCCGTTTTTCACTGCACTTCTTGTTGCCGTTAAATAGCAGGCTGTTTCCCTTGAGACAGCTTTTTTATTTTACGGAGGACAAAATGACACTTCTTGAATCAGCAAAAAATGGTATAGTTACCGAATCCATGCGCATAGTTGCACAAGATGAAAATCTTGACCCTGAAGCAGTATGCAGAAGTATCGCCGAAGGACACCTGATAATTCCACAAAATATAAACCATAATTTCCACCCGGTAGGCATAGGGAAAGGGCTCACCACCAAGATAAACGCAAATATAGGAACATCCATGGACCATCTTGATATTGATGAAGAGATGGATAAGCTTGAAGCAGCAATACAGGCTGGAGCCCATAGCGTAATGGACCTGTCAACCGGTGGTGACCTTCGAGGTATTCGAAATAAAATTCTTGCGTCTTCTACAGTAATGACCGGATCGGTACCCATATACGGTGTCGCATCCAACCTTGCATCAGAAGAACGAAACATCACCGAAATGACTGCTGATATGCTTTTTGACGAGATTGAATTGCAATGCAGCGAAGGAATAGACTATATAACCGTTCATTGCGGCGTTACCATGAAAGCAGTTTCACTTGCGGGCAGTGATAACAGGATCTGCGGCATAGTCAGCCGGGGCGGATCATTACTTGCCGCGTGGATGCATCATCATAACAAAGAAAATCCCCTACTTGAATACTATGACAGGCTGCTGGAAATCGCAAAAAGATACGATGTAACACTCAGTCTTGGTGACGGGATGCGCCCCGGGGCAATTGCTGACGCAACCGACAGGGCTCAGGTGGAAGAACTGGTGACACTTGGGGGCCTGGCAAAACGGGCTCATCAATCCGGTGTGCAGGTTATGATTGAAGGCCCCGGGCATGTACCCCTTAACCAGATCGCTACCAATGTACAAATGGAAAAAGAGATCTGTAACGGCGCTCCCTTCTACGTGCTTGGCCCTCTGACTACAGATTGCGCCCCCGGTTATGATCATATTACCGGTGCTATCGGTGGAGCTCTTGCCGCCTATCACGGTGCTGATTTTCTCTGCTACGTCACCCCTGCCGAGCATCTATGCCTGCCTGTTGTTGAAGACGTACGAATGGGGGTGATCAGCTCACTCATTGCTGCCCACTCAGCTGATGTGGCAAAGGGTATTCCCGGTGCGGTTGAACGAAATAATGAAATGTCACGTTGCAGAAAAGATCTGAACTGGGCCGGCATGTTTGATCTTGCCATTGATCCGCTTGTACCACGGATGAGAAAAAAGATAAGCGAGAACAGCGAAGATGACGTATGCACCATGTGCGGAAAACTTTGCGCGATTAATACGCATAATGATATTTGCGTTGAAAAGAAATAATATTATATTACGGGTGAAAGGAATATGAATATCACAAAACAAATTATCGGTAAAGATTTAATCCTTTTACGGGAAAAGAATCCCCTGGTGCACAATATTACCAATTACGTGGTAATGAACTTTACAGCCAACATATTACTGGCTTCCGGAGCATCTCCTGTTATGGCACATGCCATCGAAGAAGTAGAAGATATGGTGTCAATAGCCTCGGCACTTGTAATCAACATCGGCACCCTGTCACCACCATGGGTTGAGAGCATGATAAAAGCCGGGAAAGCTGCATCCAAAAAGGGAATACCGGTAATCCTTGATCCTGTGGGAGTTGGAGCAACCCCATACAGAACCAGCACCGCTAAAAGAATTATTGATGAATGTGACATTACAGTTATCAGGGGCAACGCTTCAGAAATCCTGTCACTTCGTGACAGCAGTGCAGGCTCAAAGGGAGTTGATTCAATGCATTCTATTGACACCGCCGAAGATGCCGCGGTAGCCATGGCAAATGAATTTAATATCACTGTTGCGGTTACCGGTAATATTGACCTTGTGACAGACGGTAATTACATTGTGCGTATACAGAATGGTCATCCATTAATGGGCAAAGTGACGGGATCCGGTTGTTCTGCTTCGGCTATTACCGCAGCATTTGCAGCAATAAACCATGATGGGCTGGCCGCTACTGTGGCAGCGTTAACCTGTTTCGGTATTGCTGGTGAGCTTGCATCTGAACAAGCAAATGGGCCGGGAACATTTACCACAGCCCTGATCGATGCGTTGTATAACCTGTCAACAGACGATATCATACGGTTGGCCGCCATTACCATTCAGGAGAGAAAAGATATATGAAAAAGGCGGTTGATTTTTCATTATACCTGGTAACCGATCATCGACTGCCCCTTGAAAGCATGGAAAAAGTTGTTGCTGAAGCGGTGGCAGGAGGGGTATCCTGTGTGCAATACCGGGATAAGATTAGTGACGCCGGGATAATGATTAAAACCGCATTTTCGCTAAAGAGAATACTTTCCGATTACAGTGTTCCATTGATCATTAACGATCGGGTTGACATTGCCATGGCAGTTGATGCGGATGGAGTACACCTGGGGCAAAGGGATATACCTGCAGAAATTACGAAAAAAATCATACCGCCTGAAATGATACTTGGGGTATCCGTTGAATCAGTCGATGATGCCCTTCGTGCCGAAAGCCTGGGTGTTGATTACATAGGAGTAAGCCCGGTTTTTTCTACTCCTACCAAGCCTGATACCACCGAGGCTGTTGGAATTGAAGGTCTGAGAGCCATACGAAATGTCACTTCACTTCCAATAGTGGCCATTGGCGGAATAAACATTTCCAACGCAGAACTTGTGCTTCAGTCAGGGGCGGATTCCATAGCCGTAGTCTCTGCTATTATGTCATCCAGGAATCCCGGCGAGGAATCAAGGAAATTCCGGTCAATTATTAACGGGGTCAGTCATACATGAAAACAGGTGACATCGGTGAATTTGAATTCATTAAGCGCCTCACAGGTGATTGCGTAATCAACAACGCTGGCATTGTACGGTCTATCGGAGATGACGCCGCAGTCTATGATCCGGAGCCCGGAATTCTCCAGGTGCTCACCACCGACCTTCTTGCTGAAGATATTCATTTTACAAGGAAATCAATATCAGCCGTGAATCTCGGCTACAAGTCACTCGCAGTTAACCTGAGTGATATTGCCGCCATGGGAGCCACTCCCCGTCATGCATTTGTAAGCATTGCCATTCCCAATGATATTTCCGTGGAGTACATGGATGAGGTTTACGCTGGTATGAAGGAACTTGCCCGTATTCATAATACCAATATACTTGGAGGTGATACCACATCTTCACGTTCAGGTCTTATAATCAACATCGCAATAACCGGCAGCGCCCCTTCAAATAACCTTCTCTACCGCAATGGCGCCAGAAAAGGAGACCTGGTATTTGTTACAGGACCCCTTGGTGACAGCAGGGCCGGTCTGCACCTTGTACTTAACGATCTTCCATATACTGATGATAATGAAGAATTGTACATGGCACATGTACGCCCCCGCCCACATGTTGATGAAGGCCTGTTTCTTGGTGGCTGCGATGGTGTTCACGCGGGAATAGACATCAGCGACGGGCTCAGTTCTGATCTGTCACATATTGCGGATGAAAGCAACAGGGGGTTTATTATATATTCTGACCGCATACCTGTTTCAGACAACCTGAGAAGATTCTGCGATAATTACGGCTTCGACCCGGTAAAATATGCACTCGAAGGGGGTGAAGACTACGTACTTGCGGTAACCATTGACCCTGAAAAAGCTGAGGCAATAATCGATGAATACAATAAACGATTCGAATATCCACTGGTACACATTGGTGAAATAACGGATTCTACCCTTCGACAACTCAAAGAACCGGAAGGAGAAGTGTCAGATCTGCTTCCGGGGGGATGGGATCATTTCAAAAGTTGATATGTAATTATAAATTTTCAGGCAAGACCCAGCTTTTCAAGCTTGTTTTTCCCGGGGATCCCGTTGCTGTCCCATTCCCTCATCTTGTAATACGCATCCAGCATACCTGAAAGATCATCCGGAGAGCAATACCAGCCCTTTGAAGGACCATCCGGTATTGGTTCATTCATAACCCTGTAAGGCAGTGTATCAGCCGCCCTGTCCGCCCCCCTGTTAACGTTTATCAGTCTTTCCAGTGTATAAATACGCTCGGCCGCGGTAACTATTTCTTCAAGAGTGATATCCCAACCAGTGATATAGTTTAATACGTCGGGAGTTACCTGGTTCAGCTGTGTGCCAAAGGCCCTTTCGTAGATAAAGGCACATATAACAAGCGAATCCCTTATGGCCGTATTGTTCTGTGAATTGAAGGCATATTCCGGCATGTGGTCAAAACCGGGATCAACCTCAGGATCATCCGGGTAGTAGTTGGGACGGGTGTCGTGATGGCTTCCTCCGCGGGTGGCTGTGGCATATCCGATACCCATTTGCCGCAGACCCCGGGCAGAGTGTCCCGCGATTTCCATTCCCTTTACATGGTAGAGATACTTGAATGAATCCCGGCCTATCTCTTCAGACATGGCCCGTGACCCCATGGCCATCAATTCACCAAGGCGTCCTTCCTTCCTGCCGGTTATCCGTACAATCTCATCAAGGTTTGCGAACTTGTTAAACTCTATGGGCAGCTCAAGCTCATCAGGTGAAATAAGTTTCTTTTCGATGCATTCAGCCAGAAATGACAATGTTACGCCGAAGCTTATTGTATCAAGGCCCATGTAATCACACATGGTGTTGGCATTGAATATTGATGATATGTCACTGTTCTCAAGCATGCTGCCGATTGAATATAATGTTTCGTATTCTGCCATTTTCACGTGTTGTCCTGAAAATCGTCCTTCTGGCACAGATACCAGTTTACCGCAGGCTATTGGACAACCGAAACAGGCAATATTCTTCTTTTTATATTTCTCCTCGATCAGTTGACCGCTGATCTTTCCGGCATCGTCAAATGTTTCAAACATGTTGTTTCTGGTACAAAGCTTACCCTTATCATTGATGATATTTACTAGAACCGGGGTACCCATGGCAGTCAATCCCGCCGCTTTCTCTCGTAATCCCGGCAGTCTTTGTGATAGATAATCTTTCAATTCATTTTGCTGTGCAATTTCAACTTTGCTGTCACCCCGCACAGCGATCCCTTTTAGTTTCTTGGAACCAAGTACCGCTCCTATGCCGCCCCTGCCCGCGGCACTTACCCTGGTACCACTGCAAATAACACAACCGTAACGAATACCATTTTCTCCCGCGGGACCAATCAGGGCGGTTTCTGTTTTCTTTCCGTTTTCTTCAATTATTAACTGGTGTGCTTCATGAGTATCAAGTCCCCATAAACCGGAAGCATCTTTCAGTTGGACATTTCCATCTATCATTGAAAGGTATAACGGAGCTTCGGCAGCGCCCTGAATAACCACCCCGTCGTAGCCTGTTCGTTTCAACATGGTGGCAAAATTACCACCGAAGTTTGAATCACAGAAAAGACCAGTTAGCGGAGATATCGAGGCCATATGTCCCCGTCCTGCACCCCACACATGACCTCCTGTCATCGGGCCGGTGGCAATGACCACAACGTTTTCACTTGAAAGAGGATCAGCCTTTGGGTCGACAAAATCATATATATACTTTGCGGCAAAACCGTTGCCCCCGATATACTTACGTGCGAAAGTTTCATCAAAATGTTCGGTTTCAACTTTTTTACTGGTAAGGTCAACCCGTAATATTTTTCCGAAATACCCTTTCATACACCACCCCCGAAAATATACATACTTGATGTTCTATGTTAACATATTAATCATAACCCAATATCTTTGCAACAATAATATCGTTATCGATGTTATTGTTGTTCAATACCCGGATGGCGAGTAATAGTATATCAGTATAGAGCAATATCCCTGCTTTCACAATACAGAATTTTACAGGCTTTTTCCCAGTATGCTCTCAGCCACTTTTTTCCCCGACAGAAGCATACCGCCAAATATCGGCCCCATACGCGGTCCTCCAAAGGCTGCATTTGCCGACATGCCGGCCACGTAGACGTTAGCGCATATCTCCCTGGTATTTTCGATGGTTTGTTTTTCCGCTTTCTCGGCCCACATGGAACGTTCACCCTGCAGTTTCCCATCGGGAGTATTCATCTTCATATCTGCTTTTCTTTCGATAACATGCAGCACTTCCATATCATGCCCGGTTGAATCAATGACCTTTTTTGCTCCAATGGTGAGTGGATCAACATGCAGCCCCGCCATCTCAACCGGAGACCATGTAATGACAAGTCCGTTTACCGATCCTTCTCGTATGATCACGTCTTCAACAGAAACGCAATTGAAAATCTTTGCCCCCGCCCTGCAGGCTGCTGAACAAATTGAAGTTACTGACTCAACTGCGTCTGCAGTGTAATAGCCATCCTGGTACAATGTGGTTGTTATACCAAACTGCTCAAGTATATCACGGGCTTCATCCTGTACAACAATCTCGTTGAACATCATACCACCGCCCCACATGCCGCCGCCTATTGAAAGCTTCCGCTCGAAAATTGCTACCTTGTTGCCATTTTTAGCAAGGTAATAGGCTGCCACCAGGCCTGCAGGGCCTGCGCCAACTATGGCGGTATCTACATCGGTATAATCCAGCAGTTTATTAAAATACCTTTCAATAATGGCACGTGTTATGGTTATTTCATTTAATTGCATAGTTATTCTCCCTGTATATCATTATTATGAACATATGTCAACAATTGAATGCTATTCGTTTGTTTTATACTATTATATTCGCACTAATTCTGCAACAGCCAGAACCCTGTCAGCCACATCAATGGGATTTCGTCCAAGAATTCTCACCATGGGCTCTTTACCCTGTCCTCCCCTGTCAAAGATTACTTCAGGAATATCATCCCCGTTTTCCAATACCTGTCCGGTTCCCCATTCCAGTGATGAACCCTCTGAGTTCCTGGTATCATCCGGTTCATCGTCCCTGCTGAAGCTGTCTACACTCATCCCCAGTTTTCTGCACGCCTCAACGATTTCTTCTGAGTACCGTATATTCATTACACATCTGAATGCCGGATCATGCCTCATTACAGTAAGAATTATATTGGCGATATGCCGGGATGCCCCGAAAGAAGGATCTTTAACCCTCACCACATGTTCATTCAGTCGCACAAGCCTACCCGGAAATGCCGCCACGTCACCATGAGTTTTCGCGTATGGCAGTGCATACCCCATGTTTGACTGCACCTCGGGAATTATATGACCGCAACGCCCCCTGTGCAGCATTATTGATGCTTCCTTAAGATCTTCAATACACCTGATGGCTTCCCTGTTATTAACTATCGATGCAACGTGATTAGTGGGTCCATGACCCTGACCAATCCCAATTCCATGCGAAATAGCCTGGCTCACAAAATCCTTTGCCCTTGCGACGGCTTCAATACTATTCATGTCAGCAGCCAGGCCTGACGCGATTGCCGCAGAGAAAGTACAACCAGTACCGTGGGTGTTTTTTGTATCAATTCGCGGATGTGAAAATGTAACAAATTCAACACCATCATAAAATATATCTACCGCCTCTCCCTCCGCGTGCCCGCCTTTCACAACCACGGCCTTCGATCCAAATTCCATTAACTTTTCCGCTGCACGCATCATCTGATCCCGGTTAGTAATCTTCATACCTGTTAACACTTCTGCCTCGGGTATATTTGGGGTAATCACCATGGCCCGTGGAAGCAGTTGTTCTATTATACTGTTCCTGGCATCACCGGTTAATAATGACGCACCACCCTTGGCTATCATGACAGGATCAACAACCAGCCTCTTTATTCCATAACGGTCTATGTTCTTCGCCACGACAGCAACCACCTCAGGAGTTGCCAGCATACCGGTTTTTGCCGCGTCAGCACCTATATCAGACATTACCGATTCGAACTGGCGCTCAATAAACTCCAGCGGCACACCGTGAATATCCTGAACACCAACTGTGTTCTGCGCGGTCAACGCGGTTATCACCGTCATACCGTAGCAACCCATGGCGGTAATGGTTTTAATATCAGCCTGTATGCCCGCACCACCACCCGAATCCGATCCGGCAATTGTAAGTACCCTTGGTATATTCATAGAATTCTCCACTAATAATAAAAAAAGTCACTCCATGCATGGAATGACTTTCTGATAGTTACTTAATAATTATCCCGTCATTCCCTGCGCTGGCATTATCCAGGTCAGGTTCAAGGAGTATAATCTCAGCCCTGAAACGGGCACCCCCAGACTCTGTACTTGTCACATCTATTCATACTGCTGGTAATATGCAAGTACTTTATCAACATACTGCAGGTTACCATAAAATACATCAGAAATCACGACATCTGTCTCATTCTGGAACGGTGTGGAAATATTTCATAAATTATTTTACGACTATAATTCATCAATAACAATCAAAAGATGAACTTGTAATATCATATATCTCTAAATATTTGAAACCGCCCGCTTTGCTCGATAAACGCGGATGATTAGTGAATAGTGAGCCGTGAGAAGTGAACTGATCACACGTCACTACTAACTTTTCACCTTTCACCTTTCACTTAATTCCATTTATCTGCGGTTAAAAAAAATGATGTATATTGCAATTTCATAGATTTGATTTATTAAGAACTGTTTCCATTCCCATAAATCCGGCAAGAGTGATCATTTTTACAAATTATATAATATAGAATATATTGACAATCCCGGTATACTGGTAGAATGTTCTACACAACAAATCTGTAAACATCCGGGATCCTGTAATCATGAACATCCTTTTTCGGGGAGGTAGTCCCTTCTCATATTCTGAGGGTATTCGCACCTGCCCCCGTATTATCGCAGAGGACCCCTGCTGCCGGCATCATAATATACACACCGTCGCCCATCGGGGTGATACCACTTTTGAGCTGATCTGGGATTTCGATGAAGAGATTGCTCCTCTGTGCCCACATATCCTCATTCTGCAATTCGGTGTGGATGACATGTTCAGGCCCGTATACCGTTCTGAATTCAAAGAGAACATGGTACAGGCTGTCCGCAGGGCCAGGCTGCAGTTTGCCCCCACAATAATTCTCTGCACCACCCACCTGTTCAAAACACGGTATGAAAATGATGCGGCAGAAATATACAACAGAACCACCAGGGAAGTAGCAACCGACCTGGATTGCCTGTACATCCCCCTTCACCTTGTATGGATGAATCACATCCACGAAAAGGGGGTGGACGTACAAGATTTGCTTGAAACTGATTCCCGCTTTCCATCTCAAGCCGGCCACAATCTTACCGCCGATGCGTTCATTAAAAAAATTACCGGTGCGGCAACAATCACCTGATGACAACAATCTTTTCTATTGACATTTTCTATTCATTATTATAGTTAATTGTTAGCAAAAAATCTAATAAGCATCCTGCATACCAGGCGGTCAACCATGCGTGAAATATCAAGAACAGAAGTTGTCATAACGGATCCCTTCTGGGCACACAGGCAAACACGAAACAAAACCAGTGCCCTGCCATACCAGTGGGAACAGTACGAAAGAACCGGCACGATCAATAACTTCAGAATTGTGTCCGGATTCAGCCAGGGTATACGCAGGGGATTCTTTTATACCGACTCTGATCTGCACAAATGGGCCGATGCAGTATCCCGAATACTGCAACCGGGCGAGAAAGGTAATCTCGCGGAGAAACTGGGTGAATACATCTTACTAATGAAAAAGGCTATGGACAATGACGGCTACCTGTACACCTACAACCAGTTCCATTTCCAGGGCTCCAGGTGGCAGAACCTTCCAATTGAGCACGAACTTTACTGCATGGGTCATTTTATTGAAGCCGGTGTAGAGCTGTATAACAGCACAAGAAGGAAGGATCTTCTGGATCTTGTGACCATAACCGCTGACAGGATTTGTGAAGACTTCTCCAACGCCGGTCCATCACGTACACCTGGTCACCAGCAAATAGAACTGGCCCTGATAAAGCTGTACAGGATTACCGGCAATGAAAGGTATCTTACTACGGCCGAAAGATTTATTGAAAAACGGGGACACATGTGTTTTCCAGGCATTGCTCTATTGCGATCATTCATATCTCATTCACGAAAAACTTCCATTGTCAGTAAGCAGAAAGCCGGTACAGATGAATCCGGCGCAGGATTTGATTTCAGCGAGACATTTCAAACGGTTGAACCTCCATTTATTGGCTTAAGATCTTTTCTGTCTTTTATTTCAGGTAAATACCAGCAGCAGCATGTACCATTGAGAAAGCAGTTAACTCCTGAAGGGCATTCGGTGAGATGGGCCTATTATATGACCGCTGCCGCCATGCTGTACCGTGAAAATAATGACAATACCATCCTTGATGCCATACAAACGGCATGGGAACAATGCGTAGACACGAAGATGTACGTAACAGGTGGAATTGGTTCACTACCAGTAATTGAAGGTTTTGGAAAACCATATGAGCTTCCCGACGATTATGCCTATTGCGAGACATGCGCTGCCATTGGTAATATCTTTTTCAATCACGAAATGCTGCATGCCACACGTAATACCCGCTACGCTGACCTGTTAGAATGGCAATTATACAACGCAGCCTCAGTGGGAATCTCCCTTGAAGGAAACGCCTATTTCTACCGAAACCCCATGAAATCTGATGACACTCTTCAACGGCATCCGTGGTTTAATACCGCCTGCTGCCCATCAAATATATCAAGGCTGTGGGCTGATATCGGATCATATATTTACTCTACTGATGAGAATGATATTTGGATTAACCAGTACATATCAAGCACTACAGGTATGATTGATAAAGGTATCAGCCTGTCGGTAAAATCGGAATTTCCCTGGGAAGGAAACGTGTTTATTGAAGCTGCAAGCAACAGCGACAGGGAAATCCGGCTTCACCTGAGAATACCTTCATGGGCAGATGAATCCGTAATAAAAGTAAACGGTAAAGAGATGTACAGGGAAAACCGGGATAGTGAAGATTCCTTTGGTCTTTCTTTTTTCAACAGGAGTACCTGGTTTACCGTGGGCATACCTGCTCTTCAAACAATACAGGTAGAGTGCAGTTTCCCCATGGTGGTAGAAACAATACATCCACATAAAAAGGTAACCGGCAAAGGTGATAAAGCGGCTTTCTACAGGGGACCCCTTGTCTACTGTTACGAATCAGTGGATAATCCTGCCATACACCCGGACAGTGTTCGCATTCAACCGGATACCATACACTATCATTACAACCCGGAACTTATGGGGGGCACCGGCACCATTGGGCTTACAGATGAAAACAATGAATGGTTCAGGCTTATACCATATTTTTTATGGGGTAACAGGGGCCCGTCAAAGATGAGAGTGTGGCTGCCCGACCCCTATATTTCAAGTTCAACATCGCTCAAAGGAAATGCCGCGCATGAGTGAATATACCCGTATTTTCTATCTGATTTTCTAAGCAGCACACCTTCGGGCTGAAATACTTTTCCCGAAACAAGTTTCACCCTGCACAAACTGCACTCACCAGAGCGGCAGAGTGAAGGCACTCTCAAACCATTCAGTTCAAGTGTTTTAAGGATAGAATTCCCCGCTTTGCCCTTGAATACACCCCGGTCGATTACGGATATTTCGAACTCCTGTTCATTCTTAATTGTTTCAGGCCATCCCGGATAAGTGGTTATATTATTCGGCATACCATACATCTCGGTCCGTATTTTTTTCAACGGGATATCCAGGTTAGAAAGCTCTCCCCTGCAAAAATCATACATGGCAGGTGGACCACACATGAAAAACGTTTTATCGTGTACTGCACCTATCATCCCTGTAATCAGCTCAGCAGTGATAAGTCCCGTTTCACATTGAATTGTGCCTCCCGGTTTTTCAATAACCGGTATATACTGAATGGTATCGCTTTGATTACTGATTTCAACAAGTTCATCATGAAACAGTATATCTTCATCATCTCTGTTTCCATAAAACAGGTACACTTCCCGTTGCAGTCTTCGATCAGTTACCTGGCGCAACATGGACATGAAAGGAGTAATTCCGCTGCCACCGGCAACATAGACATGCTTATTGTCATGAATTACCGGGTTATACACAAAATTACCGGATGGCGGTGAGGATTGTATTTTGTCCCCCGGCTTCAATTCGTCTACCAGGAAACCTGATATCAAGCCGTCCGCTATTCGACGCACCGTTATATCATAATAAGCCAGCTGATCCGGTGATGATGAAATACTGTAAGGCCTCGTGGTACGCACATTGTCTTTTTCGATAATTACTGTTATGTACTGTCCTGCCTGGAATGGCGGCAGGTAACCGTTTTCTGACACCAAACGAATTGTTTTAGATGACGGGGTCTCTTCGATTACTCGGGATACTATAAGATCAAGCATCGGGGGGTGCAGCCTTTCAACATATTGATCAACATCATCACCGGGGATTGAATAATCGAATCCAAATTTTCTTGATACGGCGATTTCATCGCATATTTCGTTATAACCGTCCAGTTCACGTAGTACTTTCTCATCCATTACACAACCTCCCCTGAACGCATTTCTTTGAGTATGGCTCTTGCTGATGATGTCCCGGAAGTGAGAGTTGGCTGAAATCCTCCTGAATCATACCATGCCCCGCAGCAGTACAACCCCTTCACTGGTGGTTTTGGTGACACGAAAAGGTTTGAATCCTTAACATGCTGATCAAATCCGTAGGCTCCGCCACCGGGATGCCCAAGATATCTCATATGGGTAACGGGTGTGGCGATTTCCATCTCTTCGATATGACTGGTAATTCCGGGATAGGTCTTTTCAGCTCTTTTAAGTAGTATTTCAGCACAACGATATTTCTCATCGGCATACCTGTGGGGATCAACACGCAGCCATGGTTCTGCGTACTTGAGGGTAACGATTGCCGCCTGTGATGTACCCGGTGGTGAAAATTGGGGATCAGCTACATCATAACAACTCATTATCATTGAACTGTTATCAACGTCTCTTATCTTTGTTTGCTGGAAATCTCTTTCAACATCTGAAGAGGCACATATAAAGCTTGTCTCACTGTTTATGCCAAGTTCTTCTGGTTCGGCATCAAATCCCGCGTATATGGTAAAGAATGAAGGACCGATTGTACTACCTTTCATCTGTTTTCTCAAGACGTCAGGTGTATTCTCTTTTCCAAGCATATTCACATATGTAGAAATTGCTGATGCATTTGAGATGACATATCGTGAAGTTATTTCTTCACCGGATTCAGTGACCACACCTGCAACCGCATCCTTCTGCATTAATATCTTTTCAACACGTGTGTTGAAAAGAGACTTTCCCCCATGTAACTCAAACTGGTTTAGCAGGGCATTGGATAATGCCTGAGAACCGCCTTTTATATGGAATGGTTTGAATTCCATATATGAAAAAAGAAGTGCGGCCATGTCACTGAAGGACAGTAGGCGTGGGGGAAGACCCATATATGTCCAGTACATCGACAGTGCCATTTGAATGCGGGGGTCTTTTATGAACATATCAAGAACTGTCTGCGTATCAGTGAGGGCGTATTTAAAATACAACGGGTATTTTTCCCGCGAAATTGCAGGATCATTCATGTAAAAAGCGCCGATTACCTCTGTAAAGAATTTATACACGAAATCAATATAATCACGTATACCTTCTTTTTCTGATGGAAACTGTTTCTGTAGTATTTTCACAGTTTCATCTTTATCAGCAGGCAGGGTAACATCCATTTCTCCCGTTAACACAACCCTGTACAAGTCTTCCATCTGCACAAATTCCAGCTGATCAAGAACCCCCAGACCATCAAGTATTCCGCGAAGGGGGCCCGGGCGTTCTGTGGTACCCATCCCGCTTAACTGGTGCAGTGCAACTTCAAACTCGAACCTTCCCCTGCAAAAGCTGGTGGCACATCCACCGGGGATATTATGTTTTTCCAGCAACAGGGTTCGTATCCCCTTTCTTGCAAGATATGTGGCAGCCGATAATCCCGCGTTTCCGGCACCTATAACCGTTACATCATAATCAGGCATATATACCTCCGATGTACTGCAAACAACATCTTAACAATAACAGCGTTATGTTATGACACAGGAAAGTTCACGTCAATATTTATTTTATATTTTTTATTTATCAGAATGATGTTATTACAGTAAGAGTTGAACAAAACAGGATATTTTTTATTTGATTCGTGTTATTAATAGTAAGTTGTTTATCACGTATACAAACCTGGAATGAGCATCTGCATACGTGATTGGGTATATATTTACATCCTTTCATTTAAGGGCTGGTATTCCCTGTATTCGTCATAAAGGGAGGAAACATACGCGGGACGAATGATCTTGGCCTGAACAATTTGCTCGATCCTGTGGGCTGACCAGCCTACTACCCTGGCCATGGCAAAGATGGGTGTATACAGTTCCATGGGAATACCCATCATTTTATATATCAAACCTGAATAGAAATCCACGTTGGGAGAAACCAGCGTTCCCTTCCTTTCCTTCACAAGTTCTGCAGCCACTTTTGCCACCCTGTCAAACAGATACAGTTCTTTCAGATTTTTATGAGCCCGAGCGTATTCCTCGGCTTTCTCTCTAAATAGAATTGCCCTGGGATCAGACAGTGTATATACCGCGTGTCCCATACCATATATCTTTCCACTGCCATCACCGGCTCTTTTTTCCAACACATCGACAAGGTATGATTTGATCGCGTCTTCATCTTCCCAGTCACTTATATGATTCTTCAGGTCTTTCATCATTTTCATCACAGATTCATTGGCACCCCCATGAAGATGACCACTCAACGAGGCTATTCCGGCGCAAATAGCCATGTAGGTGTTGGCTCCACTTGAAGATACCGTTCTCACTGTAAACGTGGAATTATTACCACCACCATGTTCGGCATGCAGCATAAGGGCCAGGTCAAACAGCATTGCCTCCTGCTTCGTTGGACGTTTGCCACGAATCATGTAAAGAAAGTTCTCCGATCCACTTAGTTCAGGATCAGGCTTCAATATACTGAGATCACTTCCTTTCCTGAATCGCAGAACATTATAATTATATGCCACAATCAATGGAAATTTAGCAATAAGGTTTATGCACTGCTTACTCACATGCCTGATATCTGTAGAATCGGGATTTCTATCACATCGGCTGAGATGTGATACCACAGAATGCAGGGCATACATCTGGTTATAGTTTACTCCCTCTGCCATGAGTATACTTCTTTCAGTTCTTGTAAAAGTTCTTCTTTCAGCAATAGCATTATTAAAACTTTCAAGATCATCAGCAGTGGGAAGCTCACCTGCCAGCAGAAGGTAGGTGACTTCATTAAATCCGAATCGTCCTTCGTTCTGTATATTCCTTACAAGTTCAGCCACATCATAACCGCAATAATACAGCCGGCCATCAGCAGGCTTAACGATATAGTTACCATCAGGCTGCATTATCTTATCATATCCTACCACCATACCCTTGGCGGTGATTCCAACTACCACACCTGATCCATCAGCATTTCTCAGCCCAAGCTTGATATTCTTTTCCTTGATCATTTCAGGAGGCACATAATCATGTGAAAGAGCCAAATCTTCAATTTTTTGTAATATGTTTTCCATCGCGACCTCTACTTTTCATTTATAATACCATATATTACAGGAATATTTTTTCATGTTTCATATAACAGGATAAATTTTCAGGAATTTTTTTTTAATTCATGTACATAATATGTAACTATAGCACCCTTGATACATTTATTATATAATTATTCATCCGTTAAATTTACTGAAACGTCTCTTTTCCCTTTCAATATATGAATAAAATTTATTCGGAACATCAATTCGTACGTTCAACAACCATCCATGTACCGGATGCTTGAGGCTTATGCCTGTTGCCCACAGGAAAAGACCTTTACCCTTGAGAAGAGGACCGGTATATGTGTATTGTGTATCGCCTAATACAGGATGACCGAGATCTGCAAGATGCTTTCTTATTTGATGTGTGCGTCCGGTTCGAGGATATATTTCAAGATATGTTATCCAATTGGTATGAAGGGAAGGGATATTGTCAACAATAAAATAGGCGGTTACTGCTTCCTTATTATCAACATCTGCATCAATGAAACCACTCTCTTGAATTTTCCCATTTACCAGTGCCCTGTAAACTTTTTTTACCCTTCTCTCCTGGAATTGTCGGGAAAGATTCATCATGGCAGCTGCAGTTTTAGCAACAACAAGCAATCCTCCTGTAGGCCTGTCAAGCCGGTGAACAGAGGATGGAGCTGAAAGGGCATCTACACTATTACTTTGTAACAGGTTAAAAGGTAACGCCCTTTCAATTGTTTTTGCAAAATTACCATTTACCAGCATTCCCGGAGGTTTCAACACTATTGCCATGTATTGGTCTTCATACAATACGTTGAGTTTTCTTTTGTACACTGGTGAGTATTCGTTATCCAGTATTATACGAATTGCATCATCTTTCTGAACTGGATTATTCGGTGTTGATGTATGTCCATTAATTGTAACCATTCCCTTTTTTATGAGCTTATATGCGCTTTTACGGGATGGAAATAATGCAAATGTATCACAAAGATATTGATCTAAACGTATGCCAGTAAAACCATCTGGTATGATATGTGTGAGTTCTTTCATAGGATGACCTGTGCGGATTTTTGGCAGGTGTCATATAACCAGTGTTCCCCTTCCACAGCATTTTTTAAGTTTTTTCCCACTTCCACAGGGACAATCATCATTTCTACCAACCCGATCAAAATTTCCACTAAGTACCGACTCTCTAAGGTTTACCGCTCGTTTCTTCAGCTCATCCTTTCGTGGCTTGATGTGTTCCAGCAACATATACCACGCCTGGCAATATTCACTAGTATTTGTAAACGTGCCATTCCTGTCAAGCCTGAACCTGGTACAGTCTGCATGACAAAAATCAAACCATTCACATTCATCACAGCTGTTCGGCACCTCTGATTTCATATTACTGAATTGCTGCCTTTTGCTATTATTGAGTATTGAATGCAGTGAATCCCTTTTGATATTGCCTATATTCCATTGTGGATATACAAAGAAGTCGCAGGGGTAACAATCTCCGTTATGTTCAACCACTATATATGATTTACACTCATTCATCCAGCAACAGGATACCAGTGCCCCATCCACAAGATAGATCAATATATCCTCAAAAAGCCTTATAGAAACATATGGGAACCCGTCATCATACCACAGGTCAAAGAGCTTACAATAAAACTCACCAAGTTCTTTTCCACCCACGGAAAAGGGCAGCAACTTTCCGGTTGATTCATCAACCTCGAAACATGGAATAAATTGAAGATATTGAAAGTTATTTTGACGCATGAAATTGTAAACATTATCGGGGTGCCTCACGTTGACATTGTTTAAGAGAGTAAGTATGTTATAATCTACACCATAATCATTCATCCCCTCAATAGTATCCATCACCTTTTGGTATGTTCCCTCTCCACCCCTGGTGGTACGATACGTATCGTGGTATTCACGTGGACCATCAAGGCTGATTCCTACAAGGAAGCGATATTCTCGCAAAAAATGGAACCATTCTTCATCAAGAAGCACCCCATTGGTCTGTAATGAATTTTCAACAGCCTGTCCCATGCGGGAGTATTTCTGCTGCAATTCGACTGCTGTTTTGAAAAAATCAACTCCCATCAATGTAGGTTCACCACCCTGCCAGCAAAAAGATACCTGGCTGGCACCGGAAATCATTACAGCTTTTATGGTAGCATCCAGTGTTTCATAATCCATGAGTGTTGAAGAGTGATCATATACGTCCACAACCCTTTTATAAAAACAATATGAGCACTCAAGGTTACATCTGAAAGAAGCAGGTTTTAACAGCAATGATAGATTATTCATGATTTTTTACTCCGGAAACACGACGATCACTGATTTATTTTTTAATTCGGCACAGCAGGGATGAATGCGGTTTCATTCTTCCTAGATCAATTCCGTCTTTAGTGACTGTATATTCGGCATTACTCCATACTTCAACAAGTCTTATACCCGGATGAATCAACGCACTAAGAGAAGTGTTCATTGAAATCTTTTTATCTACAGTCTTATCGGCAAAATTAAAGACAGCAAAATACCCTTTTGAATTGTACACCAGTTCGGGGATTTCATTCTCCATGTAATCAAGCGCTATTGTCTTTCCCCTGTCTGCCTCTTGCACCATTTTTTCAATTTTATCAATATCATGCCATACTTCATTTTTCAATAAGGATAACCTGTCAGACAGCAGGTACATACCCCCGGTGATGACTACCGCGTTTACAAGGGACATTCTTTCCTCTCGGGTAAGCTTTGTATCAGTATCACGCAGCAATATACAGTCCGGATCATTTATCCATAGTCGCCTGTGCATCTGGCACCTGTTCAGAATACTCCTTATGGCAAACATGGTACATAGTGCATGTGGATCACGGGTTAAATGATACCTGTAGGTGGCGAACCAGTATGGTGCCACATCAGGTCCTATTCTCATCGCATCTACATGTCCAATGGCGGGTGAAAGTGGTGAACCACAGCCAAGTATAACTACATCTTTACCGGCGGCTTCGCGGATAATACGGTAACCGTTGGTAAGCCGTTCTGCCGATGAAAACGTCTGGTTAAATGCCGTACCATACAGTGATGCCGCATAGGTGAAATCAAGCTTCAGGTATTTAAATCCCCACTCATGAACCATGGTGTGCACTACATGCCGCAGGTAATCCTGAAATCCAGGGTTGGTTGTGTCCAACGCGTAAAAATTTCCGCCAATACCCCAGTTTGGATTCCATCCGGCTTTAACCGGATTTCCTTTACTATCAGTTAAAAACCAGTCTCTGTGTTCGTGATATAAACGGGAATTCCTTCGTGCAATAAACGGGGCCATCCATATTCCCGGAACCATACCGAATTCTGATATATGTCGGGCAACTTTCTTTAGTCCACCTGAAAATTTATTATTAATAGATAACCAGTCACCAACCGCTGTCTGATATCCATCATCAAGAACAAAGTACTTCCAGTTTACATCATGCTGTCGCATTGCATCCAGGTTTTCATAAATATCTTCTTCTGTAACACCTGTAAAATAGTAATACCACGAGCACCATCCACCCGGAAGTGGCTGATTATTTGCACTGTCCACTGCAATCTTTTGAAAATACCAGTCTTGTAGTGTATTGGGATCTTCATCCGCTTTGATATATATTTCATCACATCCTATCTTTTTATTCGGATACAGGATCATGCCCCCAAAATCAATTTCAATCTGTATGTTCTTTAAACCATTTCTGTGTATACCACTTTGATATCGAATATATACAAATTGTTTAAATGGTGCACCCTGGCCAAGCAGGATATTTGATTTTGTATCATGGCTGGAGATAACCGCGAACATATCTGATGTGAAATTCCCGGCTACATTTGCAGGAAGGTTTCTTGGATTGTCCTGCAGTGTAACCATGGATGGAAGTATTGATACCATTTCCTCCTGGTCATTTTTGAAAGATCGGGTTTCACTCCATTACTGGTGTCCATTAGTATAAAA
>Ga0272443_10000386_pt1 | contig 84133 bp, 65 predicted proteins | sample SSMAcet12_FD_193581 | JGI IMG/M metagenome (GOLD analysis project Ga0272443, IMG submission 193581) | Marine sediment archaeal communities from Little Sippewissett salt marsh, Falmouth, MA, United States - SSM-Acet-12 | ecosystem: Environmental > Aquatic > Marine > Wetlands > Sediment ...
CGACCCGTGTGACCTATTACGAGGGCGCGGTAAAAGTGCGGCTGGCTGGCGTTGAGAAACGTTCCTTCGGGTATGTGGAATTGGTGGGATATGCTGATTGAGTCTGTGTATCTGTCATCCTGAACGAAGTGAAGGATCTTTTGGCGTGAGGTATTCAAGTAATATGCTTCACCCGGCTACTGTACCTTCTCTACACCGCTCACATTAAAAGATTCTTCGCGGCGCCTGCTTAACACAGGCTTGCTCAGAATGACACACCTAAGCATGTAGCCCGGTGATGCTTCACCGGGGAATAAACATCCCGGATATGCTTGTCCGGATTCCACTGATTACGACACAATCTTATGAAACCCGAGCCTGTAGCCCCGAGCACTCAGTCGCGACGATGCGAGAGAAAAGGTGACTGTCACCTTTTCTCTCGAAAGAAGCAACTCAGCATGCAGCCCTGTAATGCTTCACGGGGGAACAATATCCAGGACAGGGAATCAACAATCTTGACTCCTGGATTGCCCGGTCAAGCCGGGCAATGACACAACGATATGAAACCCGGGATTACCATCCCGGGCCACCCTTCCGGGTATGTGGAATTGGTGGGATATGCTGATTAAGTCTGTTTATCTGTCATTGCGAGGAACGCAGTGACGAAGCAATCTCGTAGTAATAAATGACCCTGTTGGCCTTGTCCGCCTTTGGTGGATCGCTCAACAGGGTTTAATTGATTCCTGGATTGCCCGGTCAAGCCGGGCAATGACACAACGATATGAAACCCGGGATTTCATCCCGGGCCACCCAACTTTACTCAGAAAAGTTGATACCACACGTAGAGCGTCACGCGCATGCGAACGTCGCGGGAGTTGGTCTCCTCGACGATGACACCGTATTCGTCATAGGAGTATTCATACGAGTGCCACGCCCATTCCCCCTCCAGACCGACACGCATCTTCTCCATCACCTTCCTGTCCCACGAAAGGCGCACCTCCAACCCCAGCATACCGCCAAGCCGGATAATCGCCTGACTCCGTATCGGCCAGACCTTATCGATTGGCTCGGTGACGAGGCCCATATAGACGCCGTCATAGGCCCCCTCGTACATCATCAATTCAGGCAGGGTTGAGACCAGAGTCCCAGACCCGTCATCCGTGGCATATCCACCGAGCACGGGCCGGGTCATCCAGCTCCGATAAATCCCGATCTCGACCATCGTGTCATACAGCTGTCCATCAGGCGACCCGATCAACCCCACTTCGAGGTCGCGCATACGGATCACGGTGTTGTAGCTGTAGGGTCCGGTGTACCCCGCCATAAATGTCCGTGGATCGCTGAATGTGGCATCAAACCGCTCGTTCCGGTAACGCAGGGTCACATATTTGAACAACGTAAGCCACGTAGTAGTGCGGAGATAAGGTTTGTCGAGCACGGCATCCGGGAGAAGTTCGCGAAAACTGGCCTCCCCGGAGCTGTATCCAAAATTTGTCTCGACGCGGAAACTCGGAACCTGGATCAGGTCGAAGGCTTCCCCGAAAACGATCAGCGGGTGGAGCAACCCCACCTCGGCATAGGCATGTTTGCGCCCGTAGCTGGAGATCTCGTAGGGCTCGATGTTGTGAGGTGACCAGTAGGAACCGGTATAACCCGCTCGGGCCACCAACTGAGGACGGAGTCCTGTGGTGATCGGCGCCTCCGCCCGGAGAATCCGGGGGAATGTGAAAAGGAGGACCAGCGAAAGAACGGTTATTTGAAAACGGAGCTTCATTATAACTCCCATAACGGGTTTCAATTCTTCATGTGGAAAATACCATCCAACGTTCAACAGCGCAAACGTCCATCCGCTAGACAGTAGCCCGGACATGCCTGTCCGGAATCAACAAAAAGCCCGTCTCAAGATAACATCATGATTCCGGGCTACCCTCCGATAATCGGCTTGCACGCTTGAGGCGCTCAGGCTACTTTGCAACCCATGCGCTACGAACTGCCCATCCTCGAGGGAACGCTCGTCAAACGGTACAAACGGTTTCTCGCCGATGTGATTGTCGATGGAGATCCGATGACTGTCCTCTGCCCCAACACCGGGTCCATGTCCGGCCTGCTGGCGGAAGGAAATCCGGTCCGAATCTCCGGCCCCCACCCGAACGAAAAACGGAAATACGCCTTCACACTCGAACAGATCCGCATCACCCGTCCGGATCGCCGCAAGGTTTGTGTTGGAGTGAACACCGGCCTGCCCAACAACATCGTTGAGGAGGCGATTCTTGCGGGGAAGGTTCCCGGTTTAGAGGGATATGCAAACCTCCGCCGCGAAGTCCGATTCGGGGAGAACAGCCGAGTCGATATCCACCTCAGCGGCCACCCGAAATTGACCGACTGCTGGGTCGAGGTAAAAAACTGCACCTGTGTGCAGAAGGATACCCACGACAAATCCTCTCAGAATGTCGGGGCAACGGCTACCTTCCCAGATGCGGTCACAACCCGGGGCCAGAAACATGTCCGGGAATTGACAGCAAGAATTCAGGCGGGCGAACGAGCCGCGATGATTTTCACTGTCCAGCGGAACGATGCCGAACAGTTCAGCCCCGCCTGGGCCTTTGATCCAGACTACGCCAACCTCTTTTATGATGCTCGAAAGTTGGGGCTCGAGATGCTGCCAATGATCGTGGACGTGAAAAAGTATCAAGTAACCCTTTCGGACAGGATTCTGCCTATCCTGCCTGCCGAAAACTCGTAATCCCATTACAAGGACTCGCCGTAACATTATTACTTTACTGTACTTGTGTCTCCCGTTTGCTTCAAATTTAGCCGGGCACAGTTCTCATTATCGACTAGCTGGCCTATCTTGTTCCTCACATTTGCTAACCCTGAAACGAAACATTCGGAGAAACGATGAAGAAGATTCTACTGCTCCTCACCTTCGCACTCATTTTCTGGGGCTGCGCTGACGACAGCGACGATACCAACGATCCAGTAGGAGCTGGAAATACAGATTCTGAAATGATCACGGACAGTTTCAACAGCTCCGCTCTGGTCGAGGAGCGCGACATTGTCGTCTTCCTGCCTCCCGGTTATGACGATTCGGAGAACGCCAGCAAAGACTACCCGGTGTTCATTTTCCTGCACGGTGCCAACTCTACACCTGAGGATTACACCGCATACGCTCAGTTGATTATGAATAACGAGTACGAGGACGGCGCAATTCAGGACATGTTAGTCTTCATGCCCTACTCGAACGGGGGAATTTTCGACGACATGGAGAACGACATGCCGGGAAGCCCATTCTACACGAATTCGGTCGTAAACGGCAACTTCGAGGACTACATCATCGAGGATGTGATTGACTACATCGATGCCAACTACCGCACCTATGGCACTGCGGACATGCGCGCCATCGGCGGCCACTCCATGGGCGGATACGGCTCGATGAAACTGGCGATGAAATACCCGGAACTGTTCACAGCGGTTGCGGCCCACAGTGGTCCTGTCGATTTCGCCCACTTCTCAGACCTGATTCCCTACGTTCTTGAGGAGAACGGCGGTAGTGGTCCCTTTACGGCGCTGACGAGCACGTTCACTTACCTCGGCTGGGCGATGTCGACCTGTTTCTCGCCGAACCCGAACAACACGATGACCTATGCCGATTTCCCCATCGATAACGACGGCAACATCATCGACACAACATTCGTGAAATGGATGGACAACGACGTGGCGAGTATGGCGGCGACGCTGAATGCTCCCAACCTCGACATCTACTTCGATTGCGGAACGAACGACGACCTCCATTTATACCCGTTCAACACGTCGTTCGCTGATTCACTCGACGCCTACGGCATTGACTACACCTTTGTAACGCACTCGGGCAATCATTCCACCGCTTTCGCTACACAATTCGGCTTTGGCCTTGAGTTCGCGGACTCCGTATTCAACGCCAACAACGCCACGATGGTTGCGGGAAGATTCTAAGTTCCAATCCCTGCTCAGGCAGACGATCTTTTTAAGCCCGGTTCACAGGAATCGGGCTTTTCTCTGCCTGGGAGCTGGAGTCCGTTATTACAAGTGCACCTCCCCCTCCCACCCCGTATTATCTTCCACACGATAACTGAACGATTGAAAGAGAACGAGATGAACCGAGCAGCCCTGATCGTGATGTCTGCCTTACTGATGCTTGCTGCAGGATGCGGCTCGGATGAGAACAACAGCGAGAACCTGCCAGGCCCCGAGGCGAGCGCATCCCAACTTGTCGTGGTCAGTTTTTACAGCAGTTCGCTGGCGGAAGAGCGGGAGATCACGGTCTACCTCCCCGCCGGATATGACGACGTAGAAAACGAAGAACTCCAGTACCCACTTGTCCTCTTCCTGCATGGCGCGAATGTCACCCCCGCCTTTTACGCCTCCACGGTGAAGTCCTCGGCGGATGCGCTGATCGAGTCGGGCGAGGCGCAAAAGATGATTATCGCGATGCCCAACAGCCTCGGCGGACCGTTCAACAACCCTTTCTACACAAATTCGGTGCTCAACGGGAATTACGAGGACTACATCGTCGAGGATGTGGTGTCGTACATGGACGAGAATTACCGGACGCTGAGGACGAAAGAAAACCGGGCGATCATGGGGCACAGCATGGGTGCCTATGGTGCAATGCGAATCGCGTTGCTGCATCCTGATGTTTTTTCAGCTGTTGCGGCTCACAGCGGGTTTCTAGATTTCGCCCTCGCCCCCTCGATCACAGGCTATGTCCTGCTGGAAAACGGCGGACCGGGCGACTACACACCCACCTCCAGCCACCCGATCACCAGTCTGACCTATGCGATGGCCTCGGCGTTCTCCCCCAATCTCGAGGTGGAGCCCTACTACGTGGATTTTCCGGTCACAGCGGAGGGAACCAGCGATTCGGCGGTCTTTGCGATGTGGGACGGGCATGATCCGGCCAAGATGCTGAGCGGGCTTACGGCAAGTGAGGTACCGGCGATCTACTTCGACTGCGGTTTGCAGGATCAGTACGCCCTCTACCCCTTCAGCGCAAGTTTCGCCGATTCCTGCGAAGCGCTGGGCATCGAGCACACATTCATCACATATCAGGGCGACCACTTCTCAGGCCTGCCGACACAGATTCCCTTAGCTCTGGCCTTTTTCGACAGCGTACGTGCGGTTGATTGACACAGGTACGCAGCATGTAGCCCGGCGATGGTTCACCGGGGAATAAAAAATCCCGGACCACCCAACAGGCAAGGAGAAACCCGACTTGACGAGCAAATCGGGCCACTCAACCGGGGCGCGGCAAGAGAAAAGGTGACTGTCACCATGATGTTGCCGCTTGAGAGTGACTGTCGCCTTTTCTCTCGCAATTGTATGAAACCCGTGCCACCCAGTCGAGTCGACCACATGTAGCCCGGTGATGCTTCACCGGGGGACTAACGAATCCCGGACAGGCATGTCCGGGCTACATCACAGGGATGCACTTTCGGGCAGTAAAGCCATTTGAAACCGGGGATTGACATCCCAGGCCACCCAGCCGAAGGTGCAAGCTCGCATGCACGAAGTGCGTGCAACACCGGGCCACCCGCGAAGGACATGCAACATACCGCGTAGCGGTGACAAAACAATCTCTTAGTAGTAAATGGCCCTGTTGGCTTGCCCAACAGGGTCTAATTGTTTCTGGATTGCCCGGTTAAACCGGGCAATGACACAAGCGATATGAAACCCGGGATTTCATCCCGGGCCACCCAACCGCGATGATTCCACCTCTTAATTTTGCAGTTTGTTTTCTCAATAAAAGAATATATTTCCTCTTTTTCCTCATTTTCTTTAAATCTGACTGTTATAATGTCATTGATTACCTCAAACGTATCTGATGTAGAAACAGAATACCATTTATCGCCAATCAGCGAGTAGTGTTTGTTCTTAATTGTCCTCTCTTTTGTTTGTGAGTATCCAGAAACCGATAACAATAATCCAAGAATTGCAAACAAGAGTACTCTTCTCATGATTCCCCCCTGATTTAGAAAGTTGCAGCACTATTATCGCAAAAACAATGTTGATTGAAGCAGTTATCGAAGCAGGACGATCTTTTTTGTTATGATGTTCTTTGAAGATCGCGCCACCACAAAGTAAACTCCCGATGAGACAGTGGCTTTCGTTCCGCTTTGTCCGTTCCAGAACAATCGCAGAGGGGTCTCACGGGGGAGATCATCATAGAGAGTTGTTACACAGCGGCCGGTGACATCGTAGACCTTCACCTCAAGCGGGAGCAGCTCCGGCAGCGAAAACGCAACCGTCACTCCTGAGTTGAACGGGGTTGGGTAGCAGGTCATTTCAGCCCACCGATACAGCACACCCGCTGTTCGTCGTGAATCTGCCACCTCCGAGGTGTGGTCCCGAAGCGTCCACACTCCATAACCGTTTGTGCCGATGTGCACCGCGCCATCCTTCCCAACTGCAAGGTCCAGCGGTCTGTGGTATGGTCCCGGGAGCGGCGACCAGGTTTCGCCCGCATCCCAACTCTCGTAGAGGGTATCGTTGTCCGCGGCGATCAGGACATGATCCGATTGCCAGGGATCAACGGCTACATCCCAAAAACCGGTTTCATTATTGATGCCGGATTTTATGCTTTCAGATGTCTCAAAGCAGTCCTCGGAAACGAGCACATCCGCTGAAGTAACGCAATACAACTTACCCGTTTCGGGGTCCACGGCGATGGATCGGGTCGCACGGCCGGAGAGTTTCAGCTCCCAGGATTCTCCCCCATCAAATGTTCTGTAAATACCGTAATGTTGGACATACACTGTATCCGGACAGCGGGGATGGAAAACGATGTCATCAATACTATTTGATCCTTGCCAGGGAACATCCATGGATTCCCAGGTTTCACCATAATCGTCGCTTCGAAACACCCCGCCTGCCCCGGCACCGAGAAAGAGTCGGCTACGTCGATGAGGATGGATTGCCAGCGCGTCAACCCTGTTATAAAATGCTTCGAATAGAGTGTCTATAGTCATGCATCCATCATAGGATCGAAACACGCCATCCCCGCCCCAGTACACTGTGTCAGGTTGAACCGGATCCACCGCAATAGCACAGGTTTCAGTCTCTGCGATAAGATCCCAACTCCCTCCGCCATCCGAGGACTTCCAAATTCCGTTTGTTACAGATGCCATGTGTCCTGATGAACCGGTATAGAACCTGCAATATGCGTATCCCCCCGCGTACATAATAGTTGGGTCGGACTCATCAACCCTGATGACTGGAACGTATGTATTGTCCAACCCATCATCACTTCTTCTATTCGTTCGACCAGAATCATTCGAACGATAAACTCCATCATTGTTTCCCATCAGAATCGTTGAGGTCGCGTTTGGCAGTTCGCCGAGAGTTGTGTAATTGTTATTTACATCCTGAAAGACCGGCTCCCACGTTTCTCCGAAATCAGAGCTTAGATATGAGGTGTCGTAGTAACGACAGATGAAAAACCTATCAGAGAACAGATACATATTGTCGCCAACCTCCCAGACGGTAAAATAGTCGTCATTGTCGGGATAAGGGTACCAATTCAATCCGCCGCCGAACGATTCGTATAAAGGATTCGTCATTGCGTCCGTGTTGAAATTTGCAAGAATATGCTGAGGGTCGTCTGGGTCAATTACAAAGTCCAGGATTTCCATGGTTTTATTGACTTCCGACCAGGTTTTGCCCGAATCGAGGCTCTCTATTATCCCTTGGTTACCCGCGAGCAGGTGAGCTGGATTGGATGGATCGGCCTGTATTTCTTTGTCTTCAAACAGCATGTCGGGTTTGCTGTTAACTGGTATCCATGTCGAGCAGGCATCCAGGCTGTAATAAATCCAATCAGGGCAGGTACTGGCAAAGAATTGTTGATCATTGGCCCAAGGTGAGTATATATCGAAAAGAGAACGTCCATCCTCTTCCCAGCCGTTTATTTCAACCCAAGCGCTGCACCCGTCACGTCTTACATACAAATAATTCACATCATTTGAACCAGTTCGCAAAACGGTAAAAACTTCTTCAGGACGTTGTGGATGAACGTGAAGAGAGCGAATAGCCTGATAATCACCGTTTGACCATTCATCATCCTCAAGCGATAAGGTGGGAAGCCCTTCATTGAATTCGATCCAGGAACGGCCACCATCTTCGCTCTTCCAAACGCCGCGATTGACTGTTCCCAAGTAAACGATGTTCGAATCTGAAGGGGATGTAGCGATCTCCGTTACATTTCCTCCATACGGTCCGCTGTGTGTCCAGTTCTCAGCATGAACGGAAATCGGGAGAGCCAGGTTCAGGATCATGGCAAGAAAAAAAACGAATGAAAAAAAAATGAGTATCGAGGTTTGTCATATTAGTCGCCCTCTGGACATTCCACACAAAATTGATATTTAAAGGTACACACATCACCGACATGAGCACAATAAACCAAGCGCGTGTCGATTTAGTAAACGGCGCAGGAGGAGATAGAAAAGGTTCATATACATAGTCGGCATCAGCCCTACAGACGACTCCCTTCAATCGCTCCTACGATGGAATTGAATGAAGGTGGAAACGGCCTTGGAAACGGCCTTGGAAACTGTCCGGCAATGAAGCAATAAGTCGCCAAATGGGTTACACGCTTTTGCCAATTGGGAATTGGGAATAAGTATGTGTCCCGCCGAGCCTCTTCCTCTATCTAAATTCCTGAAAATCAATTATATTGAACATAATCTACGAAGCCTTTCGGGGAGCCATTGAGGCCCCATTCAACTTGCCGCTTGTGAAGAAGTGTGCGTATATTCCACCCGTGCGAAGAGGGCAGGATTCAGGGTATTTCTCGCCATTTATTCTTAACGGAATCAGTCCTGAGATCAAGTTTAGCGCCTCTCGGCACCCGGAGACGGATGTTCGCTGAGAAGTGTCATGCGGAAGGGCCTTCAGCGCACTACGTTTCCCGTTCAAAATGTATCACTGACCCGGAATTCAGCACCTGAAAACCGGAACACCATGACGGAGAGCATCGCCAGGCATGAACGTCCAATATTCCCCCGGTGAGATTATCAAGGAAGTCGCCCTCGAAGATGAGATGCGCAATTCCTACCTCGATTATTCCATGTCCGTTATCGTTTCCCGCGCATTGCCGGATGTGCGCGACGGACTGAAACCCGTTCACCGACGCATCCTCTACGGAATGCAGGAACTCGGCGTTGGCGCGAGCAGACCATTCAAGAAATCGGCGCGTATCGTCGGTGACGTGATGGGTAAATACCACCCGCACGGCGACAGCGCTATTTACGATTCCCTCGTCCGTATGGCGCAGGACTTTTCCATGCGCTACCCGCTTGTGAGCGGACAGGGCAACTTCGGCTCGGTCGACGGTGACAGCGCAGCAGCCATGCGTTACACCGAGGCGCGGCTGGCTAAAATGGCCGAAGAGATGCTCGAGGACATCGACAAAGAAACGGTGGACTTCGGGCCGAACTATGACGATTCGCTGAAAGAGCCCCTCGTCCTCCCCGCCAAACTGCCGAACCTTTTGATCAACGGCGTCGGCGGCATTGCGGTGGGTATGGCAACCAACATCCCGCCTCATAACCTCGGTGAGGTGGTGGACGCGCTGGTATTCCTCGCAGACAAGCCAGATTGCGAAATCACTGAGCTGATGAAATTTGTCACGGCTCCCGATTTTCCGACCGGCGGCATCATCTACGGCATGAGCGGCGTTCGCGAAGCCTACAAGACAGGCCGTGGGCGATGCATTATTCGCGCCCGTGCCCACATCGAAGAGGGCAAACGGGACGATCAGGCGATTGTGGTCACTGAGCTTCCCTACCAGGTCAACAAGTCGAATTTGATCGAGAAGATCGCGCAACTCGTGAACGACAAGAAGATCGAGGGGATCCGTGACATCCGCGACGAATCGGACCGCGACGGCATGCGCCTCGTGATCGAGCTTCGCAGGGATGCTATCGCCGAAATTATCCTGAACCAGCTTTACAAGCATACAACTCTTCAGAGCACCTTCGGCATCAACATGATCGCCCTCGACAAGGGCATCCCGAAGCAGATGAACCTGAAGGATATTCTCGAAAAGTATCTCGCTCACCGTCACGAAGTGGTTGTTCGCCGCACCCAGTTTGAACTGCGGAAGGCGGAGGAACGGGCGCATATCCTCGAAGGGTTGAAGATCGCCGTTGACAACATCGATGAGGTTGTCGAAACGATCAAGAAATCCGCCGGCGTTGAGGATGCCCGTGAACGGTTGATGAAGAGATTCAAGTTGTCCGAGAAGCAGGCCCAGGCGATCCTTGACATGCGCCTCGCGCGGCTGACCCAGCTTGAGACGCAGAAGCTTGTCGATGAATTGAAGGCAATTCGTGAACTGATCGCCGAGCTCCAGTACCTGCTTGAAAATGCAGGTGCGAGGATGCAGCTCATCAAACAGGAATTCCTGGAGCTGAAAGAGACCTACGGTGATCTTCGAAAAACTGAGATCGTTGATGAGTACGAAGAGTTTACTGTTGAGGACATGATCGCCGAAGAGGACATGATCGTCACGATCAGCCACGGCGGATATATCAAACGCCAGCCTGTCAGCTCCTATCGCAGGCAAGCGCGAGGTGGACGTGGTAAAACCGGAGCGAAGACGAAGGAAGAGGATTTCATCGAGCATCTCTTCATCGCATCAACTCACGAGTACCTGCTGATTTTCACCGACCGTGGGCAACTGCACTGGCTAAAGGTCTACGACATTCCGCAGCAGGGTTCAGCAAGCCGTGGCAAGGCGTTGGTGAATCTCTTTGACCTTGGCGGGCAGCAGATACGCGCCTTTGTCAACGTCAAGGAATTCGCGGAAGACAAATACCTGCTCCTGGCAACTCGCAAGGGGACAGTGAAAAAGACCAGCCTGGACGCCTATAAGAACGTCCGCAAGGGCGGCCTGATCGCGATCAACGTCTCTGATGATGACGAGCTGATTGCCGCCTCGATTACCGATGGCGATTGCGAAGTCGTCCTCGGGACAAGCGGTGGAAAAGCGGTCCGTTTCGTCGAAACCGACGTCCGCCCGATGGGCAGAACAGCCGGTGGAGTTCGCGGCGTAAACCTGCCCAAAGGCCAGCACGTTGTTGGCATGGTCGTTATCCGACGCGAAGGAGCGCTCCTCGTTGCAACCGACAAGGGATATGGAAAGCGCAGCGAGATCGCCGATTACCGGCTAACCAAGCGCGGTGCGGGTGGGGTCATTTCGCTGAAAACGTCGCCCAAGGTCGGCAATATGATCGCCATCATGGAGGTCGTTGAACAGGACGACCTGATGATCATCAGCCACAAAGGTGTAATGATTCGCATGCCGGCGAAGGATGTCCGGGTGATCGGCCGGGCGACTCAGGGCGTACGACTGATCCGCCTCGATGAAGGTGATGAGATCGCCTCAATCGCAAAAGTCGTCAACGAAGACGATCCCGACATCGCCGGTGAAAATGGCGATCGGATCATCCCAAAAGATGAGCAGGAAGTTGCTTCTTCTGATGATGATGTGATAGATGATACGGTTGAGGAAGAGGCTGAGCCGGTTGTGGTGAAGAAAGCCAAAGGCGGCGCCAGCAAACCGGAAAAGAGCGTAAAAGTTACCAGCACCAAGGGTGACAAGAAAGCAGCCAAGACCAAACCGGCTGAGAAGAAAGCTGCTGAAAAGCCGAAGGTGCAGAAGAAAGAATCTAAACCCGCTACAAAAAAAGCTGAGCCGAAAAAAGCATCAGCGAAGGCTCCGGTGAAGAAGGCCGCGCCTAAAAAGAAAAAGTGACATTAAATACTGCCCCGGATGCCCCGAGTATGACAATCCGGTGGTTTAAACTTTTAACGGGGGCTACACGATGAACGGCGTAATGGATGGAAACAAGATTTCCGATGCGACGGTTCGCAGGTTGTCCAAGTACTACCGCTCTCTGAAATATGCGTATGATCGCGGAATGCGAACGATATCGAGCCAGGAACTGGCGGACATGAACTCGCTGACAGCGGCTCAGGTTCGCAAGGACCTCTCCTTTTTCGGGGCGTTCGGCCGCCGTGGACTCGGCTACTACGTCGCAGACCTTCAGCGAAACATCGCCCGCATTCTCGGAATCAATAAAACCTGGAATGTGGCACTGGTGGGCGCCGGCAACATCGGACGCGCGCTGATTGACTACGACCAGTTCCGTCAACAGGGCTTCCTGATCAAGCTCGTCCTCGACAACGACTCGAACAAGATCGGAAATGTTTACCACGGGATCGAAGTTTCGGATTTCGCGAATCTGGATGATGAGATCAAGAAGAACAAAATCAAGATCGCCATCGTCGCAGTCCCTGCTCAGCATGCTCAGTCTGTTGTGGACAAACTGATTGATTCCAAAGTCAAGGCGATCCTCAACTTCGCCCCGATCACCGTGCAGGTTCCGGAAGGCGTCTTCGTCCGCAACGAGAACATGGCGATCGAACTCGAGGCGTTGAGCTTCGCGCTGACCAACCGCAAGGAGCCGCGGCGTACGCTCAGCGAGTGAAGCATTGCATCGATTTGAAGTCAACGATGCCGTACCTTGGGTGCGGCATTTTTGTTTTAGCTGGATGGTGTGAGGGAATCATGGGTAAGAAACAGAAATCACGTGAAGGCGGAATAGTCTATTCAACAGGCCCCTCCCCTATCGATTGGAGTGGCGAGAAACCCGACTTGGCGAGCAAGTCGGGCCACCCCTCCTCTGTGAACAACTCCTCCATCAAGGGCCAGACAGAGTCCAGCGGACCCCGTGAAGCGGTGCTCAGGATGGAACGGTCAGGCCGCAAGGGAAAAACGGTTACAGTGATCGAGCTTCGCGGAATCGGTGTGCATGAGGCCAATGAGATTGGAAAACGTTTGAAAAGCGGTTGCGGAGTCGGAGGCACCACTCGCGGGACAATCGTGGAATTGCAGGGAGATCAGCGGGAACGTGTGAAACCGCTGCTCGAGAAGGAGGAGCTTCGGGTTCGAGGATAACAGTCGACTGAAATGAAGGAACCCCTACTCCCGGCCACCCAGGGGATGAACAACACCAAGCGATACGGCCGGCCGGGCAACTACTTCCATCAGTGGATTCATTTCGAGATACGCACCTGCACCAAAGAGGAACTGCCGTCCCATCTCCAAGTCACCCCACCTCACCTCCATCATCGCCGTGAACGAGTGACGTACTCTCCAGCCGAGGTCAACCTCCGCATCCACAAGCCCGCGCGGCACGCTCAGATAACCATATCCAATCATCATAAAGAGATTCGTCTCCGGCAATCTGGCCCGATAGGAGAGCCCACCACCCACGGGGGCGATGGTCAGGTCGAGGCCGAGCAGTGATTCAGCCCGGCCAAACCGATCCAGGCTGAGGGCGTACTCGTAATGAGCGTTCAGGAACTGCGGCACACCCATGCTCGCGCCCAGCGCATGCCGTGGGGGTTTGTGCAGCATGAAACTGTAGGGTTCAAGCTGTTTTCTGATCGGAACCTCAGCCTTGACTGCACCGCATCCGAAGGCGACGGCAATCGCGATCATCCCGGCTAGAAGAATTCCTTTTCCTGAACTGTTCACTTGAAATCCTGTCACTCGTCAAAATCAGCCATCTACCTGTGTAGCAGGAATTTGCTCTATCAGGAAATATCTATGCACTTGCGCACTGTAGCAAATGAATCCTTCAGCGCCGGGTGGAATAAAAAGGAGCAGGAATCGCGCCTCCTGCTTTGCCACACTACCCCTCTCCCCTATATTTGGTACGCCCAACAAATGGGTCATATTGAAAGCAAAACTCTTTTCGTAATCCGGTTTTTTTGGGGGAACCGGACCGATTCAAACTGGCAAGAGGAGAACCAGCGTGGCTCGCTATTCGTTCAAAATCTGGCTTACGGCTTCGAGGCCGTTCTCTTTCACAGCATCGGCAACCCCTATTCTTCTAGGTACCGCCCTGGCGTTCTATCAGATGGGATTTGTTGACGTTCCGCTCTTTATCGCAGCCCTGATCGGAGGCGTCATCCTGCACGCCGGGACCAACCTGATCAGCGACTATTTTGATTATGCCAAAGGCGTGGACCGTGAGGACACATATGGCGGCAGCAGGATTCTCGTGGACAAGGTCATGGAGCCCAAAGATGTCCTCAGGGGCGGACTAGTGGCCTTTGGGATCGCAATTATAATTGGTGTCTACCTTCTGATCGTGCGTGGCTGGCCCATTGTCATGTTCGGTATGGCGGGTCTTTTTGGCGGCTACTTTTATACTGGTGGCCCACTCGGGTACAAATATCGCGCACTGGGCGAATTCCTCGTTTTCACCCTGATGGGACCGTTGATGGTCTGGGGCGCTCATTTCACACAGGTGGGCGCGCTCGAGTGGCAGCCGATTCTGATTTCTGTCCCGGTCGGATTCCTCGTCGCAGCGATCCTCTACGCCAACAACCTGCGCGACATCGAGGATGATACGGAATCGGGATACAACACGCAGGCGAGCATCGCGGGCCGTAAAACCGCTCGTTTCGTTTATGCGGGGATGCTGATCAGCGCCTATGTAGTCGTGGCGGCCCTCGTCGGTTTCGGTGCGGTTCCAGTCTGGACACTGCTCGTGCTCCTCTCTATCCCGGCGGCGCTCAAAGTCAACAAGATGATCCAGAGCAGCCTAAGGACTGAGCGTAAAAGTTTTGCGATGGTGGATGTGATGACGGCTCAACTCCACTTCCAGTTTGGACTGTTGTTCGCCATCGGCATCGTCCTCGGCTACTTCATCTAAACAAGGTTAAACATGACTGTTGAAACCAATAGACTTGTGGGGCAGCCGCGTGGTGGACTGCCCCTTCTTTCAGGCGCAATTCTCGCTGCGTTCGTTATCTGGTATTTCCTGTTTGCGGTGGCGGGGACGCCATTCTGGGTTGTTATCGCCGCAGCCACCTTCGTCCTCGGTGGTGGAACGCTGATCGTCTACAGAGACACGCTTAACGGCGCCAGGCGAACATGGACAGCGTTTGCCATTCTCGGTGTTGTCAGCGCGGTCCTGCTCTACGGCATCTTTGCGATTGGCAACGAGGCGGTTCGTGCCATCCTGGCGACCGGCGCTCAGCAGGTTGAGAATGTTTACGCGACCAAGGCCCAGGCTCAGCCGATGCTCATCGGCCTTCTGCTGCTGTTCATCATCGGTCCGGGCGAAGAGCTTTTCTGGCGCGGTTGGGTACAGCGTTCCCTGATGGCTAAACTGGGACCTTTTCGGGGCTTCGTTGTCACAACGCTCATCTACATCGCCATCCACATCCCCGCGATGAATCTGACACTCGTCGGGGCGTCAGCAGTGGCGGGTGCGTTCTGGGGATGGATGTATTTACGGTACAACCACATTGGCCCGGGGCTCGTAAGTCATGCGCTCTGGGATGTTTCAGTATTCATCCTCTTTCCTTTCCAGTAAACCGGGGTTCTCATGGGTCAGCGAGGGTCAAACAAGCCTGATGTTGAGCGGTACTTGAAAGGAAGGAAGCGTGAAACTGAGCATCGCGCAAACGTTCTGGCGAAACGTGAACGTCAGAAAAAGGCTGTCCTCGGCGAAGAGGCTCCCCCTGCCGACAACACCCTGACCGGAACAATTTTGACCCGTGCGAAAAGCGGTCTTATGGTTCAGGCCGATCACGACGAAAGCCACCACTGGTGCCGATATCCGCAGAAAGGCCGAGGCGCGATGCCCGTCCCCGGCGACCGTGTCAGTTTTCTCCCGCAGACGGAGACAACTGATGGCTGGGTCGAGGAAATTCTCGAGCGAAAGAACCTCCTGCGCCGATGGTCCTTCGGGCGGATCAAAGAGATCGCATCGAACATGGAGCAGGTTCTGATCCTCGCTACCCCGGAAGAACCTGTTGTCCATCCAAGGTTGGTGGACCGTATGCTCGTTGGCGCCTCCGTTGGCAAAATGGACGCCCTGATCGTCGTAAACAAGATCGACCTCATCGGGATGGATACTGCCCTTGAATGGAGCAAACCCTGGCGTATGGCCGGATATGACGTGTTGCACATCTCGGCGGAAACCGGCGAAGGGCTTGAGGTATTGCACGGACGGCTGCGAAACAGGGTCAGCCTGCTGGCGGGCGCTTCGGGGGTGGGGAAATCTACTGTGTTGAACAGGTTGATCGAAGATCTCGACCTGGATACGTCAGCGATTTCCGAAGCAACAGGCCGGGGAGTGCATACAACGTCCTTTACACGTCTCTTCCCCGTTCCGGGTGGCGGCGTGGTTGCGGACAGCCCCGGTGTTCGGGAATTTCATCCCGTGCTGGACGACCCGAAGGAGCTTGAAAAGCACTTCCACGAGATCGGATCCCGCTCCGGCGAGTGCGCCTATACGCACTGCCTCCACAGGGAAGATTCGGATGGGTGCGCTGTGCGGGCGGCTGTTGAGAACGGTGAGATCCATCCGCTTCGATACGAATCCTACCAGATTCTCTATACATCATTGCTCGAAGGACCCCTCAGGGGACGTGGCCGCTAGCCTAACTGATTGGAACCCTCGACCCCAAACTCCCCCGACTGCCTCTCGACGGCGATGGGTCGGTATGCGCATATTGCATTTAAGATGCAACGAGGATAAAAGATGGCTCTGCTGGACCAACCCGACCACGAACGAGAACTGATTACGGTTGACCATTTCACCAAGCTCTCGGCGGAAATCAACTACAACCTTTCAGCTCAACGTCAGAATGATGATGAACCCCTGCTCGCCCTGATTCTGGGTCCTGCGAGGTTCAACGACCATCGACCGCTGCTTCTCGCGCTGCGAACAGTGCGGTTGGGCTATGGTCAGTCGCGACGAAAGATCGGCCCGCTTTCCCTCCTGCATCCGCTAAGAACCGCCGCCCTAATCAGCCGCACCATGGTTAATCCCGGCGTCGCGGACCTTCTCCTCGCCCTTCTGCATGACAAAGGTGAAGACCTGCCCGTAAAAGAGATTCCAAAAGAGCAGCAAGCGGAGTTTGAAAAGACTTTTCAGGAGTTGACGGATTATCTGGGCCAGGCGAAGGGGGCCCGATTGGACCATATGATCTCCGTCCTTACGCGAGAGACGAAGATGGGCTATTTCGACTATCTTCTCCAGCTCATGGACCGCGCCAACGAAGCTCCCGAACTCCTCCATGTAAAACTGACAGACCGTCTCGACAACACCCTGGACAACCACATCGGCCGACCCGGCGTTCTTCACTACAACTTCTTCCGTAGTGTGTTTGACCTTCTCTTCGTCCCCGTATACAAGGGGGTCAACATCAGGCGTTACCACTTCCTGCCGAACCCGGAAGAGGGAAGCCTTCTACTCTCGCAGCTATTCAAAAATGCGGTTTTCCTGAGCCTTTTGCGGCACGAGGGACTGGACGTGTTGGACGCTACAACAGAACGGCTGTTCAGTGCTGTGGCCATCGCCTCCATTCGCGAGGCACAGTGGATCGCACTGGAGCTTTTCGCGGAATATCGCGACAAGGAGGGTGTGGAGAAACTGCGCAAGCTCGTGATGAAGACGATGAAATACTCCATTGGCGGCGGCGCAACAGACATCCGAATCAAGGCCAGGAATCAAAGGGTGGATGGAGTTATTCTGGACAACTTTGTGGTCACCGAACGGATGGTGCGGCGCGGACGGATGGCGAAACTCTTCGCGGATCACGAATATCTTACCTCGACGATCGTCACATTGATCGCGACGTTTGCAAGTTTCCTCAATGATCCGGAATTCACAATACGGGGCATTGACCGTGCGGGAATACGGCCGGTGTAATAGTCGATTCCCCTATGATGGATATCCCTGCTGCATTGCCAGCGAATATTGTCATTGCCCGGCTTGTACGCCTTGGGCGTGCTCGACCGGGCAATCCAGGAAAATTCAGTGCAATTCCCCGGTCAATCCGGAGGATTACATTTGGAAGATGCAATGATCTCTATACGACAAACCCGACTTGACAAGCAAGTCGGGCCATCCAGCCGGACCTCCAGATTAACACAAATGAAGCATAGTAGAAACCCGGACATCAAGCTGTCCGGGCCACATAATCAGATGCCATTGCCCGCTCTGGTCACCTTGCCAGCCTACGAAACTTGATCCCCTGGTCAAGCCGGGGGATGACAAGGGCAGTAAGTAATCCTGCGATTCTCAACGAAAGCTAACTCGTTGGACAAGTCAACAAAACAACCGCTATGGTGTGATGACTTGTAATACCTATTTCGCGCGGTCGTACTGGACGGGCCACTCGAGCGGGTAACCGAGTTGCTTGGCGGCATTCAACGGCCAGTGCGGGTCGCGGAGCAGCGCCCTGCCGATGATCACAAGGTCCGCCTTCCCCATCTCAAGCCAGCGGTTTGCCTCAACCGCATCGACTACCCCACCGACAACCCCTATGGGCAGGATGTTCTCCTCTTTCAAACGGAATGCATACTCCCGCTGCCGATCTAGTGAGGCGTTATTCCGCGCCTCCGGATTGATCCCACCGGAGGAACAGTCGACGAGGTCCACTCCCCGTTCGGCGAGTTCGCGAATCAGAGCGAGCGTATCCTCGAACTGCCACCCTTCCGCCAACCAGTCAATCGTCGAGATTCTTACGAAGAGAGGATTTCCCTCGGGCCAGACACTCCGCACCGCATCGGTTACCTCCAGCAGCAATCGCATACGTCCCTCCCTGTCGCCACCATACCGGTCGTTGCGGTGGTTCGTCACTGGTGAGAGGAAAGACTGTAGCAGGTACCCATGCGCCGCATGCAGCTCGATTACCCGGAATCCCGCCTCCTCCGCGCGTTTCGCTGAATGGACGAAGGCATCCACGACGGCGGCGATATCACGTGTGCTCATCATCTTCGGATTGGCATATCCCTCAGTATATGGGATCGAGGAGGGGGCCAACGGCAGCCACCCTCTCTCCTCATCAGGTAGAATCGGCGCAGCACCTTTCCAGGGTGGAAGCGTTGAGGCTTTCCTCCCGGCATGACCGAGCTGGATTCCCATCACCGCACCCTGTTGCTCGACGAAACGGACCACCTGCGACCAGTTGTTCTGCTGCTCGTCGTTCCAGAGCCCAGCATCGAAAGGGGTGATTCGCCCCTCGTGAAGTACCGCAGTCGCCTCTGTCATCAGCAGACTGGCACCACCAACCGCCCGTGAGCCGTAATGGACGAGGTGCCATGCGTTCGGCACTCCCTCCTTGGCGGAATACTGGCACATGGGGCTCATCACGATGCGGTTGGGAAATATCACATCTCGAAGTTGCAAAGGTTCAAACAGGGCTATTTTCTTGTTATCACTCACGTTACCCTCAACTCAATTACTCTTCATTCAACTCACTAAGATCTCTAAAATACTCCAACGCTTCAGGGTTTTTCAGCGCATCACGATTTCCCACCTCCTCGCCGTGGATCACCTTGCGGACGGCGACTTCCGTGATCTTGCCGCTGATCGTCCGGGGAATATCCGCCACCTGGATGATCTTACTGGGGATATGACGAGGGGTCTCCTCCTCGCGGATGCGGCGTTTCAAATATTGACGCAACTCATCGGTCAACTCGTATCCCTCACTCATTTTCAGAAAAAGTATGATGCGAACATCACCGTTCCAGCGTTGCCCGACACAGATCGCCTCAGCCACCTCCTCGAACTGCTCCACAACTCTGTAAATCTCGGCGGTTCCGATGCGGACTCCGCCGGGATTCAGCACCGAATCGCTGCGCCCGTAGATGATCAGACCACCATGCTCGGTCAACTCGGCGTAATCGCCATGGTGCCAGATCGATCCGCCAAACCGCTCGAAATAGGCGGCTCGGTACCTGCTACCACCCTCGTCGTTCCAGAAACCGACCGGCATGCTCGGGAAGGGTGCCGTGCAAACCAGTTCACCCTTCTCTCCCGCGAGCGACCTCCCGGTCTCGTCGAAAATCTCCACAGCCATTCCCAGACCGCGGGTCTGAAGTTCCCCCCGCCAGACTGGTCCCGATGGGTCACCGAGGGCAAAACAGGAGATGATATCGGTTCCACCCGATATGGAGGCGAGCTGAAGGTCGGACTTGATTGATCCGTACACCCAGTCAAACTGTTCCGGGGCGAGGGGACTGCCCGTGGAGAGGATGACCCGCAACTCGCTGAGGTCATGCCCTTCGCCCGGTATCAGCCCTGCGTTCTCGACAGCTTGCAGGTATTTCGCGGAGGTGCCGAAATGGGTAAGCTTCTCCTCGTCGGCCATTTTCCAGAGCCGGTTTCCATCGGGGAAAAAGGGATTGCCGTCATAGAGAACAACCGTTGCACCGACGAAGAGGCTGGAAATCAGCCAGTTCCACATCATCCACCCGCAGGTGGTGAAATAGAAGATGGTGTCCTTCCGTTTCAAATCGGTGTGAAGGACCAACTCCTTGGCGTGCTGGAGCAGTGTTCCCCCTGCGCCGTGGACGATGGATTTGGGCAAACCTGTAGTCCCGCTGGAATACATGATGTAGAGAGGATGGTCGAAGGGAAGCGGCACGAAATCGATCGGTGCGGTTGGTTGTCCGGCGAGGAAATCCTCCCACAATTCCGCCTCGCATAGTTCTTCTATCTCTTGTGCCTCCTGCAGGTAGGGAACGACAACCACCTTTCGGATACTGGTCAATGTTTCGCAAACCTCGCGGACTGTTGAGAGACTCTCGATCCGTTTGCCGCCGTAGTTGTAGCCATCCGCTGTAAAAAGCACCACAGGCTCAATCTGTCCGAACCTGTCGATCACTCCCTGTACCCCGAAATCGGGGGAACAACTGGACCAGATCGCGCCGAGGGAGGCCGCTGCGAGCATCGCGATAACCGTCTCCGGCAGGTTTGGCATGAACCCGGCGACACGGTCGCCCACTCCCACTCCCTGTTCACGTAGTGCGGCGGCGAGGCGGCTAACTTCGTCATAGAGCTGCGCATAGCTGAAAGTGCGCCGTTCCCCGGCCTCCCCCCGAAAGACCAACGCTAGGCGATCATCCCGGTATCGGAGCAGGTTCTCCGCAAAGTTGAGCGTCGCTCCCTCGAACCAGTGGGACTCATAGAGTATTTCTGAGGATTGTAGAGGGTTCTCGGCGGTCGTTCTGAACTTGATACCTGTGAACTCTACGACTTCGGACCAGAACGATCCCGGTTCACAGATCGACCAGTTATAGAGCTCTTGAGTATCCCGCAAATCAAGTCCATAACGCCCGTTAATACTTAGGCGGAATGCTGTGATGTTGGTGTGATTCATTTGCATGGCAGACGGTGTCCAGATGGGTTTATCCATTACGTGAACATCCTCCGTTTCCGACAATGATAAGGGGAAAACCCTATCATCGATTCGAATACTTTTCCCACACATCCGGTGCAAGAGAAAGTCTGATGGCACAGTATGTTATAGTTATCTATTTACAAAAACAAAGCGATTGAACAACAGCATAAAATAAACCCGGTCATCTAGCTGACCGGGCCAATACTGACGAATACTTAAACACCATTTGCTCACCCCATGACATCGCCACCTGTCCGGGCAGACTCGATCATCCAGCCGAGCACTTCATCGAGGAATGGGCGGTAGCCGACGGAGATGTAGCGGATCACTCCCTCGGGGTCAATTACGACAAACGTGGGAATGCCACGCACCTCATAGGCATCCGCCGCTGTGTTGGGAGCGAGCCAGACATTCCACTTCATCCCCTCGCCCTTGGCGAACTCGCCGACGTAACCGGGTCGCTGATCCTCAGGCACACGCTCCCAGACATCCACAGAGACGATCTGAACGTCCACGCCGGAGTTGTATAGATCTTTCAGCCTTGGAATGGTCAGCTTGCAGGGTGGGCACCAAGTCGACCAGAAGTCGAGAACCACAACCTTGCCACGCAGGTCCGAGAGCGAGACCTCTTTACCGGCGAGGGTCAGCGCACTGAAATCGGGTGCGGGTTTGTCGAGCCACTCTGCGAGGGCATCGGTTTTGCGCTCGTCCCGTGTATCCTCGCGCTTGGCAACCATCTCTGCCTTGAGCGTTTTCCAGTCAGCATTATTCTTCAACACTGCGGAGACTTCGGGAGTCATCTCGTGCAGGATCAGGTCGAGGTCGTAGAAATCGTTCTCCATCGCCTTGCGGTAGGCACCGACGGATTCATCAACGCGATCCAGCTCCTGATACAACGTCGCCACATCAAGCCATGCCCATCCATCCTGGGGATTGGCCTCCGCGGCATTCACCTTCAAGTCCACGATCTTTTCCAGAGTGCCTAGTTCCGAGTAGCGGCGTTCGAGATCGTAAAGCAAGATCGGATTCAGCGGCTGAACCTCAGCGAACGCCTCTATCATCTCCAACCCCTCTTCCCCGCGACCCAGTTCTTCCAGCGCCACTGCCCGCATGCGGACGATGTCGTAGCTCCAGGGCATCAACGCGAGCGCCATCTCCCCGGCGGCCAAGGACTCCTCGAGCTTGCCATTCTCGAGCAATGCTGCGGTCAGAGCGGAATGAGCATAACCAAGATCAGGCGCGAGTTCGACGGCTTTCTTGGCATAACTGAGCGCCAGTTCGGGGTCAGCTGGACGGCTTCTCAGCAACGCCTGCGAGGTAAAACTTAGGATGTAGGGATCCTCCGGCGCCTTTTCGAGGGCGACGCGCAGGGAATCCACCATCCTGTTACGGCCACCGACTGCAACGGCCTCAAGCAGCATAAAGCGCGGATCGCCCGGCTTCTTCGCGAGTTTCGCCTGATAGATGTCCACAAGACTGTCGTAGTCGACATCGCTCATTCGGTCGATATAGTAGAGTTCGAGCTGAAGGTCTTTCGGGTGCTTCGCCAGCAGTCCTGCGGCATCACTCGCCGCGGCTTCGGCAGACTCCGGTGTGAAGGGCATTGGATGTTGTTGCCAGAGGAATTCCACATTTTTGCTGGGGGTGAAGCTGTCGCCGCCACAACCAGCGATGAATGTGAGCATCAGCAGTGAAGTGAGAAGAAGCGGGATTGTTTTGCGCATGGCTTTCTCCTATGAGGGCTCGGGTTTGTTCCGGTCGTGAAAGGTACATGGGGAGGATTGGGAACCGCAACCGGGGTAAGAAATCAAAAAACTAGAATTATCAATGAGTTAAGATGATCGCTCAGAGTTCAACGGCAGCAATTGGAATCGAAGCTCGATGCCCGGCTGCACCGATACCCACAAACGACTACCTGGGTACGATGACCTCCAACGCTTCCGGCCGAACCTCGACCACAAATTCGCGGCCCATCTCGAGCAGTTCACCATCCACCTGAACCGCACCTCCGCGCTCCCGTTTCACCTCCATCCTTTTAAAACGGCGAGTGGTGATGCTCTTCATCTTGTCGATATCGCCATCAAAAAGGTGGTGCGCTTCGCGGACGAATTTGATCGGGTCCGGTTTTCCGGCGGCAACCAGCTCGAGAATGCCATCATCCGCCTTGGCATTGGGTGCGATCCTCGCTCCGCCGCCAAACTCCGTGAGGTTCGCCACAGTCAGCAGCATAGGCTCGTCAAGTACAAGCTCCTCTTTCCCATCCAACAGCAGGTTGAATTTCATGGGAGTGTAAGTGAACCAGTGGTAAATCCCGGCGAATACATAAGGGAGGATGCCCCGGATCGGGAACTCCTCGAATCCCTTGACAAGGTCGGCATCCCACGCGAGCGAGCATGTGACAAAGAAGGGGATATCGTCCACGAAGCCGACGTCGATGGCTCTGCGAACCCCCTGCTTCATAATCTTTGCGGCTTTCTGCATATCGAGAGGGATGTCAAAATGGCGGGCGAACCCGTTGCCTGAACCGGCGGGGAGTACGGCCAGCGCGGTTTTTGTGCCTATCAGCGCACCGCCGATGGAATTGACCATGCCATCGCCACCGATGACAAAAATCGTATCAACACCATCCTCAACAGCGCGGCGAGTTTTTTCGAGACCATCCTCTTTGCTAAGCGACATCTGGTAGGTGAGGTCAACGCCTTTCACATCCCAGTGTTTTTGCAGGGCGTGCCTGACATCCTCGATCGAGGTACCGATACCGGATTTGGGGTTGAACAGCACCCGTACTTTCCGCACTTCCTGATCAGAACCCCCACTCATCCTCTGTCCCCCTTTGACCCCTTACTCCGGCCGGGAAATGGAAAATTCGGAATCGGACCTCCGACTTTTTGAGGATCTTCCGAAGTTTCCTCTTCGCTCCCGCCATGTGCCGCTTCCGACTCGTATTTCTTTTTCTTCTGGCGGCGACGAGTTTCTCCCTCGAGCACAATCACGATCTCCCCGCGTGGATTCTCACTTGAGAACCGTTCACTAAGTTCCCCGAGTGTGCCGTGGATGATCTCCTCAAATTTCTTTGTCAGCTCACGGCAGATAGCCACACGACGGGTTTCGCCAAGGTATTCACTGAGGTCTGCAAGGGTCTTGCCCACTCTCAGGGGTGATTCGAAGATCACGATCGTACGGGGTTCTTCCGCAATTTCCAGAAGCCTCGTCTGGCGTCCCTTCTTTCTCGGCAGAAAGCCCTCGAACACAAACCGGTCCATCGGCAGTCCGGCAGCGACCAGTGCGGCCAGAAGAGCGCTCGCTCCGGGGATGGGCACGATCCGAATCCCCTTCACGACCGCTTCTGCAATCAGCCTGTATCCCGGATCGGAAACGCCGGGAGTTCCAGCATCGCTGACCAGAGCAACCGTTCTCCCCTCTTCAAGACTTCTCAATAACTGGGGAAGCATTTTCTGGGCGTTGTGCTCGTGGTAGGGCTTCATCGGCGTCTGGATGCCATGTCGACCGAGCAGCAGCCCCGTATGGCGGGTATCTTCGGCGGCGATCAGGTCAACATGGGCGAGAGTCCAAGCGCCCCGGGGAGTAAAATCAGCGAGGTTGCCGATGGGGGTTGCGACCACATAGAGCGCACCCTCCCACATCGTATCTTCAATCGAGTTCCAGGTGGAATCCGGTTTATCAGTTCTCTCGTTCATCGGTCCAAACCAGTTAAATCCTTTACCATCATGCGGGAATACATCGGCACTCCCGTGCCGCGTTAAGGTTCCTCGTCCAAATGTGGACGGTTCAGAATTGCCTTTTCGAGAGCCCGAGTCACCATCCTGCAATCTCGAGCTTTTTGCAACGATTCAAGACATTCGAGGCTATCTGCACACCGTCCAACTTCAGCCAGCATCTGTAGTTGCGCGTGATCGTCCTCCTCTGGGGAGAGGAGAAGGAATATCAGTGTCGCGGGCTGGTTATCAAAGCATTCCCACTCGATTCCCTGCGAACTACGGGCGAACAACACCAGTGAACGGTCGAGTTTCGGAAACCGTGCGTGGGGAACCGCGACGCCATGCACCAGTCCTGTAGCCATCTGTCCTTCGCGCCTGAGCACCCCTTTCAGAATCGCAGGCTCGCTTGGCCAGCGGAGTATCCGTGCTGCGACCTCCACAAGTTCACGAATTGCTCCCTCGCGTGTCCGAGATTTTAACTGGTGGATTTCGGGTCCACCTACCATCGCTCGTGAGAGGAATGGTTTCGAACTGATTCTCAGCCTCTTTCGAGTAACCAGCTCAGTCATAACCACCAGAAAAACGGTGAAGGCTATACCAAGAAGCATTTGGCTGTTCGTCAGGGAGTTGGAAAAGGGAACATCACCGGCGAAGATCGCAAGCTCCATGTCAGCGTTGTGAAAACCGGAACCGATCATGAGGAGCCTCCATCCAGAGACTGGAGATCAACCCCCTCGAGTTCGTGAATCTCGCTCTCGCTCGGCACCTCACCCGCAAGCGACAATCCCAGCCGGACGAGGAACGGACCGAAGGTTTCGTTAACAACGACCGTTGCGAGAACGATCGTGGTCAACATCATGCCGACTTCCGGATAGGAATCCTCGACTTCGTAGGCAATTCCGATGGCAACCCCCGCCTGACAGAGCATTGTCATGCCAAGGTACTTCGACACCACGGGATGCTGTTTCCGGTTTCTCCATCCCGCCAACCAGATTCCACCGATCTTACCGGCGGCTCTTCCGAGCAGGTATACGAGTCCGGCAATTCCCATTTGCGGGAGAATATCGAGATGGAGCGCGCTCCCTGCCAGCACGAAGAATATGATGTAAAGCGGTTGTTCGAGTTGTCGCTGCTCGACATAGATGAGGCGGTGAAGATGCGACTTGTTGGCGACGGTGGCACCCGCAGCCATCATGACAATCATCGGGCTGAGTTGAAGGATCTGCCCCAGTCCTGTCCCGAGAAGAATAACGCCGATTGTAACCAGTAGAAGTTCTGAGAGCTCGTCCAAACGGTTCTCCCAGATGGAGAGCAACCGGCCGAGCAGATATCCAAGTCCAAGGGAGACGACAAATTCGTATACGGGAGTCAGCAGCGCTGCTACGGGTTCTCCGCCGGATTCCAGACTCATCAACCCCTTGATTAATCGGAACAGCCCCAGCGCAATGAGGTTGTTGATCGCGACCAACGCAAGAAGCCGGTCGGTCAAGGGTCCACGCGTGTGATACTCACGAATGACGAGAAGCGTCGCCGCAGGTGCTGTTGCCACAGCCGCAGTTGCCGCGAGCAGCGCGAAAGTGGTTTCATAGCCAATCAGGACAAATCCACCGAAGACAACTAAAAAAACGCCGATGGTCTCAAAAAGTGCCAGGCGAAAGAGTGCGCGTATCCCGACCCGGCGAAGATGGGACCACTCGAACTCGTTGCCGATAGCGAAGAGGATCAAACCCAGCGCTACATCGTTGATAACATCCAACTGTTCAACGAGTTCTCCGGAGAGAACACCGGTGACGGAGGGACCGAGGACAAGGCCGATCAGAAGGTAACCCGTTACGCGTGGAATCTTGACTTTGTGCGCAACCTTGCCCGCGAAGATTCCGACGAGGACCGCGATTCCAAGGCCAAAAATCCTATTCAGAGCGATGTCCATTCCAGCTCACGGTTTGTGATCAGATCGATAGCAATAAGGTACGCGGTTCATGGCAATGGGAAAAGCGTGCAAAATCCCAGGTTCTCGCTTGCGCCCTCCGAAGACTCCCCCACTACGGCTTGAATGACGGAACGTTTATCATACCTTTGCAAGCAGCGGATCGGCCGATTCAAAATAGCGGACCAGATTCTGCGGCACCTCATAAACTTTGAACGCCGTCTGGCGGATGATCCGGATGCTGCCAATTCCATCACAAAGATACTGGCCGATACGGTTTTGTCCGCGACGCCAGGATGGATCGAAACAGGCGCGTTCCAGAGATTCCTTCAGTAGTTGATCACCTCTCGGATCGTCGAACTCGGGGATTTTCATTGTGGCCTCACGGCGCATCATATGGTTCGCCATCAGATCGCTGGAAATGCTCTCCCCTTTTCGTGGAAGCACCCCGCGAACAATACCGAGTGCGATCGCCTCTTCGAGGGTGGTGTTATTTGCAGAAAAGAGGATGTCGAGTTTCAGAAGCTGCTCGATGTGAGTCAAACCTTCATCAGCGATTTCGACCCCAATTCCCTTTGTATCGCCAAGCTGTGCCTTCAACTCCTCAGCCGACGATCCTTGCAAACCGGGCAGCAATACGAGAATCGGTTTCCAGGATTTGCCAACCTCCACCGGCGGTTCCAGGGATTGAAGCGCTTTTACGATCTTCGGCAGCCACGCTGCGTCGAGGTTCTCGGTGGCAATGCCAATCCGGCTCGCGACCGTATTGTGATCTGTGTGTTTGTAAATGGCTCGCATGGAATCAATGCGCAGGGGTGTGTACTGAGCTCCGAGGAGGAACCGGGTGTAGCCCGTTCTTGAATCGATGGTCAATTCCTGTGCGTAGGGCCGGGGAAGAATGAACCAGTCCGCCCAGGTGCCCATCGCCTCATCCGAGACAACCGCCAATTCGCAGCCGGCTTTCCAGAGGAACCGTTGGTATCCCTCCTCGTACTGATTCCCCAGGAGATAGACGAGGGGACGAGGGTTCCGCGAATCCACCCGTTTGGGAACATGAGGTTTGAACATCTCAACGATGGCAGCGGCTTCCTGTTGGGGCGTGAGTCGCTCCATCACAGCCACTTTTACAGAATCAGGGAGCGAAGATTCCAGCACTCCGGCATCCTCACGGTTGAGGATGAGCGTCACCTGCTCTACTGCCTCCCGTACCGCAGCCTCCGCCAGCGCCTGCGCCCTCATCAAATGGATCAAGCCGTAGGCCTGATCTCGTTCAGCTCTGATCCAAATATGGCTATTTCTCATGATTCCTCCCTGCTTGTAACTTCTTGCGTTTCGGGGAGATTCTCGGAAAAAACTCTTACGACAGGGCAAAAAAGCGCCCGTCCTGCGTGGAGGAGGATACGCTTGGACGGGCATAATGCCTTCATCGGGGCCGGCCGACGAAAGCTCTGATGCCCTAAGAATAACCCCTCCCAAATCCCGAAATTGTGATTGCGAGCACACGTCTGGCTCGCGCAATGCCGATTCCCCGCCCCGGGAGTTAATTCATCGAAGTAGCGTCCAGAGCGGCGGCATATTTCTCGCCGTGTTTCAGGAGATTCACAGCTTCCTGCACCTGAATGTCCTGTTCGATAGCGGCCTGTGTCCGTCCTGCGCTACCCGTAAGAACCGAGGCTAGTTCAATGGAAATACGAAGTTTCAGATCGTTCTTCTCTTCCTCGAACTTCGCTTCGTCATCAACTTTTACTGCCGTCTCCAGGTCCGCCAGTTCCTGCATGAAGGAGTCCCCATAACCAGCTTCCTCGGCGTGCTCGTGGAGTGTCTTCAACTCTACCGCCATCTCACTCTCGAACTCGAAGTCGGTCTCCTTCAGATAGGCCTGAAAATCGGTCAGGATTGCATCCGTAACCTTCCAATTATCAAGATCCGGATGGGAACCTACGTATTTGTTGGCAAAATCGAAGAAAGCATCCTGCTGCCAGAGTGCAATCGTCAATTCACCAACATCCGGCAGATCGATTTCGACATCCGGCTTGATCCCACCATGCGCCAGAACCTGGCGGCCCTTGGACGTAGTGAAGAGGGAATCATTCTCCGCCCCATCAGCCTCGTGTAAAATCGACTCGTTGTCCGAGAAATAGTCCACTTTCTGGATGAGACGACCAGAAGGGGTGTAATACTTGGCTGTGGTCACACGCAGGGCAGTACCGTCGTTGAAGTTGACAACTGATTGAACCAGACCCTTGCCAAATGATGTTTTGCCGAGGATGATGCCGCGGTCGAGATCCTGTACGGCTCCCGCCACGATTTCACTTGCTGAGGCGCTCCCTTCATTGACCAGAACGACAAGCGGAACATTTCCAGGGAGGGATGTTTTCCCCTGCGCCCGATATTCAACGACATCGCCCTCTTCCCGGCCTCGGGTAGTCACGATGAGTTCGCCCGGCTCGATAAAGTTTTCTGCGACTGTCAATGCTTCGGGCAAGAGACCACCGGGATTGCTTCTAAGGTCGAGGATCAACCCCTCAAGCCCCTGCTGAAGCATATCCTCAACAGCCTCACGAACCTCGTCTCCCGCCATGCGGCTGAACCGAGTGAGGCGAACGTAGCCGATGCCGGGCTCGATCAACCCGGAGTAGGAGACGTCCTTGACTTCGATGTCCTCGCGAGTGATCGTGTATTCCATTGGTTGCTGAACACCCTGGCGACGAACGGTGACTTTTACGTCGGTGCCTGAAGGGCCGCGGAGACGTACTGCGGCTTCCGAAGAGCTGAACCCTTCCGTGGATTCGTCATCAATCTTGATGATCTGATCTCCAGCTCTGAGACCGAGCCGCCAGGCAGGAGTCCCCTCAATAGGGGAAATCACTGTCAGGATGCGGTCCGGGCCGCGTGTGCCGATCTGCATGCCTACACCACCGTAGTGACCCATGGACATGATCCGCAGGTCATCCGTGTTCTCCGGCTCGATGTATTCGGTGTAGGGATCGAGGGTTGACAGCATGCCGTCAATACCAGCCTTCAGGAATCCCTCAGGATTGATCTGATCGACATAGCGGGTGCTGACCTGACGGTAAATTTCGCCGAATAGACCGACGTTTTCCCTGATGGAGCGAATCAGCTCTTTTCGCTGCTGAAGATCCTCATCGGTGGGTTGCTGTTCAGTGCCAACCTTTCCCCCACCCTGAATTTGATCCGTTTGCGCGTGGATTGAACCGACGCTTAAGATCAGAGCGAGGAACAACAGAGCTGAATATCGACGAAAATGCATCATGATTTACTCCCTTTTTGGTTCTCGGCCCCCTGGGTCAGATAGCGTCGCCGGGCCCAGATGTAGAGGAGAATTCCGGCGAGAACCATGACGAGCGAAACGATCTGGCTGACCGTGATAAAACCGCCTTCCCAACTGATCAGGCGCAGTCCCTGTTCATGATATCGCAGCAGTTCATTGCTGAACCTGAGGATGCCATACCCCGACATGAACAACGACCAGGTAAATCCGGGAAATGTGCGGAAACGCTGCTCTGCCCAGAGCAGGGCGAAGAATAGCGCAAGATTGTAGAGTGTTGCATAAAGCTGCGTCGGGTGTATGTGCATGCCCGGAAAAATGTAGCCTGCGGCTGAACCATGCGGAAACACTATGCCCCACGGCAGGTCTGTGGGCGTCCCGAAGCAACATCCGTTGAAATAACACCCGATCCGACCAAATGCGATGCCTATTGCCAACGCAGGAGCAAAAACGTCAAGGATGTCGAGCAGATTCAGTTTCCTGCGATGCGCGAGCCAGACCACAGTGAGAAAACCCAGGATAACTCCACCGAGAAGCACGAGGCCCGCATACCCGATGGTTCCATCGGATTGCACAGGACTGATGATGTCCAGCAGCCGCCCTCTGTACTCACTGAAGTGGGTGAGCACATAGAGCGTCCTTCCCCCGATCAGGCCGGAGATGATGATCGCCGTAGAAAAGTCGATCACTGTGTTCTCGTGGAATCCTTTTCGGACGCCCCTTCGATGCGCAATCCAGATGCCTGCGATGAATGCAATGAACATCATCAGGCCATAGCTGCGGAGTTGAAACCTTCCGAAGTCGAAAATTACGGGATGCACTATACCCTCTGGTTTTCAATCTTTTCAGGACGACCCTCAAATCCTGATAGTGTTGAGCCTACTCGGACGCTCAGCATTGATATCCTGTAATATAGGATTCGTTTTTCGCCATCTCGCCGGTTCTACCGAACTGCGAGAGGAGCAACGGACTGAAAATCCGTATGTCTCCCGAATTTACCTGCGAGCGTCTTTTGTTATATCCTTAGAATCCGGATTCGTTCCGAAACTTAGCACTACGCTCGGAGTGGTCCAGACTACCATCCACGCGATGCAACCCGAAAGTGTAAAAGCCCGGTTTGAGACCCCGGGCCGTTCATTCAAGATTCAATCCGCGGCTTACGCGACGATGGAGTAGCCACCATCCACGATGAGGGTTGTGCCGTGGATCATCTTGGCGTAATCGGAAACGAGGAAGAGCGTCGAATCAGCAACATCATCCGGAGTCACCAGCCTTCCCGCCGGAGTACGTTCGGCGCTGTGTCCGAGCAGGTCATCACGGTTCGGGAAATGTTTCAAGGCATCCGTATCAACAACGCCCGCCGAAAGGATATTGACATTCACCCCCTGGGGCGCAAGTTCCACCGCTAGATGGCGGACCAACGACTCGAGGGCGGCTTTTGAGGCGCCGACGGCGGTATAGTTTGGGATCGCCCGCACGGAACCCAGCGATGAGATCGCCACGACCTTGCCACCTTTTTCGCCCATCAACGGCACAGCGTGCTGAACCAGGTGAAGGAGTGTGGCGGCATTGATATCCATCGTCCACTGCCAGTGGCGGCGGGTCAATTCCATCGCGGGCTTGAGTACGCCGGAGGCCGCATTCGAGATGAGAATGTCGATCCGCCCGAAATCCTTCTCGAAGTGCTCGAACATCTGGTGCAACTGCTCCTCATCGCCCACATTCGCCTTGTAGGCGCGGGCTGTAACACCCTTGGCGGTGAGTTCGGCCACTGTCTCTTCAGCGGCGCGCTTGTTCCGCATATAGTTAATCGCGATGTCACAGCCATTTTCCGCAAGCCGCAGCGCAATTGCCCGGCCGATACCACGGCTACCCCCGGTGACCAGCGCGACTTTTCCCTTGAGATCCACCATAATTGGGACACTCCCTCTTCTTTGAATATGATGCAGATGCGGGAACTCAAGCCCCGCAGATGGCAAAAGTAGCGGTGGGTGATGCGCTCAGGCAAGGGATATATTCGCCTGTCCTAACCTTTGGAGTTTGTGACGCAACAGAACAAATTCCAATAGTTTGTGAAGAGAAAAACTAGCGAAAATCAACAATTGACCCTTGCCCTGCTGAGTAATTCTGCTCAAACTTGTACAACGGACAAAATCTGACTCAAGGAAGGGAGCCATTATGCTGATAAAAGACATCCTCGCGAAGAAGGGAACCAGCGTCCATACCGTTCCACCCGGAACGACAATCCGTGAGGCGGCGAGGGAGATGATGGACCACAAAGTTGGCGCCGTGGTGATTGCGGAAGGATCGAAACTGCTCGGTATTTTCACCGAGCGTGATAACATGCGCCTGACCTCGACGGGCCCTTACAACCCTGATGACACTATTGTAGACGACCACATGACGAAGGATGTGGTAGTAAGCCTGCCCAGTGAAACGGTGGAGAACGCGATGGCGGTGATGACAAGCCAGCATGTGCGCCACCTGCCGATCCTCGCGGATGGGATGCTTGTGGGCATTGTCTCCATCGGTGATGTAGTCAAGGCTGTTTCCGAGAAACAACAGGCCGAAATCCACCACATGCGGGACTACATCGCGGGCAACGTTTCCTGATTCGCTCCGGAGTTATATCCTGTCCCCAGACACTTTCCCGGACAAGCATTTCCGGGCTACAGGGCTGATTCCCGGCGTATTTACATCGTTTTCGTACTACCGGCTACGGTGCATCCAGGATGCACAAAATGCCGGTTTTTTTTATCTCCGGATTGAAACCTCCAATTCCCGGTTTCTATACTCTCAGCAATCATGATATTCTCGAATTCCACTACGGAGACCTTGACGATGGCTACGCTCACCAAACCCTCTCTGATCCCTGATAAAACCCTGTACAGGATCGGAAGCGCGACCGCTCTGGTTCAGCTTGCGGTTATCCTGCTTTATGGAGTTGTGACAGCTATCTGGGGAGTGCGTCCCAATGATGCCGAGGAGGCGCTGAAACTCTTCATCAACGCCCCTGTCCAGGGATTCCTTCGGGGGGATTTGCCGCTGCTGATTCTCGTGGGACTCTACATCGGCCTCTTCCCTGCGCTCTACCTGGCGTTGAAGCAACAGGCTCCTCTAGCTGTCACAGTGGCCTTCGGTGCGACCCTGATCGCCGTGATCATCGGATTCACCAACGAAAGCTCCTTCGCGCTCTGGCATTTGGCGGGACGGTATCAAGCCGTCACGGGCGAGGCTGAACGTCAGGCGATTGTGGCTGCCGGGGAGGCTGTGATCGCAGCCGGGTGGTGGAACAGCACGGAAGCGTATATCTCCGGGCTGTTTTTGCAGGGTTCCGGTGTGCTGATCTCCATCGTGATGCTGAGAAGCCGCTCATTCGGAAAACTGACGGCGGTCTCCGGGTTGGTCGGGAACGGGTTTGACCTGCTCCAGCACCTTCTGACACCATTCGTTGTCGGGGTCAACACAGCTCTGGCACCTTTTATGGGTTTGGCGTATCTGCTATGGTATCCGCTGCTGGCGCGGGATTTAAGGCGATTATCCCGTTTGGAGGATTAGCCAGCTTCCCGGACAAGCATGTCCGGGCTGCAGGTGCATCGTTCACAACCTTTCACACCGACAAACAATACGAGAATCCCGGCTGTCAGAGCAGCCGGGCCACACAATCTATAGACATCTGTAAAACGAGAAACCCGACTTGACGAGCAAGTCGGGCCACCCAACCGGAAGTCCTATCGCTGCCGGGCAATTCGGGACTGTCCCAAGGACGTTTCAGTTTAAAAGGGACTGTCCCAGTAATTGCCCAGAGGAGAAACCCGACTTGGTGAGCAAGCCGGACCACCACACAATAAATCATTGCGAGGCAACAACCTCCCAGTGGTAGTACTATTCGTGCCTGAGAGCATCAATGGGTGGCAATGATGCGGCGCGGTGCGCCGGATAGAATCCGAAGAAGACACCTACCGCTCCCGCAAATCCGAAGGAGATCAAGCTCATTGAGGGGCTGAAGACAACCGTACTGTCGGTCCACTGGTTCATTCCCTCAGCGACAATGAACGCCAGAAAAACTCCGATGATCCCTCCGAGCAGACAGAGCGCAACCGCCTCAGTCAGGAACTGGATCAGGATGTCCTTGTACCTCGCTCCCACCGCGCGACGCACACCGATTTCGCGGGTACGCTCGGTGACGCTGACCAGCATGATGTTCATGATGCCGATGCCACCTACGATCAGCGACACTGCAGCGATGCCCGCCAACAACATCGTGAAGGTGCGGGAGTTGTCCGAGGTCATCTCGATAAGGTCGTTCTGGTTGCGGATGTCGAAATCGTCATCCTCGGTGCTCGAGAGTTTATGTTCTTCGCGAAGGATCGCCACCACCTCATCCTCGGCATAATCGAGGGTCTCGGTGCTCACGCCACTCATGTAGATCTCGTTGATGTTCCGGCTGCCTGAGAGACGGTAATAGGCGGTTTGCGCCGGGACGAGGATGATGTCATCCACACTCATACCGAACTGGCTGCCACCTTTCTCCTTCAACACTCCGATGATTGTAACCGGTACCGAGCCGATACGGATTTTCGCGCCGATGGGGTCCTGGTCTTCGAAAAGTTCCTCAACAATCACCGATCCGATCAGACATACCTTTGAACGCGCACGGTCCTGATCCTCTGTGAACGCTTCGCCCTCCTCGATCTCCCAGTTACGGATTTCCAGGTAACTGGGTTCAACACCCTCAACCCGGGTGCTCCAGTTACTGCCGCCGCCGACCACCTGTCCATCAACACGGATCAGCGCGGATACGGCCTTTACATATTCCGCATCAGTCCGAATCGCTTTGACATCATCGAAGGTCAAGGTGTTAAAACTTCCCATCCCACCTCGAACACCACCCTTACTGGAGCTTCCGGGCATGACCGTCAGAAGATTCGATCCGAGCGATTGTATCCGATCCTGAATGCTGACCGCTGTGCCGTTGCCAAGCGATACCATGACAATGACCGCAGCAACGCCGATGATGATTCCCAACATTGTCAGAAAAGCTCGCGCTTTGTCAGCAAGGATGCTTTGCAGTGCTGTTCTCAGGTATTCCATTTTGCTTCTTCTTTCGTTCTAATCTCGACTCATGTACAATCAAATAAAATACTTAAGCCTAGAAAGGCGGCGGCATCCCCCCACCCATGCGACCACCCATCCCGCCCCGTTGTTGCTGGGATTCAGTGGAGGTGGTTTTCGACCTTGCCCCGTTGAATCCTGTGATCACCTGCATCCCCTCGACCAATTCGGGGGAGGAAACCTCGGTCAACTGACCATCCGACATACCGATCTTGACCGGGAAAGGCTGCGGTTTTCCCTCGTCGTTGAGGATCCAGATCATTCCGAAGTCCGGGTTGTCACTTCCCATTCCGGGAGGAGGACCACCTTCAGGGGGAGCACCACGGGGAGGCATCCCCTCGGTGGAAACAATATTCGTCGTGTCGCTCTCGCCTGCCCGCTTTCCTCGCGGACTACCGTTCTTGCGCCGTTCCTCCATCTGCTCATGCATTGCACTCAGCATCGACTCGTTGGGGGTCAAGCGCAGCGCGGAGGAGGAAACTGCCAGGACATTCTCAGCCTCCTCGACGATGAAATCAACAGTAGCGGTCATTCCGGGAAGCAGACTCCTGTCCTCATTTTCCGCAAGGACGACAACCGTATAGGTGACAACGTTTGACGCCACTTCCGGCTGCAGCCGAAGCTGTGTCACCTCCCCTTCGTATGTGCGGTCGATGTACGCCGGGACAGTGAATTCTACTCTCTGCCCTGTCTTGATCTCACCGATATCGCTTTCATCCACATCGACGAGGATCTCCATTTGCGAAAGATCTACAGCGAGGGTAAAGAGGGTTGGCGTGGAGAGGCTTGCGGCTACAGTCTGCCCCTCATCCACACTACGGTCCAGGACCACACCATCCACAGGGGAGTAGATTTCCGCATAACTCCGGTTCAGCTTTGCATTCTCCAAGCTGATCTCGCAGGTGATCAGGTTTGCCTTGGCTTTTTTCACCGCCACACGGCTGCTGAGCAACTCCGATTGGGAGATGAACCCCTTCTCATAAAGGGAATCGTTCAGCTCGAAACTGAACTGGGCCTCCTCCAAATCTGCTTCGGCGGACATGATTTTCGCCTCGGCCTCGCGGATAGCTACATCCAACGTGGAGTAATCGATCATCGCGAGGAGCTGCCCCTTCTTCACCTCGTCGTTGTAGTCGACATAGATCTCGTCAACGGTTCCGGAAACCTGCGTACCTACCTCGATCTCTTCGAGAGGTGTAAGCGTTCCGGTACTGGAGATGAGGTTCTGGATCGTGGTGACCTGCACTTCACCCAGTTTGTACCCTCCCTCATCAGATTCCCTGTCGCGAACCGTCGTAACGATTACGATGACTGCAACAACAAGCAGGATAGCAGTTCCAATAAACAGTCGTTTTTTCATCTTTTCCCCTGAATCGACGCCTGTACCCAAGTGAAGCCCAGACGTTGATCATTCTGTTTCAAATATGAACCATTCATGAAAAAAGGGCCCTTAACAACCCGACCTATGTACCTTTGTTCACGTTATTAGCAAGTTCGATGCCATTCGTTATCTACTGATATTATTTTGGTTACGGATACATTTATTGCTTCTGTCGTCATTCCTGACGCAAAATTCGGCAATACCGCCGAGATTTGGAGAAAACCTCTGTTTTTAGACAAAAAAACAACCGGGCAGTAAATCACCCGGTTCCAGATCAAGCCAACAAGTGGTTGGCTCTCCATGGGATTCGCCGACAGGCTTAGACGGATTCGGTGTCCTCTGTGGACTCCTCGTCATCGTCACTGAGGATGTCCAAGATGGTTTCCTCTTCGGACTCGTCATCCCCACCGCCACCCATAGCCATCATCGGCGGCGGACCTTCCGGCGGTTTCAACTGTTCAAGAGTATCCGCAGTCTCGGTGATTGCGCCTGCGAGATCGATCCCCTCTTCAGCAGCGAGGTTTTTGAGGGCTTCGGGGGCGCTTTCAGCCAACGCTTCGGCATCATAATTCCCCGATTTAATCGAACCCATAACCTCTGCAAACCACTCCTTTACCTCTTCCTGTTCCTCTTCCGTGAGGCTGCTGGTCTCGCTCAGGAGCGATCCCATGTCAGTAACACTCAGGATATCCTGAATGCTCTGCATTCCCTCTGGGGGAGGAGGCGGGGGCATTTCGCCTGATTCTTCGGTCGACTTAATGCCTTGAGACTGCAAGAGTTTTTGCAGCTCCTCATTGGATGATACTTGGTCGATGCTCATAGTGGGTTCCTTTCTCGGTTAGACCGACCAGGTCAATCTTCACGTGCGGGCATAGTGCGACACCTACCCGCTTTACATACCAGGGGAGTAGCTCTCCTTCGGCACGATGTGAAGCATATGACTTGAAGGAACCCTTGCCGTTCCATCACCCTGCGATCATTTGCAGAGTCGAGACTCTATGAATTCACGCTTTTCCCAGAGCGTGTTTACTCAGTTTCAGCAGCAGCGAGCTTGACGACGATCCAATCTGTGTTCGTGCTCGCCTCAGGCATACTGCCACCTCCCGGAGGAGCGCCACCACCTGGGCCCCCACCCATGACGCCACCACCGCCTCCCCGACCACCGCCGCCGGGTCCACCTCCGCCACGAGACATGCTGGGCATGGATGTGGAGTTGATGCCGATACTGAATTTCTCCCCCAATGCGGTCAGAAGGGAGAACTCTTCGTCACCTTCACCGAGCGCGATGCAGAACTCGAAGATGCCTACGCCCTTGAAGGTGGCAATCGCTGCTTTGACACCGGCGTCATCGTTCATGGTGATGATTTCGGGACGTTCTCCCTCACCGGGGCGGTAAATAATCTGGTTTTCCGTCTCCTGTAGCGGCTTCATCGTGGCGCCCATCGGCATTGCTCCGCCACCGAATTTCTGATTGTCACTCATATCGGATTGATCCATTCCACCTTTCGGCGGACGACTGAAACCAGCGTTGCCATTGAGGGTGTCAGTCGCCGGAGGCATTCCGCCGGGTATGTCCTGCGGACGGTTTGTGTTGATCATGCGGTAATCGAAGGAGAACTCTTTTTTCTTCTTGCCGGTCGGATCAAACCAGAGGGAAACCAGATCGGCACCGGGACCACGTCCGTTCACATTCTTGCGGATCATAACCCAGAGATAATCTTGGTTGTTTGCGAAGGCGATGGAGACTCCAGCATCCTCAAAGTAGGTTCTTGGGAGGTTTATCCAATCGGAATCGTCGCCATCAACGCTGATGGGCTGATTGGTCCAGGCTGAATTCAGCTTGGCTCCACCACAACCGAGCATCAGTCCCCATACAACGGTGAGGAGCAAAACACTCGAAACCACAAACCAACTACTGTGATTCCTTTTCACTGTAACCTCGTGCGAAGGTGGCGCGTGGGTCGCTCACACTTTGTCATTCCTGTCGTGCGCTACTTTGCAAGGTTTGTGCCATGGATAAATTCCTTTGAAATACTGAAGATTTCAGCCGACAAAGGTCAGATTTTCGACCACTCTGACGAACCCCTCGGCAAGAGCGTCGAAAGTTTCAGTGGAAACAAAAAGAAACCCGCACCAACAGGTACGGGTTTCGGAACATATTGCCTCTGAGGTTCTCAGACTATTTCTTGAGTGCCTCATTAAGAGCTGGCAGGATTTCAAGCGCATCACCCACAAGGCCATAATCCGCAACCTTGAAAATGGGTGCGTCCGCATCTTTGTTGATCGCAACGATGGTTTTGCTCGTGCGCATTCCGGCGAGGTGCTGTACCGCGCCAGAGATTCCCACCGCAAAGTACAGCGTCGGACCAACGGTCTTTCCGGTCTGACCGACCTGCTCGGAATGGGGACGCCAGCCAGCATCCACCACAGCACGGGTCGCACCAATCGCAGCACCGAGGGTTCCGGCGAGGTCTTCGATCAGTTTGAAGTTCTCCGGTTCTTTAAGTCCACGGCCCCCTGCCACGATCACATCCGCCTCGGTGACATCCAGCCTGTCGCCGCCTGTCGCCTTGACCTCGATGACTTTCGCCTTCGCCTCGAAACTGATATCGAGCGCAACTTTCTCACCAGCACCCGCCTCTTCGACAGCGTCAAAGGTGTTCGGGCGTGTGGTGATCACCACAGGATAAACCTTTGCCTTGAGGTTCATGTAGACCTTGCCGGCGTAAACTGGACGGGAAATCTTGACCTCTCCCCCCTCAACCTCGATTGAGGTGACGTCCGGCATGAACATCACACCCATCTTGGCGGCAAGGCGTGGTGCAAGGTCACGGCCCTGGCTGGTGGCTGCCGCTAGCACAACCTTGGCATCCGACTGGGACGCCGCCTCGACCACAGTTTTCATGTATCCTTCCGGCACGTAGCTGGCCATGTCGCCGGATTCGGCGACAAAGACTTTTGACGCACCATAGGCTTTCGCTTTCTCGACGGCGGAATCAAGACCACTGCCCGCGAGGACTGCGTTGACATTGCCACCCAACTCACCGGCAATCTTGCGGCCTATGCTGAACGCTTCCAGGGAGGCCTTCTTTACAACACCGTCTCGCACTTCGATATAGACAAGAACACTCATAACTCACCACCCTTTCGCGTTACTCGATCACCCGGGCCTCTTCACGGAGAAGGCGTACCAATTCCGGCACAGCCTCGACTCCCTGACCGACGATTTTCCCTGCGGGACGTTCCGACGGGTAGGACATGCCAAGCGTCTCAACGCGCGGCTCGACCTCTTCCGCCTCGACCTCTTCCACAGGTTTTTTCTTCGCCATCATGATGCCCTTCAGGTTGGGGTAACGCGGTTCATTCAACCCCTTCTGGGCGGTAAGCAAGCAGGGCATGGGAGCTTCTACGACCTCAACACCACCCTCGATTTCACGCTGGGCGGTCACCTTGCCATCGCCAATCTCCAGTTTGGAAACCTCGGTGATACAAGGCATCCCGAGAAGCGTGGCGACCATCGGGCCGATCGCGGCACATTCATCATCCGTCGCCTTCAACCCGGCGAAAACGAGATCATAGCCACCCGCCTCGACCTGCTTGGCCAACGCCTGAGCGGTACCGAGAAGATCGGTGAACCCGCTCTTTTTAATATGAACGGCCTTGTGTGCACCCATCGCGAGCGCCTTACGGAGCGTTTCGACTGCATCATCGCCACCGTAGGTGATCGCGGTGACTTCGCCTTCGCCCGCTTCGACGGTCTTCAGCGCCTCTTCGACCGCATATTCATCGTAAGGACTGAGCACCCAGTTCAAGTCACGTGTCTCGATCCAGCTTTTATCCGAATTCAGCCGGATCTGAGCTGCTGTATCGGGTACCTGTTTTACCAGCACAGCAATGTTCATCCTTGCCTCCTTCTGGTAATTCGTGCAGATTGCTGATGTTTTTCAAGGTGTGTGAATATAAACGTTGCGGTCCGCCGAAAAAACGGACGAAACGGACTTGTGAATAGTGCTGGAGTGGGCATGAGCCGAAAAATAGCGGTCATTGGAGGCGGTGTTGCGGGTCTCGCGGCGGCTTTTGAAGCAGCAGATGCGGGTGCAAATGTAACCTTGCTGGAGATGGCTCCCCACCTGGGTGGCAGGGCGGCTGGAGGGACCAGTTTCGATACTGGACGACACCTTGTGAGCACCGCTTATACTGATTTTCTTTGGCTTACGGAGAGAATTGGGTCTCTCAACACCCTAACACTGATCCCCCAGCAGTATGGAATACTGGCAAAAAGACGCGTTCTCTGGTGGCAGATCGGGTCGATGGCCGGGCCGGGACTCTCCCTGCTCGCCTCGCCATTGCTCCCGCTGAACGTCCGGTTCTCCTCCCTCCCCGTGTTGCTGAAAACCCTGCGAGCTGCCCCAGCAGAGCCCACCGATGATGAACTCGCGGGACAACCCGGCGAACCCTTTCCCGCGCTCCCCTCTCCTTCCGTAGCGGAACGGCTAGCCGAACTTGGCTGGCCCAGAAAGCTTTATGAGCGAATCGGTGAGCCGGTCGCCATCGGAATGCTGAATGCGCAGCCAGAGGAGGTCTCATTCGCTCCATACCTTGCCGCGCTGAAACGTGTTTTCGCCGATCCTGAGCGGAAATCGGGCTGGGTGCGAGGCAACTGTGGCAACCTTCTGACCGATCCCGCACCTGCTGCACTCGAATCCACCGGAGTAAGGGTGCTCCTATCGACACGAGTCTCCTCTGTAAACCGGGAGGGAGATGGATGGCGAATAGAGTCGGATGGGTCGGGGGAACGTTTTGACGCCGTTATCATCGCGCTTCCGCTGAACAAGCTCACGCTCCTGGAAAACTGCCGAGAAGCCGAACAACTTGTTGAGGCGAGCCAAGATGTCGGGGGAAAGACAATCGTGACCTGCCGAGGGCATTTCAACGATATCGAGGCGATGCCGGGCTACTTCGCGGATTCCTCCGGAGAGCGTGCGATCTGGTTCGCTGAACCGCACCCAGAAGGTGGTGTGCTGGTGGAGCGCGTGATCTCGGGCCTACCGGAAGAGTGGCGAAAGACCCCTGCGGAGATGATAGAGGATTTCACTGACCGCGCGGGAATAATCTGGCGTGGTGCGCGACCTGTAAAAACTTCGCTCCGATGGTACCCGTTGGCCACCCCAACTCTTAGGCCGGGATTGCGCAGACCCACGGCGAGAATCGCAGAGGGTGGACTCTATTATGCGAGCGACGCCTCAGCCACCGGTCTGCCTGCGACTCTGGAATCCGCAGCTCGCGCCGGACGGCTCGCAGGGAGACTCGCTTCGAGTGAGGTGTGACCTGACTCACCGGCGCGAAACCCATTCCTTTGTAGTATCATTGAGTATGGAGCGACTCACGGGGTAGCCTGTGAAGAAAATCGATGAAACCGGTAGTCATACTATCCTGCTAATGAGCCTGAGAAGCGATCTGACCCGCGGTGGCCAGTTCAGCCTGCTCCAACTCGCCTCGGGATTACGTTCCACCGCCTACCGTCCCGTGGTAGCCGTTCCCAGTGAAGGAGAGTTGGCGGATTCGGTGCGCTCCCTCGGAATTCCGGTTTTCGTCCTCGGCGAGTGGCCGCATTTCGCGAAAACCTATCTCTGGACCACCTTTGCGAGCATTTCAAGACTTCGAGGGGTGATCGATGAAATCGGCGCTAGCATTGTGCATGCGGATGCGCCCCGTCTCGCTCACCTCGCCGCCCTTGCCAAACCCTCCGTTAAACGGGTGATGCACCTTCGGGTCTCGACTCATGACGGAGTCTCGGATACTCTATTGGCGAGCCACTCCGATGCCCTGATCGCCATCAGCCGGGGCGTTGCGGACAGATTCCTGCGCTTTCCCCTCGCTGTGCAGCGGAAAATCCACGTTGTCTACAACGGCATTGACACCGAACGGTTCATCCCCCTGAGCGGATCACGGCGGAAGGAAGTGCGCAAAGCGTTTGGACTGCCTGTTCAAACGCCGCTGGTTACGATGCTGGCGGCTTTCGTTCCCTTTAAACGGCACAAATTTGTCGTTGATTTCTGGAAAGAGGTTCACGAGCAGACGGGTGCCGTTCTGGTCCTCGCTGGAGGTGGCGACGAGGGGCTGCGGGAAGAGATCAGGCGAGAGATCCTGAACCGCGACTTGAACAAGGCGATTCGACTGCTCCCCCCGACACCGCACCCCGAAGACCTGTTGGGTTGCGCGGACCTGAACCTTCTCGCCTCAATCGAGGACGAAGGACTTGGGCGAGTGATTCCGGAGGCGGCCTCCTGTGGTGTTCCCTCCGTCGCCGCCGATGCACCCGGAGTCCGGGAGACGATCCTGCCCGGGCTGACTGGAATTCTCCTGCCCATCAAGAGCAAGCCTGAACAGTGGAGCAACGAAGTAACTGGCCTGTTGAAAGACCCTGAACGGTTGGCAATGCTAGGCGCTAACGCGGAACAGTTTGCGCGAGAAAGATTCGGCGCACTGAAGTACGTTCAGGGTGTCTGCAAGGTTTACGATTCATTGTTGAGAGCGGAGATCAGTTAATGCAACTTCCCTACCGTTTTGTGAATTCCCGTTTGTTCCTCGCGATAGTCGTTGGAGCAGCTGGTTGGTTTGGTCTCACTCTTGTGATGTGGAACCAGTGGCAAATGAAGGGTCTCATCGCTGGACTGGCGTTGCAGGCGATCCCCCTCTTTTTCATCCTGTTCGAAATCCTCATGCGTCTAGTCTACCAGAAACGTCGCAACGAAATAGATATCGAGCAGATGCAGATCCTCTGCGGGCTCTACCCCACGTTAAAACCTGAATACCCGCTCTTTGACCTGCGCCGCCACGCGATGAGCCCGGACAGCCTCGCCCTGTACCAGATAGCTATCGCCCACAACAAGCCGAAAATAATTCTTGAGCTCGGGAGCGGAATTTCAACGGTGGTCTCCTCGTTGACGTTGAAGCGTTTGGGTGTAGGAAGGGTAATCGCGCTGGACGACAGCGAAAAGTGGGCGGAGAACACACGGACAACCCTCCAGCTTCAGGGCTCGGAGGAATATGCCGAAGTTCGGTACGCCCCGCTGGTGAAGAGCAAAGTGGGTGACCGATCCTCGAATTGGTACGACTTGGATGTCCTCAAGGATATTAACAAAATTGACCTGCTACTGATCGATGGGCCTGTCGATTCGGACGATGAGGGGTTAAGGTACCCAGCTCTGCCGCTGCTGGCGGACAAACTCTCAGAAAAGGCGATCATCTTCGCGGATGACTGTTTTCGCCCAAATTGGAAATCGCTGGTTCTTAACTGGGCGAGCGATAACAGCTTTACAGTCGAGGAGCCCTATCCAAACGAGAAGAACACGATAATCCTGAAGCGGGGGTTCTAGCGGGAAAGATCTGATCTACTATGCTCATACCCGGGGCGGTTCAGGCTGTCCCGTTTTTATTGCGGCGGCCCCGCAACGCATTCAGCAGCAGCTTCGCCTCGTTCCTGTCCGTCGAATGTGTTACAAAGATAGCGACCGCATAGACGACTGCGAACACCACGACAGAGGCGATAGCCGGCACTACCGCATCACCCCTTCCGCCAGATTCAGGGAGCACGAACACCCATCGCAGGAGAGACCACGAAGCAGCGCCGGAGAGTATCGCGGAGACGCCCGGTCGAATCCAACTCATCCAGAAAAAAGACCACGCTTTCAAACCGAGGCCAGGAAACACCATCGTGAGAAAAAGTCCCTGCCCGACGAGGGTGGCCAGCAGGGTGCCCATCAGAACACCTGTGAATCCGAATTTGAAATAGAGAGTGATGGAGAGAATCACATTAGCGACTGCCTGGACAATGGAGGACTTTGCATCCCACCCCGGCTTTCCAACCCCTCGCGCTGTGTAACGAAGCGGCGTCGTCACCCCCATGCTGAGGTAGGCGCCCGCGAGAATGGTGGTGGCGAGAACCATGCCGGGCTTGAGCTGTTCACCCAGCCATAGGGTGAGCAACGGTTTGGCTGAAGAGATCAACAGGGTTAGCAGCGGAAAGGCAACGAGAGCGGCATAGCGACTCGTTCTGGTCGCGAGGAGATGCAGCTTGGCCGATTCTCCCTGTGCCTGAAACCGCGCAGCCTCGGGTTCGATCACCGGCCACATCACCATCGGCACCTGCTGGGCTGTGCTGGCAGCTTTGGCACCGACGTCGTAGAGCGCGACGACCTGCATTCCTGACACCCGGCCGAGTAGCAGCCTGTCGAAATAGACATGAATGACTTCGGTGATCCTCGTAACAAGAACCCGTAGTCCGAACCGCCAGAGCCTACCAATTACTTTCAGATCGATCGAGTCAGGAGACAGGGAGAATCCGGGGACTCCCCTGCTTCCAAAACCGAAGACGAGCGACACCCGCAAAACCGCAATGCTGGCTGCAACCGCTGCGAGGCCGATCAATCCACCCTGCCGGGTGAGAACGACGACAACTGCAACAGCATTCAATAGCGCCAAAACGATGTTGAGGGCTCCCAACTGAGCCACCCGGTGTGTGGCATAGAATAGGGATCGTGCGTAGGAACCGATAAAACCGAGGATGAGAATGAGCAGCATTGCCCGCCATGCCCAGCGAGCCGCCATGCCCAGCTCCTGTGCACTCGTGAAAAACCTGAGCAGCCCATTCTCCGCTGCCAACCCGATAACCAGTACAACTACCGCAATCACCAGCTGATAGGAGAGGGCACTGGAGAACATGACCCGTTTCTCCTGCGAATCTCCGGATTCAAGCGTGTTTACGAAGAAATGGTTGAAGGAGGCGGCAAAGCCCATGTCGGTCAGGTTAAGGTAGACGACGACAGCGTAGATCAACGCCCAATACCCGTAGGCAACGGTTCCCAGGTAATGGAGCATGACAGGCACTAGGATAAGCCCGATCAAGGTCTCTACAACCCGCTGCAGCGCTATGGTCGCAGTACCTCTCGCCATCCGCTGGCGTAGAGCCTGAGCCTCACGCTCTCGACTGTCTTGAGTGCTGTCCATCGGTCTGCCGCCGCTTAGGTTTCGAGAAATGTACGGTTAAGCTTATGCTTCTGCGCAATTCCGCCATGACTCCCGCTCCTTTGAATCCCTCCTCCCTGCGAGTTCTCTCTGTCCGGGAGCTGCTTCGTTGCTTATACTTGTCACGATGATTCTGAACAGAATTACCAGGGTTCTGGAGAGGATAACGAAAGATTGACGCGCGGTCGAACATGAACGAAAGATCTTCGAGAAATATTCGGTTCGGTGATGCTCCACCCCAACCTCCGGTGAGGACGAAGGCTCCCAATGCGGTGCGAGTGATTCCCCGCTTGGCTTATGCCTTGAAGGCCCAATTGCTCAAGATTTCACATCCCGCTCCCGCAGCACCGATGATTCCCGCACCTGACCAGGTGAAACGGCTGTTAGCGATCCAGCTGGAACATCTCGGAGATCTTGTCCTGACGGAACCCACATTGCGTGCGCTGAGGATGCATTACCCTGATGCAGAACGTGTCCTGATCGCTCCCCCGTTTGCCACGAATCTCTTCGCTGGAACGGGTTGGGGCAAAATACTGCCTCCCGAAGCGCTTCAGGATGTGGCCGATCGAAAACTGGGATTCGATCTCGCCGTCGACCTGACTGGTCGTGTCGAGTACCGTATCGCCAAAATGCTTGCCCGTAGCGGGATTGAAACCACGATCGGATATGATCGTGCCGGACGCGGCGTTTACCACACTATCCCCCTGCCGTTCCCGGAGATAACTGTCCCCATGCGTGAAATTTACATTGGCCTCGCGAAAGCACTCGGCGCAACCGCCTCGGACAGCATTCCTAGGCTGCCGCACGGCGATGACAGGTTGCGACGAGGACGGGAGCTGTGGCGGGAACGGCGAATCCAGGCCCCGGTTGTGATTCATCCAGGAGCCCACCTTCGCGAGCAGCGCTGGTCCATCGGGGGATTCACGAACCTCGGACGCGCGCTCAAGAAACATGGCGTGGAGGTAGCGGTTCTTTGTGGGCCGAGCGAGAAGGGATTCAGCGCGGCGATAGCACAGTGCATTGAAGCACCACTGGTGGTGGGGCCGAGTATGATGGACCTGATGGACCTGGTGGCCACGAGTCGGGTCTTGGTCTGTAACAACACCGGTCCACTTCACCTTGCGGCGGCCCTGGGGGTTCCAACGGTTTCTACGATGGGACCTGCAATACCCTGGCGTTGGTGGCCTGTTTCCGAAGCTCCACAGATCGTCTTCCGCGCCGGATCGCAGGGTGCGATAGCGGACATGGAACTGCTCGATCCGCTTGAGATGGCAGCCGCAGTTCTTCACCTGTTGGATTAAAGAGAGAAAAAGCCCTGCCGGGCAAACCAACAGGGCTAAGAATTCGCACACTATCTGCTTTTCTTCCGCCGGTGCGCGAAGCCTTGCACCGGCACATGGGTCCAGCGACTTCGCTGGCTAGATGATCTCGATGTCCGGTTTGAACCGGATAACCCGGCCTCCCTGATCGAGATAATCATCCAACCTGTCGAGTAGCTCCTCCTGACGCCGTTCCGAGGATACAAGGATCGCATCATAATCCTGGTTGCGGTTCAACATATCCATCGGCTCGATTTCAATCTGCGTTCCCGCGAGGACCGCCCCAAAGCGAGCCTTGTCTGTCGTCAGAATCCGTTTGACGAAATCGTCCATCCCCATGTAGTAAAGCAGGTCCACAGTCGGGGTTCCCGCGCCTAGTATGCAGATGCCGTTGGGGCATTGCTTGGCGATCACTTCCGGGAGCTCCTCCGCGAGCTTGTCCTTACGTTCGAGGAACTCATCCACCTCATCAAAGGCGGATTCGACATCCTCATCGCTGGGTGGAACGGGTTCCAGTGCTGGCTCATCCTTGTCAGGTTTTTGCCCGAACATCGCGATATAGGATTCTTCAAATCCTCCGATGATATCGAGGCCCTGAAGGGTCAGAGCATACCGCAGCGTGGGTACCGTCCAATACTGCTGATGATGGAATGAGAAACCGCCAAACGCGCTTCTTCGAAAAACTCTGGTTGAATTGGGAACCTCAACCGCCAGCAACCCATTCGGTTTGAGCAGGTTGCCGATCGCGGCGAGCAGGGTGCTCGGCTCGATGACATGGTCAAGAACTGAACGAAGAACGATCATATCGAACAGTTCTTCCTCCCATATTCCCTCTTCAAACCTGCCGAGTTTCACCTTGAAACCATGTTCCACAGCGATTTCGACAGCACGCGGGTCCGCATCGATACCCTCGACCTCGTACCCCCATTCCTTCAACTTCTGCATTACCGCCCCGGTGCCACAGCCTATATCGAGGACGCGTCCGCTCGCCGGAGCATACCGGCGGAGACTCTCGAGGAATCGGTTCGTCTCGCCCACCTCCATCCCCGTCTCCTCCTGAGTCAGAGGATCTGGTTGCATGGCAAGCATCTGGTCCAGCACGTCGAAAGAGACCGGATCGAGCTGAAACAGACTGCTGCATACCCTGCACATGCCGATGGAGAGTGTGCCTGTAGGAACCTTATTTGCCTCGGAGGCACGAACGGCGCCGTTTCCAGCGAGTGGATAATCATCCAAGACGATTATCTCCTCGATGTCGCTGGCACTGCAGACGGGACACTGCTCCCGTGTCATGGCCTCCTCGTGTTGGGTGGGTAGTATTTCATCAATCAAGACTACACTTCAAAGTAGGATTCGCTTTTCTGAACTGTCAAGCAGTATATCTGAATCGAGCACAGTATACGGGGTCGTGTCAGGCGGATTCTCCAAAATACATCTCCAGCCATATCCCCAGATTAGCCAGCATCCAGAGCTTCATCCCCTCCTGCTTTCCACGTGTGTTCATCAGCATCTGTTCCAATTCACCCAGACGGAAGAGACCGCTCATCCGTTGCGTGAGGATACGTTGTGCAGCCCATTCGTTGCGGGAACCATAGAGCCAGGAATCCAACGGAACAGGAAACGCGGTCTTGGGACGCATCAGGATTTCATCCGGGATGTCGCCCGCGAAGGCAAGTCTGAGCAGGTATTTGCTCATATCCAATCGTCCCGCAACCTCAATCGAACTCAAGGTTTTTGCCTGCTGTTCCTGCTCCTCGCCCATCCACCGCGTTTTGTAATGGATCGGCAGTGCGGCGACCCATTCGACCAGATCACGGTCGGTGTAGGGAACTCGCCCCTCCACCCCCTCCGCCATCGTCGTGGCATCCAACCTGAGGAGAAGAGCCGAGAGGTGGATTTCCTCCAGGATGGTCAGAACTTTTTCGTAGGGATCCAGCCCCGCATCATCCAGGTCCGCCCAGACAGACTCCCACTCATCGCTGATCTCACGTTCGGCCTCCGCCCCGTGAGTAATCGGAGCAAACAACGCCTCCCGCTCTGCCTTGGGAATCCACTGGTACAACTTCAGGAATTGCTCGGATTGGCTATTGAATTTGTGGGTGCCATAGAGGGTCTGCAGCGAGGCTTCCGCACGAGCCTTCTCGTCCGAGCTGAATCCTGTTCCACCCTCCCTCAGAGCTTTCGCCATCAACCAGTCATGGGGACTGCGAACGAGGAGCTGATACCCACCAAGAAGTTCATCCGCCCCCTCGCCCGAGAGAACAACTGTGATCTTCTTTTTCAAATGCCGGCTCAGAAAGCGCAGAGGAACCTCGTTCGGCACGGAGAGCGGCGTGTCTTTCACATGGATCAGCGATTCCAGTTCCTTGAAGTACCCCTCTTCGGTCATGGTGACAATGCTGTGTTGGACCCCGAGCCGCCTCGAAACCTGTTTCGCAAAATCGAATTCGTTGTACCCCTGCTCCTCGAATCCGATTGAGAAGGTTTTAAGATCCTCTTTTCCAAGTGCGCGCATCAGAGTGACAATCACCGCGCTGTCGATGCCACCGGAGAGATAGGCACCGAGGGGAACATCCGACATCAACCGCTGCTTGACAGACGTTGCCAGCCTGCGGCGGAATTCATCGGCAGTCCGCTCCTCGCCGAGATCGGTTTTGTCCGCTTCCCGAATGCGCGGCATTTGCCAGTAACGCACCTCGCGCCGGCGCTTCCCCTCCCACTGGATGTAACTGCCACGCGGCACTTCCAGAACACCCTTGAAGAGGGTTCTACCACGGAAGGAGAGACGGTAGTGCGCCATGTAGTTGATGATCGAGGTTGTGTCCGGTTGGCGTGGAAAGTCACCGTCCGCCAGAATCGATTTGATCTCGCTTCCGAACCGGACGATCCCGCCCCGCATTGCCCAGTAGAGCGGTTTGATCCCGAGGTGATCTCTGGCGATGGTCAGTGTGCGTGATTTCGGATTCCACCAGCCAAAGGCATACATGCCACGGATTTTATCGAGAGTACCGTCAATTCCCCAATGAACGAGCGCTTTGGCGAGCACTTCCGTATCACAACGGCTACGGAATTTCACCCCTTTGGATTCGAGGCGTTTACGGAGGTTGGCGTGGTTGTAAATTTCGCCGTTAAAGGTGAGTACGCTGCCTGTTTCATCATCCACCCAGGGTTGCGTTCCACCGGCAAGATCAACGATGGAAAGTCGCCTGTGTCCGATCAAAGCGCCCTCTCCCGCCCAGACACCGCGACCATCGGGTCCCCGATGCTCAAGAGCGTCCGTCATCCGTTCGATGAGATCCCGGTCCAATTCGAGTCGAGGATCAAGCGCTACGAGACCCGTAATTCCACACACAGACTACCCCAATCTAGTAACCGTTTTCCGTTTTTAGCAGTTTCACGAAGTAAACATTAACGTAATTATTATAATCGAGCAAGGAGTCTATCAATTTGCGAAAAATCACTTACCTTTGCGCAGTACAGCGCGATGGATTAAGTTATACAATTGCTGTCGGTAATATCCCTTCATGGGTTGAATCGTACAATTTCGGAGCTGCGGATAACACATGGTCGAGAAAGAAATTGAACAGAATCTCGATGTTCTGATTGTGGACGATGACCCCGATATGCGAGAAGTGCTGGAAACCGCTTTATCGGGTCTCGGCTACACAACGTACGTCGCTGAAGATGGCGATATCGCCCTCGACCTCTATCGGCAACACAAACCCAGGTTGGTGATCTCCGACATCTACATGCCCCGGTTCGACGGACTCAAGCTTATGCGTGAGATCAAGCAGGACAGCAAGCACACTCCTGTGATTCTGATTACCGGGTATTCCCACATGGAGAACCAATCCGAGGAAAACGGAATCCAACCGGATGCCCTTCTACGGAAACCGTTCAACCTTCGTGAATTGATCGAGACGATTAATAGATTTTAGGAGATTCATTCCACTTAGCTAGCTCACTATTGAGCAAAAAAACCCGCGGTGAGCGGGATTTTCGTTTGATGCATTTTTTCTTCGTTTAGACAAGAGAACGGAGAAGCCGTCCCAGACTGAGGAGGTCGTCCTCCAGTTTGACTAACGCTGTGGTCGGATCGTTGAAATAATCATCCCTCGTCAAGACGTTGCTGACAGGTTCACGTGACCCAGTTACGTAGTGGTAGTAACTAAGCGGACGCAGGCGTGCGCGGGTTACAACAGAATCCCGTGTAAATCCCTTTCCCTCGAATTCCTGTCCCGCCTCGATCACCTTTTCGATCAAGGTTTCGCTCGCGATGTCCAGTCCCTCCACTCGGGCTTTCCAAGTCTCCTTGTCCGTTTTGTGGACGGGAAGAAGCTCCTTCAGCCGGGCAATCAGGTAATCACCTGTGTGCTCACCTTCACTGAAAAGAGTGGTTGTGTTGCGGATTTTATCTGCCAGCGCCTGATCGATATACTTCAGGTCGTCTTTCGCCATTAAACCTCCGATCGGAACAGACGTACCTGTCCCGTGGCCCCCTCTCGTAATCTGGGGAATATAACAACTTGCAGAGGTGGGTGACAACGAATCACCTCCGCACAGTCAACACTTTTTACAAATCCGAGACAAGCAGACCTGTGAGTGTATCTAACCGGTCCACCGACTCCAGATCGTCAATTACGCGCTTCAGTTCCGCCTGACGTTCTCCGCTCACAACCGGAGAGGCCAGACTGCTGAATTTAGCCTGCAACGCATGGTCCGGGATCGGGTGGCGTGGGTCGCCCATCGGGAACTCAACGTATTTCGTGTGCGAGGCGCCATCCACGGTTACAATCGTGAGCTCGTTCGGCTGTTTAGCCGGGAAAAGCGCTTCATAGCTGGGTTCCGCCGAGACTTTCAGTTTTTTCAACTGAGCCCGGATCGTCGGATCGAAGATTTTTTCCTCGGTAAAGCTCGACGGCGTGATCGCGCGGTCGACAACCGCTACCGACATGCAGTACGGCAGGCTGTGATCGGCGGATTCGCGAGTCTGCGGATCGTATTTGCTCGGATCGCTTAGGATGTCCGCCGCACGGGCAATGGTTTTCAGGTGGATTTCCGCGATTTCATCCGGCTTGATGTCATGCTCGGTGACCAATTCGATGGCGGCTGTCAGAGGTGCGTGCGTCAGCGCCTCCGTGGGGAACGCCTTGAGCCCACACTGCTGGATGCGCCAGGTTTCGCCGAGGCCATCTGTGAGGATCTCGCCCTTCCACTCCGGGCCGTACGCCATGAACAGCCCCTCTTTCCCCTCGATCACATGCTCCGGCCCCTCGTAGCCGCGAGCCGCGAGTTCCGCCGCAAAAACACCCGACTGTGTGGCGAGTGGATCGGCGGTGTTTTTCATCATTGTCAGGTGACCGGCGGTGATTGCGCCAAAGGTAGCGTGGCGGCTGCCGGAAATGCCGAGGGCATGCGCGATCTGCTCACCGGTAAGTCCCATCATCCGTCCGCAAGCAACCGGCGCGGCGAAGGCTGTAAGTGTGGCATGGTGCCATTTCCGTTCACGGATGCCGGGGAATCCCGCCTCACAAAGCCGCATTTCAACTTCATGGCCAATGGCGATGGCGAGCAGGAGATCCTTGCCGGATTTGCCCATCCTTTCGCCCAAGGCGAGGGGACCGGGGATGATGTCTGAGGGGTGACTCGGGTCCTGTTTCCAGTAAATGTCGTTGTAATCCAGGGCACGGACCATCAGGGCATTGAGCAGCGCCGCCTCGACTGCAGGGAGCTTTTTCCCGGAACCGATGACCGTCGCCTCGCCGGTACCACCCTTCTCCTCAAGCCAAGTGCGCATGATGCCAACATCATGAGTTTTGTACCCGCCAAAGGCGCATCCGAGTGAATCGTAGAGGATCGTTTTCGCGGCCTTCACGGCTTCTGCGGAAAGGTCCTCGTAGGACGATTTCGCCGCCCAATCGGCGATTTGCTGGGACAGGGTTGGCATGGCCTGGTTTCTCCCCGGAGTAACGTTAATGATTTCCAGTTACGCCGCGCGTGAGGTGTCGGTGACAGGCGGCATCGGTGCGCCAAACTAGGGAGGATTTTGCGCCTCCATCAACCCCACCCGAGCCAGCTAGGTCGCTGGAATCTTGCGCCGACCCAAAGCTGCGCGGGCCGACGAAACAGTGTCATTGCGAGGAACAACCGCAGGTTGTGACGAAGCAATCTCGTAGTATCCCTTTGAAACCCGGGACTGAAGTCCCGGGCCACCCTGCCCTATCGTCATCCCCCGGCTTGACCGGGGGATCCAGTTACACAATGGAAAAACTCGACTTGACGAGCAAGTTGAGCCACCCAGCCGTGTGTCATTGCGAGAGGGACGAAGCCCCCGATCTGGATTGCCCGGTCAAGCCGGGCAATGACGTGAAGGAACGGGTGGTCTTGTTTGCTCGCAATGTGGTCTACTATTGTTGCATCAGAAACGACACGTGAAGGAAATAGACCTCGTTGGAAAATCCGCCAAAGGCGGATAAAGCCAACGAGGCCACGCAGACATAAACTGTCATTGCGAGGAACAACCGCAGGTTGTGACGAAGCAATCTCTTAGTATCCCTTTGAAACCCGGGACTGAAGTCCCAGGCCACCAAGCCGAACCACTCAATAAAAGAGAATACAGCGTAGTAGAAACCCGGAGAAGCACGTCCTTCGGACATGCGAACATGCACCTTCGGTGCTACGGTTCAAGCTGTCCGGGCCATAACACTGCCCCTGAATATCAACGAGTTACACCAACAGATCACGGAATCAGCATCCATGAAGACCCCTCGGATATAACACGAAAGACCGAATCAGGAATCTGTTCTGTTTGCAAGGCTACGGCGAGGCTGTCGAGGGGCTCGTGCATGCCGTCATCCGCGAGAGGAAACGTGCCGAAATGGGTGGCGATGGAGTAATCAGACTCTAGAATCTGGTGAGCTTTGACCGCTTCCGCTGGGCTCATATGCACCGGACCCATAAACCATTGAGGCAAAAACGCCCCGATTGGCAGCAAACTCACCCTTATTGGGCCAAAAACACGCCGAACATCCTTAAACAGGGGTCCAAAACCGGTATCTCCGGCGAAATAGAGCGGTCCGGAGGCCAATTCGAGTACAAATCCGCCCCAAAGAGTGCGATCTCGTGCGAATGAGGACCTGGCCGAGCTGTGTTGGGCCGGAACAAAGACAATCGCGAGCGAATCGACCATCACCCGGTCCCACCAGTCCAGCTCAATTGCCCCCTCGATCCCCATCTTGTGGAAATCCTCCCCGGTTCGCAGCCCCGCGAGGATCGCGGGAGAATCACGCTCCACCAGCCGCTGAAGGGTCTCCTCGTCCATGTGGTCAAAATGGTTATGGCTGATCAGGACGATGTCGATCGGCGGGAGATCCTCGAAACGAATCCCCGGATCTCGGAACCTTTTGGGTCCCGCCCACTCCACAGGACTGCACCGCTGCGACCAGATCGGGTCGGTGAGCAGGTTGACCCCTGCGGTCTGGATCAGGAAGGTGGCGTGGTTGACGAAGGTGATCCGGAGTGTGTCGCCATAAACCCGCTCGGGTGGTGGCGGCCCCGGCTCGGACTCGACCCAGACCCACTCCTCCCGACCCGCCCGGCTTGAGACCCACCGAAGAAATCGAACGAAGGTCGTCTTCGTCTCCATTCCCGGATTAAAAAACCGTCCCGCCCATTCATGTTCACTTTCCGGAGCGCCCTCGACTCGGACCACACGCTGGGCATTGCAGGGCAACGCAAACGAAAGGAGAATCAGGAACAGAAATGAGAGGATGAAAAGGTCCTTACGCAGGCAAACCGCTCTCGGCATACGGACGATCATAAGCCCCTCATGTTCGAGTCACTGGTTCGATAAACCTACGTGATTCAGACTCTTCAGGTCCAGATCAAAAACTCTCGCTCATGATTCCAGCAGGAGATTTTCTGAGCTGAATCCCGGACCCAGCGCATGAACCAACGCTTGCTGTCCCGGCTGAAAGCCCTCAGCGAGAAGATTCTCAAGAACAAAGAGAACTGTGGGCGAGGATGCGTTGCCGATTTCTCGCATAATCTTTTGAGTTCGGTTTAACTCTCCTCCTTTGAGATCCAACGCATCCTGGTAGGCCTCGATCACTTTCACACCACCGGGATGAAAAACGAAGTGATCGATTTTTTCCGGCGAGGTTCCATTCGACTCGAGAAAATCCCGGATGTCAGCACCCGCATTCTGACGAGTGATTTCCGGCAACTCGCGGCCAAAGACAACCTGCATCCCCTCGTCGAGGATTGTCCAACCTGCAGCGCCTGTGAGTTCCGGCCAGGTCATGCTCCGGGCCGCCCGTATCCTCGGGCCAGCCCCCTCTCCGCGAAGTACCACTGCCGCAGCACCATCTCCGAACAGCGCCAATCCGATCAAATTCTGAATACTGTAGTCATCGAACATGAAGGTCAGACTGCAGAGTTCCACAGCGATCACGAGAACCGTTCCATCCGGATTTCCAAGCAGCAGGTCACGCGCCCGTGCGAGCCCCATTGCACCACCCGCACAACCGAGCCCCCAAAGTGGCATGCGACGCACATCCGGCCGAAGCCCAAGACCCAGCATGAGACGAGCATCGATAGAGGGAGTTGATAGACCTGTTGAGGAGATGAACAGCACAGCATCCACCTCACTCGCCTCTACTCCGGCTTTCTCCAAAGCCCCCTGTGCAGCGCGCTTACCCAGTTCAGTTGCCCAGTGTATGTATGCCGCGTTTTTATCACCAAATCCTTTTGCTGTCTCCCACCACTCCGGCGGTTCACAAACGTAACGGGTATCGATTTCGGCATGATCGAACACTTCAAGTAGGCGGTCTAGACGTGAGATATGTCCATGAAAACGGCGTCCGGCATACTCCTTCGCCATCGATTGGGTGACACAGATAGGCGGTAGCGCTGTCGCTGTGCCAAGAATAACTGGATCCGGCATGATACTCCCTGAGTTTTTGTTTAGAACCGGGATTCATCCCGAATTCGGAGTTACCACGATATCTTAATGAAAACTTCCCCGGCAATCGTCTCCATGATAGAGAGATACCAGTTGGTACCCAAGCCCAACAGGTTCAGCGTGACTCGAAGGGGGGATTCGCCAATGGAGTAGAGTCTGATGCCGATACAGCTGTCGCTATATTTACACATACACGCTCAGGAGAATGAAAAATGATGCCACGCTGGGAGAAGCACCGCGAAGAATATACAATAACCGATGACCGTGAACTCATCGACATGGACGTCGTCCACGGATTCCTCGTGCGCTCCTACTGGGCAAAGGGAATCCTCCGTTCCCGGGTTGAGCGTGCGGTCGCTCACTCCTACCCTTTCGGACTTTTCAAGGGCAATGAGATGATCGGATTCGCCCGCGTTCTCAGCGACCTCTCCGCGATTGCCTATCTGATGGATGTTTTCGTGCTTGAGGAACATCGTGGTCAGGGACTGGGAAAATGGCTGGTGGAGTGTGTGATGGCCTACCCGGAGTTTCAACCTGTCCGCCGCTGGATGCTGGCGACGGAGGATGCGCATGGACTCTACGAACAGTTCGGATTCGGCCCCTACGAACCGATGAGCGACCTGATGATGAAGTTCGACAAGTCCAAGTATCTCGAACCGTAATTATCTGATCAGTGTCTCTCCTTCAACAACTCGCCCCGCGCCACCCTTCAGGCAGCGTGGACCGAAGACCTCGTTGAACCTCTCGATAGCTTTCTCACCAGTGCAGTGAGTTGGCAGCACATATTTCACATCCTGCCGAACGATTTCATTGATCACATCATCTATCTCGATTCGCCCCATCCCTCTGAGATGAAAGCCACCCATCACAAGCACGGGTCGTTTGCCTCCGGTCATCAACGCCACCTCATCGAGGATCCGTGGCAAACCGGGATGTGCGCATCCGGTAATGACGAGGCACTCCTCCTCGGTTTCAAGGACGAGGGCACGTTCCGGTTCGCTCGCAGGCAAAACGCGGGTCAAACGAACTCCCGGAAAGATCTCAACCTGCTCCTCGATTACTCTGGAATCACCGCCCCATTTTTCGAGAATGCCGGGCAGTTTTCCAGCGAGCGTTGAGGGGAGATAAATAGGAATATCCGGCGCGATTTCATCCATCAGGGCAGGAAAACCCCCAAAGTGGTCACCGTGAGCGTGGGAAAGGACAACAGCCTCAAAATCGGCGGGATCAACCCCCAGAATCCGCATGTTCTCACGGACCACACCGCTTCCGCCAGTATCAAACAGCAGGCGGTGCCCGCCCGCCTCAACCAGGCAGGCAAATCCCCACTCCGCCGTTACCCCGTCCACGGCAGGTGTGGTATTATCGTACAGGATTGTCAGACGGATATCCTCAAGCCTCATCGCACCCTCCCCGAAAGCCTTAACCGAGACGCAGATCAAAATGAGCAAAACGCCAAAGATGTGGATACTGCTTTTTGAAAGGTGACTCATGCCCCCTCCCGTATCACTCAGGACAGCTCAGAGGTGAAGATGGCGATTCCGGACAGGGATGCACAACTCCTCGCTCATTTCAGATTCCAGAATGAATTCTCCGGGCAGTTGAAAAAAAATGCCTTAGCTTAATGTGTCATGTTTTTTGAAAGGAGATTGAGATGGGCAAACGTACCTTTCGGTGTATCGCGCGATGGGTACCGGGCCTTTTACTACTGCTCATCATGACGGAAACCGGTTTGGGTGAATCGGCAGTTCCGCTTTCCACTCTCCTGAATCGCCCCGAACTCGTTCAACTATCCCGGACCACCGCCGAGCGCTATTCCCTTTTCACCACTGTGGACTCCCTGGAAACAGCAAAAATTGAATTGGACGTGATCAGGAGAGAGTACTCCCTGACGATTATAACCCGGCAGAACAATAAATATAAAAGGCGTGAAATTGGTTTCTCCAAAGGACTGCTTCCCGCGTTCAGTCGTCACGCAGCAAACATTGAACGCGATCCAGCAGGCACACCTGACAGCGTCTGGTGTGAGACGGAACTGATGGATGGGAGCAATCTGGTCGGAAGATTTCTCCGCTGGAACGGATTGACCATCGAATGCGACACCGAGCTGGGAGTGCTGACGATCCCGATCGACCGGATCGCCGATTTCGACTTCATTGCGGTGGAAACGAATGTCGCAGGGGAGATCACCGCCCGCCGCGACCCGAATCCCACTCGCCTGCTTTTTGCCCCTACGGCGAGGAGTGTAAAAAAGGGTGAGGGGTATTTTTCGGTGTACGAAGTCGTGATGCCCAGCGTTCAGTATGGCGTGGGAAGCAACATTTCGCTGGGTGGCGGCCTCTCGCCGATGATGAGCAGCGAATTCGCAATGTTCTGGCTGACCCCAAAGGTGGGAATCATCGAGAAGGAGGAGTGGGCGCTTGCGGCAGGAATCCTCTCAATCAACATCCTCGCCTCGAACGAATCGGGAGGCATGGGAATCGGCTACGGTGTGGCAACATACGGAAAGCCGGACAAAGCGCTGACGCTGGGGCTTGGGTGGGGCTATTCGACACTGGGAAGCGACAGCCTCGACAATTCGTCCTTTTCCACCGATCCGTTCTTCATGATTGGTGGCGAGTACCGCATGGGCAAATCGACAAAGCTGATCACTGAAAACTGGTGGACGCCCGGTTGGAGTGGTCCGATGTTTTCGGTGGGGATTCGCTGGTTTGCGAAGAGAATTTCGGCTGATTTCGCGCTGGCCCGTATGAGCGAGATGGAGGTCTTCGCATTTCCCTGGATCGATTTCATCGTGAATTTCTAAGCACCGCTCCTGCAGAAACCGATTAGCCCTCAAGCCCATTTTGGTCTGGCTGGCAATGGTCGTACCTTACTGAACATTTGAACCAGCGAACCGGACCCGTCATGGCGCAGAAAAAGAAGAGAGAGAGCTTTGTACCTCTGACCCTGCGCGATTTTCTCGCTCAGATGGAATCGGACGAACGTGTAGCGCGTGAATTCGAACACCACGAGATCATCGGTGGGAAAAAAGCCGATTACGCTCCCCTCGACCCACCCCTGCCGGAGGGATTGGGAAAGGCACTCCGTGCCGACGGAATTAAAAAACTCTACACCCATCAGGTGGAAGCGATCCAACTCGCCCGCGCCGGGAAAAACGTTGTCAGTGTCACCCCCACCGCATCGGGCAAATCGCTCTCTTTCCTGCTCCCCATTTTCGAGCGGCTCAGCACTAACCCGGACTCGCGTTCCCTGCTTCTCTTCCCGATCAAGGCGCTCGCACAGGACCAGTTCAAAAGGATACAAACCTACCTGAGCACATCCGGTCTCGCCGAAACAGTACGGGCTGATATTTACGACGGCGACACTCCGCAGGCTCAGCGGGCCAAGATCCGCCGCAATCCACCGCAAATCCTGCTCACCAACCCGGATATGATCCACCACGGCATCCTCCCTTTTCACCAACAGTGGGAGGAGCTTTTCCGGAACCTCGATTTTGTGGTGATCGACGAACTGCACGGGTACAAGGGAATTTTCGGGTCGCATGTCCTGCAGGTTTTGCACCGCCTGAAACGGGTTGCGGCATTCCACAGAAAGAAACCGCAGTTCCTCGCGGCGAGTGCCACGATCGCAAACCCCGGCGACCTCGCCTACGAACTCACCGGCGCAAAATTCGAGGTAGTCGAGGCCTCCGGCGCCGCGACCGCGGAACGCCACTTCCTTTTTGTCAACCCGACGGGCAGCCTCTACACCACAGCGGTGAAATTGCTGACCGATTCCTGTAACGCCGGTTTGAAAACCATCGTCTTTACCAAAGCCCGGAAAATGACAGAGCTGATCCATAACTGGACGATTCAGTCGGCGCCGGACCTTGCGGGGAGGATCAGCGCCTACCGTGCCGGGTATCTGCCCAGCGAACGGCGAGAGATCGAGCGGGCGCTTCAGTCCGGTGATCTGGACGGGGTCATCGCCACCTCTGCGCTGGAAATGGGAATCGACATCGGCGGGCTGGATGTGGCGATCCTCGTCGGGTATCCCGGTTCGGTCTCAGCGACATGGCAGCGGGGAGGACGGGCCGGACGTCGTGACCGTGACTCCGCAATCTTTCTCCTGGCCCTGCCCGATGCGTTGGATCAGTATTTCATGCGGCATCCCGCCGACTTTTTTGCGCGCCCTGTCGAAGCAGCTGTTGTGGATGCTGGCAACCCCTTTCTGTTGAGAGGGCACCTGCTCTGCGCTGCGCAGGAGATTCCTTTACGGCTGGACGATCCGACTTGGCCGAAATCCATTCTGGTACCCGCTGTGCACGAATTGGCGGCCGATGGAGAATTGCTTGAGGCCGCCGGAGGTGCTGTCTATTTCCCGAAAAAACGCCAGCCTCAGCGTGATATCGACATCCGTGGCGGCGGCGAAACCTACGGCATTTTCGAGGAGACCAGCAAGCGGTTGATCGGAAAAGTGAGTGGCTGGCAGGCGATGACCGAGTGCCACGAAGGGGCAATCTACCTTCACCACGGCGGCACCTACCTCGTCAACAGGCTGGACCTCGCCACCCGTGAGGTGATGGTACGGAAAGCGACGGTCGCCTATTACACGCAGGCGCGCAGCAGCAAGGATACCGAAATCCTCGAGGTACTCGATCAACGCGAGGAGGAGCGTTACAACCTCTCGCTGGGAAGGTTGCGAGTCACCGAAACCGTTACCGGGTACGAAAAACGGTCCGCCGCATCGCGCGAAAAACTATCCGAACATGAGCTGGACCTACCCCCTGTTGTCTACGAAACAATCGGAGTGTGGATTTCTCCCTCGGATGAAGCCATCGCAGGGCTCCTCGAAGAGAAGCGGCATGCGATGGGATCGCTCCACGCCACGGAACATGCCAGCCTTGCGCTGCTGCTGCTATTTGCACTCTGCGACCGGAATGATCTCGGCGGGATCAGTTTTACACGTCATGCACAGGTGGGAGGTGCGGCGGTGTTCCTCTACGATGGGCATCCCGGCGGAGTCGGTCTGGCCCACCGCGCTTTTGATGTGATGGAGGAATTGCTCGAGAAAGTTCTGCATCTCGTGCGGGAGTGCGATTGCGAGGATGGCTGCCCGAGCTGTATCCACTCCCCGAAATGCGGAAATGGAAACCAGCCACTCGACAAAGCCGGTGCGATCCGCTTCCTCGAGCACCTCACCGGAGGGACGGAACTCGCCGGAGACACCTCGCTCTACCTGAAGGAGTACGGTGGAAACGGCCACGCTCAGACCAAACCACTGAAGGTGAACAGTATCAGCAAGGTGGCATCACCCACGGACTCCCCCGCCGGCCCCTACACCTCTCAGCTCCCTCTCGCTGAGGGGCGCGACATCGTAGTCTTTGACCTTGAAACTCAGCTCTCTGCGGAGGATGTTGGTGGTTGGCACAACACCCACCTGATGAAACTGGCGCTGGCGGTGACCTATGAGCGGAAGACCGAGACCTACGCGACATGGCACGAGAAGGATGCGGAGGCGTTAATCCAGCGTCTGGCGGAGGCGGAGCTGGTAGTGGGCTACAACCACAAACGGTTCGACTACGCTGTGCTCACTCCGTACGTCCCCTTTGACTCCGACGGCATCCCCGCCGTGGATTTCAGGGCTGTTCCCTCGCTCGATCTACTGGATGTATTCTTTGAGGCGCACGGATTCCGGGTCAAGCTGGCGGATGTCGCCTCTGCAACACTCGGTGCGACGAAGAGCGCGGATGGCCTTCAGTCGCTCCAGTGGTGGAAAGAGGGAAAGGTGGACCTGATCGAGGAGTATTGCCGGATGGATGTGAAGTTGACTGCGGATCTCCTCGACCACGCCCTCAAACATGGGCATGTCCTGCTGGAGCGTAAAGATCAGGGCATCCTGCGCATTCCACTCAATCTCCGGCTACAGCGATATTTCGCTACCTCAGAATGAGAAACCCGGCTTGACGAGCAAGTCGGGCCACCCAGCGAGGTCGCTGGAGCCATGTGTCGACCCAAAGCTTCGCGGGTCAACAAAAACAATAATCCGAATGTTGTGTCAGAAAACATTCCCCGGGACACGGTGGTCCCGGGCTACATGACTGCGGATACCGCTTGACCTGACTCTGAATCGTTTTTTCTCCCTCCAGAAGTGAGAAACCCGACTTGACGAGCAAGTCGGGCCACACAGCCGATCGCTTCCTCACACATATAGAGAGAAGCCGGGTTCGGAGAACCCGGCCTACATAGGCTTATAATAAGAAACGGTCCCAGAGGGACCGTTTCTGACACAATTCAGAGTTCCAGATACTCAGGCGGCGTACTCCTCCACCTGCTGGAAAGCATGGCAAAACATCGTGCACAACCCGCAATCCGTGCAGAGCTCCTTGTCAATCACTGGAGCGTCGTAACCGTTCTGAGAAATCGCCCCCACCGGGCAGCGCGAGACCACCGGACAGGGGTGGTTCTGTGGGCAAAACTGCGAATGCACCTGGATCATCCTGCTCCTCATATCGTTTGAGACTTGTAGTTCTGCAAAGTTGGATGGACAGGGTGAGAAAAGGATGCATGGTTTGGAGAGGTAAACATCTTCTCGTTTTGAGGCCAGCCGGGCATCTCATTCGGCAAGAAGACGTGCCGTGGTTTCCGGGTCAGTTACCTGTTCGGTGAGAAAAACCAGAGCACGGGTATCCTGACCGATTTTGAGGGCCTTCCGAAGCGGTTCGAGGGCCCTGTCCTGCATCAACGCCATCAAGCCGGCCGGCGACGAAGCGCCGCTCTCCCCTACTTCCAGCCCCTGAGTATGAATGGTTTTCAGCGCCTGAACCGCCCAACCATCCTCGATGGCGATGGCGGCATCCACACCGCGCAGAAGTGGTTCAACGATTCCAAGGCCGACAGTTCCGCAGTTCAGCCCCACCATCACCGTATCCGCCTGACCGGGGACGGTGACCGACTCCCCCGTCACCAGCGATTCCAGCGCACATTCCGCTCCCAGGGGTTCCACAGTAACAATTTTCACCGGAGGAGACCCGGGCTTGCGGAGATGCTGAACAACCGCACCCAACAATGCTCCGACGCCAAATGGAACGAGAATAAGGTCAGGCCAACCTGCTTTCTCCGTCTGAAGCGATTCCTCGATCTCCTGCATGATCGTGGCGTACCCCTCAACAATCAATCGGGGAATCTCTTCATATCCCGGCCATGACGTGTCCTGAACCAGCAACGCCTCATGTTGCCTGGCCGAGTCCTGTGCGGCGAGAACGGCGTCATCATAGGAGACATCCAGCAGGAAAACCTCCGCCCCCTCCGAACGTATCGCCTCAACTCGCGCGGTAGCGGTTCCCCTCGGCATGAAAACCTGCGCCTCCCAACCCAGCCAGCGGGCAACCCGGGCAACGCCACGGCCATGATTGCCATCCGTGGCTGTAACGAGCATCCGGTTCCCCAGAGGAGAGATCAACCTGCGAAACTCGTCGATGTTTGACCATTCTCCTGCGGGGTAACCAAGCCGAATCAACTCCTTTTCGAGGTGGTGAACGACCGCGTAGGAAGACCCAAGAACTTTGAAGGCAGGCAACCCCAAACGTGAGCGCTCGTCTTTTGCGTAGAGCCTGGTGAGGTTCAGCTCCTCAGCCAGAGTACCCAGGCTGAAGAGAGGTCCGGGGCGGTATACAGGGAGACGTGAATGGACCGAGCGCGAGTCGCCGGAGAGTTCAGGCTGCTCCCATCCCGCGTGTTCACAACACTCGTTAAACGTCCAGCGGCTCGCTTTCACCTCTGCCTCACACCCTATGCTCAGAAGTGACAGCCACTTTTGAAACCGATTCAAAAGCAACTGTCACTTCCAGAGGAAAATTCCAAGAAAACCTAGAGGTCCGTGCCGAGGGACCAGTAGTAGGCCGGTTCATTGATCCGATGATACTCGTTTCGCCAGGCTATATCAAATTTGAGCATGGCAAAGCCGAGGTTGATCCTCGTCCCCCAGCCGAATCCCATGACAATGCTTCCGAAGGTATCCTGTTGGTATTCGTTCTGGACGAGTCCCCGGAAATTCCCCGAATTCCATGCAGCACCTGCGTCCACGAACAACGCTCCCCGGACATTGTAGAAGAAGAAGGGCAGCGGCCATCCGAAAAAGAGTTGACGGATGAAGGGGAACCGGAATTCCGCATTTGTCAGAACATACCTGTCGCCCTCGCGCTCGTAGAAGCCCGCACCACGCATGGGTGTTATAAATTCCGAGAAGTAGACATCATCGATGTCGATCCTGACATTCTCGTTGTAACTGCGGTTGATCCAGTTGTTGACACCACCAAGGAAAAACTTCTCCGGGTTCTTTCCCCAACTGAATCCACCAGCTGCACGCAATCCGATATCATAATCCCGACCGATGTGGAAATACTTACGGGCATCCACATTGATCGTCTTGAAATCGACACCCCAAACGTCATCCGAAGAATCCTGATTCGCGCTCGACAACTCGGGACTGGCTGTGAATGAGATCCGATACCGCGATCCATTCATCGGTGCAGTCCATCCCCAATAGGAATCGTCGTACACATAGGAAATTGTCGGGACGACGAAATGCTGTTGCAGGCGAGGCACGTAATCATACTGCTGGTTATCCCATTCATCCCGGTCGACATTCACGAAGGAGGTACTGAAACCGAATCTCTTCGTCCTCGAAATTGGGTAGACCAGGTCGAGAGCAGCACCGTAATTGCGGTCCCTGACATAGCCGTAGTTAAAGTAATAGACCGACTGGAACACCCCGCCACCCCAGTCATACCGATTTGGCTGGTTCAGGTAGAAGAGGCTGAAGTTGCTGTTCTCAAAGTTGTAGTAGAGGTCCGTGCCGAGCAGGATGATGTGGTTGCCCAACACATCGCTGAACATCATTTGCCCATACCCCTGGAATCCGAAGAAGGTGCTGAATCCGGCGGAAGCGTAGACAATGTCCGGGCTGAATTTCACCTCATACTTGCGCTGGATGAATTTGCCCTCTTCATCGAGGATGGAGTCGGGATTTTCGTTTGCCAGGTCGTACTCCGCGGCAGGATCCTCGATCCCATCCGAGTAGAATACAAAGTTCTTGTACCCTGTCCGGCTTGATCCAACGAGTCCTGAGCCGGAAAGCATCGTTATATGCTTCGCCTCGGTAGAATCGGTCTCCGCCTCAGCCGTCGCGGTAGAATCAGACTCCTCTGTCTCCTCTTCATCCCCAATCGCCGAGACAAACCTCATACCCCGGACAGTTTTGGCAGGTTGCTGAACTGAGGAAGTTGTGGTGTCGGAAACCGCAGTGGTGTCCTGCTGAACCGGCTCCTGTTGCCCGACTTCTCCTTCATCCGTTGCACTATCGACAGTTTCGGTTGAGGCGTACTGGTTGACCTCAACTCCCGTTTCACCGCTGAAGGCTGTCTCCTCTTCCTCGGTCTCAGAATCGATCAACGGTTCAGGTTCAACCAGCCCACGCACCCGTTGCTGAAAACGGGTCAGGCCCGGTTCCTTCCTGCGGTCCGGGTCGAAGGGATTCTTGTAGAGATAGATATCGTAACCGCCGTGGTAATAGCTTGAGAAAGCAACCGTTCCACGACGTGACCAGCTCGGTGTGAAGACTCCTGTCAAAATATCCGTAACCGCGTACGTGTCGCCGTTGTTCACATCCATCATGTAGAGGTTGAACGCGCCCGTACGATCCGAAACGAAACTGATCGTATCCTGCTTCGAGGTCCAGGTCGGGGTCCGTTCGATTGCTGGAGTATCGGTCAAACGTGAGATCGCACCACTGTCAACGTTCAGCAAGTAGACATCAATTTGCGAGAAGTTGTGTTCCCACATGGCGAAATCTTCGTTTACCTGCCCGGCGTACTGTCCGCGGTCAGAGATAAAGAGAATCGCGTTGCCATCTCCCCAATCGGGATCGTAATCACTGAATATGTCGTCCGTCAGTTTGCGGAGGGATTCAGGTTTGCCCACTTCGACTGCGTAGAGGTCACTCTGTCCGAGTTTGTGAGCGGTAAAGACGATCTGCTTGCCATCCGGTGACCAGGAGGGACTGAAGAGGCCATCCAGCTCGTAGCGATATTCACCCGTGATCTCCGCCTTGTCAACGTTCAGCGTGTAGAGAACATCACGTCCACCGGACTCCGCGACAAAGGCGATGTTCTGTCCATCGGGTGACCAGTCAATCCACGGCCGTACCCAGAGGAGCTGTTCAAAAAGGTAGATGCTCGCACCGCTGCTGACGACTTTTTCGACGATCTCCCCCGTCACAGTGTTGACGAGGTAGATACTCATGTAATCGTCCTTGTCGGAGAGCATGACCAGACGGTCACCCTCTGGCGACAGGGCCGGAGTTGTATTGATGTAGTTATAGGCTTTGAGGTGGTCTGTAACCTTGGTGGCAAAATCCTCAGGAGATTCAAACTCAGCGGAGGTTGGCCAAATCTCCCGTTTCAGGTATTTGTGCCAGCGGTCCGACAACTCTTTGATGTCGATTCCAATCGCAGATTTAAGAGCGCGGTTGAAATCACGCTCGTTACGAATCCGGCGCTGCAATTCACCAACCTTGTCCTCGCCGTACCTCTCCTTGATGTAATGGAGAATCGACTGACCACCCTTGTAGTTAAAATAGCCCCCGATGTATTGAATCGGCGGGAGGAAATCGTTGACCACCGCATCTCGCATGTACATGTCGGAATCGTTATCCCAATCGCCGATTGATTCAAACTCCGCCATGCCCTCGATGTACCAGAGTGGCATTGGAAGGCGGCTGAGGCCTGTGATAATGCTCTGAACTCCCTCACCGTATAACATTCTGAGCATGACAGCATGAGTGAGTTCGTGGTGAATCACATGCCGGAACATCTCATAGGAACCCTGATAGGGAATCACAACACGGTTTTTAAGAAACTCGGTAAATCCACCCGTCGACTCATCCTGTTCGCCAAAACCAACGTTGTTGGACTGGAAGGTATTCTGACTTGGATAGACGACGAATGTGATCCGTCCCTGAAGCTTGTAGCCCCAGTCTTCCTGAATCTTGCGCAGGGCATTCTCCGCCTCCCATCCAGCGAACTCGGCCATCTTGTATTCAGCTTTGGGATGGTAGATGTCAAAGTGTTCTGTCTGGATGTAGTACCAGTCAAAGGTTTGGTAATTGACCTTGTTCTTTCCAAACTGCGCCTGGGCCGGAAACACAATCAGCAACGATAACAGCAGCAGAAATGTGCCTCCCCACACGCTGACTTTTTGTCGCCTATTCGCAGAACCCGTCCCGGTCATTTGCGTTTTCGGAGTCATCATTATCCTCACTTCCGGCTCAAAAGGAATTAACAGCTCTTCAACTGGCACTATTCAAGTTACACATACAAAGATCGTCACAGATCCAACCTATCCGCACTCGGATGCTGCGAGAGACTGGCCTGTTCGAGACGATCGTTTATTTGATCTGCCCCTTCAATCCCAACAATCGCCGCAATATGCCGATCTGCCCCGCGTGATAAGCCTCATGAAAACAGAATCCTACCAGCGCCTCGGCGATTGTGCCGAACCTGCCCGCATCCGCCCCCGTATCCGCCTCCGGGAGTGCTGCGTCGAGGGACTGCCCACTTAGCTCCCACATCTCGAGAAGCTGCGAAAGCTTCAACGCCTTAACATCCGACCAAGTCTTCCCGCCGCCTTGATAAATCTCGATGCGACCAACATCCTCCCAAACCTCACCCTCGATCATCCGCAGCAGGACAGAACGGTTGTAAAGGAGATGGCCCAAGATCCAGTTAACGCTGTTCTCGCCATGATCGGACCTGTGAAGGGCCATCTGCTCATCAATCCCCTCAAGGTTCGCAAAAACAACCTTTGTGTTTCTGCGATAGTGGTGGGCCGCTTCCTCTCCACTCATTTTTAAGGCTCCCGCGAGTTTCTCCCATCGGTAACCTCACCAATCGCCTCCATCACCGCACGGAACGCCTCGACCTCCTCTTCGCTGGTCCGCATGACCACCTCGCTCTCGAACGCCTCCAGACGGTGATGAACCTGTTCAGCGAGGAAAGCTCCCTCCGGGCTCAATTCGAGCAGAAACGTCCGCCGGTCCTCCTCGTCCTGACGACGGAAAACGAGACCCGCGGTCTCAAGACGCTTCAGCATACTGGTCAATGTGGAGGGTTTGATCCCGAAGACTTTCGCCAACCGTCCCACCGGACAGGGGCTGTAAACGGCGAGGTACGAGAGAAGGTGCGCCTCTGTCCCAGAGAGGTCTCGAGGCAAACCTTTCTGCTCCAAGTGCCTGTATATTCTACGATAAGCACTATGGATCGATGAGAGTAACGCTAGTGGCATTGTGCCACCTGAGTGAGGTACTTCCGGCTCATATCTTTACGATATCGTATTATAATATCCTAACTCTTCCTTCCGCAACTCCTATTCTACTGCCGCTCAAAAGTCTCGAGCATCCGTGTTACCCGATGCAGCACGGTATGACGTTCGAGGACCACCTGCTTCATCGCCTCGCCATGCGCCCGCCTCGCCTCACCATCCTTCTTCAGCTGCACGGCAAGTTCAAAGAGAGCTTCCGTGGAATCAAAAACCAGAGGCTTGACCACTTCACCGAACAACTCATCGAGTCCGCTCAGTTTGTCTGTGATCACGCATCCACCGCAAGCGGGAATATCGAAGAGGCGCTGGTTTGGCCAGGACCTCATCTGCAGGTTCGTCAGACTGACATGCAAAGCATCCGAGCTGTAAATCCTCGGCAGATCCCTGTCATAGCCCGCACGTCCCCGCAATTCGCAGCTATCGGGTAGCAACCCCTCCCACCCTTCTCCATAGATCACAGGTTTGAGTGGCGCGAGAGTTCTGAGTGCCTGGAGACGCCAGCGGAAATTTGCCTGCTGGACAATCCACGCCGGCAATCTGCGAACCGCCTCAGGTTCAAGGTGGTCACCGAGGTGAAGAGATTCAAGCGCTTCGGCAATTTTTTCTGACGTGGGAGGTTTTCGAGTCCTGAAAACATCCTCAATCAGGAGCTCCACAATCGGCACAACCTGAGGATCCTCATCCAAACGCTGGAAAAATCCCTCCGCGCTGGTGAACCGGGGGCTTCCAACAAAAACGATTCTCCCCTGCAGCGAGGGATCCCCCACTCTCGGTCTGAAACGGGAGGGGTCGGTCGCCAGCGGCAACGGTTCACTCGGACCAAAACCGAGTTCGTTCCAACCATCAATCCCGTTTTCGTCCCAGCAGAACGCCATCCTGTTCCTGCCGGCACCCATCGCCGCCTCTGCGGTCAGGATGAAGCGGGGATCATCGAGCAGCCATGTCCCCCAGGCAACTCCACGTTGCTCGCACAATTCCGGCAACAATCCTCCCGGGTCAGATCCCTGGAGGTTCGTCGACAAAATGATGTACGGATTGTGTTTCTCCAGAATGTCAAAGACATCGTCAATTTTTAGTGGAGTCGCCAGCAACGGAGCATGCTCACTCACCTCAAACTTCAACTGTTTGAACGCACGGATCATCTCGTTTTCCAGCAGCCCGCCAGCTCCGAAGAGAAGAACTCGCTTTGTATTCTGCTTTCCTTTTTGGAACATCCCGCGTCGGGAACGCTCGAGGTTAAGACGCAGAGTACCGAAAAGAGCCGGAAACACGGCTTTTTCCCGGGGGTGCTCAGCTACGATGCACTCTGCATGCTGCTCGTACCACGGCCTGACCACCTCCTGCCAGGCTCGGGCAGGTTGGTCGCAAACAAGGAGTGTGAAGGAGCAGGAATCAGACACTCCACCAGCCTTTTCCAAGCGTTCTTTGGTGCGTTCGGCGAGCACCCTTGAACCCGTTACGATCAGCGCCTCGGTGATTCCTCGGGACACAAGCTCCTCGACGAGGAAACCGCTGCCCGATCCCAGCAGCAGCACTGACCCCTCTCCACCACTCGCCTCGCCGAGCACTCGCCTCGCCTCGCCACGCGGTTCCCAGGGACTGTCCACTGTACGCCACCCGGCGGGTGTGAACAGCGAGAACGCGGTTTTCAACCCTCCCCTCGCCAGCTCTTCGCGGGATTCTTCCGAATGATCCTCCGGCAACCAGTCTATCAGGGTCAATGGCATCAGAGTACCTCCGGCAGCGGTTCCCGCGGGAGTGAAACAGGCATTTCTTTCTGGTGCCGTTCAAGGAAGGAGTTCAGGCCTCGCAGCCACTCGGGGTCGGTCACTTTCGCTCCGCCGCTCTCATGAACCATCATCAAAGGTATTGTCCAGTTCTTCAGACCGGCGTTGTGCGCGGCCAATGTGAGTTCAAGGTCGTAAAAATGAAACTCTTTCGAGTTTGTTGCCGGGGGTTCAATTTTCTGGAATGTTCGCCTTGGTGCCATGAGCAACATGCCGTCGAGTACCAGTGCCCTTCCCCACGGACCATAGGGGTTGAGCGATCCCCGTCCATCGGCTGTTGTATGGATCACTCCTCCGGTCAGCTCCGGGTTATTCCACCACGCCGCAGTCTCAAGCGTCAGCCCCAATGAGCCGGCTACTCCCAGGAAACCGGTGTCCTGTTTCGAGAGCAGGTTTTCCACCGCTCGCACCCATGCGTATGGGTCGCTGAATGCCTTGTGAAGAAATTCAAACTGAGGAGGGAACGCCGGCACGGGAACGGGCGCGTCCGGGTCCATGTGCATGGGTCTGGCATCCTGATGAACAAAGAGGAGCAGAGCCTCCGGATCCCCAATTGATTTTGCTGAGGCATGGTAGGCATCCAGAAGCGAATCGACCACTCCCAGACGTACAGTCTCCACCTCACCCATCGATTTCAGGTGGCGAGTAAATGAGGCCTCAATCTGTTCAATTGCTTCGAAACGGTCCCCGGTACTGAAAAGAACGATCCGCCTTCCCGACATTGGAACCCGCTCTCCCGTTTGATATACTTAAACGCAATAAGGTACATGGTCCGGGCGTCTTGCGCACGAGAACAGCGAGAAAATCGGTGACAAAAAAATGCCGGACATATGCCCGGCATCATACCCAGTTGTGGATCGGGGTCAGTGGTGCTGATGATTGCACGCTGATCCAGATGGGTGGCTCGCAAAAGCCCCCGAGGCTAACAAGTTCGCGACACGAGTAGCGTCCACATCCCGGGTAAAAAAGACTTTAATTCCATGATTCTGGAGATCATCACTCAGGCGCGGCCCCATTCCCAAGGCGATGATTGCTTCACAGTCTGCCAATGCACTGAGAAAATCATCGTGGCCGTCTGCCTGGTTGTGTTGCATCTGCGGATTTGCCAGCCGCTGCTGATGACGATTGCGACGAGGATTGTCACGATACTCTACGGGAACTGCATGATCCCCTTCAGCATCGAAGATCAGGAATCCCTGGCAGCGTCCCATATGCCCGGCAACATGCGCCCTGTCATCACTTGGAATAGCAAATCTCATGCATGCTCCACAAGCCAAAATCGTCATAAATGTCCCGGGGGACAGGCTACCGAAAATTCGCGACAGGGGATCGGAAAATCTGCCTATCAACCCCGGGACTCGGCACGTGAATCGGAAGTGTTCAGCAATTAAGTCGCGTCACCCGAGCCCCCCCCAGATGACAACGCGATGCTGAACGTGTTCCGATGTGTGTAAGCGCAAGTGATGTGCCACAAGTTGAGCCCACCAGAAGCATGTAAATAGGCGACTTACGAAACCGGGGAGCCACACTATTGATTCAATTATGAAACTGTTTCATCTTTTCGTTGCATGTATGTTACGAAACACTCGGAGACCCTATGGCTTTTGAAATTACAACTCCCAATACCCATCACGGTTCTGAGATGGATATGAAGATCATGCAGGGTGTCCTTGATACGGTCGCCTGTGGAGTAATCATCGTAGACCCGGAGATGAATGTTACACGGCTCAATCGATCGGCAGAGCTGATGACCGGTTTCAAAGAGAGGGAGGCGATTGGGCAACCCTGCGCTGACATCCTCCACCCCTTCATGGAGGGCGAAGAGTGCCCTATCGTCAGTTGCATGAAGGCGGGTATTCAACGAGAAGAACGCACCCTGACCATCGTCTCGAAAACCGGGAAGAACCTCCCCGTCCGTGTAGTCTCGATGCTGATACACAACGAAAACGGGGCGCTTTTCGGCGGCATTCAGACCTTCGGCGATATCTCAACGATGCACGATCTGAGGATGAAGGCTGACCGAAGCCACTATTTCCACGGAATCTTCTCTAAAAACCACTTGATGCAGAAAATGTTTCAGGTGATTCCCCGCATTTCGGACAGCAGTAGCACAGTGATGATTCGAGGTGAATCGGGTACAGGCAAAGAGCTGGTGGCGCACGCCGTGCATGACCTCTCCCCCCGGAAAGGGAAACGGTTTGTCGCGGTCAACTGTGCAGCGCTTCCTGACAATCTCCTCGAAGCTGAACTCTTTGGCTACGTAAAGGGCGCCTTTACAGATGCCCGGTCGAACAGGCCGGGAAGGATCTCAGCCGCAAATGGTGGGACGCTGTTTCTCGACGAGGTGGGCGATATAAGTCCGGCGATGCAGGTCAAACTCCTCCGTTTTCTTCAGGAGCGGACTTATGAACCACTCGGCTCGAACGAAACGAAAAAGGCTGATGTGCGAGTGGTCGCGGCAACGAACCGTGACCTAGAGGCGATGATCCGGCGGGGCGAATTCCGCGAGGATTTTTATTACCGTCTGAACGTTCTCACCCTCGAGATCCCCCCCCTGCGCAACAGGATCGAGGATGTTCCCCTGCTGGTGGACAACATGCTCCAGCAGTGGGCGCTTGACAACGGACGGGACTCGGTCCATGTGACCCCGATGGCGCTGAAAGCGCTGATGTCTTACGATTATCCTGGAAACATCCGGGAGCTTGAGAACATTATCGAACGAGCAGCAGTGCTTGCGGCGGATGGCGCCGTGGACCTCGCCAACCTTCCTGACGAGGTACAGAACCTGGTCGTGTTCGAATCGCAGGACAATTCTAACGACCTGATTCGTGCGGACCTCTTCAGTCCCATCGAATTATCTGAGCGGGAGGCGATTCGCGAGATATTGAAGAGCTCGGGCGGCAACAGGATTTCGGCGGCCAACCAGCTGGGAATGAGCCGCACGACACTCTGGCGGAAACTGAAGAAATACAGATTGGATTGATTTTAGACCATCGCCTGCGAACGAAAAAGAGTGGTGCTGAACCACTCTTTTAATGTCTATTGGGAGAGGAGGATGCCGTCGAATCAGTTCTGGCTTAGCGTGATTGTAACTCGTTGAACAGTGTTCAGATCGCCGAGATCGGCGTACGCGAAATCAGCGAACATCGTATATCCATAGAGCCGAATTTTGACACCACCACCGAATGCCCACTCCTCGGTATCATGTCCCAGGGTTCGGCCTACGCGGATGAACACCGCTTCACGGATGCCGTACTCCCCCCCGAGATGGATGGTCGTCAACCCCTCGTTGACATGCTTGGCATCCCCGACGATTGTCAGTTCATGAAAATCATTCTGCTTGAGAGCGAACCCCTCGCCCAGCAGTTTCCAGGCGACGCCGGTCTGGAACGTCAGCGGCAACGGCCAGGCGCTCGTCGCATACATCGTACTCCCGCCGGAAACGCCCCCTGCCTCCACCAGCAGGTCCCGCCCATCGAGCTGCATCTCGCCGCCTAGATGGGTCATGGCCATTCCAATGGAGAATCCCTCGAGGCTTGTGATCAGCATGGTCCCGCAGTCGAACGCGATAGTGCTGGCGGTTTCGTTGAAAAGACCCTGATGAATGTATTTCCCTGTCAGCCCAACGGTGAACCGGTCAGTAAGACGCCCGATCACTGAGAGTCCGGCGGATATGTCACCGTAGTTCACCATGATCCCGTTCCCCTCCTGGGCATCGAGGGTCGTTTGCTGGAACTCATCACCAGAAAAAGAGATGATGTTCAGGCCAAACGCGAGTGTGGGGCTCATCGGCACTACACAGGCTGCGTTCTGGTGACGGAGGTCCGCGAACCATTCAACGTGTGACAGGGAGACGCCCAACCCATCACCGCCTGAAAACGCTGCGGCTGGATTGGTGGAGAGCATCACCGCGCCACCCGGATCCCCCACTCCCGCTCCGCCCATGGCAGAGAGGCGAGCTCCTACCGGAATTTGCAGAAAAGTGGCAGCCGTCGTCCCGGTTTTTTCGAAGGCGAAAGCGGGCATGGCGAGGCCAGCCAGGAGCAGCGTGGCGGCTAAAAACGACGCCACAGATTTAATCAACATCATGCCGGGACGATTCATCTCGCACTCCAAACCCGTAAATTCAAGTTCCAGATGCATCCAACTATAGAGAATAGAACGTAAGCCCGTCTCACCGCAAGATGAACGGGAAACTCACTTAGAACTTGCACGGGAGCTGGAGAACCCCTAAAATCCGTGACGAGGCCATAAGGAGCTGCACTACATGGACATGCAACCATCTCCCGCGGATAATTCATACAACCAATTTGTCTCGAATATCGGACGGAAGGTTCTTGATTTCATCGATCGAGTCGGGAAGTTGAGCTTTCTCGTCTGGCAGGTGATCAAGACACTGCGTTGGATTTACCGGGACCGAAAACTCTATTTCCGCCAGGCTATGGAAATCGGCGTGATGAGTCTGCCACTGGTGCTACTGATCGGGGCTTTCACCGGGGCTGTATCAACGTGGCAAACCAACTACACCGCAGGTGACCTTCTCCCGCTGAAATATCTCGGCATGGCGACGTTCAAGGCGGTGATCATTGAGCTGGGACCCGTGCTCTCGGGCCTCGTCCTCGCGGGCCGCGTCGGCTCCTCACTCTCGGCGGAGCTGGCGACGATGCGTATCAGCGAGCAGGTAGATGCGCTGGAGGTCCTCGCGGTCGACCCGATCCGGTATCTGGTTTCTCCGAGGATGATCGCGGCGATTATCATGGTGCCGGTTCTTGTTACGCTGGCGGTGTTTACGGCGATGTGGGGCGGCTTTCTCGTTGCCAACCTTTTCATGGGAGTCGGGTTTGACCTCTACTTCGGCGAGATCCCGGTATTCTTCAAGATGAAGGATGTGTATGTAATGCTCGCAAAGTCCGCGACATTCGGCGGGATCATCGCCCTGACGGGGACCTATGTGGGGATGAACGCCAAAGGCGGCGCCGAGGGTGTGGGCAAGGCGACGATTCGCAGTTTCGTGTACAGTGCCCTGGGCATTCTCGTCATGGACTATTTCCTTGTGGTTATCCTCTTCTGAGCGGAGCTGATCATGATTCGAATGGAACACGTGAGGAAGAGTTTTTCAGGCAATCCGGTGCTCCGGGATGTGAGCCTCGAAGTACACGACGGCGAATCGGTGGTGCTCATCGGAAGGTCCGGCTCCGGAAAGAGTGTTACCCTGCGGAACATCCTCGGCTTGATTCAACCTGACGAGGGTCAGGTATGGGTGGATGACAACGAAGTGACTGCGATGTCGCCCGCGGAGATCATGCCGCTGCGCAAGACAATCGGGATGCTCTTCCAGAACGCCGCTCTCTGGGACAGCATGAACGTTTTCGACAACGTCGCCCTCGCCCTGCGCCACCACAAGATGATGACCGAGCCGGAGATCGTCAACCGCGTCTATGAGTGTCTTGAGCTGGTCGGGCTCGGTGAAAAATCCGTGGCGAAGCGGGCACCCTCGGACCTCTCCGGGGGCATGCGAAAACGTGTGGGACTCGCTCGGGCGATCGCGGTACAACCGAAATACATGCTCTATGACGAGCCGACCACCGGCCTCGACCCGATCATGGCGGGGATCATTGACACCCTGATCCGTGACCTCAACACAAGGCTGCACACCACCTCGCTGACGATTACCCACGACATGAACAGCGCGTTTACTATCGCGGACCGGATTATCATGCTCCACCGAGGCAAGATCATCTACAGTGGTGATGTCGAGGATACAAAGGTGCTGAAGGATACGCCGATCGGGGAGTTGAAATCCGAGGAGGAGATGGTCGTCCACCAGCTCCTGAACGGTGATGCTGAAGGCCTGATCAAACCGGGACCAACCGACCACTACGAAAAGGCCCACGCACATCAATAGCTTGCGTAGCCCGGGGTCGCTGACTCCGGGGATAATCAATAATCCCGGCGATACCATCGCCGGGCTACGCCTGCTAAAAATTTAATTAATAGAACAACAATTAGTACGTTTGCAATAACATGATTTGATTATCGGAGATAATTAAGCATGCTAAGTGCTGTAATCACCACCACCAGTATAGACCAGGTAAAGGGGGTATCCCATTTCTTCAGGTAATCAATTCCCCGGTTCCAGATAATCTGGCTGACAATCTGTTGAATTGCGGGCATGAGGGTGGGAATAAGCAGTTCGACGAAATCTTCATGAAGTCCTAAGACTCGACGAATGATCCAGATTTTGAGAATCAGGCAGATCGCTGAGACAACTGAGACAACGATCAGGATTAACGCCGTCCTTGGATTTCTGTCCGACATTCTTCCCCCACAGCGAAAGACCAACTCCGAGATTGCTTCGGGTACTTCGTACCCTCGCAACGACACAATCAATTCGAACGCTTCACCACAAGCAATGTGATGTCATCGGACTGCTCGGCACCGCGGGTGAACCGCTGGATCGAGCGATAGATTTTTTTGATGATCTCGTCCGGAGATTTATCGAGGTTCCTCCCCACGATATCCGCGAGACGCTCCTCCTCGTACATCCCGCCCTCTACGTTTTCCGCCTCGGTCACACCATCCGAGAACATCACGAGTATCGCGCCGGAAGGGAACTTTACCTCACGCGCTTCTTTCGGCATGTCCGGCATCGTTCCCAGCGGCAGTCCCGTCGATTCCAACCACTTCACTCCCTCCTTCGGATCGTAGAGGAGCATGCTGTTGTGGCCGAAGGAGACGTAGTGGATGTGGTCTTTGTGAATCTTGGCGAGAAAAACGGTAATGAACGTGGTCCAGGGCATGACCGAATTCATATGACGGTCGATTTTTTCGAGATGGTCGAAGGGATCCTCGCCCTGATTCTCGAGGTAGTTGATGATCGTCGCAAAGGCGCTCATCCAGAGGGCTGCCCCCGGCCCCTTGCCGGAGACATCCCCGATCAGCACCATGTAGCCATCCGGCGTGTAGAGGGCATCGTAGGTGTCGCCACCCATCTGGCGGGCAGGTTTGTAGAAACCGGCGACCTCCACTCCCTCCGGCGGATTGAACTCCTGCGGAATGAGCCGTTGCTGGAAAGCCTGCGCTACATCCAGTTCCGCCTTCATCCGTTTCTTCTCCATCTCGGATTCACGCAGTCGGCTTTTATTGATTGCCAGCGCGGCGATCACCGCGAAAGCCTCAAGCTTCGTCTGGTCTTTTTCCGAAAACCCACCACCCTCGGTCTGGTTCAGCACCTGAAGGGTCCCTATCACCTTGCCCTCTACCGAGAGCGGAATACAGATATACCCCTTCGTCTTCATTCCGGTTTTCTGATCAACACCTGAGAAGAAACGCGGATCATCCGAGATATCTTTGACCCGGACCGATTCATTGTGCTGGGCTACCCAACCCGCAACACCTTTACCAATCGGCACGGTGATGGAACTGGCGACTTTTTTCGAGAGATTGGTTGCAAGGACCATCTGAAGACATCGTTTCCGATGGTTCACCAGAAAGAGGGAAGCTCCCTGCGCCTTGAGCAGGTTTTGTGCGGAGGTCAGTATCCTCTCCATCACCTGATCAGTATCGGTGGCGACCAGCACCTGCCGCGTCGCCTCGATGAGCGCTTGAGTTGTTGCGTTTAACCGTGTTATCTCCTCGGCCATCAACTCCTCCAGTCCCCCCGGGATTTCTGAAATGGACCTGTTACATTAATTCACTAAAACTAGCTCCCAACCGCCAACCCCGCAACGATAATTGTGGGGAGAGTGCTGGACAACAGAACCTTGCACTCGCGTGAGAATCCCCCTAGCTTGCCCGACTGACAAAGGAGAAAACCATGCCCTCACCTCTTCAGGAACTCATCGCCCCCGATTCCAAATCTTTCCTCTGGATCGACCATGAGGGTGACTTGGCGTTAGGTCCCTTTACCTTTCCCGAGGGAATCCCTCTTCCCGTCGCAGGAAAAGAGAACAAACTGGCACGCCTGAGCTGGCTTCAGATTCCGATGGATGGCCGCGCACCTATCTCGGCGCATGAATCCGACCTGCCCGAAGACAATAAATTGAGTGGTGAAGAGATCTACCGAGCCTACAAAGAGGGTCACCTGAGCGAAGGTTCGCCCGATTTTCTGCGGTTGATCGACCAAGTGGGCCGTTGCCTGCTCATCCACGCCGCTTTCGGCGAGCAGCGAGAATGGCACGAGGCGGCATCGGAGGTTTTTGCGAGGGTGAAAAAGGGACCGGAACTCTTCGACCTTCTCGTCACTCGAGCGCGCGCTCGAATTCAACAGGGAGCGTATTACACAGAGAACAGCGATGGTGATGCGGCGCTGTTTGAATATCTGATCGCTCGGCTGATGATGCACGGCGCTCATCTGATCAGTCCGGCGACTCCCGGCGTTCTATATGACCTCGGCGTGCTCACACACGATCTCGCCCACAGCCTCGCCTTCGAGAATGAGGAGGAGAACAAATTCTGGGTTGAGGGATTGAGCCGGGAAAGCCGTGACTACCTTCAGCTCGCGATGGGCGATGCGGAAATTCGTGACAACACTCCCGCTTACTATTTACTGGGAGTAAACCGCGAGGTGCTGAACGACATCGAGAATGCCACGAGCGCCTACGAGAAATTCCTCGGAACGAAAGCCGCAGGCCTCTACCCTCATGTGAAAGAGGAGACGGAGCAGCGGTTGGCGGAACTTAAGAAATAGGACGACTCGCGAGAAAATCCTGGGCGCATAATTCTCAATAATCAACAAATTACTTATATTTAGTTTAACTATTTAGCGATACGGACGACTCCAAACACTTGCACGATTCCTCCCAACCTCGGATATGAGTTGACCTCGTTATGGAGCTGAGCCTATTTTCGGCCTGACGGGTAGAAGCTCTCCTAAGGATAACTTGCGCCCGTTTCTTTTTCCCATCCATCTGCACGGAGGATTGGCAGCACGTGAGCAAAAGCACCCGCAAACGTTACCACCTGTTAGTTGAGCGGGAGGGTAGCAGTAGTCTTGAACGCCTGATCGTTGGTGGCACTGCACTTCGAATTGGTGCCTTGCTCACGCTGACCGGGTTCTTTGTGCTCATTCTCCTCGGTGTCTTTGCTTTGAGCGAATACCGTGTCCGTCAACGAACCGGCAAACTGATCGCAGAGAACAGATTGCTGGGATACCAACTTGAACAGGTTCAGGGTCGTCTATCGGATGTGGTGACGCGAGTTGACTCGCTCGCCAACGAAGAGGAAGCGATCCGTGTCAAGGTCAACCTTCCCCCATTGGGCGAAGAGGTTCGCAAGGCGGGCGTTGGTACCCTGATCCCCTTCGAGGGTCAAGTCATCGGTGACGAGCGAATCGAGACGCTGCTACGCGCTTTGGATCAGGTTGAACGCGAGATGTCCATCCAGAAACAATCTTATGCAGAGATTCGGGATAAACTGGTTAACGATGAACAGCGGCTGAAGCACATCCCCTCCATTATCCCGCTGAACGACGGCAGGATGACGGACTCGTTCGGGTATCGCCGCGACCCCTTCACTCATCAGATCCGCTTCCACTACGGAGTTGACTTCAGTTCGCCGACGGGAACGCCAATCTATGTGAGCGCTGATGGTACGGTGACCAAGGCGCACCGGGTGCCCGGATTCGGCAAGGTAGTTGAGGTGGATCACGGATACGGATACACCACGGTGTACGGCCACATGGACGATTACATCGTCCGGCGCGGTCAGAAGTTGAAACGGGGTGACCAACTCGGAGTGGTGGGCAACACAGGACGAAGCACTGCCAGCCACCTTCATTACGAGGTGCGTGTGAAGGGCCGTCCGGTGGACCCGCTCGATTACTTCTACGAGGGCTACCAACTCTGGGCTGGCCGCTAGTCCTGCGACCCTTTTCAGGAACTCTACAAATCCTCACCTAAACGGTGGGGATTTTTCTTGTCATTTTTCACGAGAGCGTAACCGAGCCCAACCCTGTAACAAACGTCCGAATATTGCGTATAATTATGAGTAGCAGAGCACGGGTCGAATTGTGGCCCGTTTGTTCTTTGACAGATGGATCGCAGAACTGCGTTTCATCGTCATCACGAAATCAGGGGACGATTGGTTTCGACGGGACGATGGGAGGCGTTACTGGCGCGTCGGGGGGGTTCTCAACCCCGTACCCTTGGGAACAAAAGAAAACTGCCGATAACGGCTACGCTCTCGCGGCTTAATTGACCGTGACGTCCACTGTTCGCTCCGTTCTTCCGGCGAGCAATTGGACGACGCAAAGGAAGGACTGCTCGGTGCAAAGGGCTTCTTTTTGCGCTGCTAAGATTTAGGAAGCTGGATGAAACCTGCCTGCTGGCTGGCCTTAGGGTTTCATCGAGACTGCAGTAAACCAGCTACACGCGTAGAGGGTAACGTGGCCCCGTATCCGGACCCGGGTTCGACTCCCGGCGTCTCCACGAACCTTACGTTCAACGTTGTGCCGCCCCATATGGTGCCCAACTCCGGGCCTTAGTGGGGCGGCATTTCTCTCTTTTACACCTTGAATGAAGACGGTGACACAGGTGAACAAATAACGCGGAAGTCTGAATCAATTTGATTAACCTCTCCTAACTCAAAGCAATTGTCAGAATCCGGGTTGTTCGCTTTCTTTCCCCTCTGATGGCTTACCTTGAATTACTCCTTTGAACCATATTTGACTTAACCGTTGAAACTGGCAGTCACTGTTGACTGATCTGTATCGCCCTTTCCAATTCTTTTAATTGCATCCAATTCGGCAAGCGGATCGACCACCTTGTGCTGCGTCACAACGGAGAGATACGACCATGCCACGTATCAGAACCCTCGCCCTCGTACTCTGCCTTATCGCGACCTCCATCCAAGCCCAGGACAGTCTGAACGTCGAGTTGATCGGTACGGCATACGACAATTGGGACTATGCGGAAAACGTGGCTGTTTCGGGAGACTACGCCTATGTCGCGGCGTGGCGATCCGGGATCCGTATCCTGGATGTGTCCGATCCAGCCAGTCCTTACGAGGTGGCCAGCTTCTGCTGGAGTAACACAGCCTATGACGTCGAGGTAGCCGGAAACTACGCCTATGTTGCTTTGTCGTCCGATGGATTGCGCGTGTTGGATATCTCGGACCCGCTCCACCCTCAGGAAGTTGGATACGTTGACACGTTCACAGCGTATGGGGTGACCGTCTCTGGAAACCTGGCATTGATCGCGGATGGGTACCTCGGACTGGTGGTCATTGATATTTCCAACCCGGCGAGCCCCGTTGAACTGGCACGGCTCGATACGGATGGGATGTCCTACGACGTTGTCGTGTCAGGCGACTACGCCTATCTGGGCGATTCTCAGGATGGCCTCTGGATCGTTGATATTTCGACGCCCAGCGCTCCCCTGGAGGTTTCTCACAATGACACGGCAGGGTGGATTAAAGACCTTGCCGTGTCGGGCGGCTTTGCCTTTGTCAGCTCAGGCTATTCCTTCGATGTGTTCGATGTCTCCTCCCCAGACAGTACGTTCAAGGTCGGGCATCTCTCGCTGTCCACGTCGGCAAAAGGAGTGATCCTGCGCGGTGACAGCGCATACGTGGCGAACGACGATGACGGCCTCCGGGTCATCAACATCTCAGACCCCACCTCCCCGGTAGAAGTGAGCAGTTGTGACTCGCCCGGTACTGCTACCGGAGTGACCTGCTCGGGCGAGTACTTCTATCTGGCTGATGGGTACGGCGGACTGAGGATATTTGCCTTCCAATCTGCGCTACTCTCCTCGAGAGGGCAGTCGGAACCTTATGACAAGAGAAGCCAAGGTGTCGCTCCCCCTCCCACTCTGACCGAGGTTGGACACTTTACGACCCCGGGGTTGTTTCAAAGCGTTGCCCTCTCGGGAGGATACGCTTGCCTGGCAGCTCGCAACGGCAGCATGAACGTTGTGGACATCTCCAACCCCGAAAACATGACAGATCTCGGATCAGTCAATACCGATGATGAGGGCCGGAATGTTGCGGTCGCGGGGGAGTATGCCTACATGGCAGATACCGATGGCGGGCTGAGAATCATCAACATCTCGGACAAGGAAAATCCGGTCGAAGCGGGGTTCTGGGACAACGGCGGTCCCATCAAAGATGTCGCTGTTTCGGGCAATTACGCTTACATCGCGGATGAGTATTCCGGTCTTCGGGTCATCGATGTTTCCAATCCCGCGTCCCCTGTGGAACATGCCAGTTTCAGCATATCGCAATTTACACGAGGTGTTGCTGTTCAGGATACGCTGGCTGGTGTTATGAATGTCTTTAACGGCTTCTTCCTCGTCAACGTATCCGATCCTGCCGTACCCGTCCTCCTCGATACTGTGTACGGATTCGACTACGTTCCTGAAAACGTCTGTATATCCGGAGACCACGCCTACCTCGGTGCAAATAGTGGAAGGCTTTATGTTGTCGACATTTCAGATCCGGCGAATGCGGTTCTCGTCGGCAGCTATTTCGACCCCGGCAATTATTCGAGTTTCCTGAGCATTGCGGCGTCGGGTGACTTTGTTTTCATGGTTTGCTCAACAGGTGGGATGTACGTGGTGGACGTCTCCGATCCCACGGATCCGGTCAAGGCCGGATATTACGACACGCCGGGGAATGCCTACGGGATTGCGCTCTCCGGCGATACCGCCTACGTAGCCGACTACTACTATCTGGAAGCGTTCGATTGTTCCGTCGCCCTGACCCGCAACACCACCGCACAGGACCTGGACATCGGAGAAAGTGAAGATCTGCAGCACCTCGTTTCGCACGAGCCGACAATCAGCTGGACCTATTTTGACGAATTCGACTCACCCCAAAGCGGATACCAGATTCAGGTCTCGAGCGACAGTACCTTCGCAACCATCGACCTGTGGAACGAGGGGATGGTTTCCAGTACGTCAATGAGCGTTCCCTACGCGGGCGATCCGTTGCTCGACGGAAGTGAATACTACCTGCGGATGAGACTCCAGGCGGAGGATGGATACACGAGCAGGTGGAGCCCCACGCTCTCCTTCCGGATGAACACGGAGCCGACAACACCGACCCCGATCAGCCCACCGGACACCAGCCTTGTCCTGTCCGATTTGGCCTTGACGGTCTCCCTGTGCAGTGACGCCGACAACGATACGATCACCTATGGTTTTCTCGTGTACAGTGACGCCGCCCTGACCACTCTCGTTCGAGCGGTAAGCGGATTGGCCGACACAACATGGATACCCGATCCCGCGTTGCCGGACAACCAGTGGTACTGGTGGCGTGCGTTTGCGGAGGACGGGCACGAAACAAGCGACACAACGGAGGCACGTTCCTTCTTCAGCGAAATCCTCGATGAAGCTCCCGTTGCCTTCAACCTCCTCTCCCCGTCCAATGGCGATACCTGCTGGACGCTCGATACGACGCTGGTCTGGCAGCAAACAAGTGATCCTGACCCCGATGACACGACCCTCTACGACGTATGGCTTGACTCGCTGGCAGATCTCTCCACCAAGTGGTTGGTCGCGGACAGCACGGCGGACACCACCTGTAGCCTTGTTGATCTTCTGGATGACCACAGTTACTACTGGACAGTCCGGGCCACGGACAGCAACACATCGGGCACATGGGCCGGGGATACACTCAGCTTCAGCACCTATCTACCCGAAGCCCCGGACCCATTCTTGTATGCCTCGCCCGACAGCGGCTCAGTCGTGGGAGACGATGAACCGACGGTGACATGGCATCCAACCAGCGATCCCGACCCGGGGGATAGCTTCGAATACGTTGTGGAGTGGTCGGAGAATGCTGCCTTCAGCACCAGTTACAGTGTCACGACGGCGGACACGTTCTACACGATCACAGACATGGCAAGTCCTTCCGGCACCATTGTTGTAGCCGTCCAGAACCAGCGAAAGACGCTACGATCCGAAGGCCGTACAGGAGCGTTTGCCAGCACCGATCGGAATGGTGATGCAGAAGCCACAATAACTGATGGTCCACAGCCTGTACTGCCCGACGATGGGTCCTACTACTGGCGTGT
>Ga0272443_10000387_pt1 | contig 84126 bp, 61 predicted proteins | sample SSMAcet12_FD_193581 | JGI IMG/M metagenome (GOLD analysis project Ga0272443, IMG submission 193581) | Marine sediment archaeal communities from Little Sippewissett salt marsh, Falmouth, MA, United States - SSM-Acet-12 | ecosystem: Environmental > Aquatic > Marine > Wetlands > Sediment ...
AGGACCGGGCGGTTGCGGCTGACCATCCGCTCGAGAACAATGACGTGATCAAGATCCATGCAGGCAGGTAGAAAGGTGAAGTGATTGAAAGCGAGGTTCCTGGTAGTGAGCGGTCAGTACAGGAAGGCGGATGAGGGTGTTACGCTTGAGCTGTTCGGAAGGATGAAGGACGGCCGCTCCATAACTGTGGTCTATTCGGGTTTTAGACCGTATTTTTTCATTCTGGAGCCCGGTCCAGAGGTGGAGGTGGAACTGGAGGGGGACCCGATGGTCCTGGGGACCCGGAGGATAAAGCAGTGGTACGAGGGCTCCGACCGGGACGTTCTGAGGGTGGAGATAATCTATCCCTTCGAGGTCCCCAAGTACAGGAAGAGATGGCAGGAAAGGGGTTATACGATCCTGGCAGCGGACATTCCCTTCATCTACCGCTTCTTCTACGACCTGGACCTGGGAGCACATCTGGAGGTGGAGGGAGAGGAGATGGATTCGGAGGGCTATACGACCGACCTTGCTCTAAGGGCGGAAAAGGTGATAGAGACCGAGCCGTTCAAGGTGAAGCTGAAGGTACTCTCGTTCGATATCGAGAACTCAATCAGGACGGGAAGGATCTACACAATCGGCTATTCGGTCGGATGGTTTCCCCTCGACGTGGATACGAAGGAGGGGCATTTACTATACACCGAGGAGGAGGGTTGGGGGCCCTGGGAATGCGAGAGGAAGATGATAGATGACCTATCAAAGCTAATCCGGGAGGAGGACCCCGACGTCATCACCGGATACAATATCGACGGTTACGACATACCCCACCTGCTTAGAAGGGACGAGGCGTTGGAGAAGAAGGGCTTACAGTGGGGCAGGGACCTCTCCGGTCTGGAGAAGGTAGGTTATAGGAGCTGGAAGGTCAGGGGGAGGGTGGTGGTCGACGCCTGGTGGGAGGCAAAGACCACTTTCAGGCCGAAGGTGGAGACCCTGATGGCGGTCTCCCAGATGCTGCTCGGTGAGGGAAAGGACGACATAGACACCTCGATCATCGAGGAGGAATGGAAGAGGCGAAGGGAGGACGTGGTGGCCTACTGCGAGAAGGATGCCAATCTGGCCCTTAGGATACTCGGAAGGACCCAATCCGTGAGGAGGGCCAGGCAGCTGGCATATGTCTCCAAGCTGCCCCTTTATGACATACTGACGGGGACCACCTCGACGATGATAGACTCTATCCTGATAAGGGAGGCGGACCGCAAGGGGATCGCTATCCCCTTGACCAAGCACGAGAAAAAGACCGACAAGATAGAGGGCGCCTATGTACATGCCATCAAACCGGGGCTCTACCCATCGGTGATCGTGCTCGATTTCAGGTCGATGTACCCCTCCCTTATGATCGAGCACAACATCTGTTTTACCACGTTCACCAGGTCCGAGGAAGGATCCTCCCACTCGCCCATCGAGGGTGTTAATTTCCTTGTTCCCGGCAGGAGGGAAGGCCTGGTGCCAGGGATACTGAAGAACCTGATGGATGAGAGGCAGGAGGCCAAGAAAAAGAGGGACGAAGCGGCTGAAAGCTCGGCCAGGGAGTACTTCGACGGTCTGCAGGAGGCCCTGAAGGTACTGATGAACTCCTTCTACGGTGTGTTCGCTTCCTATTTCTACAGGTTCACGAACAGGTCAATAGGCTCCGCAATAACGGCGTATGCCAGGGAGGCCGTTCTCGAGCTAATGGACGAGCTGAACGGAGAGGGCATCGAGGTGATATACTCGGATACCGATTCCGTTTTCATCAGTTCACCGAGGGAGGACCTCGAGGGGGCCGTAAAACTGGGAAAGGAACTTGCTCGCAGGTACAGCAGGGATTCGATCGTGCTGGAGTTCGAGATGGTGCTGGACCCGTTCTTCACACACGGGAAGAAGAAGAGGTACGTTGGAAGGAAGGTATGGCCCGAACGTGACCTCATCGTGAGGGGTTACGAGATGAGGAGAACGGATGCTTTCGACCTGCAGAGCACCTCCCTGACCGATCTCTTCGAGAGGGTACTGGACAATGATATTGAGGGAGCCCTGCAGTATGCAAGGGATGTGGTCCGGGACACAAGGGAGGGAAAGGTGGACAATTCGTCCCTGGTCATATCGAGGTCAGTGAAGGAGGTCGAGGAGAGCCGTATAAGGGAGGCGTACAAGAACCCGGATTCTATGAGCAACGTACAGGCCCTGAGAAAGACGATCGAAATGGGCGTGGAGGTGGTTCCGGGAATGAAGGTATCCTGGATAGTGGTGGACGGGAGATCGACACCGCAGAGGGTCGAGCCCTACCTCGAGGGAAAAAAGTTCGATCACGTACCCGATTACAATTATTACGCGGAAAGGTTGGCCTCCACCCTGGCACGGGTTACCGAGGTCTTCGACCTCTCGGAGAAGGACCTGCTGCAGAGCGCAACACAGACGTCCCTCTTCGACTCCTTCGGGAAGGACGGTGCCATGTCTACGCGAAAAGCCGGGTGGAAGGCCCCAGAAGGCGGGGATCGGAATGAAAAGAATGAAGATGACGGCAGCAGGAAGACCACACTTGACATGTGGATGTGAGTGATGGAACATGAACAGGGTAGTTCTGGTGTCATTCGACGAGCTTTCGAACGGTGTCCTGGAGAACCTGGAGCAGCTGCTCTCCGAGATGGATTTTTGCCTTGTGACCAACCGCTTCGATGACCCTGTCCAGATGGGCCGAAGCAGCGAAACCGAGGACCGGGAAGGGGACGAGGGTTTCAGGGTCATAGGCGAGATGGAGGTGGAGGCCGAACCCGGACTCAAGGTCAGGAGGTTGATCACACCCGGTCTTGGCGGGGACGGTAAGTTCGGTAAAGGTTCGATAGAGGGACATGGATACGGGTTGGGGAGCAACGGCAGGCGTCCATCCTCCATCCTGCTTAAAAAGGACGAAAAAGAGAGGGTGGACATCCTCGAAAGAGGATTATCCGCAGGGGACATGCTCATCGCTCTTGTGGATTCGGATTCTTACGACTCGGTCATACCCGCATCCTATCTTTCGGCAAGGGCCATGGAGATCGGGTGCTTCTCTTTCTGTCTTGTCCTGAACGGGAAGAGGTTCGGGTCCGTACAGGCCGTCCACGAGGTGAACAGGACATACCTGGAGCTCTCCATCAATTTCCACGGCACCTTCGGTATCCCGCCCTCGATAACAATGAGGAGGAGATATCTGTTCCTCGCCCAGGGTGTAAGGCTCCTTGCGGATATGATCTACAAATCCGGCCTGGTCAACCTGGACCATGCCGACCTGCTGTCCACCTCGAGGGGAGGGAGGGTGCTCGTGATGACCTGGGGTTCGGCGCAGCCGGGCGGGGACCCGTCGGCAACCTCGATAGACGATGCTTTGAGGAATCCGCTGTGCGACGTCGACCTCTCCACGGTGCAGAAGGCCATGGTCAACGTGGTCGGGAGCGAGAAGATGGCACTGGAGGATTCGCTAACATCATCCGAGATACTGAGAAGGAGGATCCGCTCCTCCGCCCAGATAATATGGGGAGTGACCACGGATCAGCCGCTTGAGGAGGACCTCGAGGTCTTCATAATAATGGCCACAACACCGCTTGAGCTCCTTCTCCACTGGTACTCCAGGCAGTGAGGTCCTGCAAAAGGACCCATGATGGAGGCCGGTGGAGCCCGATGGGATAAGCCTCGGATAAGGTGAGATCGGCGTAGTATTCAGATAATACCCTGTTCGATCGGTCGGTTCCCGCTGATAATGTCAGCTGTACAATGTCCCAGTCCTTCCGCACTGTTCGCATTCGAACCTTGCGGGCCTCTCCTCGGTCCACACCATGATCCTGTTCCCGCATTTGCAAGTGATCACACGGGAGGGTTTGTCCGCCTTTTTCTTCTTTTCCCTTCTCTCCCTGCTCCCCTCCTCTTCGGCCCTCTTCCTGCCCTTCCTAGCGGCCCTCCCCTCGGGAATGTCCCCCCAATCCTCTTCCTCCTCGATATCCTCGAAGTCAAGTATCTCCTCTTCCTCCTCGGGCTCATCCTCTTTTCCTCCGAGGTCCTCTTCCTCCTCCTCTTCCTCCTTTAGGTCTTCCTCCTCGGAAAACAGATCGTCGACATAATCCTTTCCGGACCCTTTCCAGCTCACCTTCTCCGGCGGTATGTCGGATATTACCTCGGGTTCCTCTTCTTCCTCCGGAACTTCCCCGGAATCCACCCCGGAGACCTTCTCCTCTTCTTCGGTCTCCTCTAGCGCCATCCGATCCGCCTCCTCCATCATATCGAGGGTCTGAATGAAACGCTCCCGTGCTTTGATGAAACCCGGCTCTATGTCAAGCGCCTTGTAGAAACAGGCCAGACCCTGTCTCAGGTGCCCCATCTCCAGGAGTACAGCACCTTTCGAGTACCAGATCTTGGAGACGTTGGGTTTTATCTCAAGTGCCTGATCGAAGGCATCCAGGGCCTCCTGATATTCACCCAGCTTAGAGAGTACAACTCCCTTGGAGTTCCAGAACATATCGTTATCGGGCTCGATCTCCAGCATATCCTCTATGACATCCCCTGCAAGCTCGAAGTCCCCGCCAGCTATGGCTCCTTCGAGTTCCCGCCTCAACCTGTCCAACTTCGATACGGTCATCTTATCACCCCCGGCCGCTGAACCGGGGAGGTCATTAATGGATATGTTATATCAAATCTTCTATTGACCCTTATAGTTGCCGGTTATCGATCGAAAGTGCCCGTGCCCTGAACGTCCGTAAAAATTCAGGGCTGCAGGGGAGGTGCGATCAACCTCACCGCCCCGAACAATAGGTAGATTCCCCCATCTGGACCCCGGTCCGACAGGACGGACATGATATCCCCGAGGTGTTCACTCTTGTGTAAAGATCGGAGTAAAAGGTCCTTTAACTCATCGTCCAATTCATATCCGCCGTCCGCGAATCTTTGAAGGTAAGAAATGGCCGCCATCAGGTGCAGGTGGAAGGAGGCTTTTCCTATGTAAACCTCCGGCCGTACTGTATTTTCCTTCAGGGAGGAGGTGAGCATCCCCAGCGACCTCTGCACCTCTGCAAGCTTTTCCCCGATCGACCCGTTGGATCCCTTCTCGTCTCCCGCGAGGACGGACTCCATCAGCTCGGATACCGGGGGCGACATCCTTACGTATTCCTCGCAATAACCCGAAATGGTGCGGTCCCGATCCGCGGAAAGGTCCCCGTAGATACCGTTCAGGAGTCCCCTGTACATCCCTCTTACCGTTCTGATATCGTGTCTGCCCCAGTTCGGATGGGTGTTGGCCCATATCGATTCGTGCAACGTGATGCCGGAATCGGAGAGGAAGATGGAGGGAAGTATGAGGTTTCTCAGATGACCGTACCATGAAAGGGCGCCTTCTTTGTGAAGGGCCCTCCTGATCACGATCTTTCCCTTGGACTGGATGAGGAGGCTCGTATCCCCCTCCAGGATGCATTTCCCGTAACCGAGCTCCTCCGACCATTTGACCTCGGAGAGTGCGGATGAACGCAAAAGGGTGCCCATGGTGTGCGGCTCGAAGGCGGCCGAGGACCCCCTCATCAAGGGGTCCTCCATTACGGTCTCAAGTGTCACCCGGGTGTTCTCCGAACAGGGGGAGACGTCCCTCTCGACAGGTCCTGTCCTCCCTTTCTCCACCATCGCCCTTGACACCCTCTCTATCCTCACGGGATTCCAATCTGGTGAATGAAAGGGACAGGTGTCATCACCAGACATCCCGTAGGCGGTGCAGGATAACCTGCCGCACATGCCGCATCCGTGCTCCCTGATACCTTCGAGGTCCTCCTTATCTAGCATGAAAACGGAAACGATATAGAAATTAGGGATTATAAAAACGGTTTCCCTTACGCTTGCTTTCATCACAAGGTCATGAGGTCCTCTCCCCCTCCGAGTGTCAGCTGGACCCTTGTGTATATGTCCTCCATCCCCTGACCCGTTTGAGAGGAGAGGTAATGGATCCGGGTGAACAGGTCCATCTCCTCCAGTATCCTGAGGACACCAATGTTCAGTTCGGTACTCAATCCCCCTTCATCAGCTTCCTTTATTGCATCATCGAGAAGCCTCGATGGGTGTGTTATCCAGGTCCCCAGCTCATCCTCGGCCTCTCGGGTTATCATATCCATCTTCGATATCGCCTCGACAGCCGGGATGCCAAAGCGGAGGCGGCAAATGGTCGAGAGCAACAGCTGGCTGATCAGTCCGCTTGGCGTCCTGGCATTGAACGGATCGATCAGGTAGACCATACCGGACCTGTTCGGGAAGAGGTTTTTGACCATCTCCCTTGCCGCCTCCCTGAAGGTGAATAGCTCAATCTGTCCGGGGGTATCGAGTATTATATGCTGGGTCTCCCTGTTCTGGAGAGGTTCCAGTAGTTTCGATATGTTCAGAGCCAGCATGTCCGCTGCCACTATCTGTGCGCCGTTCGGTCCCAGACCGTACTCGTCCATGACATCCTCAAGGGTGTAGAGGTCCCTCACATCGATATCCGGCTCGTAGGGAAGGGAGGAGGCTCCGGGGTCGAGATTGACCGTCACGGTGCTGTATGAGCTGTTGTACATCCATTCCGAGTATGCACCGACAAGGGTGGACTTTCCAGCCCCGGCGGTACCTATCATATATAAGCATAGAGGGTCTTCCATCCGCTATCCCCCTGATGCGACAGTGACCAATGTAAGCCTCGAACCCGGTTCCGGCATGTGGTCCAGTGGCACCGGTCTGTCATCGTAAAAGGCCAGGGTGCCGTCAACGGGAAGACCTGACCCCCTTATCAGGTCCATCACGGTGGCGCCGCCCGTGTGTGGTACCTTCTCTGACCGGGCCTCTCTCAACAGGACAAGTGTGATGGGCCTTTTTCTTTCAGCATCGTGGTTGTCGGTATCCGTTCGCATCGGGGTGTCTATTGCTTTCAATTATTAAACCGCTTCCCAGAAAAGAAGGGCAGTAGCGGGTCCGAGCCGTCCTCCCTCCTCGAGAGAAGGCACATGAGGAGCGAGCAGTAGACCGTCCCGAGCGCCACACCAGCCGGAAGTCCGGTGATTATCCTCATGGGATTCGTGCTCTGATAGGAGAAGCCGAAGAGGTTCGGATAGAGATTTGTGATTAGCTGTATTCCCCCGTCGAGAGCGGTGGGCAGGATGAGGAACCCCAGCGCGATCGCCGCCGTTACGAAAGAGAACCTTGCGAACAGGCCCTTCCTGAACCTCTTGGGAAGCACGGACACCCCGGTCTCTATCGGTGAGTCGAACGCACGCGCCCTCACCATGAGCAGTGACCCGTAGAGCAGCCCGATGAATATTGCGGTATCCCTTGCACACAGGGGCATCTGGTTTCCGTTGATGATGATGGAGCGGTCCTCCATCTGGTGGCAGTTGAGGTCACCGAAGGAGTAGACCACCATGTGGAACGGGTCCATCTCCCTCCATTTGACCCAGTAATCCATGAAGTTGGCACCCCCTTCAAGACCGATGACCTCACCCCTTGGAAGGGTGATCGGAGCGATGAAAAGGGAAAGGACAAGTACCAGGTCGAGAAGGAGGATGACCAAGGGGGCCTTGTGGACGTACCGGCTCGGAAATACCATCGCTACATACCATGCGTACCAGGTATTTAATCTCCCCCGAGGGTCGGTGCTAACCCGATGTTCAGTGAAATACACCCGGGGTCGCTTCAGAGTCCGAGGTGTTTGGCGATTACCATACGCTGCACCTCGGAGGTCCCCTCGCCTATTGTGTAGAGCTTCACCTCCCTGAAATACCTCTCCACTGTGTATTCCTTGGTGTATCCGTAACCGCCGTGTATCTGCACCGCTTCCACGGCCGCTTTCACGGCAGCTTCGGATGCGAAGAGTTTTGCCATCGCGGCCTCCTTACCGAACGGCAAACCCTTGTCCTCGAGGAAGGCGGCCCTGTGCACGAGCAATCTGGCCGCTTCAACCTCGGTGGCCATGTCGACGATCTTCCATTGTATGGCCTGGAACTTGGAGATCGGCCTGCCGAACTGCTCTCTCTGCCTCGAGTACTCCAGGCATTCGTCCAGGGCGCCCTGGGCCAATCCCACGGCAAGCGCCCCTATGGCGGTCCTGCCCCTGTCGAGGATCTGCATGGCCCCTATGAAGCCCATCCCCGGCTCGTCGATCATGTTCTCCTTCGGGACACGGCAGTCCTCGAGCACCAGCTGGGAGGTTATCGAGCCGCGAAGACCCATCTTGTCCTCATCTTCTCCGTAACTGAGACCCGGTGTGCCCTTCTCGACTATGAACGCCGAGATCCCACGTGCGCCCTTGGTCCTGTCGGTCTTGGCCATCACGGTTATGATATCGGCCACGCTGCCGCTCGTTATGAACTGTTTTGTGCCGTTTATCACATACTCATCGCCGTCGGGTTCAGCCGTTGTCTGCAGGGAGGCCGCATCCGAACCCGCGTTGGGTTCGGTGAGGGCCCAGGAGGCGATACCCTCACCGTTCAGGAGTCGTGGTAGATATTTTCTCCTCTGCTCCTCGTTCCCTCTCTCGTATATGTGACCGACCCCGAGCGAGTTGTGGGCTTCTACGGTGAGTCCGGTGGACCCGCAGACCCTGCCGATCTCCTCGAGTGCTATCATGTAGCAGACCACATCGATCTTTGAGCCCCCGTATTCCTGGGGGACCGTCATTCCCATAAGGCCCAATTTACCCATCTTCCTGAGGATCTCCCTCGGGAACATCTCCTCCTTATCTATCTTGGAAGCGACGGGTCTTATCTCCTTTTCCGCGAACTCACGGACCATGCTCCTAATCATCTTCTGCTCTGACGTATGATCGAAATCCATCTAGTGCACCTCCACCCACTAACCCCTGATCGCGATGACGGGGGCCTCCACCTCAATGTCCGTGGAAGATAAAAAAAACTTTCCTCCGTCGGTCCTTAGAGGCTCGATTAATGATAAATAGACCGTACTTCATTCGATAAAAAGGGTGCTGTGAACCCGAATCGAAGGTGGTTACGAATGGAAAAGAAACTCTGGGAACCCACCGATGAGGCCGTCGAGAAAAGCAACATGGCCGGTTTCATGGACCATCTTGTTAGGACGCGCGGGGTCATCTTTGATGATTATAGTGGATTATATGAATGGTCCATAAAGGAGCGGGCTGATTTCTGGGAGTCCTTCCATGAATACAGCGGCATCCTCCGTTCAAAAGGACATGTGGACGTCCTGACGAACGGTGGGGATATGCTGGAGTCTAAATGGTTCCGGGGTTCGCTTATGAACTACGCCCAGAACCTGCTCAGGTACAGGGACGAGCAACCCGCCATCATATTCAGAGGGGAAGGGGGGGAATCGGAAGCATCCCGCACAACATACGCGGAGCTCTACCGTGAGGTTTCCGGGCTTTCCCGCACCCTCAGGGAGATGGGCATAGGGCCGGGGGACCGTGTCGTCGGTTTCATGCCCAACATCCCGCAGACGGTTGTGGCGATGCTCGCCGCGTCAAGTATAGGCGCGATATGGTCATCATGCTCTCCCGACTTCGGTTTTCAGGGGGTGATGGACCGCTTCGGACAGATAGAACCGCGGGTCCTCTTCACGGCGGATGGTTACCGGTACAATGGCAAGGGTTTCGACTCCCTTTCCAAGGTTAAAGAGATAGAGGAGGCCCTTTTGTCCATAGAGAGTATCGTGGTCGTTCCATACCTGGAACGCTCCCCTGATATCTCCGCGCTTGAGAAGGGAATTCTCTACGGAGAGCTGTTCCAGCCGTCCGATGACGAGATCGATTTCGAGCAGCTCCCCTTCGATCACCCGCTCTTCATACTCTACACCTCGGGTACGACAGGGGTTCCCAAATGCATGGTGCACGGAGCCGGGGGTACGCTCATCCAGCATCTGAAGGAGCAAATGCTCCACGGGGACCTGAGAAGAGAGGACCGCATATTCTACTTCACCACCTGCGGCTGGATGATGTGGAACTGGCTCGTCAGCGCGCTGGCCGTCGGCGCGACCGTAATGCTGTTCGACGGCTCCCCGTTCTACCCGGATTCGGGCGAACTCTGGAGATATGCGGAGGAGGAGAGGATTACGGTGTTCGGAACATCCGCAAAATACATCACCGCGCTCGAGAAGGACGGGAGGCTGCCTGGAAAGGAGTTCGACCTCTCGGACCTGAGGGCGGTCCTCTCCACCGGATCTCCCCTCTCCGTGGACAATTTCGACTACGTCTACAGGGATATCAAATGTGATCTGATGTTATCCTCGATCTCGGGTGGTTCCGACATAATATCCTGCTTCGCATTGGGCAATCCGGTCCTTCCGGTATGGAGGGGGGAGCTTCAATGCAGGGGTCTCGGTATGGCGGTTGAGGTTTTCGACGACGGGGGTAATTCTTTGATCGAGGAGAACGGGGAGCTGGTCTGCACAAGATCGTTCCCCTCACAACCTGTCTATTTCTGGAACGATCCCGGAAAAATGAGGTACAGGTCCGCCTACTTCGAGACCTATCCGGGCATCTGGCACCACGGGGATTTCGCCAGGATAACTAGGCACGGTGGTATGGTGATCCACGGAAGGTCGGATGCCACCTTGAACCCCGGCGGGGTCAGAATTGGCACCGCGGAGATTTACCGGCCGGTGGAGGCTGTCGAAGAGGTTGTCGACAGTCTTGTCATTGGGCAGCAGTGGGGGGATGACATGAGGGTGATCCTTTTCCTCAAGATGGCCGAAGGCGCTGTCCTCACCGACGAGCTTAAGGATAGGATAAGAACCGATATAAGGAAGAACGCCACACCGAGACATGTACCCGCCAAGATAATCGAGGTGGAGGACATCCCCTACACCATAAGCGGAAAGAAGGTTGAGCTTGCCGTCAAGAGGATACTGGAGGGAAAAGAGGTCCTCAACAGGGATGCCCTGAAGAACCCCGGATCGCTGGACCACTTTATTGGTATTCCCGAATTGAGAGAGTGAGCCCGATCGGGAAGTTACCTCAACGTCGGCGTATGTGAGCAAAACCCCGCTCAGGGACGTTTTCGATAGTATTAAAAATAAATACCCTCTTTATCCGAACAGCGTGGGTCGAGTGTCACGATATAGTGAATCCTGCATATCAAAGGCCGGTCCGTGCGCTTAATAGATTAAAAAGGAGGAATGGTTGTGATAACTTTTAGTGATCGCCAGCTCAGGATCCCAAGGATGTCCAGACCGGTCTACCTCGTAACTGGGGGCATGTCCAAGTTCGCAAGGGCGTTCCCCAGGAAGAGGACCGAGGAACTCTGTATCGATGCCCTCACGGAGGCTGCCCAGTTCATCGACATGACCCCGGCGGAACTGAAAAAATACATACATACGGCCTATTACGGACATTTCGCAGATCATTTCGGAGACCAGCTCCTGGGGGAAGCCGTCATCCATGACAGGCTGGGGCTGGACCCGCTGGGGAACATCGGGATCAAGACAGGAGGGGCTACCGGGGGGTCGACCCTATGGGAGGCCTTCAAGACCGTTGCCTCGGGTTATTCGGATTGTACGCTCGCGATTGGATGGGAGCGGATGGACGAGGTCCCCACGGACGAGGGTAACCACCTGATATCATGCGCGGCTGACAAGGACTGGGAGACGCCACTGGGCCATATATATACGGGCTATTATGCGGTGATGGCTCAGAAGTACTGGCAGGTGTACGGGAAGGAGGAGGAATCCTTCAGGAGGACCATGGCGGAGATAGCTGTGAAGAACAGGGGTTACGGGTTGATGAACCCACATGCCCACGGGGGTAAGGAAATAACTGTCCAGGATGTGCTGGACTCCCCTGTGGTGGCGTATCCGCTGAGGGCATACGACTGCTGTCTGATGAGCGTCGGCTCGGCCTGTGCGATACTCGCTGATGAGAGGACAGCCTACGAGATGACGGCTGACCCGATAAGGATAGATGTCAGCGCAGCAAGTCACACCCTTAGAGTGGCCGGGAGAAGGAACATGGATATCCCGCTCCTCCCCAACGAGACCAAGGACCAGTACGATGACCTCGGGGAACGGTTCCCAGGAGGGGAGAGATACCCCGGTTTCACCGGTTTCCTTGCTGCCAGGATGGCGGCCTATTACGGTTACAATATGACAGGTGTCAAGGACCCGTCGGAGGACCTCGATCTCGTGGAACTTCATGACGCTTTTACGATAAGCGATATCCAGACCTACGAGGATATCGGCATAAGGCCCTACGGGGAGGGCAGGACATATGTGGAATCAGGGGACTGCTACCATACGAACCCTCAAACTGGAGAACCCGGAAAACTACCTGCCAATATATCTGGTGGCCTGATCGGGAACATGCATGCAGTGGGTGCCACGGGAATAATGCAGGCTGTGGAGGTGGCGCAGCACATTTGGGGCAGATGGGCGGAGATGCATGGTGACGAGGAGAAATGGGAGAGGTTCGAGAGGATCAAACCCGGAAACTGGAAGGACCTGCAGGTCAAGGGCGCAAAGAGGGGTCTGGCTATAAGCCATGCGGGGGTGGGGTCCCATGTAACCGCCACGATACTGCAGCATCCTGACCACGTTCTGGACAGGGGGGATGAATGATGAAGGACGAAAAGGACAGAGGTAGGGTGGAAGTGAAAAACGGCAGATACAAGATATCCGGGAGGTTCCATATTATCGAGCCGAACACCCCCATCTTCGATGAGGACGGAAAGCTCGCCGGGGTAACCAACCCGAGGGATATGACATATATCCACTCCTACGGCGGGGAGGCCGTATTCTTCGAGTCTCTGGGTAAAGGAAAGCTGATAGCCTCAAGGTGCGATAATCCCGACTGTGAGGGTTACAAGACGATATTCATGCCCTTCAGGATCCACTGTCCCGACTGTCTTATGAGGAACACACATGTTGATATCACGGACAGGGCAAAGACGAACGCAAGGGTACACACCTTCATGATAACCGAGAGGACGGGGGCTTTCAATACCTTGCCAAAGCCGGTCAAGTTCGTCAACGTGGAGTTCGACGGTGTGGCCACGATACTCATGGGCTCACTGGCCGTGGGGGAGCCCAAGATAGGTATGAGGGTTGTTCCGATCTTCAGGACCAGGGACCCGACATACACCATTTTAGACATGCTGTGGGTCCCCGCGGGTACAAAGCAGGAAGAACTACCTGAAGGGTATACCTTCGATTAAGGGTCCGGAACCGATCCGACATCATATCCGGGATGCCGGATGATGAAACGGATACGATGAACCACCATTGGACCTGCCTTTCAAGCAAAAGGAACGCTTCCCTGTCAGGAATAAATTATTTCAGTGACCTTTCCTTAACCGCCCGTGGTTCTCCTTCATGGAGGAAGATCGATGGAAAGCAGGAAGTACACGCTGGATGATTTTCTGAGATACGCAGCAGAGAGCAATCCCGACAGGGCGGCCATAATGTTCGAGGACAGGGTCATGACCTACAGGGAGCTGGACGACCTGGCGAGCAGGTTCGCCTTCGGCCTGATACGGAAGGGACTGAGGAAGGGGGACCGCGTTGGCATATACATGCCCAACTACCCCGAATGGGTAGTGGCTTTCTTCGGGATCGCCAGGATGGGAGGTGTCGTTGTACCGATGAACACCAGGTACAGGGCCAAGGAGGTGGATTACATTATGAACAACTCGGAGGCCAAAGCACTGGTGATGACCTCGGGCTTCCTGAAGATGGACTACGTGGAGATACTGGAGAGCCTCAGGGGCAGGATACCCGAACTGGAACATCTGATAGTCCTCGGAGGCAAAATAGCGGATGGGATGACCCCCTACGGGGAAATCATCGAGGGCGGGGATGGATACAACGACTCCGAAGAGTTCAAAGAGAGGGTGGAAGGATTGGATGAGGAGGATGTGGTTTTCATCCTCTATACCTCGGGAACCACGGGTGAGCCGAAAGGTGCCATGCTCACCAACCTGAACATAGCCAAGAACGGAGAACAGATAGCACATGTTCTGAAACAGAACCAAAACGACGTCACGTTGATAGTGGTCCCGTTCTTCCACTGCTTCGGTTGCGTAATAGCAGTGACCGCCTCGGTCTCTGCGGTGAGCGGGATGGTACCCATGCCCTCGTACGATGCAAGGGAGGCCCTGACCCTCATGGACATGTACAATATTTCGGTAGTCCACGGTGTTCCGACCATGTTCATAGGATACCTCGAAGCCATGAAGACCGGTTCATGGGAGCTTAAGAACGTGAGGACCGGGGTTATGGCGGGGGCCCCCTGCCCCATAGAGGTCATGAAGGGTGCCAGCAACAAGATGGGAGCCAACATAGTGATCGCCTACGGCCTGACGGAGGCATCCCCCGTGATAACAATGACACAGCTTGACGATTCCCTCGAGGACAGGGTGGAGACTGTCGGCAGGGCCCTTCCGGATCAGGAGGTCCGGATAGTGGACGATGACAACAGGGAGGTACCCCGCGGCACAACGGGTGAGCTTGTGGTCAGGGGTTACAACGTCATGAAGGGATATTTCAAGAAGGAGAAGGAGACGAGGGAATCGATAGACGAGGAGGGATTCCTGCATTCGGGGGACCTTGCCACCATGGATGAGAGGGGCTATGTGAGGATCGTGGGCAGGAAGAAGGAGATGTACATATGCGGTGGTTTCAATGTCTATCCCAGGGAGATCGAGGAGTTCCTCTTCACGCTCACACCCATCGAGAACGTTGCAGTGCTGGGTGTGCCCGATCCCAGGTTCGGGGAGGTCGGGTTGGCGGTCGTAAAGCTGGTGGAGGGCAAAACCGCGACCGAAGAGGACATAATCAACATCTGCAAGGCCAACCTGGCCAATTTCAAGGTGCCAAGGTACGTCTGGTTCGTGGACGAATATCCTATGACCCAGTCTGGAAAGATTCAGAAGTTCAAACTGAGGGAGATGGCCGTTGACAGGTTCGGCCTTTGAGCGGTACAGCGGCAGAAGGGCTCTAAGGAACCCACATACCGCGGTACCGTAATCTTAAATTAGGTTCATACGATATCCTATTCCCCAACCGCGCTGGTTGGTTTGTATACGTAGGACCCTGGATCAAGGGGCCATACACTGCGCTCAGACCCCCCGATAGTCGCAGTCGGTCCCTCTCGCGGTATTCGGGTCCTTCATGACCGATATCGGAGGAATGAGATGATAGAGATCAGATTTCACGGGAGAGGTGGACAGGGGGCAGTTGTTGCCTCCAAAGTACTTGCGGATGCCGCATTCCGGGAAGGTAACGACGTTCAGGCCTTTCCCTACTTCGGTGTGGAGAGGAGGGGTGCTCCCGTAACGGCTTTCACCAAGATAGACAGTGTGAACATTAGGAACAAGGCGATGATCTACGAACCCGATTACGTTGTCGTTCTGGAATCGTCGCTCATCAAGGCGGTAAATGTCACCGAGGGGCTCAAGCACAACGGGATGGTCATCGTGAATACAAAGGAGGACCCGTCAAAGCTCGCCAAAGAGATTGGAGCCTCCCGCGTCGCAACGGTGGATGCGACCGAGATAGCCATAAGGAACAAGCTCGGGTCAAGGGTTCAACCCATAGTGAACACCGCCATGGCCGGAGCATTCGCGAAGGGCTCCGGTGTCGTCTCGATCGAATCGGTGGTCGAGGCCATACTGACGCTGCCAAGGCATTCGGAGAGGAACGCACAGGCGGCCAGGGATGCGGCGGAATCCGTGAAGGTCTACGGGGGGGATTAGGATGCCCCAGACAGTGGATGAGATACCCATCACCCCGATGAACACCGTTGATTCGAGCATTGTGAAGACCGGTGCATGGAGGGCTTTCAGGCCCATATGCGATAACTCCAGATGCATAAAGTGCTGGACCTGCTGGAAGTTCTGTCCGGACGTTTCCATCTCCATCTCGGAGGAGGGCCCCGTCTTCGATTACGATCACTGCAAGGGGTGCGGTATATGCGCGGAGGTATGCCCCGTTAAATGCATCGAGATGGTGCCGGAGAGCAAGTGAGGTGATGATTCATGGTCAAGGAACTCCTTACCGGAAACAAGGCGACAGCCTACGGAGCGATGTACGCCAGGGCGCAGGTGATCGCGGCATATCCGATAACGCCGCAGACGACGATAGTCGAGAGGATAGCAGACCTAATCTCCGAGGGGCGCATGCATGCCAAATATGTGAAGGTTGAATCCGAGCATTCAGCCATGGCCGCATCGGTCGCGGCATCCAACACCGGGGCCAGGGCCTTCACGGCCACCTCGGCTCACGGCCTTGCCCTGATGCACGAGGTGCTGATGTGGGCTGCCGGGGCAAGGACACCCTGCGTCCTGGTCAACGTCAACAGGGCGATGGGGCCTCCCTGGTCCGTTTGGGCGGACCACCAGGACGCCATGGCCGAGAGGGATACCGGCGTCATCCAGTTCTGGTGCGAGAACAATCAGGAGATCTTCGATACGGTGATAATGGCCTACAAGGTCGCCGAAGACCATGACGTCATGCTGCCGGCAATGATCAATCAGGACGCTTTCTACCTGTCCCATACATCCGAACCGGTGGACCTTCCGGACCAGGAGGCGGTGGACGGGTACCTGCCTCCCCTTGACCCTATGGTCAAGCTTGACGTGGAAGACCCAAAGGGTTTTGGCTCCCTGATAATGCCCCCTCAGTACATGGAGTTCAGGGCCCACATGGCAAGGAGCATGGACAACGCCAGGGAGAAGATAAGGAAGGCCGACAGGGAGTGGGAGGAGCTGACGGGCCGCTCGTACGGTGGTATGATGGACATGTACCGATGCGAGGACGCCGAGTTCGTTCTATTCGGAGCGGGGACGATGATGTCAACTGCCAAGGATGTGGTCGATGAGCTGAGGAAGGAGAATAGAAGGGTGGGTATCGCTCGATTGAGGGTGTTCAGACCCTTCCCGGTGGACGAGGTGCGCTACCTGGCGGACAGGGTCCACGCATTGGGAGTGATGGACAGGACCTACACCTTCGGAAGGGGGGGCCCTTTGTATAACGAGGTGAACGGTCAGCTGTACAATCACTCCAACAGGCCACCCACAAAGAACTACGTGATCGGCGTGGGCGGAAGGGACGTTCGACCTAAGCACATAAGGGCACTTTTCGACGACATAGAGAGGGTATCGAAGGAGGGTTACGGCGACGAGGGCGAGATCCACTGGTGGGGCCTTCTCGATGGGACCACACCGGAGGTGGAGAAATAGGAGGTGATGAGCATGGCAAAATTGACCATACCGGATGATGAGCTGATGTCCCCTGGCCACATGGGCTGCCTGGGATGCGGGGCGACGCTGGCGATGAGATACGTACTGAAAGCCTCCGGTAGGAGGACCATACTTTCCATACCTGCCTGCTGCTGGGCCGTGATGCCAGGGGTCTGGCCGAACACCTGCCTGCAGGTTCCGGAGCTGTACACGCCGTTCGAGACCACCGGTGCCTCCATATCCGGTATCAGGGCAGCCCTGGACGCACTGGGAGAGGAGGATGTGAACGTCATCGGTTTCGCAGGTGACGGGGGTACCGCAGATATCGGGATACAGGCACTCTCAGGAACCGCGGACAGAGGTGACGACGTACTCTACATAATGTACGACAACGAAGCCTACATGAACACCGGAATCCAGAGGTCCGGTTCCACACCGATAGGGGCCTGGACGACAACAACGCCGGTCGGTACGACCGGGGATTGGGAGAAATCCATGAAAAAGGATATGATAGCCATCATGGCCGCGCACCGCATTCCCTATATAGCAACGGCGGTTGTTGGATATCCGGAGGACCTCATAAGGAAGGTCAAGAAGGCTCTCTCGATAAAGGGCACGAAGTTCCTTCAGATCTTCTCCCCCTGCCCCACGGGATGGAAGATGGACCCCGGCCTCACGGTTGCCATAACCAAGGAGGCCCTCTCCTGCAGGGCTTTCAACCTTCTTGAGATAGAGAACGGGATCTACACCGTGAACATGAAACCCAAGAAGACCCCGTTGAAGGATTACCTGTTCAAGCAGGGGCGCTTCAGGCACATGCCCGAAGAATTGATCGAGGAGCTGGAAAGGGACCTGGACCGTTATTACGAGGAGCTATTATCCCACGAGGAATGCTCCAAGAGGAAGGCCGAAGGGGAGTGACCCCTGGCCGTCTGATGTTCGAACTTTCACGCGCAGCAACAGGAGTTGGAAGGATATGCAGCAATTGTTGGAGGATGAACCGGGTAAGAAGGTGCTTCTTCTGGGGAACGAGGCGATAGCCAGGGCGGCCGTTGAGGCAGGTGTGACGGTCGCTGCAACGTATCCCGGAACACCATCGTCGGAGATAGGCAATACGCTTCATATGATCGCAAAGGAGGCCGGTATGTACTTCGAGTTCTCCACGAACGAGAAGGTGGCCTTCGAGACCGCGGCGGCAGCGGCGGTTGCGGGCGTGAGGGCCTTCTCATTCATGAAACACGTGGGCCTGAACGTCGCTGCGGACGCTTTCATGACGCTTGCCTACACGGGGGTGCGCGGGGGTTACGTCGTGCTGTCAGCGGACGATCCCAGCTGCCATTCCTCCCAGAACGAGCAGGACAACAGGCTCTACGCCAAGATGTCCGGTGTTCCCATGATGGAGCCCTCCAACCCCGAAGAGGCTAGGAGGATGATGCACTACTCCTTCGAGATATCCGAGAGGTTCGAGATGCCTGTGCTGTTCAGGACCACAACGAGAATGAACCATGTCAGGGGAATAGTCGAACTCGGCGAGATAAGGAAACCCTCCGGGAGGGTCCATTTCGAGAAGGACCTTATGAGGTTCGTCACGGTCCCGGCGAACGCAAGGAGAAGAAGGTTGGTCCTTCTTGATATCATAAAGGAGATGAAAAAGGAGTCGGAGGTATCTCCTCACAACAGGGTTGTGGTCCCGGAGAACATGAACATATCCGGTCGTAAAAGGATCGGGATGATCACCTCGGGGGTCTCCTATAACTACGTGATGGAGGTGCTGGAGAACATCGAGCTCGGGGTCCAGGCAAAGGTGCTCAAACTCGGAATGACCAGCCCTCTTCCCGAGGATATGATATCCGAGTTCTGCCGGGAGTGCGACCTCGTATTGATAGTGGAGGAGGGTGAGACGTACCTCGAGGAGACCGTCAAGATGCTCACGGCCGAGAGGAACATACCGGTACCGGTGCTCGGAAAGAGGGACGGCCTCTTCCCGAGGCCCATGGAATACGGTCCGGACATCGTGGCCAATGGGATCACCTCAGCTGTGCAGGAATTGGGGATGGAAGCGAACCCCCCGGTGATGGAAAGGGTGGAGCTCCCGGACATGCCCGAACCTCCCAGGCCTCCTGTCCTCTGTGCAGGGTGCCCCCACCGGGCCACCTACTTCGCGGTCAAGAAGGCGACAAAGGGAAAAGCGGTCTATCCCACGGATATCGGCTGCTACACACTGGGCATAATGCCCCCTCAGAGCACCGGGGACCTGCTTATATGCATGGGAGGTTCGGCCGGCTCCGCCGGAGGTCTCTCCAGGGTCGTTGACGAACCGGTGATCGCCTTCATGGGCGATTCAACCTTCTTCCATACCGGTATTCCCCCCCTTGTCAATGCGGTCCACAACAAACACAGGTTCGTTCTGAACATAATGGACAACGCTACCACCGCAATGACTGGACATCAGCCCCATCCGGGCCTTCCCGTAGACGGGCTTGGTGACGCTGCCCCGGCTATCAGCATAGAGAAGGTATGCAGGGGGGTGGGGGTTGAGTTCGTCAGGACCGTCAACCCACTGAACATCAGGGAGACCACCAAAGCCTTCGAGGAGGCACTGGCCTTCGACGGGGTGGCTGTTGTGATAACCAAGTCGCCCTGTGCCCTGAAACTGGAGAGGGAGCTGAGGCACAGGGGCATAAGGAGGACCAAGTACACGGTCTACCAGGACAAGTGCAGAAAGTGCGACGTCTGCACGAAGACATTCGCCTGTCCGGCCTTTTACAAGATAGGTGATGAGCACTACATAGATCCCGACATGTGCTGGTCCTGTGGTGTGTGCGAGCAGATATGCCCGTTCGGGGCCATGGGTCCGATAGTGGAAGAGGGGGGTGACTGAGATGTCGAACGTCAACCGGAATGCATGCACCATCCATATAGTGGGCGTGGGGGGACAGGGGGCACTGACGGTATCCAGGATAATCGGGACCGCCGCGATAGTGAAGGATGTTAACATCCTGGTGAGCGAGGTGCACGGCATGGCACAGAGGGGGGGAGTGGTCCAGACCACCATAAGGCTGGGAGAGACCATATCGCCGCTCCCGTTCCATCAGGACATAACGGTGCTCGTGGGCTTCGAACCCCTTGAGGTGTACAGGTCGAGGGTAAACATCACCAGGGAGACGATAATCGTGATGTCCACCGACCCCGTAAAACCCACATCCGTCAGTTCGGGCGGGAAGGAGTACCCGGATGTGGAAAAGATCGTTTCGGCACTCGGGGAAGTGGTCGACTGCGTCTTTTCCCTGTCCGCCAAGGAGAAAGCGAGGATGGCGGGCAATGAGAGGACCACCAACGTGGTCATGCTCGGGGCCCTCACGGGAACCGGCGCCCTGCCGTTCACATATGATGAGATGAGAGAAGCGGTGGAGAGGTCCGTACCCGGGTTGTCGGTGGAGGCAAACCTTAAGGCCTTCGAGCTTGGTTACAAGGAGACCCATGGAAAGAACCGGTAGGACCAGGCGTGTGGGGATCACGACGACGGTCCCCCTCGAACCTTTTTTCTCGGCGGGAGCGACACCCATCGATCTCAACAACAGGTTCATGGCGAGCGAGGACCCGGTCCGGATGATAGAGGAGTCGCAGGTAAAGGGCTACCCCAGGAACATATGCACCTGGATACGGGGGCTGTACACGGCCGCACTGGATATGGATGGAGTTGTTGGTGTTGTAAGAGGGGACTGTTCCAACACGGAATCCCTCCTCAGCACCCTGTCGATCGTGGGTATTCCTGTACATCCGTTCTCCTATCCGCCGGAGAGGAGCAGGGATGATATTGAGAGGGAGATATCATCGCTCTGCGAATTCCTGAGAACGGATCCCGAAAGCGCCGAAGGGATGGCCGATACGGTGAACGGGTGCAGATCTTTGGCCCTCGAGGTCGACGAGCTGAGGTGGAAAGAGATGAGGGTCAAGGCTGAAGAGGCTCACTCGGTCCTTCTCTCCACATCCGACCTCAAAGGTGACCCTGAGGCCTGGAAGGCCATGGTTGATGGGATCATCGACGCATCCCGAAACAGGGAGGGGGAAAAGGAGGGCCCCAGGCTTGGATACGTCGGGGTACCTCCAATAATGACTGACCTGTTCCCTACCGTAGAGAGGGCGGGTGGAAACGTTGTCTACTTCGAGGTGCAGAGGCAGTTCGCGATGCCAGAAGGCGGGGATTGGATGGACAGGTACCTCGAATACACCTATCCCTATTCCATCGAGAACAGGTTAAGGGATATCAGGGAGCAGATACAAAAGAGGTCCCTCGATGGCCTCGTCCATTATGTGCAGTCATTCTGCCACAGGCAGATAGATGATATAATCTTCAGGGAGGGCCTGGACATACCCATCCTCACGTTGGAGGGGAACCTGCCCGGCAAGGTGGACAGCAGGACGAGGATAAGGCTGGAGGCTTTCCTAGATGTCCTCGGGGGGGAGGCCCTTTGACGGATCGAATACGGGTGGACCTCCCGGAGGACGTCCTCTCCGTGGGTGTGGACATGGGGTCCCGAAGCACGAAGGTCTGTGTGAAAAGCCAAAACGGGCAGACCCTGTCGATGTTCGATTCCTATCGGTTCATCTCCCATCCCGGTAACCTTGATATCGGCAAAGGTCTGCCTGTCGTATCGACCGGATACGGCAGGGACAGGATACAACACGCCAGGAAGGTTCCGGAGATTAGGGCCCATACGGTGGGGGCCGTGTACACGCTCGGTCTCGGTGACTTCACACTGCTGGACATAGGCGGCCAGGATTTCAAGGTGACAAGGGTGGAGAACGGGGCCATAAGGGATTTCCATATGAACGACAAGTGCGCGGCGGGAACCGGCAGGTTCCTCGAGATGATGGCATCGGTTCTTGACATGTCCGTGGACGAGCTCGGGCGCTTCGAGGGTTCTGGCGTCCCCCTGGAGTCGACCTGTTCGGTCTTCACGGAATCCGAGGTGGTGGGTATGATGATGGAGGGGAAGGGTAAAGAGGAGATATGCGGGGGGATAATCCAGTCGGTCTACGAGAGGGTCAGGCCCTATTTGAGGAGGTACCCGCTCGATCTGGTCATATTCACCGGGGGTGTATCCAAGGCGGAGGGGTTAAGATTTACCATCCAGCGTGAGCTTGATGTTGAGGTTAAGGTACCGAAAAGCTCCCAGTTCATGGGTGCACTGGGTTGTGCCGAGATCGCAAAAAGGACCCTTGAATAACCCCAGGTGATCGATCCTCTTTGCCCCTATCATTACAGATTGCCACACCAGTCTGTGGGGACTTAGCGGGGACTTGAAATGTACATGTATGATAATATAGGGGCACCCATAATATAGGAGATGGGCTAAAGGTAGATCAGTGGAGTTACGGGAGAAGATGAAAATGGACGCATCGAAAAGAAGAGTGGTGTTTCGAATGTCATCACTTGCATCCCTATCCCTGGTGATGATGATGCTTCTCCTTCCACTTGGCTCGGTCCGACCTATCGTATCGGGTGCCGAACAGGACACGGAGGAATACCAGGCGACCGAAACACCGCTCCTCTACTCCGAGAGGGGCAGCGTGGATATCGACCATCTGGAGGATGCGGCACACCCCCTGGGAAGGGAGCCGTCCGGGAAATATGCGGTTGTCCAGTTCGAAGGACCGATAACCCTGGGCAACAGGCAGGAACTGGTAGATGCGGGCGCGGTCATTTTAGATTATTTCCCCGACTTCGCCTACGTGGTGGACGTCTCATCCGCTTCCCCTTCTGAGTTGGGTTCACTGGATGGGGTCAGGGGTGTCTCACCCTTCTACCCGGGTATTTCGGTATCCCCCGTCCTTGATGAATCAATACCCGGAAACGTTCTCGACAACGTTATTTATCCCATGATAGTGGTGGAGACGTTCCAGGGTACGGGGGAGATCACACACGAGCTGTCGAGGTATTCCAGATCGGCGGAGAGGGTGTCCGCAACAAGGTACGTCGTGTCCACTCCGGTCCTTCCCCTTTCCGGGTTCCTGCGTATCGAGGGTATCAAGTGGATCGAGCCCCTGCAGGAGGTGGACCTCCATAACAGCATCTCCGATGGGATAATGGATGTGGATGAGATCTGGTCCACAATGGGTTACGACGGGACGGGTCAGACGGTGGGGATCGCCGATTCCGGCCTGGACACGGGTGTGGACGATCACGGAACGGCCGATGACATTCACAGGGATTTCGACAACAGGGTGACCTTCTTCAACTGGCAGGGCTCCTCACCGGATGACGGAAGGGGACACGGAACCCATGTCGCGGGCTCGGTGGCGGGTGACGGCTCGAGGTCATCGGGCAGCATAAGGGGAATGGCCCCCAACGCCTCCATAGTCTTTCAGGGGATCGCCACGGATGCAGGAGCCATCAGGACCCCCTACAACCTAAGCCAGCTCTTCCTGCAGGCGTACAACGCCGGTGCAAGGATACATACGAACTCCTGGGGTTCAACGAACCCGTCGCTGCAGGGTACCTATACAACCACAGCTTACGACGCCGACTGGACCATGTACAACTACCCCGATATGCTGATACTGTTCGCGTCGGGGAACGACGGGGTCGATACCAGCCCGGGGGACGGCAAAATTGACGTTGACTCCACCTCCCCCCCTGCCACTGCCAAGAACATAATATCGGTGGGCGCCTCGGAGAGCCAGCGAACCACCGGTGGACTTCAGGTGAGATGGAACCAGGGATGGGACTATCCCTATTCCCCCATAAACAGCGACCTGATCTCGGACGATGCCTCCGGTCTCGCCGCCTTCTCCTCAAGGGGGCCAACCGATGACGGCAGGATAAAACCGACCGTGGTCGCACCCGGAACGAACATACTTTCCACGAAATCATCGCTATCCAACGACGGATGGGCATCCTACAACAACTATTACATCTACATGGGAGGAACGTCGATGGCGACCCCGTTGACCGCGGGGACGCTTCTCCTCCTGAGGGAGCACCTCACTGACACACTCAACATATCATCGCCGTCCGGTTCCCTTTTGAAGGCATTCCTGGTGAACGGTGCGGTTGACCTCACACCCGGACAGTACGGGACCAATCCCGTTACCCAGGAGGTGAACCGTCGGCCGGATAACGATCAGGGATGGGGCAGGGTGAGCCTCAAGGGATCCATTGATCCAGATGGCTCCTCGGTGAACTACCTCGAGGGAAAAGGAGGTCTTGCCACGGGGGAGAACGTTACCAAGGCATTCCGGGTCCAGAGCGAGAAAGAGCTGAGACTGACCCTGGCGTGGACCGACTATCCGGGTACCCTCTTTGCCTGGAAGGACCTGGTCAACGACCTTGACCTCGTCCTAAAGGCCCCCAACGGGACCCTGTATCACGGAAACGACCTGGAGGCCCCGTTCAACGACACCCGCGATTCCATCAATCCGGTGGAGGGGATAACGGTAAGTTCCCCCGGGACCGGATGGTGGGAGGTCAAGGTGGAAGGGTACAACGTCCCCGGGGGAACAAGGCAACCCTTCTCGCTCGTCGTCTCGGGTGACACCACCGATCTGATCAACAATACCCTCTGGATGGACAGGGAGTATTACCCGGTCGAAGGGGGTTTGATCGACATAGAGCTGAGGGCGATGTCCATGATGGGGAACTCCACGGTTTCGATATATATGAACTCCACATCGGATCCGGGCGGGAAGAACATTACGCTCGTTGATGATACGGGGATCGGTATCTTCAAGGGATACGCCCTTACCGTGAACTCCCCGGATGATGGTCCGGCCGAGATCTACGTCCGCCACAATGATACGATCAATGTCAGCTTTTTCGATCCTGTCAACAACATGACCTATTCTGACAGAGCCACGGCGAAGGTTCCAAGGTCGATCGCTCTCGTGGAACTTCCGGAATACGGGCTGGTCCACTCGAGGGGCGACCCTCTGAAAGTAGTGGGTAGGGGGGAGATCGGGCTGGATGTTCAGTGGACGCTTGAAGGTTCCTCCGTACCCTGGATGTACCTGAGGGACGACGGGACGTTAAATGATCCCTTTCCCGACGACGGGAGGTACAACGACGTATGGTGGATAGACAGGGAGATCGACATATCGGCCCAACTCATCACCAGGGTCCTCGATCCGTATCTCGGTTACCTGACCCAGAGCCATTTCGAGATAAGCATAAACACATCCTTGCCCTCCTTTCCCAGGGGTCTGAAGGCGGTACCCCTACCCGAGGGCAACAGCCTGGAACTATCCTGGAACGACACGGATGAGCGCGATCTGGATTATTTCACGGTCCATATCAATGCAACATCGGGACCGCCGGGTCCAGACCCGGGGGATTGGAACTTCCTAATGAATACGACAAACCCCCTGAATAGAACGACCGTCAGGGCTCTTGCGGATGGTGTGAGGTACTGGTTCAGGGTCTCAGCGGTTGATGAGAACGGTAATGCGTCCTCTTCTTCCTTATCCTCATCTGCGGTACCCCAGGATATTAAAGCACCCGAGATACGATATATCGGATCGGTGGGGACGCTATCCGGCAACGCGACACTGATCTTCGAAGCCGATGAGGACCTTGAGCTGTTGGAATTGGAATATTACAAGGATTTGAACGGGAACGGCAGACCGGATGACAACGGAGCGTTCTTCCCCCTTGGCAACTCCTCCAACGGCTCGGTCTCATGGGACACGGCCTCGGTCACCGGATATCCGGGAGAGTTGGAAAACCTCATAATTCGCTGGAGGGGAAAGGACGAGGTGCCGAACATATCACCCTGGAGGAACACCTCAGGCCTGTCAATTGATAACATTCCACCGGCGAACCTTACATTGCTTGGTGCACCCCCGAGGGTATCAAACGTTGGTTCCCACAACCTGATGGGCGAGACAGAGAGCTATGGTCGGGTCGATGTCCTGCTGAACGGAAGAAGCACGGGAACGAGCGATGTCGGATCCGTAGGTCTCTTCCACTTCTCGGTGGACCTCTCCGAGGGATACAACGAGCTGGTTCTTCTGGCCTACGACAGGCATGGTGCGGGCCCGCTCAGAAGGTCCTACCATTTCACGCTCGATACCATCGGACCGGTCGCCCTCATCTCAGGGGTGAACAGATCGGACCCGAGGGTGGAGCTCGATCCTGACGGGATGAACATCTCGAGTCTTTCATATGACAGGGGGCTGGACCCCGATTACACGGAAGTGGCTAACCATACATGGGAGCTTATTGGACCGGCCAGTATAGCGGAATATCACTTCGGACCTGGACCGATCAGTTTTCGCTTCGAGGAGCTCGGGGAGTACGACCTGAGGTTGAAGGTGAAAGACCACGCCGGTAACGTAGGTTACGACAATGTGAGCATACTTGTCATGGATACCATTTCCCCGACCGTTGTGATAACAGGACCCGAGCGTGTCGATGAGGATGTCCTGGTAAGATTCCTGCCCGATGGTTCAACCGACAACGACCCTGTACTGCTCGATAACCGTCTCACCCGCTTCATGTGGACCGCCTCGGGTCCAAAGAACTGGACCGATACAAGGGACCAGATGCAGTTCTCCACGATCTTCCCGGAACCGGGCACGTACACATTGGACCTGATGATAACCGATGCCGGAGGAAACGTTGGTCGGGGCCATTACAGGGTGGAAGTGGCGGATGTGACGAGCCCCACCCTGTCCATCGTTGGACCGGGGACCCTCCGCAGGGGGGATACTGGCAGATACTCCGCGGATGTGAGGGACAACGATAAAAGGACAATGACCAACGGCACGATATACTGGACACTTTCCATGCCCCACAACAGTTCCTTCGTAAGGGTGAACTGGACGGGCAGCCAGATCGAACATACTTTCGAAGTGGTCGGAGTGTACAACCTCATGTTGACGGTGGTGGACCCTTCGGGCAACCCGGCCAGTCTGAACCGCACGATCGTGGTGAACGAGGTGATACCCGAAGGGGAGACCGAGGATGAACAGGGTTACAACCTGGAGGTGCTGGTTACCCTTGGTCTTGCGGTCGTGCTTTTCGTTGTCCTTGTGGCCTCCCTGATCCTCATTGTCAGGAGGAGGGATATAACCGAGGAGGATTGGGAGGACGATCTGGAAGAACTTGATGAGCTTGATGAGCTTGACGAAATGGATGAGATGGAGGAGGAGATCGACGGGGAAATCGAGGACGGCTGGATCTGGGAGGATTAGGGTAGGCCGGGGCTGCCGTAAAGGTCCTCATCAGGTCAGATATATCCGGCGGGCTCCTCCAGTTCCATCCTGGCTCTGGGTACCACCCTCTCGACGACTACATCGGTGTCAGGTTTGTAGGCCCCTGTTTTGATGAAGAGCGTGACAATGGAACTCAGGAAGGTGCTCCTGTATGTTCCGTCTCCCAGGGGGTTCTTTACCTTCAGCTCTGTGGGGTCCGTGCTCATGATACATGGATCTCAAAAAGGAGATAAAAAACCCCCCTGTTCATGCAACGACTTGTAACATTGTTACACATATTTTGCTGATTTCAGAGGAAAGCATCGATATCGATCCCCAGGAAATCCTCCAGTTCCGAATGCAGAAGGACCAGCCTGTCGGCTCCATTTTCCGCCCCCGCTGACCTGAGCATTTTCTCCGCATCCTTCAGGGTTCTCCTTCTTGATCCTCTTACCAGGGAATCGGAATGGGAAACGAGCTTTTCCACCCGGTCCTTCGGAAGGTGGTCCTCACCCCTCAGGCCCAGTTCAAGGGATTCATCCGCTGTGATCCCTGCCCCCGCGTGATCGTGAATGATCTCCGCTATCCTAAAGTCAAGGCCCAGCCGGATGGCCATGTCGGATCCGATATCAACGTGCCTTATGGAGTGGGTCCTCGACCTTCCCAGGTCGTGCAGGAGGAGGCCTGCCGAGAGGATATCCGGATCAAGGTCCCTACCCCCGCCTCCCGCCGAGACCGAGGCGCCGTATAGTTCCATGCCCAATTCGTGGACGGCCTTCGAATGGGCCAGCACTCTAGTGGAGCATCCCGCGGCCCGTAGAAGTTCCATGCATTCTTTCTCATCGGGGACAGCCGACCAGGGTATTTCATAGAGTGAGAGGGCTTTACCGTCCTGTTCGCAACCTGCGTCAAGGACCGCCTTTCCCGTGTTGCTCGGGGTGATCCTGACCTCCCCTCCGGTGAAACTCCTCTTGAGCTGGTCCCCCCGGAAGAGCCTGTCGAGGAAGAGGGCCAGGGCGGACACCTCGGAGTGGGGTTGATTGGAGACGCTGATGTTCAGATGTGCCTCGTCGTATACCTCCCTCGGGACCTTCTGCGAACCCACGATTACCAGGAGGTCCTCGGCGGGAGGGATCTCGGATATCCCCTGTTCGAGGTCCATGCCGTACATGGTCAGGTGCACCACGGTACCGTTGGATCCCGATAGTACCTTACGCAGGGGTATCCCGGTGTCGATCCTGAAGTCGCCTCCGAACTGGACCGTTACCCTGTCCACTGTTTTCTCGAGCCTGTCATCCCTGTTATCGATGATTATGCCACACGCACCGAAGGCACGGGCGGCAAGGGCAACATGGGTGGATATCCTCTTGTCCCTCTCCGGCCTGTGGCCCATCCTGTATACGGTAACCTTTCTATCGGAGCGGTTCATCATATCCTCTCCGTTCAAGGGCCCCCTATTCCTCCTGGATCCTCTCTATTCTGTGGCCCCTGTAGGCGAGCTTTCCGGACCTCTTTACCAGGCTCTTGAGCATGGTCGGGGTCAGGTCCAGCTTCTTTGTTATGTCGCCTGAGAAGGTCCCCTCATCACCGACGATCTTGAGGAGCTTGTTCTCCAGCTTCCGGTATTCCCTTTCGTTCATGGCTGCGATATAGAGAACGTCCGATATCTCGGTGATGGAAGCGGAGGTGTTGATATGTACGGATACGTAGTAGGAATGGTAGGTCTTCTCCTTGTTGAACTCTGAATCGATCTGCCATGAGGTCTCCACCAGGTGCATCTTCTCGAAGAACTGAAGTGCTTCCCCCCCCTCCTTTCCGAACCTGTCGATTATATCCCTCATCGTTACCCAGGAGGTTGTGGTGCTCTCGAAGACCTCCTTCTTGACGGGGGAATCCATGGCCCTGAGCAGTGCGACCATATCTGTAGGCTCGTTGATGACCTTTATTCGTTTCATATCTGTGGTGGTCAATTACGCAGCTGTATTATAATACTTTGCCGGTCTTTTCATATAATTGCCTGTGGGTCCGGTAAATGGTTCCGATTGTCCCGGACTGTAACCCATAATTGGACAATAATAGAACAAAAATGTGTAAAAGGAGGTACATATCCGAGGGGGCTTTGGTACCGTATCGGATATGTTCTATCCGCTTCCGGTGGGCCGTATTTGTCTATCCGGCCCTATCTGTGCTGGTCTGCCGGCCCGGAGGGCTGTTTGCTCTTTTCTTCCAAGTAGATCAGGACGTTTGATCCTGATACGTCCCTTTTAGGGGGTTCGAACCGATGGGAACTTTTTTATATGGTTTCATGGATGCAAGGGATGAAAAGGCCGCGGTTTGGACCGATGGACCGACGTATCACCAGATGAGATCACTATCACGATCATTGAATCGATGGCGTTTGTGATGTGGGCGGGGTGGAAACCTGGGGCGATGGGTGTATCGGCGGGGGAGATATCCCCTCAAGACTGCGGCTTTTCAGAGGTAGAAAAAGTGAACAGCTCGGCATGTGAACGGAGCGATAACGAGGAGGATGAAATTATGAATCTCGATCCAGCGACTACGAAATATCTTATTGAAGCGAACCTTGTGGCTGACGGCGTTGTGGAGAAACCGGATGTGGTAGGTGCCATATTCGGTCAGACGGAGGGACTGCTCGGCGATGAGCTGGACCTGCGTGACCTGCAGAAGACTGGCAGGATGGGAAGGATTGAGGTTGAGCTCAATTCCAAGAAGGGTAAATCCGAGGGGACGGTCCTTCTACCATCGAGCCTCGACCAGGTTGAGACCGCCATACTGGCTTCCGCATTGGAGACGATCGACAGAATAGGACCGTGCAGGGCAAAACTGTCGATCAGGAAGATAGATGATGTACGAATAGCTAAGAAGCAGAAGATAATTGAAAGGGCCAAGGAACTTCTCGGAAAGATCATGGAATCCAACAAGCTCTCCGGAATGGACCTTGCGGATTCCGTGAGACAGGCGGTGCAGATAGACGAGGTAGTCCTCTACGGCGAGGAAAAATGCGCCGCGGGACCCAATATTGAGAGCTCCGACGCTGTTATAGTGGTGGAGGGAAGGTCTGACGTGATAAACCTTCTAAAGTTCGGGATCAAGAACTCCATTGCGGTGGGGGGAACGAACATACCCGAGACCGTCAGGAAGCTCTCGAACGAGAAGGTCGTTACCGCCTTCGTGGACGGAGACAGGGGTGGGCAGCTGATCCTGAAGGAGCTGTTCCAGGTGGCCGAGATCGACTTCGTTGCCCAGGCTCCCAAATCACTCGAGGTGGAGGAGCTGACCCAGAAACAGATCATAAAGGCCCTGAGGAACAAGATACCGGTGGAACAGTACCTCGAACTGCACGATATCAAATTGGACACAAAGGAAAAGCCCGTTGAAAAGCCAAAGGATACCGAGAGGGAGAAACCGGGCGACAGCGAGAAGAAGGAAGATCAAAAGCAGACCCCTCAGGCCAAGAAGGAAAGGACCAGGGACACCAAGGAGGGGGTAGAAAACGTGTCCGGGCAGCCCCAGGATATCAGCAGGTACAAGGATATACTAAAGGGTCTGAACGGTACGCTGAAGGCCATGCTGCTCAATTCCAAGGGAGAGGTGGTCAAGGAGCTCGCGGTCAGGCAGCTGGCGGATACGATCAAGACTTCCCCGGATGAGATATACGCGGTCGTCTTCGACGGGATCATATCCCAGAGGCTATTGGAGATCGCATCCGACAAGAAGGTATCGTACCTTATCGGCTCCAAAAAAGGCAACCTGACAAAGGAGCCGGAGGGCGTTACCGTCCTCTCAAGGGAAGATCTCGATATGTGATGATTACCTGAACGAACTCAGGAAACGAATACCCGACAAGGATCGGTGACTCGATATGGCAAGCAGGTCCCCCAAAGGGAACAGAGGAAAAAAAGGTGAACGGGGTCTGGACCCGATGAGGGGCTTTTCCATCGATGAGGTCCAGACCACAAATGACATAATCATACCCGCGGACCCCCTTGACCGGGTGGTGGGACAGGAGGAGGCGGTCATCATTGCGAAGATATCCGCAAAACAGAGGAGGCACCTTCTTCTTGTTGGGCCGCCGGGTATAGGGAAATCCATGATAGCTCAGGCCCTGGCGGTCCACCTGCCAAGGACATCCCATCAGATATATGTGGTATCCAATCCGGAGTACCCCGAAAAGCCCTTCGTCCAGAGCAGGACAAGGACGGAGGTCGAGGAGGAAGAGGCCCGGATGAACAGGGCCAAGGAGAGATTCATATCTCCGGTGGATGCGCCGGTGAACGTCGCGGAGAAACTGGGCTACAGATGCCGAACGTGCGGCACTTACTCTCCTTTGGACCAGATCACCTGTCCCAACTGCGGAAAAGCGAAGGTGGAAGGTGTCGGGGGCCAGAGGTTAACTACTGCCAGTTTGGACCTTTCCAACATGATACAGGGTCTTGAGGACATGATCAAGGTGACCCTCAATCAGGCGGGCGGGGGAAAGAGGAAGGTACAGACGACAAGGATGGTCAACGGGAAGGAGGAGGTAGTTGTCTACGAGGCGGCTGGACCCAGGATAAGGTTCCTTGACAAGGACGCCCTGGAGGCCAGGAGGGAATTGGAGAAAGCCTCGCCAAAGAAGGTCCTGATCCCCCTTGAACGGGATAATTTCGTAATGGCCACGGGAGCATCGGAGACGGAACTCCTGGGAGACGTGAGACATGATCCCTATGGCGGACACATACAGCTCGGCACTCCACCTTACGAGAGAGTTGTCCCCGGGGCAATACACGATGCCCACGAGGGGGTTCTGTTCATAGATGAGCTCCCCCATCTTGGCCATCTTCAGAGGTTCATACTCACGGCGATGCAGGAGAAGGTATTCCCGGTCACGGGAAGGAATCCCCAGAGTTCCGGGGCCAGCGTCAGGGTGGAGAGGGTTCCGTGCGATTTCGTCTTCGTGGGAGCCTGCAATATCCAGGACCTGCCACATATCATCTCCCCTCTCAGATCGAGAATAACCGGGTCGGGTTACGAGGTGCTTCTTCCGACAACGATGCCGGATTCGGAACAGAACAGGATGAAGTTCTGCCAGTTCGTGGCCCAGGAGGTCATGTTCGACGGGCGTATTCCGCCGGTAAATTCCAATGGCCTGATGGAGCTTTTGAAGGAAGCCAAGAGAAGGGCAAGAAAGCTGGATGGAAAGAAGGGACACATCTCGCTCAGGCTGAGGGACATGGGCGGTCTGGTCCGGGCGGCTGGCGATATCGCAGTCTCAAGGGGTTCCAAGATGACCACGGCGACGCATGTGAGAAAGGCCGTGAAGAGGGCCATACCCGTCGAGGAGAAGGTGAAGGAGGAATACGGGGCCTACCACAAGGGACTCAGGAAGGAGATGTCCGTCGCACAGGAAGCGGAAAGCTCACCGTATAATTACTGGAACGAGAATGCGGACGACATAGTCGGGTACGAATGAGGTGGGTATCTTGGAAGATGGAAGCGAGGTTGATGGCGGCATCGAGAAGGGCAGCGGGGAAAAGGTATCCTCACCCGGTGAGCGCGGGGACCCGGAAAGGTCCGTTACGGGGACCAGAAACGAGGCCGAAGATGGGGATCATGATGGAGGTAGAGCGGAGGTTGGCTCCGTTTCCGGGGGGGAGGACGGGGACGAAGGCCCGGGTTTGTCCGACGGCAAGGATAACGGGGATAGGAACGAAACGGAGGAAAAGAGGCCGCCCGAACCCGGCTCGGGATCGGAGCCCGAAACGAGAAAGGAAGAGGAAGGCCAGGTCCAGAAGGCAGATAACGAAGTGAGATCAGAACCCGGGGAAAATGGTGGGGGGAAAGAATCTGCTGAAAAAGTGTCAGAGGAAAGAGCCGACAAGGACCCAACCGGGTATGCCGAAGTAAAAAAGGATATGGGGGAGGAAACGGAGAACATAGCCCCACCGCTTGAACCCAACGTCTTCGAGGACAGGCTGGACCAGGCACCATCCTACGAAGGCCTTCCATCCAGAGAGAAGATCGTGTCGGGGCTGCTGGAAAAACATACCAGGTTGATCGAGGAATACAAAAAGGAGCTGGAAGGTGACCTGACCGTTCCCGAAGGGCTTCTCAGAGCCAGAGGGGAGGAGGAGAGAGAACGGGACAGGATAAACGAAGAGGTCGCAAGGTTAAAGGAGGAGAGGACCCGGCTGAAGACGGAGAACAAGAAGCTCACAAGGGAGTTCTTCGACCTTATAAGCAAGGAGGAGAGGTTGAGAGAGCATAAAAAGGAAGTGGACATGTATTCAAGGTTCCTCTCGGATGTGGAGTGGAAGCTGGAAACGGAAGCCATAGACCTCGATACGGAGAAGAGGTTGATAGTCGACCTGAAGGATGCAATGGCCAAGATGAGGTCGATAACCGACGGGTACACACCCGATGAGATCAGGAACCGACTCACCGGGATAGACGAAAGCATACAGGGAAACCTTCAGGCGATAGAGGATGCACACCACAGGATGCTGGAAAAGGTGCAAGAATCCAACAGGCATCATGAGGTTTTCGTGGAGTCCTCAAGGAAGGTCAGGGACCTGGAAGGGAGGAAGAAATGGCTTGAGAGGAGGACCCTGCTTCATGAGGAGATGATCAAGTTCTGGTCCGACCAGATGGCGGGAGCGAAGAGGGTGGACGAGGAGGAGGCGAAGAGGACCCTCAGGCAGATAAGGGACGCTCATATGGAGGCGCAGGAGAAGGGGTTGGCCGGAGGTTCAAAAGTGGATAAGAAAGAAAAGGAGACCGGAAAGGTTGGAGGCGCAGGTGGGACATCGGATGACGTGAAGGCCAGGAAGGGGGGAGGAAAAGGGCTATCCAAAGGTCGGGATGGAAAGGCACGGAGGAGTGCGGTAAAAACCGATCCCGAGGAAAAAGTGAGCGGGAAAGAGGCTGAAAAGGAACCGTGCGACAGCCCCAGCGGCGGTGGATCGGTTGAGAAGGATGGACCCGGGGGGGGTGACGTCCCGGGACCCCCAGATGCGGGAACGGAGGGGGCCGGAGAGGGAGGAAAGGAAGATGAAAAAAAACAGGCCGACCAGTTTGAAAATGAGCCGCTTGATGAGAATGTGGACCGAGCCGGCTGTGAGGGCATTGACGACGCTCGCAACGATGTTGTAAGAACTGAAGAGGGCCTTGAGAACAAGGAAAAAGAAGGGGAGGTGGAATGATGCAGAACTTCGAGATCAAGGCCAGGATCAAGGAGCTGCAGGACCAGCTCGCCCAGGTGAAGTCCGAGGAGGACATCCTCCATGTCCAGCTCAGGAACCGGATAAATGAGGTGAAAGAGGTCCAGAGCAGAAGGGACGAGCTCAACCGGAAGGTTAAGGAACTCTCCAGGAAGCCAAAGGAGATCCTGGAGGATAGGAAGGAGATATGGGACGACATCAAGGAGACCAACAGGGACAAGAAAAAGATCTTCTCCATGATGCAGCCCTACCTACAGAGGATCGGCGAGCTCAGGAAGATAAGGGATGCGTATAACAGCGCTTCCCGCGGGACACTTGACAAGCTGCAGGACCAGTACGACTCCACGATGACCTCCCTCATGGGATCGGACATCAATCTGAAGAGCGAACTCTACCTCTACGGGCTCCTGTTCGATATCAGGGACCGGATGGTGCTCAAAAGGGAAGCTGATTCTGTTCACACCGAGATAGTGAGGATCAAGGAGAAGGACCTGTCCTGCTTCAACAGGGAATTGAACGGGATGGAGGATGTAATAGGTCAGATGAAGGAGAGGTCCCATGAGGAGCTGGAGACCGCCAAAAGCTTCTGGAGCGAGAGGGATTCGATCCGGGAAAAAGCGCAGAAGGAGCACGAGAGGTTCCTCGAGATAAATTCAATGATCAAGGACATCAAGAGGGATATTGGCAGAAAGAAGAAGGAGAGAAGGGGGATCATCAACAGGATAGACGACTGGAGGAAGGAGTTCAAGAAGTCCCACGGGCAGAGGGTGGAATCCGACAAGGCCAGAAGGCTTGAGGAGGCCAGGAAGAAATATAAGAGGGGTGAGAGCCTTTCACTCGATGAGATGGGCCTTCTTCTCGAATCGGGGGAACTGAAGTAGGATAGGTCCATTTCGCTAACCTGACGAGAAGTTGCGAGATAAGGGGAAGATCACAGAAAATGTAGCAAGAGGTACCTTGCGATTGCCTGATGGAAATGAGATCGAGGACAGATTCGAGGTGATGACATGGCGGTGATGGACGGTTTGAAAAAGAACAAACAGAGGGTATTCAAGGTCATATCTATAGCTGTTGCGTCACTCCTACTTCTGTCGGGACTGCTCTATCTGGTTACAAGGGAGGAGAAGGAGAAGGTCGACATCTACTCCCCTACCGAGGACCTTCCTGACGAGTACGTGGTACTGATCGATTATCCCGATGATGAGAAGGACCTTCAGGCCATAGCATCACTGACCCCCCTTGTCATGAAGGATGGGAAGTACCACACTATGCTCATACTGGACCCTGAGGGCGGCCTCTCAAGGCAGCAGTTGTACACGTTGACCCATCTGAAGGAAGACAGGACGAAGATACTTTTCACAGGGGATGAGACGTCCAGGGAGAACATAGACTCCCAGCTCACCTCCGAAGGACTGTCGGGGATCGAAGAGGAGAGGATCTACCCGCTGACAACCTCTTCCTGCGGCATGTTCAGGGGATTCAGCGGCGCCGTAACGGTGGGAAGCTACGAGGAATCCCTGTGGGCGGCAGCCGTCGCCTGTCTGGATAACATGGCGATGGTGGATGGAGGGCCGACATACCGATCCCAGGAGGAGGCATGGAACGACCTGGCCGAGAGGGGTATCCCCTCGGATTACGTTATTGTAACGAACCCCCACGATCACAGCCTGGAGGCCCTGCACGCAGGAACACCCGAATACGATGCTTACGATGACCCCTGGTTCTGTCCGGACCTTAGCGTTCTTACGGCTGTCATGAGCGGATACCATGATGCATATGTGATAACCAATGCAACCCCCGTCGGTGAGATGGAGGGCGAACTCGACATGGGCCTGTCACAGAACAGGAGGGCGGCGGGATACAGGGAGATGCTCAGGTCCGTTGCCGGGATGTTCAACGAACCCGAGTACGCGGCAATTGTCGGGTCCGCCTCGGCCATCCCCCAGTTTCTATTGCCAGGGGGATCGGAGGGGGAGATCGTGAACTCCGATATTATGTACGGTTTTCTGGACGAGGACCTCCACACCATGGACGCCGCCTTGGGCCGCCTGATCCAGTTCGACGCATCACTTGCTTCCAACCAGCTTGTAAAGACCTACGACATGGAGAGGTTCGCTGACACGGTCGAGGTAGGCTACAGGGACATCGCCGGAGGCATACATCAGAAGGACTGGAGGAGGCACGGGGCCTCCTTTTCGGGATTCGATATCACATACAAGAGGATGCAGGCGACTCCCGGGAGGTGGATATGCCTCGATTTCGAGGATGCAGGTTTCACCTATGATTATGTGGGCCCTTCAAATACGGGCGTCAAGGTCGCGGACGGTGTGGTGAACTCCATGGAGAACGACCTGGTGGAGATCTGCAGGGGTTCCGGTTATGTCGCATACAGGGGGCACGGTTCGGATTACGGTTCCCTTTACGGAATAAGGGTATACGGTCCCAACGGGGAGGAGTTCGCGCTCAGTTCCGAGGACTGCCAGACGATGGATGTTCCTCCCCAGATAGCTTTCTTTGTGAGCTGCCTTAACGGGAAGATATACGGACACGGGCCGGGGACCGATCCGGGGAATGATATACAGTTCGACCGACTTTTTACGCTCAACTACCTCTCCTCCGGTCCCGCGGTCCTTGTCGGGGCGACCGAGGTGAGCTTCTCCAATATAGGTCAGGACCTGACGACCCTGCCGGAGGAATGGCTGCCGGGTGTAGTCAACCCTTCATGGAGCGACGGGGACCACGAATGGGACCACAACGATGCCTGGTATGCCTTCGTCTGGGATGGTATACTGAACCACCCCTCCGAACACGGGACGGTGGGACAGGCGGTCAGATGGTCGGAGAACAGGTACATGGCATATCCTCCCAACAATGACCCCACCCCGTTCGAACCCACGGGCGAGGTGGACTGGTACGAGGTGACGTTCTTCGCATGTTACGGCGACCCCGCCTTCAGGCCCGCCATCGATACGAACACCCAGCCGGGTTACGACCCCTGGCACAACGGACCGGATGATATGTGATCGGGCTATCACAATGATCCCGGGATCGCTCCCGAACAGCTTTTTTATGTGGTACTGCATAGACCGAGCAGGAATCGGGGTGCCTAGTTGAGGAAGAGGCATAGGGACAGGGTGAAGTTCGTTCACAGGCAGAAGAAGGTGGACCTTGCCACCATATTCCTCCGTTTGTCCGCGCTTTTCTTGATGATCCTGTTCATATCGACGCTTGTCTACCTGAACAGGGAGCACTACGAGGAGAGCGACGGTAGCTCGATCACCTTCATCGATGCCGTCTATTTTACGATGGTATCCATAACGACGACCGGTTACGGGGACATAATACCGGCGAGCCAGGGAGCAAGGCTTTTCGATACGATCCTGATCACATCGGGAAGGGCAGCACTTTGGTTTGTGATCGTGGGGACCACATATCAGTTCATATACGACAGGTACAGGGAGGCTTTCATATTGGGATCCAAGAGGAATAAGCTGAAGGACCATGTGGTCCTGTGCGGCTACGGTACTACTGGCAGGACGGCAGCAAAGGAGATGATGGCGAAGGGCTGGAAAAGGGATTCCCTTGTGGTCATATCTAACGATCAGGAGGATTCCCAGAACGCGGCCGATGAGGGCTTTCTGTCCATACAGGGGGATGCCACCAAGGAGGAGGTCCTGAACGGTGCAGTAATCAAGAAAGCGGGGACCCTTGTAATAACCACCGGTAAGGATGATACGAACGTCCTGATCTCCCTGACGGCCAGATACATGAATCCCGGGATAAGGATCGTATCGAGGGTCACCGACCCGGAGAACATAAAGATCCTGAAGAAGAGCGGGGTGGAGATAACTATAGCCCCCTCCGTTTCGAGCGGTTCGCTGATGGCCACGGCGATCTCCCAGCCCAGGGTGGTACACCTTCTCGAGGATATAATGACATCATCGCAAGGTATCTTCATATCCCAGAGGAGTATCCGAGAGGAGGAGGTCGGCCGGAGCCCGAAGGGATTGAGGGGGATCACGGTCTTCGGGGTCCTCAGGGAAGACAGGGTACTCACCCTGGAGGATATGGACGACCTGGAGCTCAGGGACGGCGATTCGATCCTTTTCATAGACAGGAAAAGATGAACCCGACGAAGATATTCAAACGGGGTCCGCTTGTTAGGAAAGGGAGGTCCGATTCGGACAGATATATCTACCTTCTCTCATATTCACCCCCGTGACCGTTGTCAAGTTGGACAGCCAGCTGTCGGATGATATCCTTGAGGATGTTTTATCGGAGTATGGGAGGGGAAACCCTGTGGTGGTCCCGACCGATACTATCTACGGAATATCGGCGCCGATCTCGAACCCAAGGACCGTGATGGCAATATTCGAAAGAAAGAACAGGCCCATTGACAGGCCGGTCCCGATAGCGGTCGGCAGCCTTCCCATGATGGATGATATCACGGTAATCCAAAGATGGCAGAAGGATACGATAAGGGAAAATCTTCCAGGTCCCGTGACGCTCGTTCTCGATGCACGTGGAATAACAAGCGACCTCATCAGCAGGGACGGAACCGTTGCTGTCAGGGTACCCAGGCACCGTATCTTCCTGCCGATCACACTGAGGGTGGGGCCACTGGCCCTGACCAGTGCCAACAGGCACGGGCAGTCGACACCCCTGACCGCCCGGGAGGTGGATAGCACCTTCGACGGTGAGCTGCTGGTGCTGGAGGACGATATTGCGATCAGGGGAGAGCCCTCCGTTATCGTGGACCTGACATCGGGGGAACCGGTGGTTCTGAGGGATGGAAACATATATAATGCTGTGTTCATGAGGGAGGAGCATGAACGATGATGAACTCCGGGATTGGCTGAAGGCTGGAGGGATCGCCTCCAGGGCAAGGGAGCTTGGTGCCGGGATGGTAGAGGAGGGGGTGGCCTACCTGGAAGTTGCGGAGGCGGTGGAGGAGTTCATCATTGAGAGTGGGGGTGGCGTCGCATTTCCGACGAACATAGCCGTGAACGATATCGCCGCCCATTACACTCCAAGGACGAATGACAAGCTCCGGTTCAGATACGGGGACCTGGTGAAGGTGGACGTGGGGGCGGAGGTCGGCGGCGCCGTGGGCGACACCGCAGTGACGGTCGAGGTGGGTTCGAACGTCTATTCCGATCTGATAGAGGCATCGAGAAGGGCTCTGGCATCCGTTACCGAGGTCATAAGAGGAGGGATCACCCTCTCCACCATAGGATCGATAGTGGAAAGGACCATGAACACCCTCGGTTTCAGGCCGATAATAAACCTGACCGGGCACAGCATAGAGAGGTACAACCTGCATGCCGGTCTTTCGGTCCCGAACTATGACGACAGGTCTAATACAGCCATCAGGGAAGGTACTGTGGTTGCGATAGAACCCTTCTCCACAACGGGATTGGGGGAGGTCACATCGGGAAAAAGGAGCAACATCTACAGGTTCCTCAGGAGGAGGAAGCATCTGAAGGAGGACCAGCTTGCCCTCCTGGAGATGATCGAGAGAAAGAACAGCAGGCTTCCCTTCTCGGAGAGGACGGTGACCAGGGAGTTCAGGAAGGGTTCGAAACTCCTGAACGGTCTCGTCAAGGCGCAGTCTGTCTACTCCTATCCGATATTGAGGGAGATCTCCGGGGGAATGGTTGCCCAGACCGAGCATACGTTCCTTGTGACCGAGAAAGGGTGCAGGGTGCTGACCAAATGAGGTGAAAAGATGTCCGGAAGTGGCGAAAGGGGTTCGACGTATGCGGAATCCGGTGTGAACATAGACCGGGAAGGGGAAGCGATCCGCTCCCTTGTACGGAAGCTGGAATACCGGAGGGTGGGGTCGGGACGACCTGCGGATCTGCCCGGCCAGTTCACCGGACTTCTGGACTTCCCGGGGGATCACTATCTCTCGCTTTGCACCGATGGTGTGGGTTCCAAGATCCTCATCGCTCAGGCGGTATCCAAGTACGACACGATCGGGATAGATTGCATAGCGATGAACGTGAACGATATGATCTGCGCTGGTGCGGAGCCGATAGCGTTCGTGGACTACATCGCCACAGAGGAGCCCGATCCGGAGATAATGGCCGAGCTGGGAAAGGGGCTCAACGAGGGGGCGAGGCAGGCCAATATCTCAATTATCGGGGGGGAGACCGCCTCCCTTCCCGAGATGGTCAACGGTATGGACATAGCGGGTACATGCTTGGGGTACGTAAGGAAGGACAGGGCGATAACGGGAGAGCATGTGCAGGCAGGGGACGTACTGATAGGCATTCCCTCGAGCGGCATCCATTCGAACGGGTATTCCCTGGTGAGAATGATCCTGGAGGACTCCGGCATATCATACGCCTCTCCTCTCGAGGAGATGATGGACCGGCCGGAATGGAGGAACAGGGTCTCATTCGGGGAGTACAGACAGGCTGTTGAGGAGTGGTCCCGTGAGAACGGCTCCGCGGTGATCGGAGAGATCCTTCTGACACCCACCCTGATCTATGTCGAACCGGTGATGGAGCTGATCAGGAGGGCACCGGAAGGGGCAGTGAAGGGTATGGCCAATATAACCGGTGGTGGAGTGAGGAACCTGGCGAGGGTCAGGGAGGATAGAAGGTATGTGGTATCCGATCCCCTCCCTGTTCCACCGGTATTCCGTCTCATACAGGTCCTGGGGCTGGTTGAGGAGATGGAGATGTACCAGACCTTTAACATGGGTACCGGTTTCATTATCGTGGTGGACCCGTCTTTCAAGGAAGAGGCCCTGAAGGTACTTTTAAGATACGGTGCCAGGGAGATCGGAAGGGTGGAGGAGGGGAGTGGGATCACGGTGGAACCGCTGTCACTGGAATATCCAGGGTATGTCTGATCGCTACCATACAAACTGCCTGGTGGTAAGGGGGCAATTCCTGATCCATTTTTATCTCCGGGATTCAGCTCCCTTCTGATGCCTACCGTCACGGGATAGATCGTATCTTTGAACCTTGAAAATACAGTACGAAATTCTCTCGGATATTCCTGATCACATTGGAAGTAACCACTGATGGAGATAATCCTCACTAACCGTGATCCCGTCAGATCCTGTTCTGGAGATCGAATGGGGAACGATGTGTTATTGACCTGAACCCTTAATAAGATTTATGGGTGGAGCTGATTTTGGACCCATTTATCCCTTTCATATCGATCGTTTTTGCATATGATCCTTCTCCCGAGTGTATCTAAACCGAACAAACAGGAAAACCTTATATATGAAATCGCTTATGCACGTCCCGTTCTGGACACATCGGATAGTGGGAACGGTAAAAATTCTGGGTCCGTAGCTCAGCTAGGTAGGACGAGCGGTAGGTATGTCTCTGCCATCATCCCTAGAAAGAGCGTCCGGCTTTTAACCGGACGGCCGGGGGTTCGAATCCCCTCGGACCCGCTTTTTTCCAAACCCCTTTCCACGTCCAGATATCCCACCATCCGCAGTTCGGAGGCCCCGTCAATGCCAAGGTTCAACGTATTCGAAAACCACCTCGTACCAAGACACTCGCTTGCATCCAAGGAGGAGATCGACGAGGTCCTGAAGACCTATGATATCACCGTTTCCCAGCTACCGAAGATACTGGTAGTGGACCCCTGTGTGAAGGCACTATCCTATCAACTGAAGAAAGAGGGCGGTGAACAGATCAAACCGGGTGATGTGATAAGGATAGACAGGCACAGCCCCACGGCGGGCATCAGCAGGTATTACAGACTCGTGGTAGAGGATAAACCGATCTTCTGAGGGGGGACCAGTATTTGACATCAAGGAATAGTGACCCGCATATGATTACGATCGATGTGAACGGTAAGGTGATAAATTGAAGGATGTAGTGGAGGCATTCTTTAGAACGAGGAACATAATCAACCATCAGCTGGCATCCTTCAACGATTTCCTCCCGACCCACGACAACCCCAAGTCAAGGATGCAGAGGATAATCGACTCCATACGGATAGGGGAGGTTGACAACGAGAGGGGCATAATAAGGCTCGATGTGGACAAACTGGACGAGGAGAGCATAGACGTCAAGCTCGGGAGGATAACCGTTGGTAATCCCATAGTGAAGGAAGCTAACGGGGCCACTCACGAGCTTACGCCGATGGAGGCAAGGCTCAGGGACCTCACATATTCCGCGCCTATCTTCCTGGAGTTCACCATAATAGAGAACGGAATGGACAGGGAGCCGGAGAAGGTGAAGATCGGAGACCTCCCGATAATGATAAAATCAAAGAGGTGCAACCTTCACAGGGACCTCATGTCCCAGGAGAGGAACCTCACGGAGGAGCAGTATTTCAGGTCCCTGCAGGAATCGGGGGAGGACCCTTTAGACCCTGGTGGTTATTTCATCATCAACGGTACGGAGAGGTCCCTGATATCCCTCGAGGACCTGTCCCCGAACAGGGTGCTCGTGGAATGGGAGGAGAAGTACGGCACCCCGATGGCGGTGGCCAAGGTGTTCTCCCAGAGGGAGGGGTTCCGTGCCCTCACCTCGGTGGAGCTGAAGAAGGACGGAATACTGATGGTATCCGTTCCCGCGGCACCCACCCAGATACCCCTGGTCATATTGATGAAGGCCCTCGGGATGGACATGGACGAGGACATCGCAAAAGCCATAGTGTCCGAGGAGAGGATGAACAATACCGTCTTCGCCAACCTCGAGGAGTGCTCGGAGGCCTACGCGGTCCACACGGTGGAGGACGCCCTCAACTATCTCGAGAAGAAGTTCGCGACCGGACAGGCCAAGGAGTTCAGGGAGAAGAAGGTGGAATCGATAATAGACAAATCCCTCCTGCCCCACCTGGGGGACCACAGGGACCAGAGGATAAAGAAGGCGATATTCCTCGGTCGGATAGCGAGGTCCGTTCTCGAGCTGAAGATAGGTCTCAGGGAGCCCGACGACAAGGACCATTACGCGAACAAGAGGATATCACTTGCGGGGGACCTCATGGAGGACCTCTTCAGGGTGGCTTTCACCTCCCTGATGAAGGACCTCAAATACCAGCTGGAGCGGACCATAACGAGAAAGAGGAAATTGAGGGTCTCCTCGGCGATCAGACCGGATGTTCTCTCTCAGAGGATAATCCATGCGCTGGCCACTGGAAACTGGGTAGGGGGAAGGGACGGCGTGTCCCAGCTTTTGGACAGGACCTGCAACATGTCCACCATATCCCATCTGAGGCGGATCACCTCCCCTCTGACGAGGTCTCAGCCCCACTTCGAGGCAAGGGACCTCCATCCCACGCAGTGGGGAAGGCTCTGTCCCAACGAGACCCCGGAAGGACAGAACTGCGGACTGGTAAAGAACCTTGCGCTCATCGTGGACATATCGGAGGGGTACGAGGAGAGGAAACTGGAATCCACCCTCTTCGATATGGGGGTTAGGAGGATCGAGAAGGAGCTTACCGACGAGGCCAGGGTATATCTCAACGGGAATCTGATAGGCGTTCACCACGATCCGGTAGGGCTTGTTGACTCCATAAGGAAGAGAAGGAGGCAGGGTTTCCTGGCGATGCCCCAGGAGAAATCCCACGAGATAAACATCAGGCACAACACACATATCAATTCGGTGGTGATCAACTGCGACGACGGGAGGGTCAGACGTCCCCTTTTCGTGGTGGAGAAGGGGAATATCCTTCTGACGGAAAAGGAGAGAAAGGCCCTCAATGAGGGCAAGAAGACCTGGGAGGACCTGGTAAACGGGGGGATCATAGAATGGATAGATGCGGAGGAGGAGGAGGACCTCTACATAGCGGTGGACGAGAGACATCTGACGGTTGACCACACACATATGGAGATCGATCCGATGGTCGTCCTGGGTGCCTGCTCCGGCCTGGTATGCTATCCGGAACATAACTCATCGCCAAGGATAACCATGGGTGCGGGGATGGCCAAGCAGTCACTCGGCCTTTCTGCATCCAATTACAGGATCAGGTGCGATACGAGGGCTCACCTTCTTCACTACCCCCAGAAACCCATGGTCCAGACGAAGACCATGGATTTCGTCAATCTGAACAGGAGGCCTGCAGGTCAGAACTTCGTGGTGGCTGTCATGTCCTATCAGGGATACAACATGGAGGACGCCCTCATATTCAACCGGGCCTCCATTGACAGGGGCCTGGGCAGGTCCACATTCATCAGGTCCTATCCCGTTGAGGAGAGAAGGTACCCCGGAGGACAGGAGGACAGGATAGAGATCCCAAATCCGGAAGTGATGGGTGCCAGGGCAGAGAATTCCTATGACAATCTGGACGAAGATGGGATAATCTCACCCGAGTTCGAGGTTGACGGGAAGGATGTCCTCATAGGCAGGACCTCCCCTCCGAGGTTCCTTGAGGAGCATACGGACTTCCTCACGCCCAGGAGGAGGAGGGAGACCTCCCTGACGGTGCGTCCAAGGGAATCCGGGTACGTCGACACGGTGATGGTCACGGAATCCGAGAACGGCCTGAAACTGGTCAAGGTGACGGTCAGGAGCGAGAAGATACCGGAGGTGGGTGACAAGTTCGCTTCAAGGCATGGACAGAAGGGGGTCATAGGACTCATCGCCAATCCGGAGGATATGCCCTTTAACGAAGAGGGCATAATACCCGATCTGGTCACGAACCCCCACGCGATACCCTCACGTATGACGGTGGCCCATGTCCTCGAGATGATAGGTGGTAAAGTGGGTGCCATGGACGGCAGGACAATTGACGGTACGGCTTTCTCGGGTGAGCAGGAGGACGACCTCAGGGCACAGCTCCTTTCCCTCGGTTTCAAGCACACCGGCAAGGAGACGATGTACGATCCGTACACGGGAAAGAGACTAAGAGCGGATATCTTCAAGGGAGTCATATACTACCAGAAGCTCCACCACATGGTTTCGGGCAAGATGCATGTAAGGTCGAGGGGACCCGTTCAGATATTGACAAGGCAGCCAACCGAGGGAAGGTCCAGACAGGGCGGGCTGAGGTTCGGTGAGATGGAAAGGGACTGCCTGATCGCTCACGGTGTGTCCATGGTGATCAAGGACCGCCTCCTGGACGAATCCGACGGTACGATAGAATATGTCTGCGGGAACCCCAAATGCGGCAATGTGGCCATGCTTGATAAGAGGGGTGCGCTCAGATGCCCCGTATGCGGTGAGACGGGTGATATTCACCCTGTCCAGACCAGCTACGCCTTCAAATTGCTGATGGACGAACTGAAATCGATGTGCGTGGCGATGAGACTTCACCTGGAGGACCTGAACTAGGAGGGATCCGTTATGGTACACTATCAGTATATACCGAAGAAGATAGGCAAGATACAGTTCGCCCTCCTCTCCCCGGAGGAGATCCGCAACATGTCAGGTACCAAGATCATCACCGCCGACACCTATGATGACGACGGTTTCCCGATCGACATGGGACTGATGGATCCGAGGCTGGGTGTCATCGAACCCGGCCTGAAGTGCAAGACATGCGGCAGAAAGGTCGACGAGTGTCCGGGGCATTTCGGCCATATCGATCTTGCCATGCCCGTGATCCATGAGGGTTACACCAAGCTTATCAAGGAGATGCTATCCGCCACATGCAGGAACTGCGGCAGGATAAAACTGACCGGGGAAAGGATTGAAAAGGTGGACCCGAAGATAAAGGAACTCGGGGATATATCTTTCAATCCCTTTCAGTTCATAAATCTCACCAGCAAGGTCAGGTCGGATGCGATCTCCATGGGCCAGTGCCCCTACTGCGGCGAGGTATCGAAGAAGATAAGTCTCGATAAACCGACCACTTTCCGCGAGGAGGGACATAAGCTGACCCCCAAGGAGATAAGGGAGAGGCTCGAGCGGGTCCCGGATGAGGACCTCATCTACCTCGGACTGAATCCGAAGGTTGCACGGCCGGAGTGGATGGTTCTCACTGCTCTCCCCGTACCACCTGTCACGGTGAGGCCCTCGATCACCCTTGAATCGGGTGACCGCTCCGAGGATGATCTTACCCACAAGTTGGTGGATGTGCTCAGGATCAATCAGAGGCTTCAGGAGAACAGGGACTCGGGGGCACCCCAGCTGATAGTTGAGGACCTATGGGAGCTTCTACAGTACCACGTAACGACCTACTTCGACAATCAGACGTCGGGAATACCGCCCGCCAGACACAGGTCGGGACGTCCGCTCAAGACCCTTGCCCAGAGGCTCAAGGGAAAGGAGGGCCGCTTCAGGTCCAATCTCTCGGGTAAGAGGGTGAACTTCTCGGCCAGGACGGTAATATCCCCCGACCCGTACATTTCGATCAACGAGGTTGGGGTTCCAAAGGCCATAGCGCTTGAACTGACGGTCCCCATGAGGGTGAACGAGTTCAATTTTACTCAGGCGAAGGAGTTCGTGCTCAAGGGGCCCGAGAACCATCCCGGGGCCAACTACGTTATCAGACCCGATGGACAGAGGCTCAGGATAACCGATCGCAACAAGGAGGTCCTGGTGGAGAAGATCAGGGTCGGATACATAGTGGAAAGGCACCTCATGGACGGGGACATAGTCCTCTTCAACAGGCAGCCCTCCCTGCACAGGATGTCGATGATGGGTCACGAGGTTAGGGTGATGAGCGGGAGGACCTTCAGACTCAACCTGCCAAACTGCCCTCCCTACAATGCGGATTTCGACGGAGATGAGATGAACCTTCACTGCATACAGGGGGAGGAGGCAAGGGCCGAGGCGAAGATCATAATGAGGGTGCAGGAGCAGATACTCTCGCCGAGGTTCGGCGGACCTGTGATAGGTGCCATACACGATCACATCTCGGGGAACTTCATGCTCACGTACGGAAATCAGATGTTCACCAAGGATGATGCGTACCATCTGCTCACGAAGACGTCCTACACGGGCCCCCTTCCCCCTCCCGATATGATCGGCTACGGTGAGAGGGAGCTCTGGAGCGGGAAGACGATATTCTCCCTCATCCTGCCCATGGGCCTCAATATCGAATATACCTCATCCATATACAATCCCGGGGCGGACGAGGAGCATAACTTCGATTCGATGGTGAGGATAGTAACCGATGGAGAGGGCCATTCCAGGCTGTTGGATGGCCCCATAGATGAGAAGTCCGTGGGTGCCTTCAAGGGAAAACTACTGGAGAAGATAGTCAGGGACTATGGATCGGAGAGGGGACGGCAGTTCCTGGACGATGCCACTAGGCTGGCTATCAATTCGATAAGCCTTATGGGTTTTTCCACGGGGATAGACGAGGAGGACATACCGGATGAGGCGAAACTCAGGATAGGGGACAGGCTGGACGAGGCGGAAAAAAAGGTCGATACCTACGTGCAGAAGTTCCTTTCCAACCAGCTGGAACCCCATCCCGGGAGAACGCTGAAGGAGACACTCGAGGTTGAGGTCATGAGGGAGCTGGGAAGGGCCAGGGATGGTGCCGGGCAGATAGCCTCGAAATATCTGGGATTGAAGAACTCGGCGGTCATAATGGCCAGGTCCGGTGCGAGGGGATCAATGCTCAACCTATCTCAGATGTCGGGGTCCATCGGTCAGCAGGCTGTGAGGGGCCAGAGGATCAGCAGAGGATACCAGGGCAGGACCCTTCCCCATTTCAAACCCAATGACCTTGGTGCCGCCGCAAAGGGTTTCGTCAAGTCCAGCTACAAGTGGGGGCTATCCCCCACCGAGTACTTCTTCCATTCGATGGGTGGAAGGGAAGGCCTGGTCGATACCGCCGTGAGGACATCCAGGTCAGGATACATGCAGAGGAGGCTGATAAATGCCCTCGAGGACCTCAAGGTGCTACCGGACCTGGAGGTCAGGAACACCGTAGGAGTTATCGTACAGTTCAAATACGGGGAGGATGGTGTGGACCCCGCCCGGTCAGTGAGGTCGGATGCCATCGACTATGAGGATATCGTGAGGACCGTTCTCAGGGAGGTGGCATGATGGCACAGTCGAGGGTTACCGTTTCCAGCAAGGAAGATCTGCTCGGGTTCCTCCTTTCCAGAAAGATGGAGGAGGAGAAATTGATGCCGCTACTGGGACCGGATTCGGAGTTCGGTCTGGATGAGATCATGCAGATGGGTCCGGCACAACTCCAGAGGATAACCGGGATATCCGGAAAGAGGTTCAAACGTGCGTTTGCCTGGGTGAGCCTCGGTGTGGAGGATAAGAGGAAGGCGGTCGAGAAGAAGGGAGCCGATAAGGATGTGGACGGAGAGAAGGCCGGCAGGGGGAAGGAGGAAAAAGGGGCCGGTGGCAGTGTTGCTGGAAAGACCAAAAAAAGTGACCAGAAGGAGATGGGTTTCATCTGGACATCACCCGATGAGGGATCCGTGGAGCAGGCAAGGGAGATCATAAAGAAGAAAAAACACGTGATGTGGCCCTGCAAGTTCTATGTGAACCTCAAGAGGTTCTCCCTGCCGATAACCGGTTACATCTATGTGAAATCGGATGCGGTAGGATACAAGGTCCACATATCGGAGATCGAGACCGACAAGGAGCCCCTTGAAAAGGCTCCCAAGAAGACCGAGGTCCCTGATAACCTCAAGGAGCTGGTGCCCGAAGGCGAGGCGCTCTCGTACATAAAGATCGACAGGATCGAGGAGCTTCCCAAGCACCTGCCCCTGAACGCTTTCACGACGGTCAACAACACACCTGTGAAGAGCGCAAGGCAGTACACGCTGGTCTGGGTGGAGGATTTCGAGGCACTGGAGAAAAAGGAGCAGGAGGTTTTTTCCGTTTCCGAGACGGTAAAGGAGCCGGCGGTCGAGAGACCGGATGAGGATGTCTCGGTCGATCAGGTCAAACCGATCGATCTCGGATCGGTGACTTCGCTTCTGAAGGGAAAGAAGGTGACCCCCGATGAGGACCTTACATACTTCCTTGCCGAGAGGGCATGGAGGGAGAACTGGAGCAGGGAGGATCTGACCGATGTCGTCAATACGGTTGTTAAACTGATTCCTCACTTTGACAGGATAAGGCAAAACGAGAGCGAGGTGCAGCAGCTCCCCCCTCTGGTGCTATTCAATCTTGCCCAGACCCTCAAGAGGCTGAAAGCACCCGAGAAACACTATTACGAGATCTGCAGGAAAGCATATGAGCAGTACCTACAGAACCTTGTCGACCCTCACGAATCCGTGGGAATAGTGGCTGCCCAGTCGATAGGGGAGCCGGGTACCCAGATGACGATGAGGACATTCCACTACGCGGGTGTGGCAGAGATCAACGTCACCCTGGGTCTGCCCAGGCTGATAGAGATAGTCGACGCAAGGAAGATGCCCTCCACACCGGTTATGGAGATCCATTTGAGGAGGGAGAAAAAGAGGACTCTAGATGATATCAAGCACATAGTGAACACGCACATAGAGAAGACCATACTGAAGGATGTGGCGATGACGGATGTGGACCTTCCGAGGATGATGATAATGATAACCCCGATCGAGAAGGCGATGGAGAAGAAGGAACTGTCCATCGAGGAGCTCATAAAAAGGCTGAAGGCACAGAACAGGAAGATCAAGGACAATCAGCTGACGGTGGAGGACGGTACCATAGTGATCGACTTCATGGGACAGAAGAAGATGAACTACAAGACCCTCCTCAATTACGCCGAGACGCTGGTGAACACCAAGATCAAGGGGATAGATGAGATAGAGAGGGTGATAATCAGAAAGGAAAAGGACGAATATGTCATGTATACCGAGGGCTCCAATCTGAAAAAGGTCCTCGAGCTGGACGACGTCGATATCGCCACGACGACCACAAATAACATAATAGAGATAGCGAACGTACTCGGCGTGGACGCGGCAAGGATGTCGATATTCGAGGAAGCTCAGAAGACCCTGAACGAGCAGGGATTGACCGTGGATGCCAGGCACCTGATGCTGGTGTCAGACGTGATGACCGTGGGCGGTACGGTAAGGGCAATAGGAAGGCACGGGGTATCGGGGGAGAAGTCCTCCGTCCTTGCCAGGGCGGCGTTCGAGATCACGGCGAACCATCTGTTGACAGCGGGCATCACCGGAGAGGTGGAACCCCTGAACGGTGTCGCCGAGAATATAATAATCGGGCAGCCCATAACACTGGGCACCGGGGCGGTCGAGCTCGTGTACAGACCGGATATACTGAAGAAGGAGGCCTGAAATGGACATAAAAAGGGCATTGAGGAACCTGCAGGAGACCGGTAAGGTCACCTTGGGTTTCAATCAGACCATCAAGGGTGCAGGGAAAAAAGAGGTAAAGCTTGTGATAGTCTCCAGGAACTGCCCTGAGGGGAACCTCAAGGCATTGAGGGAGACGAAGGTCCCGGTTTACGTGTTCAAAGGGACGAATGCCGAACTCGGATCATCGGCAGGCAAACCCTATTCGATATCGACTTTGGGGGTTGTTGATGCTGGGAAATCCGACATTCTGGCACTGAAAGGGGAGAAGAGCTGAATCTGGTACGACAGCAAATACCAGGCTATATAAAGTGAAAGCAGGGATAAAATATGGGAAATTTGATTTGTACAACCGTCCAAAAACCTTTTTATATAAAAATATTATTAGGGACAACCAGCTTCATTTAACTAGTTATTATTATATGGGTGCAGTTAGGAACAACTGGGGGAAACAAGATGAAATCCATTATCAAAGGCGTCCTCGAGAGGGAAGAGAAGAAAGCACGCGGGGAAGTGCAGCAGCCCATTCCGAGCCCACCATCGTCGCTCGGTAGCAGGGGGAAGATGCTGTCCCGGGAACAGGGCATAGAGACCGAGAGGGTTCCTGTGGAGGACCAGGTTCCGATCAATGCGGAGGACGAGGAGCTTAGAAGGGTCCTTGCCAACCTGAGGACGAACATCAAGATCATCGGATGCGGTGGCGCCGGATGCAATACCATAAACAGGATAGTGGAGGAGGGGATCGTGGGAGCCGACATATACGCCCTCAACACGGACGCCCAGCACCTTCTCACTGTCCACGCACCCCATAAGATCCTCATAGGCAGGAGGGCCACGAGGGGCCTTGGAGCAGGTTCCATTCCACAGATAGGCGAGGAGGCGGCAAGGGAGGTGGAAGACGACATCAGGGCGGGTCTGATGAGCGCGGACATCGTCTTTGTCACCTGCGGACTGGGTGGGGGGACCGGTACGGGGTCCGCTCCCGTGGTGGCGAGGGTGGCCAAGGAACTTGGCGCACTCACCATCGCGATAGTAACGCAGCCTTTCTCAGCCGAGGGCGTTGTAAGGATGCAGAACGCGGAATACGGACTTGACAAGCTCCAGGAACACACTGACACGGTTATAGTCATACCCAACGACAAGCTTCTCGAGATAGTACCCAGACTTCCTTTAAACGCAGCGTTCAAGGTCGCCGATGAGATCCTCATGAGATCGATCAAGGGGATAACGGAGATAATAACCAAGGTGGGTCTCGTGAACCTCGATTTCGCCGATCTCAAGACGATCATGAAGGGCGGAGGGGTGGCAATGATCGGCATAGGTGAGGGTGAGGACGACGATAGAGCGATGAAGGCGATCAACGCAGCACTCGATTCACCCCTGCTGGAGGTGGATATCAACGATGCGACCGGGGCCCTTGTTAACGTGTCGGGCTGGGAGAACATGACGGTATCGGAGGCCGAACTGGTTGCGGAGGAGATACACAAGAGGATCAACTCACAGGCGAGGTTGATCTGGGGTGCCCAGATAGATCCCGAACTCAGGGATACGATAAGGGTGATGCTGGTCATAACCGGTGTGAAGTCGAAGCAGATCTTCGGACAGTCCCTCAAGAAGACGGGTGAGTCCAGGTTCGGCATAGACTTCATACGCTGATCGAGGGATAACAGATGGACCTTCTGAAGAAGACCTGGTCTAAGACCTGGAGCAAGAGCTTGAAGCTGCAAAACAGGATCGAGAGCTGGTTGAAGAACATAGGCAGGGGCAAGTACGGAAGGGTCCTCAAGATGTCGAGGAAGCCCACGAGCGATGAATATTCGAAGACCCTGATAATAACTGGAATAGGGATCCTCATCATAGGTGGTCTCGGATTCCTGATATATCTTATCTGGGAGTACTTTGGGGACGCGGTCGAATATATCCTCGGATTATGATCATGTGACGGTGAGATATATGAACGATGAGGAGGCCGGAGGGGGGAGTGAGGTTGCCTTTCCCCATACGATATTCGCCATAAAGACCGCCCTGGGACACGAGAAGACGGTCGCGGAGAACCTCTCCATGAAGGTCAAGAGGAAGAGGTCCAGGATATACGCGATACTCTCCCCGACCAAATTGAGGGGATATGTTCTGCTTGAAGGTGAGAAGAACACGAAGGCCGTTGAGGAGCTGATCAAGGGTGTTCAATACGTACGCGGTATGGTCGGTGGAGAGAGGGATATCGACCTCAAGGAGATAGAGCATTACCTCGAACCCAAACCGATAGTGGCGGATATCACCGAGGGGGATATCGTCGAGATCATCAATGGTCCGTTCAAGGGCGAAAAGGCCAGGGTGAAACAGATAGACACCGCAAAGGAGGAGATCACGGTGGAGCTGTTCGAGGCCATGGTCTCCATACCCGTGACCATCAAGGGCGATTCGGTGAGGGTAATAGAGAAAGAGGAGAACCAGTGACTGAGCGCCAGTGACGGGGCAGCCTTCAACCGCTTTCCCCTAGGGTAGCCGTGGATAGACAAGGTATTCTTGAGCAGGAAAAATTCATATTCTCCAAAATGTTGATATCCTAGAGGAAGGACCCATCAATAAAATTAAAATATCCCGACGATTGATGTGCGGATGGTCAATCGGCTGTTCACATTGAGGGAGCAGCGGCTGGGCCCGTTATCCGGCAGGGAGGAGTGGCTCTGAGAAAATGGTCCGCGGATCGATTGAAGAAAGCCTTTTTTGTTTCTCTTATAATCGTACTGCTGACGTTTCCGTTGACCCTTGTCGATGACCGGTCAGGTGCGAACTGCGCCTTGCCCGGGATGATCGGCTACGAGAAGGAGCTAGTTGGACACACGGTGCAACCCCAATCGCTCGAGTGCTCACCGGATGGAAGATACCTGGCCACCGGAGGTGGATGGGGGGATAATACCGTCAGGATCTGGGAAACAGCCAACTGGTCCAATGTTAGAACGCTTACCGGGCATTCGAGCGGTGTACTGTCATTGAACTGGACCCGGGATGGAAGATACCTGGCCTCCATGGGGGAATGGGCAGATGCAGTACGAATATGGGACACTTCCACCTGGAGATCGGTGGGCCTTTTGGACAATTTCGATTATGACTCATTGACGGATATGAGGACCTCCCCGGGAAGTGATCTGATCGCTACGATCTCATCCGACTGGTGGTCGGGATCACAGCTTGTCATACATGATATCAGAACACTTGAGGTCGAAGAGGATATCGGTTCGGAAAAGGACAATTATTTCCTAACCCTGGACTGGTCCCCGGATGGTTCGTTTATCGCCCATTCCTTTTCCGACCCTATGGCCAGTGATTATGGGATAACACTCCGGTTCACCCAGAACTGGACAGTTTTCAAGAACATCTCCTTCGAACAGGAAGTGGAAAGGATCAGGTTCTCCCCTGATGGCAGATATCTGGCATTGAAAACCTGGCGCGGGGTCTATATCTATGATATGTCATCGGGATCGGCTCCAATATTCTGGACAGGTTCCATCTACATGGGTAATAACGATTGGGATTATGTAACGAGTGTGCACTGGTCCCCGGACGGTTCCCGGTTCAACGTGGGGATGGGAAGAGATGAGTTGATCTTTTCACTGAACACCGCGAATTTTGATTATGCCGACCGTTTCGAGGGATACTTCACGGCTTGGGCAACGGATTCATCCTGGATAGCGACAACCAACAGGGATAATAATGTGATAGTGTCAAGCGGGGATTCGGACGGGGATGGCATTGCCGATCCCGCAGATGCCTTTCCACAGGATAGGGCTGCATCGAAGGACCTTGACGGGGATGGTCATCCGGATAGGTGGAACAGGGGTATGGGCCCCCAGGACAGCAGTATGGGTTTGAGATTGGACGATTTCAGGACGGATCCGGCGGCATCCATGGATACGGACGGCGACGGTTATCCCGACCAATGGAACCCGGGAAAAAACTCCTCTTATTCCACGCTGAACCTTACTGTTGACAGGTTCCCTTTCGATCCGGCGGCCTCCAGGGATTCCGACCTTGACGGCTATCCCGACTGCTGGAACCCGTACATGAACTGGAGGAGGTCCTCGCAGAATCTGTTCCTTGACGATTTTCCGCACGACCCCTCCGCATGGCTGGATACGGACGGCGACGGTTATCCGGACCTGTGGGTCGAGGGAAAGGGCCCGGCCGATTCCAGCACCGGTCTTCACCTTGATCGTTTTCCACGTGATAAGGCGGCCTCACTCGATACCGACCTGGACGGCCATCCCGACGTGTGGAACGACAACATGAACAGTTACGATTCGACCACCTCCCTAAGGATCGATGACTTTCCGGAGGACCCGGCCGCCTCATTCGATGGGGACCGTGACGGATGTCCAGATCTCTGGAACCATGGTATGACCGGGGAAGATTCGACGACCGGACTACATCTTGATCTATTCCCCTATGATATTGCCGCTTCGATCGATTCGGACCACGATGGGTACCCGGATGATTGGAACCCGGGTATGTCAATCTTGGACTCCACCACCGGTCTGAGAACGGACTCCTTCCCCGATGACCCGAGTGCATCTTTGGATTCCGATGGGGACGGATCCCCGGATAGCTGGAACGAGGGAAAGAATGGAAAAGATTCCACGACCGGACTCGAACTGGATTCCTTTCCGGAGAGCCCATGGGCCTATCTGGACAGTGATGGTGACGGTTACCCGGATTCGTGGAACCAGGGAGCTGAACCCCCGGAGGGACATCCTCAAAGGCTCGATGACCTGCCTTTCGATCCCTCGGCCTCACTGGATACCGACCGCGATGGGAGCCCCGACGAATGGAACGCTGGGTCAGAGAAGGTCCCCTCCGAACTACACCTTGATAGGTTCCCTTCCGACCCTGCGGCGTCGGTCGATTCGGACCTTGACGGTTCCCCCGATTCGTGGAACGTTGGAATGGGCCGGGAGGATTCGACCACGGGATTGATACTGGATGACTTCCCCCTTGATCAAGCGGCGTCCGTGGACACCGACGGCGACGGTTTCCCGGATTCGTGGAACGGGGATTCGGGAAGTATACGTTCATCCACGGGGCTTTCACTGGACAGGTTCCCTCTGGATCCAGGCGCCTCCATGGATACGGACGGTGACGGGTATCCGGACAGATGGAACCCGCAAAAGGAAGAGGGTGACTCCACGACAGGATTGGAAATCGACCGTTTCCCGGAGGATGAAAGCTGTTCCAGGGACCGGGATGAGGACGGCTATCCAGATGAGTGGAACGTGGGTTTTACTGATGGTGATTCTTTCATGGGCCTTCACCTGGACGCATTCCCCGGGGACCCTTCCTGCTCCGTAGATAGTGACAGTGACGGTTATCCGGACAGCTGGAACAGGGGAAGGGATTCGAAAGACTCAACGGCCGGGCTCCATCTTGATCGCTTTCCAGACGATCCAGCTGCGTCCGTCGACACGGACGGCGATGGGTACCCGGACCGCTGGAACGATGGAAAAGACATAGAAGATTCAACCGGTAATCTGAAACTGGACGAACTCCCCCTTGATCCATCTGCGTCCGTGGACACCGACGGCGACGGTTTTCCGGATTCCTGGCTGGACCCCGACGACGGGACCTATTCAAAGGGGACATTGCATCTTGATGCTTTTCCAAACGATCCATCTGCGTCCGTGGACAGGGACAGGGACGGTTATCCGGACCGCTGGAACCCGGGAAAGGGAAAGGATGACTCAACCACCTCGCTGATACTTGATGAATTCCCCGGTGACGGCCTCAGGTGGGAGAGGGAGGAAAAGGGGCAAGAAGGGAACGGTCTTCCCTCAACGGGCGTCCTCGTTATCTTATCGGTGGCTTTGGTTATCCTAACAACTTCGGCTGTTCTGGGGATATTTATGATCTACCGTCGAAGGCATGCATTGAATTGACGATCGGAGCGGTACTCATCACTTTCTGTCCATCTTGAGCGTATACAGCTTGTTGAAGAAACCCCTGGTGTGCTTGTCCTGTATCCTTTCCAGGTACTTCTCCTTGAGCTGGAGCAGCTCCCCGTCGTCAAGCCAGATACCGCCGCACTCGTCGCACTGGTCCACCTCTACGTTGTACATGAACTTCATCCTCATGTTCTCCCCGCAGCGGGGGCATCCGAACTTGACCCATTCGTTCATTCCTTCCTGTTTCCCCACGTTCTTTTCTGCCAATCTGTCCTTGACGATCTTCCTGAACTCCCCTTTATCGAACCAGTAGCTGTTGCATTTCGGACAGTAGTCGATAAAGACATTGGGACCGGGCACCTCTATCTCAAGCCTCTCCATATCGATGTTGCAGTGCGGACAGATAACAAGCTGGAGCTTCTGCGCTTTTGTCAGCCTCACGATATTCACACCCCTTATATGAAAATCCGGGACGGTGAAGTGAACCGGTACTGGTTATTTAACGATTATTATCCTCTCAATAGCCCTGTCATATGTTGAAAACAAGGGGCAGGACAAGATATACGGCAACAAGTGTGCCCATCAGGGCTTCTCCCACCATGAGCCCGGTTGCCATCATGTAGGTTCCAAGTATCTTGATCGTCTTGACATCCTCTCCCCAGCCCTTCTCCTTTGCGGTCGGTTCAAGATATCTCTTCTCCCACAGGGACCTCAGAACACCTCCCACCAGCATGGGTATCTGGAAACCGATTGGGAAATACATGCCCAGGCCGAACGCGGTCCCTATGCCCATGAGCAGTTCGAGGAACACACCTATGCCCGCTCCCACCCAGAATAGCCTCCATTGGATCGCATTCGCCACAAGTCCCTTGACGAATATGGATACTGCATGTGCCTGTGGGGCGATGAGGTTCAGTTCTCCCTCGGCAAGGCCTATGGAGAGTATTACCGCAGCGAGACCGGATATTATCGCACCTGGTATCATGCCCGGGGTTATGGCCTTAACAAGGTCATGCGGACGGTTTCCCACATATATGCCGTTCTTGAAGTCCCTTACCAGGTTGCCGGACATCGATATGGCGGCCCCGAACACCGTGGTCCCTATCAGTGCCATTATTATGGTCCTGCTGCGCCCCATCTCCAGGCCGAATATGGGCAGTACGATCATGAATGTGACCATCAGGAAAAGAAGGACGAGGAAGGATGTTGCGGATACCGGTTCGATCCCTGTCTCCCCCATAACCTTGACGGCGATCGCTCCCAGCAGGAAAGTGAAAAGCACCAGTAGCAGGGAGAAGACCACCGAGGGTATAAACGGGAAACCACCGATCATGAAAACAGCAGTGACCAGGACCATCGTGGCGACTATCGAGATCACTATATGGCTTATGGGCCACTCGTACCATCCCCTGCCGGGGATGTAGGAGGCCTTTGATTTATCCTCCTTCCCCAGCTTTGTCATGTCCTTGAACACCTTCGAGAAGATGGGGACCATCTTGATGAGTGCGGTCATGCCTCCGCCGAGTATGGCCCCTATGGCCATGACCCTGGCCATCTCGAAAGCGGCAAGTGCAGGAGAGACAGGTATGCCCGAGTAATTCGTACCGCCGAGATCCGCTCCGAAGAAGAGGCCCATGCTGGATACGTCGAAATACTCATTGGAGTTGGCCCAGTAGAAGGGCGCTCTCATCCAAACTGCTATCGGGACCACCACGAACCATGTGAAGACGGTTCCTGCTGAGATTATAATGGCTGTCTTGGCCTTCATGAACCAACCCAACCCGAACTGTATGGGCAGGAGGGTGATCGAGAAGAAGGTCCATTTTGCCGGTTCGGGTGTGAAGATGATATCCCCGGCAATGTAGTTCTTCTGAAGGTTCAGCGCCATGGCCACTCTGTCTATGGGAGCGATCTTCGCGTTCGCTATGGAAAACCTTCCCTGCAGGTCGAACATGGGAAAATCCCTGAAGAAGGTGAAAAGTGCGGTTCCCGATATCCAGAAGGCTGCCTGTTTAACGGACCTCCTTGCCTGGGCGGCGGCGGTTTGAGTGGTGACCTTGGTAAGTTCCAGCAGCTTCACCATCGCCTCGAACCCGGGCGTCGGAAGCGGATCCTCCACGAGCCATACCCTTCTGAATATTATGAAATACATCACCCCGAGCAGACCGGAGATCATCGTCGCCGTTATGGCAACCGGTATGAGGGGGCCGAGGTCACCCGAGTCGATCAGGAACTCGCCTTTGACCATCTCGGAGGGGTCCATTGCAAGGATGTAGATCGCGGGGAAGGTGAAAACGAAACCAACGCAGATCAGGGATGCTCCGTTGGATGCGCTCCCTGCAATGTTGAGGGAACGCGCATCCCATTTCAAAGCCAGACCGAGGAGGAAGATGACGTACCAGGCACCGGCTATGACCATTCCGACCTTGAGACCAACGTACTGGTTGATCATGGCGAACGCGGAACCTATGACGATCGCTATTAAGACCTTCTTCCAGGACCAGGCTGTGAACGATTTCGGGGAGTTCCTGTTCTTCTCGTCAAGGTACTGCTCCAGGGCACCGGTGTTGAAGTTGACGAACATCTCCGAATCGAGATGCTCGAGGGTTTTCTTCTCTACACCCTCTATGCCCTTGGGGCTCATCCCCTGCCGGTACGTGGATCTCCTTACCCTTCCCATACTCTTCCACCTTTCCTGCGGATATGGCTCCTGGTCCTGTTGAGGAAACCGGACATCCGTATTTATAAGATATGTCGATTCCAGTAAAAGGTGCCAGGATAAAGGCCTCTTCGGTGGGGCCCCCGCATGGTTCCCGGCCACTATAACCGGGTTCATAAATAGGAAAATAAAATATAGACCGCGCCTCATCCAAGCAATCATGGAACCCCCATCGGAGAAAATGGGCCAAATTGACCTTTCCGTGGACATGGCAGGTATCCATTTCGAGAACCCGTTCATGCTCGCATCGGGTATCCTCGATGAGACCGGTGGCTCCATGGTCGACATAGCAGAACACGGCGCATCCTCCGTTGTGACCAAATCACTTAGCCTGGAACCCAGAAAGGGCCATCCCAATCCCTGCATCGTGGAGATGGAGTGGTGTGTTCTTAACGCCATGGGGCTGCCGAATCCGGGGATCGCGGAGTATGGGAAGGAGGTAAAAGAATACAGGGAGAAGGTGAAAAAACCCATAATAGCATCGGTGTTCGGATCCTCCATAGAGGAGTACGCAGGGGCGGCAGCGGCCGTTCGGAGGCTGGGTGTCGATGCGGTGGAGATCAACGGCTCTTGCCCGAACGCTGCCGGTCTCGGGCTCCAGTTCGGTCAGGACCCTGATGTGGTCCGGGAGCTCGTGAAGGAGGTGAAAGGGGCGGCGGGAATACCGGTCCTGTTCAAATTGACCCCCGAGACCGGCGACATACTCTCCCTGGCCGAAGGTGCAAAGCAAGGAGGGGCGGACGGTCTCGTGGCCGTCAACACCATGAGGTCCATGGCGGTGGATATCAGTACTAGGAGGCCGCTTCTGACCAATGTGTACGGTGGTCTCTCCGGACCCGCACTGAAGCCGATCGGGCTTAGATGCGTTCACGAGATCTATACCGAACTTGGGGACGGTATTCCGATTATTGGTGTGGGCGGGATCACCACATGGGAGGATGCCGTGGAGTATTTACTCGCAGGTGCGCTTATGGTCCAGATAGGCACCGCGGTCAGCTATCACGGCCCTTCACTGTTCGCCGATTTGTGTTCCGGTCTTGCCACATATATGGAGGAGTCCGGTTACAGCAGGATTGAGGACCTTAGGGGTTCACTGAGGGGGTGTTCCAGATGAGGAAGCCATCTCCCATTCATATGGCGAAGGTGATCGGCAGACTGGACCATTGTGCAGGATTATCGTCCGTATTCCTCGAGGCACCAAGGAGGCTGATCGAGGGTTACAATCCGGGTCAGTTCGTCATGGTCTGGGTGCCGGGCGTCGACGAGGTGCCCATGTCGCTTTCGCATATCGATGAGGATAGATGCAGTGTGGGCATCACTGTTCAGGATATCGGCAAGGGTACGGGATCCCTGTGCCGCGCGGAGAAAGGCGACCTACTTGGTATCAGGGGGCCGTTCGGAAGGGGGTTCAGACCTTCGGAAGGGGTAGAACGCCTGATAGGCCTGTCGGGAGGTGTCGGGGCGGCCTCGATAGTGCTTGCCATGGAGCGTTTCCCGACGGAAGGTATGTCGGTCACCATCCTGCACGGGGCAAGGAGCAGCGACCTCCTTCTCTACATGGACCGATGGTCCTCTCTCACGGACGATGTCGTCGTCTCGACGGATGATGGCACAGCGGGCCACAGGGGTTTCGTCACCGACCTGCTTTACGGTTTGTCGGAAAGTATGACCATGAAAGAGAAAAAGAGGGCAGAGGTGATCTGCTGCGGTCCGGAGGCAATGATGAAAAGGGCCTCTGATATGATTGCACGAACGGGTATCCGAGGGCAGTTTTCACTGGAGAGGTACATGAAATGCGGAATAGGGCTGTGCGATTCCTGCTCCGTCTCGGGCAGGAGGGTCTGTACCGACGGACCGGTATTCGACATTGGAGAACTGGATTCCATGAAGGAATTCGGCTCTTTCAAAAGGGACAGGGCCGGAAGGCGGGTTCCACTCGAGGAGAGGATATGATATGTCAGGATCGCGATTATTGATTGTCACCTGCCTGTTCCTAATGTGCAATATGGTCGTTATGGTCACACCAGGTCCGGGGGTGGAGGCCCTAGCGAAGGGGGACCCTCTGACCCTCTATATGAGAAGCCTTCCCGTCTCGAACGTCACCCACGTCGCCCTGTTTCCGGACACCGGGGTGTCAGGGAGGGATGAGTACCGCATCCTTCTGGGACCCGGGGGGAATCCAAACGACCGTTTCACGGTCTTCTTTCCTCCGCTCAAGGAGGATAATAAACTTCAGTACGAACCCAATTCTTCCATCAAGGGTCGTTTCGATATGGAAATGCTAGCATTCCCTCCGCCTGATGTTTCCGACCTGGAGTTCAGGGTGGAGGTGATAATCGAGATCGATTACGAGAACGACGGTACATTCGATGACACCCTTTCGTTCACCGTGATAGGTACGGCGGACAACGATGATAAGAGGGAACCGACCAGGTACAACGGCACAATAGAGGCGGACCCGAAGGATTACGGGAGCATGAAAGGGGGTAGGCTCAGGATAACCTTCCAGAGGAAAGATAGCATAAATACACCGGTATGGCTCTATACTGGTTATGTGGGGGGGCAAACCTGCTTCACTCTGCCCTTTTCAAAATACACCTACGTACCGGCGGACGATGATGGTGATACGAACTTATTTCCCCTGTTGATAATCGGAGGTATCATCGTAATGGGTATAGCCGCATATCTGATCTATGATAGGTCCCAAAAAGAAAGTAAAAACAGCGAACTTACCACTCAGGAACGGGGAAGAAAGGGGTCCGATAGGAAAAGGACGGATAGATAAGATGATACTGGACCTTAGATGCGGAGCGTCGGGCGACATGCTTCTTTCCGCACTTCTGGACAGGTATTCCAGTAGAGGTGACACTTCCGAAGTGATCGAGCAGATATGCAAAGCTGCCTCTGTTCAGGCCCCCACAGTAGTCAAGACCTGCAGGGTTGACAGACATGGAGCGAGACCGTTGATGGTGGATGTTGAATGGACGGACCTTTACCCGGTAACCATACCCGGTCTGAGGATGATGGAGTACCTGAAGGAGGGACTCGAGAGGGTAGATATCGGGCAAAAAGGCCGGTCCCTGGCAGAGAGGACGCTGCAGAGACTTTTGGAGGGCGAGATGGAGGCACACATGGCGAGGTCCATCGACGGTGTCCACCTCCACGAGGCGGGGACCCCCGATACTCTCGTGGATATTGTGGGCATCTCCCTGCTGTACGATCGGATGGACCTTGATGATATTTGGATCACCGGGACCCCCATCTCACTTGGCAGAGGGATCGTGGAAACGGACCACGGGCCCATGGAGGTGCCTGTCAAGGCCGTCAGACCGATGATCAGGAACCTCCCGACGCGGACCGGCCCTGTGGAAGGGGAACTGGCAACACCCACCGGGGTTGCTGCGCTGGTCTCGCTTGTCAGGATCTGGTCTGATGATTACCCCTCGGGTGAAGGGCTGAATGTGACAGGTATGGGAGCCGGTAAAAGGCGGTATCCACCCCCTTTCCGGAACGTGCTCACAATATTCGAGGAGGTCTGAGAGTGCTGGAGACCGAGCTTGTGGAGCACAACGAAAGGGTCTCGGTCAGGTATGAAGGTGGAAAGCTGGAACTGGACGGCAGGAGCGTTATTCCGAAAGGTGTATCGATCGGAAAAAGGAGGACCAGGCCGATATACGAAGGTGTTGTCGCCCTTATCGTGATCCTGATGATTGGGATGACCGCCTACTTCCTTGTTGGGCATTATCTCCTGGATGAGGGAGATACCCGCCCTTTCCTCTCCCTGGATGAGGAGACGGTGAGGGAGGTCTACATAGAAGAGATAGGTGCCACAACAACTGCCTTCTTATTTGTGCCGGATGGGGATAACTATACCGATCTGACAACAGACCTTGCTTTCAACGGGGATGGCGGACTGGAACCCATAAACCTGCCCCCGGTGGAAAACGGGTCAGCATACCTGTACTTTTCCTTCTATGGGGATATGGCGGCACTTTTCAGCAGGGAGATATCGGTCCTTGATGTTATTGTGGAATCCGAACTGGAGTATTCCCTGGAGGGTATCAGGATGTTGACGCTCTCGGATGAGCTCCATCCTTCAAGGTACGAGGAGATATCGTTTCCCGGAGAATGGTCCACTAGGGAATCATCCGGAAGGACCACCTACCGTATAGAGATCGAAGAGGATAAGATCCAGGATGTGATCCGTTCCCAGACCCATTCAGGATCCAGTGCGGATGAGAGATCGGTCTGCATGGTGACAGTCTGGTTCGGAGAGGTCCCGGAAGGTGGTAAGGTCGGGATCAAACTGGAATGGGGCCCTGGCTATCACAGGGAGGACTCACCGTTGTCCGTACCCCTTGCGGTTGTGATCATTGCGATCACGGGCGGAACTATGGCTCTGTTCTACTTCACCATGGTGAAGGAGGTCCTGACCCTGGTCGTTGAGACTAAAGAGGGTGAGATCCTGCTTACCGGTGATGAAGGGATGTTGAGGGAGCTCCATTACGAGATGGCCAAGCACCTTCTTCCTGAACTCAGGGAGAGGGACCTATCCAGCGATAGGGAGAAAGGAGGAGGCATAGGGGTGACGAGGGGAAGCAGCATGGTGAAGGGCCGGGAGGGCAGGACCATCAGGAACAGGCTGGAAAGGAGGGTGGGAAAAAGCGGACGGATGATCGTCCACGAGTGCCCACAGTGCGGCAATACCGAATTGTACTACGAGGGTGGCCTTATCAGCGGTTACGTATACCACTGCAAGAAGTGTGACTACGTAGGTTCCTTTGTTATTGAAAGGGAGATCGATTTCAGGGACTGAGGAACTATATCGAAACAATGCGGTTTTCCGGCGTGCAGGTAGCAGTACCAATGAGGGCCGTCAGAGGGTACCGCTGAGACCACAGTAGGGACAGGTTATCTGATGGGATCCGAGCGGTATCTCGATATGACCGCCGCATCCGGGGCATTCTACCTTCATGGTGTCAGCCACGGCAGCAGGTGCTTGCGGGAGTGACGCCTGCTGGGATCGGGGCAATACGCCCTGTTCTGGACCGGGTGCCACCTGTCCGGGGTTGGGGTTGTTCGAACCAACAGGCAGCTGATGTTGGGAGGGCTGAGCGATAGTGGCCACTTCGGCGGTCACCAGCTCGGGTGGCCTTTCCCTCATGAGTGATCTGACCTTGAAGAATTCGAACCAGATGAAGGCAACAGCGATTATCAAAAAGAGCCCGCTAATGAAAGCCCTGACCTGTAGCTCGGATAGCAATGAAAGGACGAGCACGGCCACGCCTATGATGCTTTCGACGATGAGGAGGACCGGGACCAGTGCGCTCTTCATGGACCTCCCGGCCTCACCCGCAAGGACCCTCTTTCTGGAAGGTATCAATACCAAAAGCGTGAACAGTGCCAGAGAGATCCCCACGAAGGCTATGATATCGTAGATCGTTATCCATCCGTTCAAGATATCACTCCACCAACCTATCGATTTTTCTTATATATTTCTTGCTCAGGATATGGCCCATGGGTCCGTGGCGGGTATTTGGTCGTTTTATGAATTCAGAGGTAGACCACCGAACCGCTTATGTCCACAAGGGCAGCCCCCTTGTAACAATGTATGAAAATGTAGTATTCTCCGGGGATGTCTATCTCGTCAGCGACGAATTCCCAATCCAGTGTCCTCCCGCCTATTATGGTTACGGTCTCGTTCTTCATTATCTGCTCGTAGGGATTGTACAGCAGGACCTCCAGTTCGCTCGCCTGAACTTCCCTGATATCCGCTCCGTTTATCACTATCTCGAGGCTCATGTTCCTTGCCCCTTCGGATACGTTCCACCTCTCCTCCGTGGAGTTGTCGAGTATGCCGAAGATGGGCTGTCCGATAAGCGCCTGGGAGCCGGAATCTATGTTTGTGGCCTCGTGTACAACGGTGACCACGACACTGGCCTCGTCGCTCATTCCATCATCGTCATAGACAACAACGGTCACCTCGTATTCACCCTCCTCACCATAGGTGAACTCCTGTTCGCTCAAATTGGTCGATATGGGATCGCTTCCCACCCCGAAGTCCCATTCGAAGTTCACTATGCCGGTGTAGTTTGATGTTGGATCGATATCGGGATCGTAGGAATCGCCCGCATCGAAGAAGACCGGGATCCCCACCTCGACCCTGTTCGGGTCGACGGACAGGAAGGCCAGGGGGGGTTTCCCAGGCTCGTCGTCGGTCTGGTTCTTGCCATCATCCCCTCCCTGAGAACCCTCTCCGAAGATGGATGAGATCCTATCGTAATTCGCCCCGAGGGCTATCAGTATGATCAGTGCCAGAACACCCACCGCGATATAGACCAGTATGCGTTTTCCCTTGGACATTCTCGCCATCTCTATCACCCTTGCCCTGCTGGACACCAGGATTTCTCATCCGTCGATTCGATGCCCGGTTGGGCTAATCGGCGTTTTTGTGTATAAACCTTTCATTCCTTGGCCTTGGCCCTTTCCTCTTTCTGTCTCTTCCTGAGCAGTATCCTCTCGAGTATCAACTTCATGTACACAGCGTCATGTTCCAGAAGCGGGGATTCGGAGATTACGGTAAAATCCCATTCGGGGTGGTTCAGCATCGATTCTGCAAGGGGGTCGAACCTGAGGTCCCCCTTCTTTATTGGGGTAGACATGACCTTGTCCCCATCGCTGTGTTCCACTCCGGAGAAATGTATGTAGAAACTGCCCTCTCCGGTAACCTTCATGACACTCTCGAAAAGGTCATCGAAGTCCTCCACCTCCCTGAGGTTGCCGCCCTCCCTCGAATGCAGGTTGCCCACGCTGAGAACAGGCAGTGTTCCCTTCACCCTCTTGTTTATCTGCAGGACCTCTTCAAGGGAGCCGAAGACCTTCTGCCTGCCAGAGGTCTCGATGCCTATCCTGATATCCAAACCCCCTCTCTTCAGTTTATCCCTTATCAGCCTTATGTTCTTGATCGCACCCTCTAGTGCCTCCTTCTCATCCATATCGTGGTACATCCCGATATGGGTCACTACCATGGAAGCTCCCAGCTGTACGGCTATCTCCGAGCTCCAGAGGACGTTCTTGATGCTCCTTTTGACGTATTCCTCCTCTCCGAGAAAATCCATGTAATATGGGGCATGAACCATGAGGGCAACATCCAGTTCCTCTCCCAGCTCCTTGATCAATGCCAGATCCTCGTTGATCTCCCTCATGGGTCTGAGAAGTTGAACCTCCATGGCGTCAAGCTGTAGTGCGTGGATGTCCTCGATACCGTCCTTGAGGGTCCTTCCCTTGCAGGATAATGGTATTCCGGCCGGTCCGAAACGTATTGTCATGAATCCCCTCACTCCCGTTTTTTATCGGTGTCTCCTTTATCTATGCATCCCTGTGTTACCCCTTTCAGTGCGATGTGGATATTTTTCTGTAAGCCGTATTATTTATAATTTGCGTAAACGAGGTCCCCTATTACCGTTTTTTTTTCATAGTTCTACCTTTTTATTTTTGAGGAGTAGCTCCACGGCCCTGTCGGCTGCGTCGTCAAGGGCTACCTCGTCGTCCAATCTTTCCCTTACCTTCCTGTTCTGGTCCAGAATGATCTCCTCAGCCTCATTCACCAATCGGTTTCTCTCGCTCCTGAGCTGCAGTACCCTCTCTTTCAGCTCGACGGCTTTCCTGTGATAGCTGTCAGCCTGTTTTCTTATCTTCAGGTATTCCTCGTGCCGTTTATCCGATTCGGACCTGAGATGGTCCAGGGTCGGATAATAATGTTCCTTCAACCTCTCATCGAGGTCTTTCATCTCCCTGTAGAGGGATTCCACCTTGCCGTGCTCCCTGTCCGCAAGCTCCCTGTAGCCTTTTATCTCCTCCTCCACGGAGTCGGTGTTTATCTCCTCCCTTTCCCCGTCATCGGGTCCCATCTCCTTTTTCAGCTCTTTTATCCTCCTTGTCAGGTATTCGATGCGGTTTACCATGTCCCTCTCCTTTCTCAGGTCGGAGACAGGGTTGATCACGTATCTCTCCTCCAATTTCTTGAGCTCGAGTTCCAAGGAGAAGACGTTCTCCACGGGCCCACCGTCTTCCGGGGCGGCCTTCCTTCCGAGTCCCATCAATTGCCGCGCCTTCTGATTGTAGGTATCCCTCTTTGCCTTTGCGTTTTTTATCCTGGTTGCCAGTTCCTGTTTTTTCATTCTGTACTCGGCCAGCTCATCAAGCAGCTGTCCCTTCTTCCTGTTCAGGTCGTCCCTCATCTCCCTGTGTACCTTGGCCTCCTCGTTGAAATAATCCCGCTTCTCGTAGAGGTTCTTTAATTTTTTTTCCGAATTGGATAGTTCCTCGAGAAGTTCTTTTGGTATCTCACCATTGTTCATGGTCAACACCGACGCCTTAGGCCAGGTGGGTAATCGAAAACAGCTATTTAACCCTAGGTGATTTCATGTCTTCTGCCTTGCTATCTTGGAAGCCATCGCACCTGCTATTATGCCCGCATCGATATTGACCACGAGAAGCGGAGAGCAGCTCTGCAGCATCGCGAACAGTGCAGTCTCCCCATTCCCGTGGAGGCCGTAGCCCGTTGACACCGGAAGACCGATAACGGGTACGGGAACAAGGCCAGATACAACCGTGGGAAGTGCCCCCTCCCTTCCCGCTGCCACTACGATCACATCCGCACCCCATTCCGAGAGCTCCTGCAGCGGGCTAACGATCCTGTATGGTCCGGCGACTCCCACATCGTAGTATGCCATCACCTCGCATCCAAGCTCGGCAGCGATCATCTCACCCTCCCTTGCTATTGGAATATCCGAGGTTCCAGCGGTGATGAAACCGACCTTGCCCCCCCTGACTGGATGCTCGAATTTCTCACCCCTCAGGATCAAAAGCCTGGCATCCCTGTCGTAGACATGTTCGCGGTGAACACCGCTGAGCCCGTAAAGGACCTCCTCGACCCTCTCGGGTTCAAGTCTCGATACAATCGCCCTCCCGCAGACCTCCAGGAAGGACGTACAGATGCTGGCTATCTGTTTTGCCCCTTTGCCCTCACCGAGAACGATCTCGGGTACACCGGTCCTCTCCGTCCTGCCGAAATCCAGCTTTGATACACCGGTAACCAGGAACCTTCTCCTCAATTCCTCCTTTGCCTCTTCGAGACCCATCTTTTTCTCGCTCAACCGCTTCAGGATATCATCCATCGGGCTGGTAAAAAACACATACAGATTTATAGATACCGATTTAAATAATCAAACTTGTTGTAGGGTGGTCGGACACCATTGTTCCCCGAGGTGCGGAAATTGGTAATCGAGGATGGGCCAGAGGAAATTTGCATCCAGAGACTCAAGGACCTTCTAGTCAGGGGGACCGGGAGGTCCCATGATCTCGAGATGGAAAATGTACTTCATGCAAGGGAGGACTATAAAGGTCTGATCCAGGAGCACTACCTGATCGAGAGCGAGGATTCCCTTCATCACCTATGGACAGTGGCCGACGGGACGGGCTCCTTGTATCTTCTGTCGGATGCGGGTTCAACCGAGCTTCTCAGGGTCCTGGAGGGTCATCTTTCAAATTATTCGGCCGATGGGAGTGAAGACCGGCTGGTATACCAGCCTTTGGGACAAGGGACAGTGATCGAACCGGGTTCGGATGGCTTCTTCTCCGGTATTGGCAGCATCAAGATACTTAGGGAAGGGGGGGACCTGAGGATAAAAATGGAGAAGAAAAGCTCACAGGTCCATCTTATCTATCATACCGAGCCCCGCCCGTATGACATATCACCCTACATAATGTCAAGGTTGAACCTTCTGGGATTTGACGGTGTCCCCAGACTTTCCGGTATCTCCTATTGGAAGGATAGGAGTAACCCGGTCATCTGGTCGAGATTGCTGGAATACGGGGAGGAGCCCAAAACCGCCTTCGGTCCTTTCCTATCCGACCTCTCTGATATTCTGGACAGATATATCAGGACCAACGATCTGAAAAAACCACTTTTTCTGTTACATCTCTCAAGGGATATGGACCGCCCTTCCTTCGAATCGGCTTTCCAGCTTGGGGTAAGCCTTTCGGAGGCCCAGGTCTACCTCTCCTCCGGGGACGATGGGAAAACGGTGAGAGAAGATGGCTCCCTGGGTAACAGGATAATGGCCAACTTCATCCCAGGGAGTTTCGACATGTCCCATCTCGGGACTCTCCTGGGACTCTCCTCATCCTACTTAAAGGAGGTAAAAAGGGCCATCTACAGGCTTTCACGCGGGGACAACCCGATACCACAGGACAGGTACAGCAATTCATTGGCCGGTAAAAGGCCCTCAAAAGGTCGAAAAAATGAGGCCATGATAAGGAAGATGAGGTTCTATTACAATAATATGGCAGCAAGAGAGGTGTCCATCCAGGCGGGATTCAAGGAACTTAAGGGCTTAATAGGCGGACCGGTGATCACGGGGTGCATGGACTGCAGATTGGAGAGGGTTTCACGGTATTCGGAGAACTGGTTCCTGTTCGAGAACCTTGACTGGTACCTTCACCATGATGAGGACATTTCACCGGTAAAACTACCCCCCCTCAAGGACATCTCCATGGTGCTGAACTCCTTCATGAAGGCCAGATACCTTTCGTCAAAGAGGGTTTTCAGGACCAGGGCCAGGTCCATGAGAACGGAACCCGAGCTGCTGGATATCATGTATATGGAGTACAATGTGAGTAGGAAGAACTACGCATCCATGGCAAGGGACGTGGGTTCACAGATGCGATTGAATCCGAGGACCCCTCTCAGATTGGTGTTCGATGTGTCGGTTCTCACCACGCTCTGGTACGAGAGGTGCTTCAATTCATTGATCGAAGGATACAACAGAGGTATAGAGCTCTTCAGCGGGGATTACCTATCAGCATATCCGGAGACCACGGACACCTCGAGATCCATATCCCTCATGCAGATACTCCTCTCCCTCTCTAACATGTCGAGGATGTTCGATGAGGGTTCGGAATCGACAGCCGGATTGGAGCTGGACCTGCTAAACGTACTTATCAGATGAAAATGGATCCACTTCAATGTCATCCGTGCACCAACCCGGGCTTCAAGAAATGGGGAGGGATGATACGATCACCGGATCGTATTCAAGGGAGGAGACCGAGTAGGTATTTATAATAAGGCATCTACTTAATGTCCGGATGAAGATCGACAAGGGTTCGCTTGTGCTATATTCGATCCATATATTAATGGAAAGGGACGTAGGGGTATCTAGCTATACCAGGAACCAGCTGGCCGATGCCCTGAACATTGAAAGGAGCACCCTGGACCTCTACATATCCCGGTTGAAATCCCATGGTTTCCTGACCACAAGGAGCAGAAAATACGGAAATGAGCTACTGAGCAATATGAACATAACCGATGACGGGGAACAGGAGGTTGAAGCCATAAAAAAGAGTATGGATTCTCTGCTTTTCACCACCGAAAGGCACGGCATTAACAGGGTCATTAAGATGAACGATGTTCTGGATAGGTTAACCCATCCTTTAGACAGGATAATGCTCCTTTCCCTTTATTGCAAGAGGAAGAGGTTCGACCTCCCCCGTCTGGTGGGCACACTCTCGATAAGCCATCAGGATATCTACCTGGTGAACATACTCACTAAGATCACAAGGGAGGACGGCGGGGATCCCGGGGATTTCATGGATGTCTTCTACAAGATCCTCTACTGCAGGGACGTAACAGAACAGGATATCGAACGGTTCGCCGAAAAGGAGAATGGGATCGATACGATCCTGATATTGGCAGAAGCATACAGGAGACATGGCCGCCTGGAGGAAGCCGAGAACACGTATTCTCACCTTTTGTCCTCCGGAAGAAAGCTTACACAGCATCACTGGTTCATAATCACCATCAACCTGGCGCTTATTAACCTCAAGAGGGGAAAGACCGAGAGCACCTTCGAGATACTCGAAAAGATTAAGGGCCAGACAAAGGAAAGCCTCTACCTCTCCTATGTGAACGAGGTACTCGCTTACACCTATTCACAGCTGGAGGATTATTCCAGATCGCTGAGGCTTTTCAGGTCCTGCATCAACTCCTTCATTCACCTGGGTTATCCGATCTTTCTATGGATGAGCTACAACGACAGAGGGGTCCTTCTGTTCAAGATGGGAAAGACATCTGCCGCCGAGAAGGACTGGAGAAGGGCGAAACAATATGCAAAGGAAGCAGGGAGCCTGATGGCCGAGGCGATCGTGATTACTAACATCGCGGATATACTGATGAAAAAGGGAAAGATCAAAGGGGCGGATACACAACTTGACAGGGCAGAGAAGATGTTCAGGGAGATAGGGGACTACGAGAGGATCGCCGCCATAGAGTTCAACAGAGCGCTTCTGAGCCTGGAGAGGGACGACATGAAGGGTGCGGTTGTACATTTCAACCTCTCCGAAGAGGTGGCCCAACCCCTTCCGTCTCCGCTGGAGAGACGGGAAAGGCGGGGTGAGTTCGTGAAAAGGGCCAAGGATAGGGGTTTCTATCGCATAGAAAGTTTTATAAACCCTGCTTAAAAAATATATGCTTATCAGAAATGGATATATTCTATCAGTACGAATTTTGCATACATGATGCACTCAGGGGTTAAATGGGTCCTTTCTACCTTCGCGTTGCTGATTGTCCTTGTTTCGATATTGACACTTGGAACCGCGGGTAAAAAGAGCGGTGATGTGGTGACGAACAGGGCGATCATTATAGTCTCTGACGGGGGAGGTTTCGACCCGCATGAGCTTTCAAAGGCGATGGCCTACTATTCGTACCTCAGAGAGAACGGGTATGATGATGATGATATTCAGTTGCTTACCCCCGAGAAAGGTACCTTCGTTGATGGTGAACCAACCGTTCAGGGAGTTACCCATGCCTTTTCCGAGCTGATAGAGGACGACGATCCGAACAAGAATGTCAAGATATATATCTCGGACCATGTCGGCTCCCACTCGGAGGGGACCTACTTCAAGTTCAGTGACGGTGTGGTTTATACATCGACCATCGTCGGGTGGATGGATTCCATCATCTGCATGGATATGAAGGTCATGCTGTTGGGTAACAGGTCCGGTCTCACCGGGGAGGAGATGTACAGACCCGGAAGGATGGTTATGAGCTCCATGAACGAGGTGGAGACGCACGGTACGGATATGTTCAATATCACAAGAGGGCTCAGGGATCCCTTTGCGGATATGAACGGCGATGGTATCGTGGATTATAATGAAGCTTTTCTTTCCGAGAAGAACAGAGTTGGTTGGTATCAAAGTCCAATGATCTGGATGGAATTATCGGAAGGCAGGACGAGTGAATCCCTGCTTTCAAAAACTCTCTTCTGATGATAATGGACTTGGACATAAGTTGAGGGGATTGAAACATAATCTTTTTTACAGTGGGGGATCAGGAGTAGTAATATTCCCCCCTGCTCTTCTGTTTTGAATCGAGCCTAGAGCCCAGTTTATTGATCCTCGGCCTCTTTGCCTCCATGTCCCTTCTGAAGGTTATTCCCACATCCGAAAGGAAGAGGTTCATGCCGTCCCTGAGGGACATGGGTCCAACGGCCTCTCCGCTGACGGAAGGCTCTCCCTTGAAAACCATCAGAGTGTCTGAGACCAGGTCGATGAAATAAACATCATGGTCCACGATGAGGCCCGACCTCCCCCTCTTTTCCATGACCCTCCTTATTATCTTGGCCACCTCCATCCTCTGATTGGCATCAAGGTAGGCAGAGGGCTCATCCAGGAGGTACAGATCGGCTTCCCTTGCAAGTGCCACTGCAACGGCGAGCCTCTGCTGCTCTCCGCCGGACAGTTTCGACATCTCCTTGTCGTAGAGGTGCTTCAGACCCAGGGGAGAATCTATCTCAGCCTTGAAAAAGCCAGACGAGAATATCTCCTTCAGCTCTGTTATCAGGTAATCCCGAACGGTCCCCTCGAAATCGTGTTTGATGTACTGGGGTTTGTAACTGATCTTTGCCGTACGGTCGATCGTACCTCCGTCGGGTTCGAGTTCCCCGGCAAGTATTGAGATGAATGTTGTCTTTCCGGTCGCGTTCGGGCCGACGCAACCTATGACCTCCCCTATGTGGATGATACCCCCTCTGCCTGTGAACTTGAAGTTGGGATAGGTTTTCTCTATCCTTGGGAACCCCATGAGTTCCCCGCTCGGGAACTCCACTCTTGGCGGATGCTGGGTGAACTCCACCGGTTTGTCCCTGAAGCGGATGTTCTCCTCTTTCATGTACCCATGGAGGAAAGTGTTTATAGCGTGTTTGACCGTCATCGGTTTCGTCACGACACCGAAGGCGCCGGGCTCTCCGTAGAGCAGACAGATATTGTCCGCCAGAAAGTCCAGTATGGCCAGGTCATGCTCCACGACCATGACCTGTTTTTTCTCCCCCATCTCCTTGATGATCTGGGATATCTTGAGCCTCTGACGGATATCCAGATAGGAGGAGGGTTCATCGAAGAAGTAGAAATCGGCATCCTTCAGTATGCTCGCTGCTATTGCGACCCTCTGAAGCTCACCTCCCGAGAGCCTGTCAAGGGTCCTGTCCAGTACATGATCGATCTCCAACCTGGTGGAGATGGTATCGACACCATCCTTGTTCACATTCTCCAGGAGCTCTCTTACCCTTCCACTGAAGGCCTTGGGAATGGAATCCACGTACTGGGGCTTGAACGCGGAAGTGAACTCTTTTTCCGCTATCCTTTCGAAATGGTTAGAAAGACCTGTTCCGGCGAACCTCTCCTTGACGTCCAACCAGCCCTCGGGGGCTTTTTCTTTATCCTCCTCGTCCACCTGCTTGGAACCGAAGGGAGAAGCGTCCTTTTTTTCCTCCTGCATGCCGAGACCGAAGTTGGGTAGCAGTGTGCCGGAGAGTACCGACAGTACCGTCGTCTTTCCTATCCCGTTCGAACCGAGGAGCCCGAGTACCTTCCCCTCCTGCGGGTAAGGTATTCTGAACAACCTGAAGCCGTTGTTGCCGAACTGATGTACAAGGTCCTCGTCGAGTTCGGCTGGCAATCCTATGATGCGGAGTGCATCGAAGGGGCATTTATGGACGCATATGCCGCATCCGACACAGAGCTCCTCGTCTATTATGGGTTTGCCCTTCCCGTCCCAGGAGAATATCTCATCCCCGACCCTTACCCTGGGGCAGAAGTTATAGCATTCCTTGGAGCATTTCCTGGGCTGGCATCTGTCGTAAAGCAATGCGGCGATCCTCATTTGACGACCTGTTTCTTGAACGAGGTGGGATTAATAAATATTGCTAAGGTGAGAAGGCTGCCTCCACCATTTTTTCCAGGGGCATCAATGAGGTAGGAACCCTGGATATCTTCGGGATATAATGGGCCGCCTTTCCCGAATCGCTTGCCGCTCCGGTCGGGCCCATATCCTCCAGTGGCATGACCACCATGCAGGTATCCGCGTAGAGTTCAACTCCCGATCCCCTGATCGACCTCAAGGTACCCTTTTCCACCACATCGAGAACTGACCTTGCTGTGAAGGCCATGAACCTTTTACCCTCCCTTTTCCTCTTTCCCTTTACCAACTCCGCTAAGCGCCTAAGCTCGTCCGGACCCAGATGGGGGCACCCTACCGCGAAAATATCAATATCCCCATCCAAAGGCGGAAATATCTCGTCGGCCATTGACCTCAGTTCGGAGACTTCCAGTTCAATCCTGTCGGATATTAGTCCCTCTTTTTCCGCCCGATCGATGCTTTCGTGTTCGGGGGTGATCCCGAAAACGTGATACAGGGGGATACCCCCTTTTGCTGCCATTGCCGCGCCCATGTGCTTGATCGCACCAGTATCGGATCCTCTTATCCCCTCGATGAAAGGGACCTCGGAATTATGCTCCAGTCCGATGTGGGCTCCCAGAATGTCTAGGTCGAATGGGGACAGGTCCCCCTTCACGGTTATCCTGACGGTGGGAAGCCTAGGTCCGTCAAGGTGCATCCCGTATTCCGGCGTCTGGCCGATAACGGCGGATGCCAGTGAGGAGATGGACCCCTCACGGTTGGTCCTTGCCCCAAGGATCGAATTGGCATATATTACAGCGTTCGACTCCGCCCATGAAAGGTGGTCCCCGGGGCGGATGTGGTCCCAGTCATCGAGCTGATAAGGGATGCAGGTGCAGGTGGGTTTGACCCCTATCGCGGTGTAGAGCCGGAGTATGGTTTTCTGTTTTTCCGCGAAGTCCTCGGGAACTCCCATGGTCACCCAATCCGTTAGGTCCATACCTGCGGGATTGAGGGTCGCCTGAACGCTCGTCCTTGCCCCCAGTCCCTGGAACCTCTCCAGCACCCTGATGAGGCCTTCGCCCCCGGTCTTGTAGGAAACCCCCGAGATGTGGGCGCCCTTGACCGGGATCATCCTATCGGCACCCTCGAGCTCTCCGAGGTTCACCAGGATTCTGTAGCAGAGCTGTTCTGCCTGTCCGGCATCACCCTCCAGAATACGTTCCTGCCGGTTCGTGAGATGCATGTCTGTGGAGATATTGTTGGTTATTTCAAGGTTGTCCCCTTTTTCGGTAACGGTGGGGAAACCTATTTATTGATATATCTGACTTATTCGAACGACGGGGGATAGTCATGTACGATGAGAAGTACCACGGGCCAACGCAGTTATCGGCAGTTATCGTTGCGGGATTGATGATCACGACCGTACTTTTTTCGGGTGTCCTTTTCGCTGAAGGCGACGAGGCACCTACAAGAGCGGACCTGCATGTGGGTTCCGGACAGACCTATTCGACCATTCAATATGCACTTGACAATTCTACGGACGGGGATACGATAATAGTCCATGAGGGTACCTACTCGGAGAACGTCACCGTGAACACCGAGATAACAATGAGGGGATTGAACAGGCCCGTGTTGGATAGCGGTTTCGAGGACTGCATATGGGTCAGGGCGGACAATGTGACAGTGGAAGGGTTCAACCTTTCCACCAATGGGAACGGTATCAGACTGGATGGATCGGGCTTCACGATCAACGATAACATGTTCTGGCACAATTACAACGGCGTCTACTGGACGGAGTGCTGCACCATCTACGAGGATGTGATCCTGTACGAAACATCCATCCACGAAAACGAATTCCACCTCACAGGAACTCCCCTTTCCGGAATTTTCGTGGGACTTAACTATTATTTTGACAACAGTATGGACAAGAGGTTCGAGATGGGGGCCCTCACAATAGAAGGTAACGAATTCCACATGAACGGGACCGGTGCGAAGGGCATCGTCTGCGAATTCCACGTAAAGGGACAGAGAGACGGAAGCGTGCAGATCGGCAATGTGACCATAAGGGATAACACCATCCGTGGTGGGGAGATCGGTGTCAGCACTTCCGGAGAGCTCGGAGAGTCAAGGAATATTGACATTTATGTGGGGGACCTCTCGGTGAATTCCAATATCCTCATCAATCAGTCCGGCACATCTTTGAACACCAGATATTATACTGTCTCCTACCTGGAGGGTGATTCTAAAGCATCACTTGGCAACCTGAGCGTACAGGATAACTCGATCCTTTCCGACCTCTATGCGACCGGAATAGCTGTGCAGAGATGGGGTGGCTTTCAATATCTATATGACGAGACCGACATGATGGTCGGGGATGTAACAATTAGCAATAACGAGATAAAAGTGGGAGAAACCGGTATTTCGTTCTCGATCGAACAGCTCGGCTATGAGCTTTACGGATCCGCATCACTAACCGTTGGAGATGCTTTGATCTCAGAGAATGATATAAACGCGGGTGGGGATGGAATGCAGGTGAGAATGTATGAGGTAGGAGCCTACCTCTACGATTACAGCAGGATATTTATGGGAAACCTGAAGGTCAACAACAATGAGGTTACCTCGGTCAGTAGGTGTATCTATTCGGAATATTTCGAATATATCGGATATTACCTTTATGCTTCCTCCTCCTTTACGATGGGAGATATCGCGATAACCGAAAATGACCTGACCTCCAAGGCCGCTTTTGGGATCAGTGTGGACTATATCACCTATATCAATTATGAGCTTTATGACGATTCCATCTCCATGATCGGGGATATATTGTTTGATCAAAACATAATAGCAAGCCATGGGACCGGGGTATATATCTACTATATCGACTGGTGCCAGTCCTATCTATATTCCAATAACTATGCCAGGATGGGCAACATATCAATTTCTGGAAATGACATCAACTCCACAATTGGAACAGGTATCTTCCTGGACCATTTCGAGAACATGGGTTACTACCTTTACGGGAGCTCAAAAACGGTCCTTGGAGATATTAGATTAAACGATAACGTCGTATGGAGCGATAGCGAGGGGATTTCCCTATCCCGATTGATATATTTTGGTTACGAGTTGTGGGGTCTTTCCACATTTGACATGGGAGATATCGAAGTAAGTAGGAATGATGTATTTTCTAACACTTCACTGGGAATATACTCTGACGGCATGAGCTACTACGGCAGCAATATCCACGATCTATCCACCGTGAAAATGGGAGACATCAGGTTCGATGAGAACATGATTCGATCGGAAAGTACCGGCATCGTAGCGAATTCAATTCAGTTCTTTGGTTACGATAATGGGCAAATGTCTAGTTTCATTTCCGGTGTTATTACCTTCGATGACAATGAAATAATTTCACAAAACGATGTCGGTATTATTGCTAATATCCATGATATTTGTTATGACCTGGAGCTTTTGAGCTATGCAAGTTCTGGAGGTCTGTCAATTTCGGGAAATTTGATCCATTCGTATATCGACTCGATAGTTCTGTCCTATTACAATATCGGGTCCTATCTGTATGGTAGTTCACAGGTTGAGATAGGTGAGTTCGGCATCTTAGATAACGAGATTACCTCCTCAAATGGGATGGGTATCCATTTGGGCAATATGATTGATATCGGTTCGAATATCTTCGGTTCATCCACGGTTGAGTTCAAAGATATATCCATAAATCGAAATGAAATAAAAAGCAATAAGAATTCCATCCATTTTACCAACGGATTTTTTTGGGGTTACGAAGTTTACGGGAGGTCGAGGGTCAAGATGGGTGACCTACTTTTCAGAGGTAACACATTGGCCTCTGGGGATGATGGTATTCATATCAGTTATTTCGAGAACATTGGTAGTTCCGTTGTTGACAATGCAATAGTGGATTTGGGTGGTCTTATTATAGCGGATAATCAAATATCGAGCCTCAATGAGGGCGTACATATAATCAGAATGGACTTCCATGGTTTCTGGGTCTTCGGCCATTCATCCGTTGAGATAGGATCCATCGATATCGTTGATAATATCATCTATTCGAATTCCTCATTGGGTATCCATATCGAGGAGATGAGGGGTTATGGTGAAATGATATTCAATTACGGCGATGTCTCCATCGATGGTTTGAACGTTTCCGGGAACGAGATCATGAGCAACGATGAGGGAGTCCTTCTCGATTCTGTCAGTTATTGGGGGTATGATCTATATGACGATGCATCCGTCAGAATCGGAAGTATCAAGGCAAATGGGAACAAACTCTCCACCAATGGGTCTGGTATACTGCTTGGTATGGACTTAATTGGGTGCAATATGAATGGAGATTCGATATTCGAGATGGGTCTTGTGGATATAACGAGAAATATTATTGACTCAGGGGATATCGGGATCGGTATTGGAGGTAAGGACCTGCTTTCTCACAATATGGATGAATATCCTTACTTGGAACTGGAGGGATTCCGAGTGAATGGAAATACCATCACTTGCTCAGACGATGGGATTTTCCTGGAGGTAGGTGTATTCATGTCGAATCTGAACGATTATACCTCTGCCATTGTGGGGATGGTGGAGATATCTGATAACATAATTGTCTCAGATAACAGAGGGATAAATGCGACAATTGATAATATCGGTCAGAACAACGTATGGTATCCTGAAGCGCGGTTGGGCAAGATAGACATGTCCCGGAATGATATCTCCTGCCACTCCGGTATTGAACTGGAACTCTCCGGTCTGGATTCACAGAGGTTCGCCTACCTGGGTATAGGTGAGGTACTTATCCGGGAGAATACCATTGAGGATGTGGAGGATGTGGGGATCAACCTCACCGTGGATGGGAAGTTCTACGACAGGGCGACATTTGAAATGGGTAAACAGGTGATAGAAGGAAATTCGATCCGGAATTCCGGGGCAGAAGCGATCAATGTCACCATGGACCTGATCTGGGATCCGGCTCAGCAGAAGGTGGAGATCGAACCACTTTATATATCGACAAATGACATAATAAACAATCCCCTAGGTCTCCGCCTTGAAGGGATAGAGAAGGCATATATCTTCACCAACAACTTCATCGGGAACGGACTCGACACCGGCAAGGTCGATTCGAACACAACATGGTTCTCGGAGGATGTGATGTGGTACAGGCACGACGGAAAGAACTGGTCAGGTCACCTTGGTAACTACTGGGATGATTACCCGGGTGTGGATAGCGACGGGGACGGGATCGGAGAAACACCTTATTACGTGGGACTCGAATCCGACAACTATCCTCTGACCTCCGCCTGGCAGGACTACCTACCTCCGATCAGGGACATAACCCCGCCCACTATCGCGATCACGTCACCTGTGAATAATTCCTATTCCGCAACGGATGATATCACCATCGAATGGACAGGGGAGGACGACCTGCTCGGCATAGGCAGGTACCTGGTGCGTCTGGACAACGGCTCATGGATCGACAAGGGGATGGCAAACAGCCATACATTCGAGGACCTGTCCGAGGGGGACCATCAACTGTACCTCAGGGCATTCGATCTGGCATTGAACCCGGCAGAGGAGTGGGTGGCCGTCCATGTGGATACGATCTCCCCTGTTGTCACCATCGAACATCCTGAGGATGGTGGGATAGTGGGACCAAAGAACATAATGGTGAACTGGTCTGTGTTCGAGGAGGGAAGCGGTCTTTCCGGTTATTCGGTCTTTCTGGACAACGGCTCTGCCGTTGACTTGGGGACCTCCACGGAACATGTTCTAACGAACCTCATAGGGGGTAACCACTCCTTTACCGTCTACGCGATGGACCTTGCTGGAAACCAGGGGTCCGACAGTTTGGTATTTTATGTGGATGACGAACCACCCGAGATCCAGGTGAACCACCCTCTGAACGGGACGTACCACAACACCCCCGACATCACCGTACAGTGGATAGTGGCGAGCGATGTGTCGGGAATCTCCCTGCTGGAGGCCGGTCTTTCGGACGGCGATCTGACGGAACTGAGCACCGCTGTCGACCATTACGACCTTGTCGCTCTATCTGACGGTGAGTACGACTTTTTCATAAGGTGCACCGACGGTGTTGGAAACGTGATGGAGGAGATGGTCCATTTCGGAATCGATACCGCACCACCGCAGCTGGAGATCACAAGACCCATAGACGGTGGTTACGGAGCGGTGGATACGATAGTGGAATGGACCGGAGATGGGACTGGTTCCCCCATATCAGAATACAGGGTGAGGTTGAACGAGGGTAACTGGTCCAGCGCAGGTACGGACACATCGTACCAGTTCACCTCCCTTTCCGGTTTGAACACGGTATATGTGAGGGCCGCGGACAGAGCGGGTAACTTTATGATAAGAAACGTTACCTTCACTATAGACGATGAAATACCCACGATACTCTCCTTCTCACCAACCGGCGATTCCGTGCCCGTTAACCTCCCTGTGAAGGTGGAGTTCTCCGAGGCCATGGATATCGATACAGTGGGTGTCCTCGTAAACGGGAAAGAGGTCCAGGTTACCTGGGAGGGGAATACCTTATCATACCTCCCGGCCGGGAAATGGAACACATCGAGCTCCTACTCGGTCAACGTTTCTGGAGCGGACCTCGCAGGAAATACCATGGAAGCGTATTCCTGGTCCTTCACGACAAGCGGGTCCACGGAGCTATTCGGGACGTTAAAGGGCAGGTTACTGGATGAGGATGGTGAACCGATAGAGGGGGCAACCGTTTCCCTGGATACGGGTGAGTCAACGGAGACAGGGGCCGACGGGACCTTTGTCCTAGTTGGTCCCGTGGGGGACCACAGGTTGACAATATCCAGGTCCGGGTACAGGACCCTGGAACAGGATGTTACGATAACAGAGGGTGAGACCAACGTGGGCGACCTCCAGATGAGATCAAAAGAGGATGAAAAGGGATTCAACTCCTTCATCTGTCTGATAGTCTGCCTGCTCGTGGTCCTTGCTGTCCTCATAATACTGGTGGTGTTTGTAGCAAAGAGGAAGAAAGGTGAGGGTGAAGAAGAGGATGCATGGGGCGGAGGGGTCGTGGTGGAAGAGGATGAGGAACTTGATGAGGAAGAATACTACGACGACGAATGGGGAGACGAATAGGAGGGACCATTTCCAATCAGGGATCCCTCGAAGCAGAGGTAATCTGCCACCATACTGATAGGTGTTTGATTGGGATGAGATCGGATATACTGAAAAAGAGGATCGAGACCCTGCCGCACAGGGCACTTCTGAGGGCGGCAGGGCTGGATGATGAGGACCTGGAAAAGCCCCTGATCGGGGTGGCCAACGCTTTCAATGAGCTGATACCCGGCCACGTGCATCTGAGGGAGCTTGCCGGGAAGGTGAAGGAGGGAATAAGGGAAGCCGGGGGCACCCCTCTAGAATGGGGGGTGCCGGGGATATGCGACGGCGTGGCCATGCACGTATCAATGAGACATTCCCTTCCTTCGAGGGACCACATAGCGGACAACATCGAGCTGATGGTTCTGTCCCATTCCCTGGACGGGTGGGTGGGTGTCACAAACTGCGACAAGATAACACCGGGGATGCTCATGGCGGCCCTGAGGCTCGATATACCCGCCATACTCCTTACGGGTGGTCCCATGGAGGCTGGGTTGGACCTGAAAGGGGAAAAGAAGGGGGACCTGTCAACCGGTTTCGAGGCCGTTGGTTCCTATAAGAAGGGGAAGCTCACGACGGAGGACCTCGATCAACTGGAGAGGTCCATCTGTCCGGGTCCCGGGTCCTGTTCGGGACTGTTCACAGCCAATTCGATGAACTGCATGACGGAAGCCCTCGGAATGTCCCTTCCGGGTGTCGCCACGACTATGGCCGTATCGGGGAAAAAGAGGAAAGAAGCGTTTGAGACGGGCCAAAGGGTTGTTGGGTTGGTCAGGGAGGGTACGGTCCCCTCCGTGATCATGACCGATAATGCCTTTCACAATGCTGTCCTCGTGGACCTCGCGATCGGTGGATCGACCAACGTAGTCCTTCACCTCCCAGCAGTGGCTGAGGAAGGTGGGATGGAGATAGGTCCGGATCTGTTCGATGAGCTTTCGAGGTCCACCCAGAACATATGCCACATCAGCCCTTCGGGCCCACATCACATGGAGGACCTTGACAGGGCCGGCGGCATATCTGGGGTCCTCTCCAGGTTCATCAAGGAGCTTCGTCCATCCAAAACGGTGTCGGGTGCGGATATAAGGGAGATCGCAGCTTCGGCAAGGGTTCTGGATGAGGGTGTGATAAGGTCAAGGGGATCCCCGTTCTTCCCGGAGGGAGGGATAGCCGTATTGAAGGGTAATTTGGCGGCGTCCTCGGTGGTGAAACAGACCGCTGTCTCCGGGGAGATGATGAGGCATAGGGGGCCAGCAAAGGTGTTCCAAAATGAGGAGGATGTTCTGGATGCCGTGGAGAATGGGGGAATAGTTGAGGGGGATGTGGTGGTCATCAATTTCATGGGAAAGGCGGGGGCCCCCGGAATGCCGGAAATGCTATCCCCCACGGCGGCCATCATGGGTGCCGGTTACAGGAAAGTGGCACTGGTTACCGACGGAAGGTTCTCGGGGGCCACCAGAGGGCCCTGCGTAGGTCATGTGGAGCCCGAAGCCTATGTGGGAGGACCAATCGGCCTTCTGAGGGATGGGGACATCATCGAAATGGATATTACCGCAAGGACCCTGAACGTTATACTCGAAGGGAAGGAACTGGAGGAGAGGAAAAAGCAATTCGAACCGCCTGATAGGGCCCTTACCCCCTTCCTTTCAAGGTACAGGGAGAAGGTATTGAACCACACTTCTACTGATACGGGGCCGCATGAATGGCACTGCATATGATGTCCCATGCCGCATATCACTGCGGTTATCGACCGATCCCGGAGGGTGGAAGTACGACTGTTGTAACTACGGATAGGCACCAGGGCCCTAACATATATCCGTAAATATTGATAAGACCCTTACATCTGACGATGGATAATGGGTCAGGGTGGATATACCATCCATCCTGATCCCGGGGAGCTGTCAGCATGAACCTGCTCGAGAGATATGGGAAGATGATAGGAAGGTATCCGTGGTTTTTCGTTGCGGTGATAATAGCGGTCACGCTTGTGATGGGTTACTTCTCCCAGGATTTCCAGATGGGTTCCGAGGAGAACGCATTCACTCCCGACGATGAGGTGAGCAGGGCCAATCAGAGGGTCCAGGACGACTACGGAAGCCAGTCCGCCCAGATCACGACGCTTATCCGCACGGATGGTAATATACTGTCCGCCGGATCGATACTCGAGCAGATAGAACTGGAGAGTGCGATCAAGAACTCCACCGGCATCATGGATGTGATCGTTCCAACAGCGGAGGACCCGGATGGTATAACATATCCGGGTGATATCGTGGTCCAGTCCATCTTCTTCACTGTCGCTGCAGAGGAGGCCGAAAAACACGGAGGGGTTTACGGTTTCACCGA